>Ga0302324_100000462_pt1 | contig 109854 bp, 93 predicted proteins | sample Palsa_T0_1_FD_201949 | JGI IMG/M metagenome (GOLD analysis project Ga0302324, IMG submission 201949) | Peat permafrost microbial communities from Stordalen Mire near Abisko, Sweden - Palsa_T0_1 | ecosystem: Environmental > Terrestrial > Soil > Palsa > Peat permafrost | place: Sweden: Abisko... | reverse complement strand
TTTCTGCTCCGCAAAGCCGCTTCGCTCGGCTACCGCCTGGAGCCCGCTGCCTAACGCGAACGTCCAAACTACCGGCCGACTGCCGGGCTAGCGGCAGCAGTTTCTGGAGAGGCGGCCAGAGCCGGCTGAAAGCCGGCTGCGGGCAGAATTGCCCGCCCCACAAAACGGCCGGCGTGCCCCTCACTCTACCGCTGCAATGCCGGTGCTATGCGAAAGGTGTCAAAGCGGACCTGACCGCGGACGAGCAAAGGGAATTGCGGCAAGTCTCGGGTTATTTGAAGGGAGTGCAATAGAATGCGGAAAAAAACGGCCGCGAAGAAGACAGCTTTCGGCGCCGGCCTGATCGAAGGAATGAAGCTCGTTTTAGCGCATCAGCGCGGCAAAATCGAACTGGAGCAGGTCTGGCCGAAGCCGATCGACGTGAAGGCCATTCGCAAGCGCGTGAAAATGTCGCAAGCGGAATTCTCGCGAGCCTACGGCATCGGCAAACGCGCCCTGCAGGAGTGGGAGCAGGGTGGGCGTCAGCCGGACTCGGCCGCACGCGCGTACCTCACTGTGATTGCGAAGGAGCCAGCCCTGGTGCGCCGCGCCCTCGCCGGCGAATAGCCGCGCGCGGCCGGTAACGGCCGCTGCCTCCGCTTGCGTCCGCAAACCCGCGGCGGTATCCTTTCTTAGTCCCTCGCCATATCATGGCCCTGGAGCTTCTATGACCAAGAACGCTACCGCCCTGTTCGCCGCCGCGCTGAGTTTAACCCTATGGGTCTCATGCGCGAAAAAGGATTCCGGCCTCGCCGCCGGCCCCGATTTTCAGAAGAAATTCCAAGAGGCCTTGATCGCCGCCAAACCCGGCGACGTCATCGATCTGCCGGAAGGCCGCCTGGATATGGACCGCGCCCTTTCCCTCTCGGTCGACAACGTGACCATCCGCGGCAAAGGCATCGACAAGACCATCCTCTCGTTCAAGAACCAGAAGACCGGCCCGGCCGGCTTGCAGGTGACCTCCAACGGCTTCACTATCGAGGACCTGGCCATCGAGGACACCAAGGGCGACGCGCTCAAAATCAACGGCGCCAACGGCGTCACCGTGCGCCGCGTGCGCACCGAGTGGACCGGCGGCCCGAGCGACAAGAACGGCTCCTATGGCATCTACCCGGTGCAGTGCAAAAACGTGCTGATCGAGGAGTCCGCCTCCATCGGCGCAGCCGACGCCGGCATCTACGTAGGCCAATCGAGCAATATCATCGTGCGCCGCAGCCGCGCCGAAGCCAACGTCGCCGGCATTGAGATCGAGAATTCGCAGTTCGCGGATGTCTATGAGAATAAGGCCACGCACAACACCGGCGGCATCCTGGTGTTCAACCTGCCCGACCTGCCGGTGAAGGGCGGCGGCAACACCCGCGTGTTCAACAACGAAATCACCGAGAACAACACACAGAACTTCGGCGCCAAAGGCAGCATGGTGGCCAAAGTGCCCACCGGCACCGGCATCATCGTGCTGGCCACCAATCACGTGGAGGTCTTCAAGAACACCATCAGGGACAACAACACCACCAACATTTCCGTGATCAGTTATTTCACCACGGGCAATCCCATGAACGACGCCACCTACTATCCGTTTCCGGAAGCCATCTACGTCCACGACAACATCATTTCCGGCGGCGGAACGGCTCCCAGCGGCGAGTACGCCGATGCGCTGGCGCCGGTTGTTGGCAAGCCCATGCCGGCGATTCTGTTCGACGGAATCGTGAATCCGCAGAAGCTGGCGGCCGGCAAGCGGCTGCCCGACGATCTGCGGATCTGCATTCAGAACAACGGCGACGCCAACTTCATGAACTACGATGCGGGCGGTCATTTCAAGCACGTCAGCCGCGACCTGAAGCCGTACAACTGTTCGCTGACGCCGCTGTCTGCCGTCAATCTGCCCGCGCCCGCGGCAGGCGCTCCGGCCGGAGGCAACTAGTTGTATTGCCGCTCATCCTGGAGGGCGGGCAATCTTGCCCGCAGCAGCCTTTCAGGCGGCTCTTTTGTTCTTGCCATAACCCTCCTCTTACTCACCGCCTGCGGCAGCCGAGACGTGCGCGCGCACCTCGCCGAGCCGTTCCCTGCCAAGCTCTCCGCCTGGAAACTCTTCGTCGGTGACCCGGCCGCCCTAAAGCCCAACGCCGGAGTGGTCCCCTACGATCTCAATACGCCGCTCTTCTCCGACTACGCAACCAAGTACCGGTTTGTCTGGATGCCGCCTGGCGCCTCGGCGACTTACAGTGACACGGAGGCCTTCGACTTCCCCGTAGGCACCATCTTCTCCAAGACCTTCGCCTTTCCGGACGCCGACAAGGGCGGCAAACAGCGCATCATCGAGACGCGGTTGTTGGTGAACAGCCGGTCCGGCTGGGTCACTCTGCCCTATGTGTGGAACGCGGCCCAAAACGAAGCTGTCCTCGATGTAGCCGCCGACCCGGCCACCGTACACTGGGTGCACCCATCCGGGACACGCTACACCATCGACTATGTGATCCCTAACACCAATCAGTGCAAAGGCTGTCACGACCGGTCCAAGATAGTGACGCCGATCGGTCCCAAGGCGCGCAACCTCAATAAGGATTTCAGCTACCCGGAAGGCCGCTTCAACCAGCTCGCTTACTGGACCAAGATCGGCTATCTGAAGGGCGCGCCGCCGCCGGAGCGGGCGCCGAAGCTGGCCGTGTGGGACGATCCATCGAGCGGCACGCTGGACGCCCGCGCGCGCGCCTACCTGGAGGTCAACTGCGCGCATTGCCACAATCCGCGCGGTCCGGCCAACACCACGGGTCTCTACCTTTTGGCCGCGCAGACCGATCCCATGCGTCTGGGTCTGTGTAAAGTGCCCGTATCGGCCGGACAGGGATCGGGCGACCTGCTGTTCGATGTGGTCCAGGGCAAGCCGGAGGAATCCATCCTGGTGCATCGCATGGAATCGACCACTCCCAAGATCATGATGCCGGAGCTAGGACGCACCATGGTTCACCAGGAGGGAGTGGCGCTCATCCGCGAGTGGATCGCCTCGATGCAGGGAAGCTGCAACGCAGCCAAATCCGGGCACCTGTAGCCAGCTTTTGTTTTATCGGCGTTGATCTGCGTTCATCAGCGGCCAAATTGTATTTAGTTCGCCGCCGCGAACACCGGGCGGTTGGAAGCGCATCCGCAGCAGGGTGGAAATCCGCAAGAAAACCAGTATCGTCACGCGCATCATTTGTGGAGCGGGCCCTCCAGAAGCTCGATGAGCTCCTCCACGTTATCGTACGAAAGCCCAGGCTTAAGCCCTAAAGGGCGCGTCCGGACAACGAAGGGTTTCGGAGGGTTCGTTCGGGCTTGAGCGTCCAAGCCAATTCGTAGGTAATCATTCACCACCTCCTTGAACGACTTGCCGCTCTTCCGCATTTCCTGGTCGAGCTTGGCTTTGACGTCGTCGTCCAGGGTTAAGGTGGCTCGCACAGGCATCGTGATCCTATTATAATGGCCGTGAACTCATATGCGACTCTACCGATTTGCATTCGTCTTATCCGCGCTGGCCTGGGGACATGTTCTTGCGCAACCGCCCAAGCCGCCGAAAGTCCAGGGCCCCTGGATGGACAAAACGCTGTCGCCCGATCGACGCGCCGACCTGATCGTCGCGCAGATGACGCTGGCTGAGAAGATCCAACTGGTCCACGGCACCGGTTGTGGCGCTCTCAGGCCCGGCGAGCCGATTCCCCCCGGATCGAACGAAGGCGCAGGGTTTGTGCCCGGGATCGAACGGTTGGGCATTCCGGCCATCAACATGGCCGATTCCGCAGTCGGGGTGCGTATGGCCGCGGGGGAGAGCCGCTACGCCACGCTGCTTCCCTCCACGCTGGGCGCGGCGGCCAGCTTCGATCCCGAAGCGGCATATCTCTACGGCTCGGTAATCGGCCGCGAGTTGCGCGACCAGGGTTACAACATGTCCATCGGCGGTGGCGTCGATCTCATCCGCGAGCCGCGCAACGGGCGCAATTTCGAATATGCCGGCGAGGATCCCATACTGGCTGGAACCATGGTGGGCCAGCTCATGAAAGGGTTGCAGGCCCAGCAAGTGATGGGCGACATCAAGCATTACGCATTCAACGACCAGGAGACCGGGCGCAATATCTTGAATGTGATCCTCGACAAACGCGCCATGCGGGAGACCGACCTGCTGGCGTTCCAGATCGCGCTCAAGATATCGCAATCCGCCGGCGTGATGTGCGCGTACAACAAGGTCAATGGCGACTATTCCTGCGAGAACGACTACCTCCTGAACCAGGTGCTGAAGAAGGATTGGGGCTTCCAGGGCTGGGTCCTGTCGGACTGGGGCGGCACGCACTCGACCACCAAGGCCGCCTTGAACGGACTCGATCAGGAGATGCCGGGCGACCGTTTCTTCGGCGCCCCGCTGGAGAAGGCCGTGGACAGCCGCGAAGTGCCCGAGGCGCGGCTCAACGATATGGTCCATCGGATTCTGCGCAGCATGTTCGCTTGCGGAGTGATCGATAACCCGCCGGTGCGCAGCGTGGTGGATCCTTTCCAGGGGCTGGAGGATGCGCGGCACATTGCGGAGGAATCCATCGTGCTGCTGAAGAACGCGGATAACCAGTTGCCGCTGGATGCGGCGCGCGTAACGTCCATTGCGCTGATCGGTTCGCATGCCGATGTGGGCGTCCTGTCCGGCGGCGGTTCGGCGCAGGTAGACCCGCCCGGAGGCGATGCGGTCACCCACCGGAAGGGAGGCTCGCCGTGGATGCATCCGGTCTGGTTTCCGTCCTCGCCCCTGAAATACATTCGCGCCAGGGCGCCGCAGGCGACCGTGGAATACAACGATGGCGCGGACCCGGCCGCCGCGGCCAAGCTGGCGAAAGCATCGCAAGTGGCTATCGTGTTCGTTAACCAATACATGAGCGAGGGCCGGGACGCGGCCACGCTTTCTTTGCCTGACAATCAGGACGCGCTGGTGAGCGCGGTGGCGGCGGCCAATCCGCATACTGTCGTGGTGATCGAAAGCGGCGGGCCGGTTTCCATGCCGTGGGCCGGGAACGTGACGGGAGTGTTGGAGGCCTGGTATCCGGGCATCGGCGGAGCGCAGGCGCTGGCCGCGATTCTCTTTGGCGACGTGAATCCTTCCGCTAAGTTGCCGGTCACTTTCGCCAGGAGCGATGCGGACCTGCCGCACCCGCAGGTGCCGGGCATCGATCTGAAGCCGGCCAATCGCCCGCCGCCCTTCGACGTGAACTACACCGAGGGTCTCAAGGTCGGCTACAAGTGGTTCGAGGCGGAGCACAAGCAACCGCTGTTTCCGTTCGGGTACGGGCTTTCGTACACCACGTTCGCTTATTCAGCGCTGAAGGCGGACGGTCACGCGCGCACGGTGAGCTTCAGCGTGAAGAACACCGGGCGGCGGTCCGGCGTCGAGGTCGCGCAGGTTTACGTGACGCTGCCATCCGCGGCGGGCGAGCCTTTCGAGCGCCTCGTCGCTTGGGAAAGAGTGCCGCTGAAGGCCGGCGAATCGAAGACGGTCACGCTGCCACTGGACCCGCTCTACCTTTCCATCTTCAATTCGGAGAAGGATGGCTGGGAACTGTTGGCCGGCGATTATCAAGCATTCGCCGGCCCACTGACATCGCCATTCCATATCAGCGAGTAGGTTTGTGGGGCAGGATGGCATCCTGCGGGCCGATTGTTAATCGGCCCAAACTTGCGAGGCGAGAATCTCCGCCCCAAGCGGGCACTATATCATCGTGCCCAACTTCCACGAGCGTCGTCTGCCCCATTATCACTCCATCGATCAGCCCATTTTCCTCACATGGCGCTTGCACGGCAGCCTTCCGAAAAACCGGCATTTCCCGTCAGCAACCACCACTTCGGGTCAGGTCTTCCTGGCCATGGACCGCATTCTCGACAATGCACGCACCGGGCCGCTATACCTTCGCCAGCCGGAGATTGCGGCTATGGTTGTGGAAGCAGTTCGATATCGGGAGCAGTGCTTACAGCACTATCAACTTCACGCATTCGTCGTCATGGCGAACCACGTCCATCTGCTAATCACCCCCCAAGTGGAGGTTTCGCGGCTGACGCAATCGCTCAAGAGGTTCACCGCCAGAGAGGGCAACCGAATACTCGGGCTTACGGGGCGGCCGTTCTGGCAGGACGAGAGCTACGACCGGCTGGTCCGCGACAATGTGGAGTTCCAGCGGATCGCCCGTTACATCGAGATGAATCCGGCGAATGCGGGACTGGTGGCCAAGCCGGAAGATTTTCCGTGGTCCAGCGCTGGGCCGATTACCAATCGGCCTGCAGGTTGCCAACCTGCCCCACAAGGCGGAACAAATCTCGCCGGAATCTCGTTATGCAGGTTATGAAAACGCTGATCTGCCTTTTGCTGTTGACCGGATTAACCTTAACCGCCGGAGAGCTGACCGGCAAATGGAGCGGCAAGTTCGATATCACCACCGCCGACGGGGAACTCAAGCCCGACTCGGCGGTGATGAACCTGAAATTGGATGGAACCAAGGTCACGGGTACGGCCGGCCCGAACGAAGACCAGCAATGGACCATCAAGAACGGCAAGTTGGACGGGGGCAAGCTAACGTTCGAAGTCGTCCCCGAAGGCGACGACGATAAGGGACTGCTCGTATTTGACCTGGTGTTCGACGGCGACACCATCCGCGGGACCGCATCCGGCCACGATGGGGACAACAACAAATTATCCGCCAAAGTGGACTTGAAACGGGTAAGCTGAAACCGCGCTATACTGGGTGTTTGAAATAAGATGCCGAAACGTACCTTTCAGCCAAATAATCGCCGGCGCGCGAAGACGCACGGGTTTCGCTCCCGCATGGAAACCAAGAACGGACGGGCAGTCCTGGCGCGGCGCCGCGCACGGGGCCGCCACAAACTCACGGTCAGCTCCGAGAGGTAAGCATCCCTGGCTTCACGAGACGCTTCCCGAAACGTGTTCGTCTGTTGCGCTCCACGGATTTCCGCCGAGTCTACGACAAGGGGTCCCGTTTTTCGAGCCCTTTCTTTGCGGCGTTCTGCGTCCGGGAGCCGGAGTCGAGCGGTCCGCGGATCGGTTTCACCACGCCGCGCGCGCTCGGCAAGGCGGTGGTGCGCAACCGTATCAGGCGTCGTGTGCGCGAAGCCGTGCGCCTGCATCTCGAGCAATTGAGTCCGGAGTGGTCAATCGTTTTCAATCCCCGGCGCAAGGCGATGGAAGCCCCGTTTCCGGATCTGGAGCGGGAGGTGGAACGTCTCTTTCAGCGGTGCAGCGGGTCGTGATCGCCGCGTTGCGCGGTTATAAGCTGTACCTCTCGCCGCTGCTGCCTTCGGCTTGCCGGTTCTACCCGACCTGTTCGGAATACATGGCGCAGGCCGTCGCGCAGTATGGAGTATGGCGCGGCGTTTGGATGGGGACCAAGCGGCTGGCGAAATGCCATCCCTTTCACGCGGGCGGCGTCGATCCCGTCCGGTAAACACGAAATAGCATGGCTGAACCTAATAGCGGCGGAACGTCCGGCGGTCCTGGCAAGCCGAAAGAGTTGTCCATGGAGCTGCGGCTTCTGCTGGCCTTCATTCTGATGGGCGTGGTCCTGTTCGTCACGCCGTATTTCTACAAAAACGTAGCTCCGCCGGTGAAGAAGACCGTTCCGGCTGCCGTCAAGAGCGAACCGGCAACGGCGGCGCCCCTCGCCACCACCACGCCGGCTGAAACGGCCGCGCCTGCTGCTTCCGAAACCGCCGCTTCGGAATCCGCCGCTCCGCCGATTGCCGCGCAGAAGGAGGATCTCCACACCGTCGATACCGATTTTTTTCAGGTGACATTCAGCAATCGGGGCGGCGTGGTGAAGAGCTGGCTGCTGAAGAAATACAAGGAGCACAGCGGCGCGCCCCTGCAACTGGTTAATACCGCATCGCACGCGGATGCGCCGGCGGCGCTCTTCTTCCCCGCGCAGAAGCCCGCCGTGGATCTCAACCAGGCGCTTTATGAGATGCACAGCGACGCGGACGGCCTGGCCATCACTTTCGATTATTCCAATGGACAGGTGGTGGCGCGCAAATCCTTTCAGTTCCGGAAATCCAGCTACTTGCTGGATGTTTCGACGGAGGTGACGGAGGGAGGCAAGCCGGTTCCCAATCAGATCGAGTGGCGGGGCGGATTCGGCGATATGGCGGTAACCAATCCGGCCGGCGATCAGCAGACTCTGCGCTTCGATGTGACCGACGCCAAGCTGATCAAGAGCGGAGCCAAAGCGGCCAAAGACGGTCCAGTCACAGTGACCGGCAACTATTCTTTCGCGGGTATCGAGGATAAGTACTTTGTGGCGGCATTCCTGCCGGCGACCGCCATGACCACGTTGAGCGATAGCGAGCCAACACAGCGCGATACGAAGGAATTGCCTTTCGCCGGCGCCGCGGTTGGCGCCGGCCCGGTGAACCACCTCTCGCTGTACGTCGGCCCCAAGGATATCGACATTCTGCGCGCGGTCAATCCGAGGCTGGAGCAGGTGGTGGATTTCGGCTGGCTCGGCATTCTGGCGAAGCCGCTGTTCCTGATTGTGAATTGGGTTGCCGACCGCGTCATTCACAACTACGGCTGGTCCATCATCCTGGTGACCATCGCGCTCAACTTCGTGCTGTTTCCGTTGAAGATCACCAGCATGAAGTCGATGAAGAAGATGCAGGCGCTGCAGCCGCAAATTACCGCCATTAACGACAAGTACAAGGGCATCGGCCTCCGCGACCCGAAAAAGGCGGATCAAAACCAGGAGGTGATGGAGCTCTACAAGAAGCACGGCGTGAATCCCATGGGCGGCTGCGTTCCCATGGTGCTGCAAATCCCGTTCTTCATCGCCTTCTATAAAGTGTTCTCGGTATCGGTGGAGATGCGCGGCGCGAGCTGGCTTTGGGTCACCGACCTTTCGCAGGCGGAAACGCTGGCCATTCACCTGCTGCCCATCATCATGGTGGCGAGCCAGTTCGTGATGCAGAAGATGACTCCCACCCCCACGGGAGGCGATCCCAGCCAGCAGAAGATGATGCAGTTCATGCCGCTCATCTTCGGTTTTATGTTCTATAACCTGTCGAGCGGGCTGGTATTATACTATTTGACCAGCAACCTGGTGGGCGTCGCGCAGCAGTGGTTCTTCAACCGAACGTCGCTGGCCAGCGTGGCCGCGGAGTCGGTGCAGCCGCCCAAAAAGAAGAAAGATGGCAGGAAGTAGACGGTGAATCCTCAAAAGTATTCGGTTTCGTCCGCAGGTCCCCGCATCGAACAGTTTCTGCGTCCCGTGCTGCAGCAGGCGGGCTTCCGGATGGACTACGAGATGGCCGACGGCCAAGCCACGGACGACGATTTCGAGACTCCGGATGTGGTCGTGAAATTCAGCGGGCCGGACGTGGAGTATCTGCTGGCAAACCGCGCCGAACTATTGCTGGCATTGGAGCACGTGACCATGGAGGCGCTGCGCATGCCCTCCGAGGATCACTCGCGCATTTCGTTCGATGCCAACGATTACCGGCTGCTGCGTATCGAGGAATTGCGGTTGAGCGCGGCGGCGGCGGCCGAGAAGGTGAAGCACACGGGGCAGCCGTTCCGGTTCAATCCCATGAACAGCCGGGAGCGCCGCGTCATCCATCTGGCGCTGCGGAACGAGACCGGGCTGCGCAGCGAATCGAGCGGGTCGGGTGGTTACCGGCAGGTGGTAGTGTATCCGGCGGGCATGCCCAGCCTGCCCGAGCTCCCGCAGCCGGCCTTTGCGCGGCGCGACGCGCCCTTTGGCGGGGGACGGCGGGACTTCGGACGCGATCGCGGCGGGTCCGATAGGGGTAGCCGTCCGCCACGCCGCGGGCGGTAGGACAGGCCTCCTGGCCTGTCCAGTGGCCTGTCCACTGAATGAACCTTACCGACACCATCGTCGCCATATCCACGCCTCCCGGACGCGGCGGGCTCGGCGTGGTGCGGCTTTCCGGTGTCCGTGCGAGAGAGATCGCGGCGCGGATGGTCCGCTTCGCGGGCACGCCCGATTGGCGGCCGTGGTCCTGCCAGATCGCCGAGTTGGCGGGCATCGACGGACACCCGGTCGATCGGGTGGTGGTCGCCTTCTTCGCCTGCCCGCGTTCATACACCGCCGAAGACCTGGTGGAGATTTCCTGTCATGGCGCGCCGGTGGTCCTGCGGCATGCCGTCACACTGGCTATGGACGCGGGGGCGCGGCTCGCCGAGCCGGGCGAGTTCACGTTGCGCGCGTACCTGAATGGCCGCATCGACCTGCCCCAGGCGGAAGCCGTGCGCGACCTGATCGATTCCACGACGCTGTATCAGGCGCGCATCGCCGCGCAACAGACCGGTGGTTCCGTGTCGAGGCGCATCGGGCCGCTCAAGGAGCAACTTCTGGAACTGATCGCGCTGCTGGAAGCGGGCATCGATTTCGCGGAGGACGATGTGAGCGTGGCGCCGCCCCCCGAGATTCTGCGGCGGCTGAATCCGGTGATCACGGGGGTTTCCAAGCTGGCGCAGAGTTTCGCGTTTGGGGGCTTGGTGCGCGCGGGCTTGACGCTGGCCATTGTCGGACGGCCCAACGTGGGCAAGAGCAGCCTGTTCAACCGCCTGCTGGAGCAAGACCGCGCCATCGTCACGGACATTCCAGGCACTACGCGCGACGTGGTTTCGGAGGTTGGCTCGATTCACGGCATCCCGGTGAAGCTGTTCGACACGGCGGGCATTCGCGAAGGCCAGGGCTTGGTGGAGACGCTAGGCATCGAGCGCAGTTTTCAAGCCATGGCGGACGCCGATCTGACGCTGGTGGTGGTGGATCTGTCGGAGCCGGTCGCGGAACAGGATCGCCAGTTGATGGCGCGCGCCCGCGAGCAGGGCCGCTGGATCCTGGTGGGCAACAAATGCGATCTGCCGCGCCGTGCGGAGCCGATCGAGCGAATGCAGCCGGTCTCGGCGCTCACCGGTGAGGGGGTCGACGCGTTGCGCGAGGCGGTATTTCAGGCAGTGGCGCCGGCGGGCGGCGGGGAACTGGAGACGGGCTTCATCACCAGCCTGCGTCATGCGCGGTTGTTGCGGGAATCGCTCGAGTATCTGGAGAAGGCCTCCGCGGCGGCAGCGGGCAACGTGCCGCACGAGATGCTGCTGCTGGATCTCTACGGTGCGCTGCGGCCCATCGACGCGATCACCGGCGCGACCACGGCGGACGATATTCTCAACCGCATTTTCTCGACGTTCTGTATCGGGAAGTAACTGGGTGCCCTTATGGCACCATGGCCGACTGAATCACGTCGTCAAACCGGCTTTGGAAGGCTGGCAATTCCGACGCGGGCATCCGTGCCGAGAACGCCACGCGGCTTTTTTCGCCGTCAACCCAAGTGATGTACTCTACCATTTGCTGTCCGGCCCGCACATAATCGGCGACCGCCCTAAGCCCGGGCCTGCCCCCGACAGTACCCTGCTGCACGCTGTCCGGCCGGTATCTGTAGCCTTCGAAATTATTGCGCTGCGCTACCTTGCTGTCCAGACGACGGCTCATGAGGGCGGGGATATCGGCTGGATCGACAGTGCGGGGCGTCAGCCAAACCGTGCCGATGATGTCGGTCACAGTGTCTCGTATCAGAACAGTCTGGGCCTCGGAAGATGCATGTCCTTGGCTTACGATCACCCAATCGGGCGGTAACGTGAACTCAATGCCGGTCCGGTTGTGATGGTAGACGCCGTTCTTCAGCGTACCGTTTGCACGGGGCTGTCCCAGGACAGGGATGGCGAACCCCAATAGTGAACACCAGGCTAATATCAGGAACCGCTTGGCCCGCTTGGACATGATACACGCCTTCCTTCAGCGATTATAACGTAGGAGGCCGCGCGCAGGTTACAGCCGTTTCCGTGGGGTGGCTTGGCGCTCAGACAGATCTGCCCGCCATACCGAGGTGTGTTGCCGCGCTCAGTAGGTGGCGTCATTCGTCCAGACTTCCGGGAAACCAGCCTGCGATGCTGTGACCAGGTGAATGGCGTCCCCGGCACGCAGGAAGACGCCGTCCGGAAGTTCCGGAATCAGTGCATTAACGGCACGGAGGACCCCTTCGGAGACGGGGATTAATGTCCAGGTACCCTCATGAACGCTCTCCAGGAAAGACCGCCGCACGCTCATGGCCTGCTCCCGATTGATCCACCCCGCGCGCACGTAGCGATGCAGTACGCACGCAATCTCAGCCAGGCAAAGCGACGACGAGTGAAGTTCGTCACACGATTCAAAAAGTTCCCGCACCGCGGCCGAATCGGGCTCGTTCAGGTAACACTTAGCAATGTATGCAGAGTCGAAGTACAGTCTCTTCAGCGGTCTTCCTCCAGAAATTTGCCGCTGTCGACCTTTACCTGCGGGAGGCTATCCCAGAGCGTTTTGAGTTTCCGAGCAGCTTCCCTGGGTGCGACGCGCTTCATCGGACGCATTTCCGCGACCGGCGTGCCGTCCTTCTCGATCACGATGACGCTTCCTTCCGAGGCCTCGTCAACGATGGCACCGGTGCGAGCGTGGAGGTCCGAAACACTCACCTTTCTCATACCTACATTGTTACACTTCCCAGAATGACCGGCCGGCGGGCGCCGGTGGCCGAAGGCAGGTTCGATGGTTTGCGATGCCAGGTTTGGTACGCCAGGATGGCAAAAGCGATGGCTTCCTTGGCATCCACATCGATCCCGTAGTCGGTCGAGGTGGCCAGCGCCACTCCAGGCAGGAAGGCCGCCAAGTGCGACAGGATTTGCGGATTGTGGGCGCCGCCTCCGGATACGATCAGTTCATCGGGCGCGAAGGGTGCGGCGGCCAGCGCAATCGTCGCGGCGGTGAGCACGGTGGCGGTGGCGATGAGATCTGCTAGCGGCAGGCCGGTTTGCTTCAAGCGTGCCACGAATTCCGCGCCGTATTGCTCGCGGCCGGCGCTCTTGGGCGGCTTGCGGCGATAGTACGGATCCGCCAGCAGGCGGTCAAGCAGCGGCCGGTTCAAATTGCCTTGCGCGGCGATGCGTCCGCCGCGGTCGAAGTTTTGCCGGCCGCGGGTGTGCTCGCGCACCAGCGCGTCGATCGCCATGTTGCCGGGGCCGGTATCGAACGCGATGCCCGAGGGGATCACCGTGATATTGGCGATGCCGCCGATATTGAGGGCAATTCGGGTGCGGCGCGGATGCCGGAACAGCAGGCAATCGACGAAGGGGACGAGCGGCGCGCCCTGGCCTCCGGCGGCGATATCGCGCGCGCGGAAATCGGAGACCACCGGCACTCCGGTGCGCTCGGCGATAACGGCCGCTTCACCGATTTGGAACGTGCTGACGCCGCCTTCGTGATAGATGGTCTGGCCGTGACAGCCGATGAGCGCTATCGGGCCGTAGCGGCGGCAGGCGCGCAGGACGGCGCGCGCGTAGAGCTCACCCAACTGGAAATTGAGCTGCGAGATCGCGCGGGTGGTGGTCGTGGTATTCGAGATGGCAAGGATCGCGCGGCGTGTTGCGTCGGAATAGGGCGTGGATTGGAAGCCGACGGTGGAGATGCGGTGGCCCTTAATCTCAACGATGGCCACGTCGATGCCATCGAGCGAGGTGCCGCTCATGACCCCGGCTACACGCACGCGCGCCTCAATTCGTCCTGCAATTCCGCTAGAAGGCGCAGCGCTTCGACGGGCCGCAACTCATCGATGTTCAGATTGCGGATGCGCTCGGCGATGCCGTAATTGAGCGGCTCGAAAAGCTGGATCTGCACCGGCTGCGCGGGGGCATCTGCAGATGGCGACAGCTCTTCAGTGACTACGTGTTCGGTGCGCTCATGCAGCCGCAGCACTTCATTGGCGCGCTCGATGACGCGCGGCGGCAGTCCGGCCAGGCGCGCGACTTCGATGCCGTAGCTGCGGTCGGCCTTGCCGGGCTCGACCTTGCGCAGGAAGATGATACGGTCGCCGGCTTCCTTCACCGAGACGCTCAGGTTGCGGATGCCATCGAGCTGCTCGGCCAGTTCGGTGAGCTCGTGGTAGTGCGTAGCGAAGAGAGTTTTGGCGCGCGTGCGGGCGTGGATATGCTCCACCACGGCCCAGGCCAGCGCCAGGCCATCGTAGGTAGCGGTGCCGCGGCCGATCTCGTCGAGCACGATGAAGCTGCGCGGCGTGGCGGTGTTCAGGATGACGGCGGTCTCGGTCATTTCGACCATGAAGGTGGAGCGGCCACGGGCCAGATTGTCGGACGCGCCGATGCGCGTGAAGATGCGGTCGATGAGCGGCAGGCTGGCGGAATCGGCTGGAACAAACGAACCCATCTGCGCCAGGATGGCGATCAGCGCGGCTTGCCGCAAGTAAGTGGACTTGCCGCCCATATTGGGGCCGGTGATGATGGCGATCAGGTCGGTGTCGGAGTTCAGGTAAAGGTCGTTGGGGATGAAGCGCCCGGCATCCTGTTGTTCGAGGCGCTCGATCACGGGATGGCGGCCGGCCAGAATGCGCATCTCGCCGTTATCGGAAAACGTGGGCCGCGCGTAGCGGTTCTCGGCGGCCACTTGCGCCAGCGCGGCGGTGACGTCGATTTCGGCCACGGCCGCGGCGGTGGCGCGAATGCGTTGCGCGTGCGCGGCGGCGAATTTGCGCACCTCGGCGAACAACTCCTTTTCGAGCGTGAGGATCTTGTCGTCGGCGTCCAGGATTTTGCGCTCGTAATCCTTCAGCTCCGGCGTGGTGAAGCGCTCGGCGTTGACCAGGGTTTGTTTGCGCTCGTAGTCGGCGGGGGCGAGATGTTGGTTGGCTTTGGAAATTTCGATGTAGTAGCCGAAGACGTTGTTAAAGCGGACCTTCAGCGATTGGATGCCGGTGCGGGCGCGCTCGCGGGTCTCGATCTGTGCGATCACCTGGCGGCCATTGCGGCTAAGGTCGCGCAACTCGTCGAGCTCGGCGTGGAACCCTGCGCGAATCGTTCCGCCATCCGCCAGATTGATGGGCGGCTCGTCGGCGATGGCTTCCAGGATGCGGTCGCGCGCTTCGGCCACTTCGTCCAGGCGATCGTGCAGGTCGCGCAGGCGGGCGGCGCGCTGGGTTTCGAAAGTGGCCTTCAGGGTGGGAATCTTCTCCAGCGAACGGCCCAGCGCCAGCACGTCGCGCGGATTGGCGATCCCCATGGTGATCTTGGCCAGCAGCCGCTCGATATCCAGAATGCCGCCGAGTTGCTTGCGCAATTCGGCGCGCAGGATGGTCTGCTGGAGCAGTTCGCCGGCGGCATCCAGGCGGCCTTCGATTTCCGCGCGGTCGAGCGAGGGGCGCAGCAGGCGCTGGCGCAGCAGGCGGCCGCCCATGCCGGTTTGGGTTTGATCGAGGACGTGCAGCAGCGTGGCGTCGGTGCGCTCACCGGCGAACAGCGGCTCGACCAGTTCGAGGTTGCGCACGGTCACTGCATCCAGCAGCATGCTTGCGGCGCGGTCGTAGTGCGTGGGACGGTCCAGGTGTTCGAGGGCGGCGCGCTGCGTTTCACGCAGGTAATGCAGGATGGCGCCCGCCGCGCACACGGCCGCCTGATGGTTGGCCAGGCCGCATCCATCGAGCGAGAGCAGGCGGAAGTGATCGCGGAGGGTGCGGTCGGCGTAATCGAAGCTGAAGATCCAGTCTTCGATGTCGGTGCGCAGATAGCGGGGGCCGTGGTCTTCGGCCGGGAGCAGCGGGAGATCGGCGGGGTAGAGCACCTCGCGCGCGCCAAGCTGTTCGATGGCGGCGTTGACTTCGGAGGCGTCCATTTCGGTGACGCGGAACTCGCCAGTGGAGACATCCACGTGGGCCACGCCGGCGCAATTGCCGATGCGCGAAACGGCCGCGAGATAGTTGTTCTCATGCGAGCGCAAGGCCAGCGAATCGGTGGCGGTGCCGGGGGTGACCACGCGCGTGATTTCGCGCTTGACCAGCTTCTTCGCGAGCGCGGGATCTTCCATCTGGTCGCAGATGGCTACGCGGTGACCCTTCTGGATGAGGCGCGCGATGTAGCCCTCGGCGGAGTGATAGGGGACGCCGCACATGGGGATGGGCGCGCCTTTTTCCTTGTTGCGCGAGGTGAGGGTGATCTCCAGCTCGCGCGCGGCCAGAATGGCGTCTTCGAAGAAGAGCTCGTAGAAATCGCCGAGGCGGAAGAGCAGGAGGGCATGGGGCACCTGCTGTTTGATGGCGTTGTACTGCCGCATCAGCGGGGTGGATGGGTCGGTGCTCATGGTATTGTGGACAGGCCGGGAGGCCTGTCCCACATTATGCGTAGATGCCGCGCAGGCGGATGGCTTCGGCCACGCGGTCGAGCGCCAGCATGTAAGCCGCGGTGCGGTTGTTCACTTCGTGTTTGAGGGCGTATTCGACGACCGCGCCGAAACTATCCACCATGATTTCCTGGAGCCGCTCGTTCACCAGCTTCTCGTTCCAGAAGAATCCCTGGCGGTCCTGCACCCATTCGAAATAGGACACGGTGACGCCGCCGGCGTTGGCCAGAATATCGGGGATGACGAAGATTTTCTTGTCGGCCAGGATCTGGTCGGCCACCGACGTGGTGGGGCCGTTGGCGCCTTCGCAGAGAATCCGGCACTGGAGTTTATCCGCGTTCTGCGAGGTGATCGTGTTCTCGTGGGCGGCGGGCAGCAGGATGTCGCACGGCAGGAACATGGCTTCGGCGGGGTCCACATTTTCGCCGCCGGAAAAGTCGCGGATGGAGCCGGTCTCCTCGCGATGGTCGAACAGAGCGCGGACATCCAGGCCGTGGGCGTTGTACACTGCGCCATCGTATTCAATGATGCAGATGATTTTGAAACCTTCGCGGGACATCAGCTTGGCGGCCATACCGCCGACGTTGCCGAATCCCTGAATCACGACGGTGGTGGCGGTGCGCGGCTTCTGGAAACGCTTCAGGGCCTCGAGCGAAACGATGAGGCAGCCGCGGCCGGTGGCTTCCGGGCGCCCGCGCGAGCCGCCCAACGCCATGGGCTTGCCGGTGACCACGGCGGTGACCGTGTGGCGGGCGTGCATCGAGTAAGTGTCCATGATCCACGCCATGGTTCTTTCGTTGGTATTGACGTCCGGCGCGGGCACGTCGCGCTCGGGGCCCAGGAATTCCATGATTTCGGAGGTGTAGCGGCGCGTGAGTTTTTCCAGCTCGCTGAGGGACAGCAGATTCGGATCGCAGATGACGCCGCCTTTGGCGCCGCCGAATGGGATGTTGACGACGGCGCACTTCCAGGTCATCCAGGAGGCCAGCGCGCGCACCTCATCCAGCGTGACGTCTGGGCCGAAGCGGATGCCACCTTTGCCCGGGCCGCGCGCGATGGAATGCTGGACGCGGTAGCCGGTGAAGACTTCCAGGCGGCCATCGTCCAGTTGGACCGGGATGTGGACGGTGATTTCCTTGGCCGAGGTGCGCAGGACTTTTTGCAGACCGTCATCCAGATTGAGGCGGGTCGCGGCCTCGTCAAAGCGGGCTTCGGCGGCCAGCCAGGGGTTGTTCTCCTGTTCGAGCGACAACGTGGTGCTTGCCAAAAGTGAAACCTCCGGTTTCATTATGCCATTTGCGCGGCGGGGCGGCAGTTTCGCGGCCTGACGTGAAAGCGGGGAGGGATTCCGCCATAGTTCATTTATCGACGAACTAAGCCAATAAGCTGCTTTTTTACTTGCACTTGCAAAAACGACGAAACCAATTTTCGCGCGTCGTTGGACGGTGTTGCTTGCGTCTAAATGGCCTTGCATATTGGCTAGGATCTCGCCTTAACGAGGCCAATTCCCTAGGTGAAAGCGGCGCGGACCGGTTAAACCAGCGGGGGCTGGTCTTTGGACAGGAAGCGGCGGTCTCTTGACTAAACAGTAGCACGTGGTTGGCCGGGGTTCGAAAGATCGGGACTGTTTCGAGAGCTGTAGGTGATAGGAAAAACTGGGAAAAAGACAGGCGAACTTCTTTTTTGAGGCGCGTGATCGGTCTGCGTCCCCCTTTCTTGGGTACAGGTGTCTTGCCATGGATCAGCAGGGACGATAACGTCGCTGCGGTTCGGATCGCCGCCACGGCTGCTCCGTTCTCGCCGCAGTTGACGGCGGCCACCGGCGGTTAGCCCCAGTTGCCGAGAAACTCGGCCCGATTCCACATACCCGTCGTGGATGTTCCAGAGCGGAGATGCAATATCCGGCGCAATTGCTCACCGACCGAGAATCGTTTTTGCGGTGCCAGGATCATCCCGCCATGTTCGCGGCCGGAACTTATCCAATGCGCGTGAAGCCGACAAAAATCGGAGACGTTGAAGGTGTAAAGGACACAGCCTCGCTCGGTCGCGAAGGCTAACTGTTCCTCGTCGCTTTTCCCAGTCAAACCGACCTCTAGCACGGTGATTACCTCGACGCCGCGGGATCGCAAAGCAGCGACGAGATCGGTGTCCATGGCGTCCTCGTCGAAATAGATCTTGAACGAACTCACGGCTGAAGATTAACCGCGGTGCTGCCGCTCAAGGGCCTCTGCTTCCCGCGCCTCGGTTTCCAAGTCGGTGTCGATTTCCACTTGGTTGGCGTGGTAGTAGGCGAGTGCCGCATGAACCTGGGCCAGCGACAGGTGACCGAACTTCCTCGCGATCTCCTCTGGAATGAGACCCATGTTGTGCCACTGCGCGATGCGGCGGACAGAGACTCCTGTGCCGGCGATGCAGGGCCGTCCGCCGCGGACGTCGGGACGCTGCGAGATCAGGCTGCCGATTTCGGTGACGGTTGCCATCGCTTCAAGTATAGCGCTCATTATCTCCCTGACAAATGGCTCCTCAAAGAAGTGGGAAAATCACTGGGCTGCGATTTGCCTGTGGTTTGGGTGCTACAATTTTTGCCGCATCCGTCAGACCTTGCGCGTTACCCCGGCGATGGAAGCGGGCCTCACGAATCGCATCTGGAAAGTTGCGGATTTACTGAACTAGTGTAGGATTGAACAGAAGGCCCGCTGTGGCGGCGGGCCTTTGAATTATTCGGTTTGGGTACTCGCCCGAATTCATTTAAAGCGGAGCGCGTCCCAATGAAAGGGCGACTGCAAGAAGAGTTATTAGAAGCTCTGGTTCCATCGTTGCTATTCTCTGGAGAAATTGGCCTATGAATATGATGGCAGCTAGTTTGGGCGCTCCTCCGGGGCAGCAGAACGTCCAGGTCCCGCAACTCGCGTTTTCAATGAGCGGCTTATGCCCGCATTGCTCCTGCAAAACGACATTCATTTCTGTAACTTTGCCATATTCTCTAATGGACCTCCTGGCCAACAATCAGGTTCGCGGATACAAATCTTGGGCAGTTCTGCAATGCCAAGGAATGCACTAAATTCATCCTTGGCGCGGTCTTCAGGGACCCTCAAAACAAAGTGTGCGATTACGTCGAACACTACCCGCTTGACAAACCAAATGACGACGTAGCCAGTGAGATTCCAGAGCACATACGCGCAGACTTTAAGGAGGCACTCCGCTGCCGATGGGTAGACGCATGCAATGCAACGACAGAAATGTGCAGGAGGGCGGTGCAGGCTAGCTGCATTCAGCTCGGTGCTCCAGCCAACAACCAACTAGTCAAACAAATCGACTGGTTATCCGCCAATGGAATAATCACAAACCCACTTAAGGAAATGGCCCATCGCATCCGTCTTGGAGGAAACCTGGGCGCGCACCCGCCGGAGGATCCGGACGACCCGACTGAGATCCTAATCGGTTCCGAATATGCCGATGCGGTTCTGGAATTCACACGAGATTTTTTCCAGCATGTTTACGTAACGCCAGAACGGCTGAAGAAGTACACATTCAAGAAACTAGCACTACCCGCTACGGGCCCTTAGCGCGAAATTCCCCTTCACGCGACTTGAGGACACTACCGCCGGGCCAGTGCTATCGTTTGCGGCTGATGAAACTTAACTACTGGTCATTTGTCTGTCGCTGGTCCAAGCGATTTTGGCACAGACGTCCACTGCTAGAGCATCCGCCCTGCCGAGGCTGGTTCGCTTCGGCGGCACGGTGAAGGGCCCCGATGGCAGTCCGCTGGCTGGTATCGGTGACCTCGATCCCGGCGCTGCGCTTTCCCGTGGCACGCGGAGTGCGTGGGCCACGGTGCCGATCTACTCCCGCGGGGCGGGAGGCGCTTTCAACGATACGGGTGCGGTCCCGGCCTGCGCCGCGGGCCTGGACAGGCGCGCAGGGGCCGCGCCGGACTGGATCTTGAGCAACCGATTTAAAGATTCTTGTTCAGCGTTGAAGCGCTCGGTCACGTCGGTGAGCCGTTGGGACTCGTAGCCGCGGCGCTTGGCCACGATGCGGTAATCGAAGCTCACCGAAGAGGTTCCGCCGCCCGACTCGTGCACCTCGAAGCCGGCCGTGGTCTTGCCGATGACGTAAAGACCCTTCGAGTCGCCGTTCGGAGTGATGAAGACGTGGTAGTCCGCCGTACCGCTCACGGTTTCGGCGAAGGCCTGGTCGAGCTTCACGACGGCAACTCCGCGCTCGAGCGTGCCCGAGCCGAAGTCTTCCATCCAGTTTTCCGCCGACTGCATGGCGTAGGTCTCGACCGTCTGCGCGCCGCCGCCGGTCGTGGCCAGCGTCTTCACCTGTCCGGTGCAGGTGAGGTCGCCGTCGCCGCCGATGCCGCAGGCGCCGGTGCGGGTGGAAGCCTTGAAGGTTTTGAAAAGGCCTGTGTCGCCATCACTGAGGTTTGAGGCGATCACCGTGGAAACGGTCGAGCTATTGTTTGCGAAATATGCCGCGGACTGGTTATCCGCAGTACCCACGATGCCTGCGAGCTGGTTGGCCCCAGCGGCCGCAGAGGTGTCCCCCCAGACGCCGGCGGTGAAGGTGACAAGCGATCCAGTTAGAAATGCATAGGTAGCGCTGTTGCTAACGGCAACACCCAGGACGCCATCGCCCGAGTCCGCCAAACCGTACACGCCGATGGGATTGTAGCGGGTCAGATCTTGCGCGCCGCTGGCGTGCGCGTACACGCCGTAGCCGCCGGGGCCGGTTTCATCGGCCACCACGCCGTTGCTGTCGGTGCCCGACGAAATGCCCTTGACGCCGATGGTAGGGCTACCCAGGGTGCCGGTGCCGATGGCAGAGCCGTAGACGGCAGTCGCGCCCGCGGTGGGCACGATGCTCGAGACCGATCCGAAAAAGAATGCGCCCTGCGTGAAAGCGTTGGCCGCCGCCAACTGCGCAAAGGCGCTGGGCGCCAGACCTCCAAGTTCGTTGGAGTTCGACGCCGTGACGTTGGTGAGCGCGGCGCCGCTGCCGGAGAAGGACGTAGCCGTAACGGTGCCGCTCACCGTCTGATTCTTGGTGAAGGTATTGGCCGCGGCCAATTGCGCAAAGGCAGCGGGCGCCAGACCTCCAAGTTCATTGGAGTTGGACGCGGTGACGTTGGTCAGCGCAGCGCCGCTGCCGGAGAAAGATGTAGCCGTAACCGTGCCGCTCACCGTTTGATTGCCGGTGAAGGTGTTGGCCCCCAGCGTGGCGAACGGCGAGCAGGTGAACGGCAGCGCACTCAATGCAGTGCCCGATGCGCAGGCATTGGACGCCAGGCTCAACGTTCCGCTCCCGGTGATCGGGCCGCCCGTTAATCCTGTTCCGCTGCCGACGCTGGTCACCGTGCCGGCGCCGGTGCCCGGAAAAGTCTGTCCCGCGGCGAAGGCGATCTGGCCGTTGCTGGCCAGGCTGAGGCCGGTCTCCGCCGGCGAGTTGGTCCCGGAGTAGAAGAGCAGGTTCAGCGATCCGCCGGGATTGGCGGTGTCGTTGCCCAACGGCTCCGCCTGCCATTTGAAGGTCTGGTTCACGGCCGCACCGGTAGTGCTGTCGTAGGACGACGCCGCCAGGTCCAACGAATGCGAGTCCTGGCCCTGTGAGGCGCTGGCCGCAAACTGTGCCGGCAGAGTCAGCCCCGAAAAGGTGGAGTCCGACCCGGCGGTGACCGATCCGGTGGCGGTCAGGTTGCCCGTGATGCTCTGATTGCCGCTGAAAGTGTTGGCCGCCGCCAACTGCGCAAAGGCGCTGGGAGCCAGACCGCCAAGTTCATTGGAGTTGGACGCCGTGACGTTGGTGAGCGCAGCGCCGCTGCCGGAGAAAGAAGTAGCCGTCAACGTGCCGCTCACCGTCTGATTGCCGGTGAAGACATTGGCCCCCAGCGTGGCGAACGGCGAGCAAGTGAACGGCAACGCTGTCAAAGCGCTGCCCGATGCGCAGGCGTTGGCCGCGAGGCTCAATGTCCCGCTGCCCGTGATCGGGCCGCCCGTTAATCCTGTTCCGCTGGCGACGCTGGTCACCGTGCCGCTGCCGGTGCCCGGAAACGCCTGCCCCGCGGCAAAAGTAATCTGGCCGTCGCTGGCGATCTTCAGTCCGGTCTCGGCGGGCGCGCTGGTGCCCGATCCGTAGAGCAGGCTCAAGGCGCCGCCGGCTGTCGCGGTGTCGTTGCCCACCGGTTCCGCCTTGAGCTGAAACGTTTGCGATACCGCCGTGCTGGTGCCGCTGTTGAACACCGAAGCCGTCATATCCAAGGATTGCGAATTGTCGCCCACGGTGGAGGTGGCTATACCGGTTTCCGGCAGAATCAGCGTGCCGGCGACGATAGCGTTCCCTTTCACATCCAGTGTGGCTGCTGGGGCGCTCGTGTTGATACCGATCTTAGCCGTGCTGCCCGTCCCGGTCTGGAACACCGCCGAATCGAGTATCGTCGAGGCTCCGGTGAAGAACGGCAGATAGTTGGCCGTGCCGCCGGTGGTGGTCACGTCGGTGGCGGTCGCTTGCGTCACGTCCCTGCTCCCAGCCGCGATGGCGGCGGGACCGTTCGCCGCAGCCGGGCCGCTGGCGGGTGGCGCGGCCAGTACGAAGGCCGATGGCGGCAGCCCCCCGATGGTCTCCGCATCTCCGGCCTTCAAGGCGTAGGGGGCGCTCACCAGCAGCACCCGCGGCTGCTCGGGCTGTCCCTGCACCTGTACACCCACCCAGCGGGCCTGCTCGGAATTGAACAACTCGGCCGGCAGGCCTTCGGGTTTGGTCGCGCCCAGCAAAGCTGTATAGCGGCCGTTACTGTCGGCGGTTACGTTCTGCGTCTCGAGCCAAAGCGCCGCGCCGCCGGTTGGCTCGGAGTAGAGCGCAAAGGTAATGCCCGCCACGCCGGTCAGCGGGCTGCCGTCGGGGCCCTTCACAGCACCGCCGAAGCGGATCAGCCGGGGCAGGGCGGACGCAGTTTCAGTGGACGTCTGCGCAGAGGTCAGGTGGACCAGCGACAAACAAAAGGCCACGAGAAAGCATGTTCGGCGTCGTTTCATACGGTCTCCTTGAACTCTGAGTCTAGAAGCCATTCTCGGGCTCGATCATGCCCGTCGAGATCCAGCCGCCAAGCCTTCGGTACAATTGACAGGTGGCGTGCCTTCGTGCACAATCGCGCCCGCTACGGGTCCATAAGACCACGTACCTTGCCCGTTCGTCCTCAAGCGCCTGCTCAATTGGTTCTCAATTAGTTCTCAAGGCGGCGTATGGGTCCTGAAACCAATACTTTGTACCGGTTCGAGGGGTTTGAGGTGGACCCCGCGAATCGCGTCTTGGCGCGGGGCGGCAAGCCCATCGCGATCCCTTCGCGAGCTTTCGATCTGCTCCTGTACATGGCCCGCAACACGCAGCGGCTGCTGACGAAAGAAGAACTGATGAAGGCGGTCTGGGGCGACACGATCGTCGAGGAAAGCAATCTTACCCAGAGCGTTTTCCTGCTGAGAAAAGCTTTGTCGGCGCAACCGTCGGCGGAGAACCAACTCATCGTCACCGTACCCGGACGCGGTTACCGGTTTGCGGCGCAGGTCGAACGAATCGCCATCCCGCCGCCGGGATCTGGCGCGCCGGAGATTCCGGTCAACGGCCCGGCCAACCTGCTGGAGGCGGCGCCCAGCCAGCCGCAGGCCGCCGGTAAGCCGACGCATCCAAACCGCTGGCGCAGCCGATGGTTCATCATGGGCGCGGTGGTGGGCGCGTCCGCACTCGCAGCGCTGATCGTTTTCCCGGGCGGAGCCATCCGGCAGCGGAACAAACCAATTCCCCTGCCGCATCGGGTGACGGCCAACGCCGTCGAGAATCCGGTGGCCACGTTTGCCATTTCACCGAATGGCAAATATCTCGCGTATACCGACGCGCAATCCATCACCATACAGGCTTTGCCTTCCGGCGAAACCCATTCCATCCCCCTTGGATCCGGCGTGGCTCCGGCCAGGGTGATCTGGTATCCCGATGCAACCCGGCTCATAGTCGGCGAGCGACTAAACGATTTGTCCGGCCTTTTCGTGCTTTCCATCCTGGGCGGAAAGCTGAGTCCGCTGCGCGAGAATGCCATGAACGCGGCAGTTTCGCCGGACGGCGCCCACGTCGTATACACGGACGGAAGCATTCGCGAACTTTGGATGATGGACGGTAACGGCGAGAATCCACGGCGAGTCCTGACCGCTACGGCGCCGGACAAGCTATACCCGATGTCCTGGTCGCCCGACGGCGGAAGAGTGTGGTTCGTACGCGTGCACTGGGAAAAGGAGCAGGAGAGCATTACGCTCGAAACGTGCGACTTGAAGGGCGCCGGCCGGACCGTCGTGTTGTCGGACGAGAGCGCCCGTGCTTTTCGGCTCTTGCCCCAGGGAAGACTGATCTACGCAGCGGCGGAAGGCCCCCAGAACTTCACAAACCTCTGGGAACTGCCGGTGGACACGGTCCTGGGGAAGCCCACGGGCCCACCCCACAAGCTCACGGACTGGACGAATTTTAGCATTTCGGGAATCTCAGCGACGGCGGATGGCAAACAGGTCGCCTTGTTGAACGGAAGGTGGCAGGCAAACGTGTACGTCGGGGACCTGCGGGCTGGCGGGACCGAACTGGCAAATACCCGCCGTTTGACGTTGGACGAGAGCGACGACTACCCGGCATTCTGGACACCCGACGGCCAGTCGGTGGTTTTTTCCTCCAATCGCAACGGCAGGTTCCAGGTCTTCCGCCAGCGCCTCGACCAGAGCGTCCCGGAATTGCTCAGCATGGATTCCCCAGATGCCATGTTTCCCCGGTTCGGCGGCCAGTGGATCTACTTCCGCTCGGTACCGGCCGGCGAAACCTTGTCCTGGAACCAGCCTTTGCCTGTGCGCCGCATACCGATGAATGGAGGAGCATCCAGCGATGTGATCCGGGACGCGGGTATCGATGTCGGTTGCGCTCCGAGCGGCCCGATATATGCGCACTCGCCCGGCTTCGGGGCAAGGTGCTGACGTTCTACCGTTTCGACCATGCCAAGGGACAAGGCGGCGAAATCGGCCGCATGGAATTCGACTCGCGCTGGTCTCCCAGCTTCGACCTTTCGCCGGACGGATCGGAAATCGCAGCAGTGGATCCCAAGGGGATCGGCAATCGAATCCGGCGTATCCCGATCAATGGCGGCAATACTTCGGAAGTCGAAGTGCCGGGGCGCAAGGCATTGGAGGTTCTATTTTGGGCAGCCGACGGAAAGGGATGGTTTGTCTCAAGCGTGATGCCAGGCAACGGCTCGTGCCTGTTGCACGTGAATCCGCGGGGTGAGTCGAAGGTGCTCTTTGAGCAGCCTCAGGATGGGTTGATGACATGGGGAGTACCGTCGCACGACGGGAAACAGCTTGCTTTCCTACGGTGGAACAACGGGACGAATGTTTGGATGATCGACGATTTCTGAGGCAAGACAGGAGACAGAAGACAGAAGTCAGAAGACAGAAGTCAGGACCCCTTTTTCTTACTGGGCTTGGGCTTTAGGCTCTTGGCGTATTCGTAGCTCATCTCGAAGTAGGGTTTCAGCTCTTTGGTCTTCGCCAGGAGAGCGTCCGGAACGGTCACATACTCCTTTTGCACGATCCCATATGCCTCGAAAAGCTTGGTCTTGTACTTCGCGAGGAATTTCTCGCGTTCTCCCGCGGGAAGCCTGAGCGCGACCGCGCCCGAGGCGTGCAGATAGCTGAACATATTCCCGTTCAGCGAAGTATAGGGAACGGTTGCGCCCTTCCGCTCTGTGTCGGGATTTGTCCCGACCAGATTCTCGTATAGCTTCGGCTTTTCGGGCGGCAAATTGTTCTTTCTGGGTGTACTCATTGTGCCTCCCCGAGGACCTCGCGCGCCTGATCGACATACGAAGCGGCCACCAGCAGCCGGAATCCGCCCGCGGCCAGGGTATCGTTTTCCAAAAAGGCCGGGATCGCAGCGGATTGCAGCAGCGCCTTGGCCGCCTTGGCCTCGTCGCGCGACGCGAAGATGGCAGCCGGGGCCAGATCTTCTTCTTCCTCCTGCTCGGCCGCCTCCTCTAAGACCCCTTCGGACGCCGGCGCGATTTGCTCTGGCTCCTCGGCTATGACTACGGGCCGAACCGTACTGCGGGGCAGCTTGGCCTGCAAACCCCGGCGCTGCAACTCATAGTCGTAGCACTGCCGCGCAACCTCCGAGAGTTCCTCCCTGACGAGCGAACGCAGCTCGTCGTCGGGCATTTCGGCATACAGGTGTTTGAAATCCTCCGCGCTGAACTTCATGCATCCTCCGCGAGATCCGATATTATAGCGTCTTCCGCGCGTTCACAGGCTAAAGCCTGCGCCACCAGGAATCGGCGCTCGGGCTCGGAGCACGGGCAGTCCAGCGCGGCCCGATAGCAAGCTGCGGCTTCCGCCGGCCGGCCGAGTTCCAGCAGCAGGTGCCCGCGCACGGCGAGCAGCAGATAGTAGCCGCGCAGCTTTGGATCGTTGGCCAGCGGCTCCAGCGCGGCCAGCGCCTCCGCCGGGCCGCGCACTTTGGCCACCGCCACGGCGCGATTCAGCGCCACCACCGGCGAGCCGTTCAGCGCCAGCAGTTGGTCGTATAAATCGAGGATCATGGGCCAATCCCGCGATGGCGGATCGGCCGCGCGCGCGTGGGTCGCCGCGATGGCCGCCTGCACGTGATATTCGGAGACTTCCTCGCCCGCGATGCAACGGTCGAAGTGATGAAATCCGAGGGCGATCAAACGCTGGTCCCAGCGCCTGTGATCCTGCGATTCGAGCAGGATCAGGTCGCCCGATTCATCCACGCGCGCGGGCAGCCGGGCGGCCTCCAGCGCCATGAGGGCGACCAGCGCATGGGCGCGCGGCTCGGCGATGGAGGAGGCCGCCACCAGACGGCCCAGCCGCAAAGCTTCCAGACAGAGATCCTGGCGAATCAGGTCCTCGCCGGCATGCGCGGCGTAGCCTTCGTTGAACATGAAGTAGACGACTTCCAGCACCGAATCGAGGCGCAGTTTCAACTCGGGTCCGCGCGGCATATCGAGCGTCAGCCGGCCGTCGCGGATCTGGCGCTTGGCGCGCACCAGGCGCTGCGCGATGGCGGCATCGTCGGCCAAGAAGGCGCGGGCGATCTCGCGCACGCCGAAGCCGCCCACGGTTTTCAGGCTCAAGGCCACGCGCGCGTCGTGTGGAATATCCGTATGGCAGCACATGAAGATCATGCGCAGCTCGTCGTCGCGAAGCTGCTCTTCGAGGTCGGGATCGTTCGGCGCGGCGGCGGCTGCGTGGGAGAGTTCGGCGACGATCGCCCCGGTCTTCTCGCCCAGCGCGCGGTTGCGGCGCACCGCGTCGATGGCGATATTGTGGGCTACGCGGAAGAGCCATGCTGCTGCGTTTTCGGGAACGCCCTGGTAGGGCCAGGTTTGCAGGGCGCGCAGCATGGCCTCCTGCACGGTCTCTTCCGCCAATTCCAAATGGGCCGGGCCGAGCAGCCGCGTGAGATGCGCGACCATTCGGCCCGCCTGTTGCCGGAAGAGGTGCTCCAGCAGCACTCCGGTATCGGAGGATGCGGCTACGTTCCCCAGACTTGCCTTATCTCGATGGTGCCGCCGTGACTCACGGTCGGGTGATCCATCGCCAGCCGCACCGCTTCATCATAATCGGCGGCCTCGATGGTGTAGTAGCCGCCCAGGATCTCCTTGGTTTCGCTGTAGGGGCCGTCGGTGGTGCGGATCTGGCCGCCCTTGGAACGCATCACGCGGCCGGGGTCCTCCGTCAACCGGTGCGCGTCGCGGGTGAAGGGCTTTTTCGTCCAGGCCATGTATTTCTCCATGGCCTTCTGCATCTCCTCCGGGCTGAGCTGATGAAACCCGGCCGGGTCGTCGTGTAGCAATAGCATGAAATGTGGCATCGTTTTCTCCTATTTTACGCGCGTGTATTGCGCGGTTTCGGCCGTCTTCTGCCGGTCGTTTTCGTAGAACTCCCACTGGGTGCTGAAGTGGTCGTTATCGACCAGGCGGATGTTGGCATTGTGCATGTGCCCGGCGCCCGGCTTGAGGTTGGTGGCATCCAGAAACTCGAACGCCACTTCTCCGGTTTCGGAGTTGAAGGCGCGCGCCTGCATGCGCGGCTGGTTGCCCGCCATACAGTAGTGGGTCAGCAGCAGCCGGTCGCCGTCCAGGTAGTAGACGGTGAGCATGGCCGGCATCTTGTCCCCGGTTTCCTTTTCCACCAGGGACGTGCCGCCGGCGATGAGTTCATAGCTGACGTGAGCTTTGCCCATAGCGGTGTCGGCTTCCCACTCGCCCACCAAGGTCTTGAGCCGGGCGTAGGCCGCCGGTCCCGGGGATACTTCGGATTTCGGACCGGCCGCCTGCACGGTAGCGACCGCGGCGGCCGTCGACAATACGGTGGCAATAACAAGAAGGTGTCGTTTCATTGGTTTTCTCCTCTGGGTTTTGCGTGTTGCAACCTTATAACGAACGGAGACGCGCCAAATCGACATACGGCGCGGGCAATGCGTCAAAAAATCTGAGCGAAATGGCCGGTTGCAGCGTCCAATCATAGATAATACATGCTTTTCCGCTCTTTCTTCGCCGGCTTTCTGTTGGCGGCCGCCGCGTTCGGGCAGCTTGCCTCGTTTCCCAAGCCTTCGTATTTCCGCGAGACCTTCGCGCGGCCCGTCACGAAGGTGGAACTGCAGTCCCCGGCGCGGCTGCCGGACTACGTGGTGGGCGGCAAGCTGGAGCTATCGCTGCGCGGATATCTGGAACTGGTGATGGCGAACAATACGGACATCGCCATCCAGCGGCTGACCGTGGATGTGGCGCAAAACGCCATCACGCGGGCATTCGCGGCGTTCGATCCGCTGGCTACCGCCAGCTTCAGCAGCACGGAGCAGCGCACGCCAACGGGCGATCAGCTTACGGCGGGCGCCGGCGCCAGCGCGCTGGTGCAGCTCTCCCAGCCCGCCAATTTCAACTACGCCCAGACCCTGCCCACCGGCTTGCAATACAACGTCGACTACTCCGCTGCGAAGCTCTCCACCAACAGCGGCTACTACTATTACAATCCCACCCTCACTTCCAGCCTCTCGTTGAGCATCTCGCAGCCGCTGATCAAGAATCGCGGCGAGTACATCAATCGCGTGCCCATCATGGTGGCCAGCAGCACCTTGCGCAAGACGGAGTATGACCTGAAGACCAGCCTGCTGCAACTGGTGAGCAACGCCGAGAACGCCTACTGGGACGCGGTGCTGGCGCGCGAAAACCTGCGCGTGGCCGAAAATGCGCGCGACCTGGCGGACCAGGCGCTGAAGCGCGCGCAGCGGGAGCTGGAGTTGGGCGCGCTCTCGCCCCTGGACATTTACAATCCGCAGCAGCAGTACGCCACTTCGCAGATCGGCGTTTCGCAGGCCCAGTACCTCCTGCGGCAGACCGAGGACGCGCTGCGCAGACAGATGGGGGCCGATCTGGATCCGCAGATTCGCACGCTGCCCATCGTACTGACCGAGACCGTGACGCCTGAAGCGGACGCGCCACCCATTGACGCCGAGAAAGAAGTGCGGAAAGCTCTGGCCGCGCGGCCGGACCTGAAGTCGGCCACACAGAGTCTGGACATCGACGATCTGGGGATCAAGCTGGCCAAGAACGAACTCCTCCCGGATCTGGAATTGACCGGCAGCTACTCGACGCAGGGGCTGGGAGGGATCTTCTATCCACCGAGCAGCATTCCGGGGATTCTGTCCGCGGCGGCTCCGATTCCGGGCGGTTTCGGCGATGCCCTGACCCAGATGTTCGGCTTCAGCTACCCCATGTATTCCGTCGGGCTGACGCTGCGGCTGCCGATCAAGAATCACCAGGCGTCGGCGGACATGGCGGACGCCCTGGTCGCGAAGAAACGCGACGCCCTGAATGTACGCACGGTGCGGCAGCAAGTGCGCCTGGACGTGCTGACGGCGGTGAGCCAGGTGGAATCCAGCAAAGACGCCATGAAGCTGTCGGTGGTGGCGGAGGATTTTTCCAGGAAGTACATGGAAGCGGAGCAGAAGAAATTAGAGTTGGGCAACAGTACCTTTTTCTTCGTGCTGCAGGCGCAGGGTGCGCTGGAAACGGCCGAGTCAAGCGTGGTGCAGAATGCGGTGGGCTACCGGCGGAATTTGATGAATCTGTTGTTGCGCACGGGGGAATTGCTGGAGGCGCGGGGGATCGCGGTACAGTGAGTCTGTGAGGGGGCCTACCCGGGCTCCGCCGGGGGGTCGGCAGCCATGATCGCATTCTACTTCTGCCTGACGAAGAAGAGATCGATTTCGTGCCCCTTGCACTTGGTACTCTTACCCGTGGGCGTTTTCTCGTACGGTTTGGAAAAAGTCTCGACTTTGCTGTTGCAGGGATCCGTATCGAGGTACAGCTTATCCTGTGCTTCCGACATCACAACGCCTGTTGCCGCATCACCTTTCTGTTGCGGAAGCGTCCAAGGCTGAGCAATCTTGTCGCTGCCATAGATGTCGCGGAGTATCTTGCCGCTGGAATCCTCCGACAACAACGTGATCGAGATCGCTATCGAGGTGAGTGCAAGTAGTAGAATCAGACGCATGTCTCCACATCCTCTCTTTTTAATTTGAAGTATATTCCGGAATGCCGCTTATCAACTTCAAGGAGCCGCCTTGTTTTGCGAGGTCGTCAATCGCCTCGGCGCTAATGAACAAGTGGTATGAGTACGACAGGGGCTTCTCAATCCCCGTCAGTTCAACGCGCAGCGTCCAGACGCCTTTATCGCGCGGAATCTCCTTGGGGTCTACGTCCGCTGCGAGGGCACAATAGAAATCGCGCGAACTGGCCTTATTGACGGTAAATTGAATCGGCATCGCGGTTCCCTTCTCGGTGATCGATGCACGGCTGGACTCAAACTGTAGCTCTTGGCCTCGTGGTGGAACCAGGCGGCCCCACACAGCCCTTATGACTTCGTCCGCTCCACCATTGTTTTGCAGGGTAAAGGGGAAGCTTATCTGCAGCAGGTCCGAGTCTTTGTTGAAGGCTACAATAACAGGATAATCACAGATCATGCGGCTGTTTGGATGGACCCAAAGCGAGGCGCGGGCGTCGATCATAGCTTTCGGGATACCCAGAACGCCTGCCAGCAACCCCACAAAGCCTCCCCATTTCTTTACCCAGCCCCAGAAACCGCGATTGTCGGCCTCCATCTGGGCGACCTTCTGCTCAAGTACCGCCATTCGTTCCAAGGGGCCTCTTCCGCGGCCTGCGTCCTCCAATGTCGCCCTATTTCCCCGTTCAACCACGGTCTCCGCGACAGGGGACCCGGCGGCTTGAGAGACGACGGGGGCAGGATCAGCGCTTGCTTCGGAGTTGGCTCAATTTCCATTCAATGCTACCCGCAAGGCCGTATTTTGGCACGAACCGTCACCCAAGGGCACCCTTTTCGCAGTTCGCACCACAATGAGTAGTGAATTCAAGAGTGCAAGCGTTTCAACCGAATCACCCAATCCGCCGCATAAATCCGAATTGCGGGATCTCCTGGAGGACCCGCGCGCCGCCGAAAACCCATTGCGCCTACTGAAATACGCCGCCGCCCTGGGACCCTCTTCAGCCGCGCGAAGCGTGTAGAAGATTTTCCAGGAAGTACATGGAAGCGGAGCAGAAGAAATTAGAGTTGGGCAACAGCACCTTCTTCTTCGTGCTGCAGGCGCAGGGCGCGCTCGAAACGGCCGAATCGAGCGTGGTGCAGAATGCGGTGGGCTACCGGCGGAATTTGATGAATCTGTTGTTGCGGACGGGGGAATTGCTGGAGGCGCGGGGGATCGCGGTGCAGTGACGATTGTGGGGCGGCCCTCCAGGACCGAGGATTGCGCGTTGACCCGCTACAAAGGCAAATAGATAACCCGGTTTCTAAACTCTTCGGCCTCGCCACATGCCCAAACGACGTGAAGTTCCTCAATGGCGGAACCGATGGCCAAGACTTGTGGAACAAGAATCAACCCCGGCGAATCCCCTTTTTCCAGGAAACGGTAAAAGTGGCCCGGCATGGTTTTACGGTCGTGAGAAACGAGAACGCGCCCAAGGCCGGCAGCCAACGCCAATACATCGGGGTCTTCCATCGAGTCCGGGATAATTCCCTGGGCCGGCAGGAAGTCAATGGCTGGGTCTCGCCTTTGAAGACCGTAGACGATCCCGAAGCGGAGGTCCGCGTCGGCCAGCAGAAGAGCCGTCAAGCGGGTCTGAGATCCTTCTCCTTACGGTATCGTCGAGCCTTCTCGACCAGATCCGGCGGGTTCCCCTTCCGCGCACGATCCCAGCGGCGGTCTTGTTCCGCCAGATAGGCGCCGACCTCCCGCTGGTGCGCCTGGACGAAAGCGACAACGCCTTCCAATGTCTGGCGAGACTGGAGCGCGGGAAAGTCGGCGAGTATTTCCCCAACGGTCTCTCCGCGGCGGAGTGCGTGGGCGATGCTGTCGAGCGATATGCGCGTTCCCGCAACCCGATAGCCGTCGCCGCGGGCCTCGATATATTGACTGGCCGGTAAATCGCTCATAGTTGATTCCAGTTTACTTCACCGCGAGCGGCACCGCCTAAAGGGGACGCCACGCATGCGGAGGAAGATGCCACAAGATTGGATCGCGAGTCTCCACGCCTCGGGATCATACCCATGCCGGGGATCCTGGGCCGCCCGCCCCGGATCGGATGGCGGTCGATCAGACTTCCGATCTCGATGGCGCCGGCCATGATTCGATTATGACCGGGCGGGCGTTTAGTTGGCCACGGCGAGGTATAAGGTCTTCCGAAGATAGGATTCACGGTTTTTGCCCATGAATCAGCGGCTCACGCTGGATGCCGCCTTCTCACGATCTCCCGGCCGGTAATCCGCCTCCACATGCCCGGCAAGCTGGGCCTGCGTGAACAGGACGGCTTTCGTCCGCATGGCCACGAACAGGCGCGCCTGGTCCGCATAATGCGGTGAACTCCGGTCCAGCGTCGCCGAGCCAAACTGATGGATGCTCTCCGACGTCAGCTTGCCCGCCTTGTCCCAGGTCACGAACATGACGAAAGTGTCGCCGGCCATCGCAGTCAGAGTGCCGTCGGGTTGCGGCTCTCCATACACGCCGCGAAAGATATCCGGGCCGCCATCGATGGCCAGATCGAGCGCGCCGCGGCGCAAGCGGTTCACCTGTCCCCACTCCGGATCCAGCCGCCCGAAATGCTCCTGGAGCGTCCGCATGGCTTCCCGCAACGCATCGATCGGCCGGCGGGGCGCCTTGCCCTCCAGCCGGGCGAGGATCACCGGCTCGATCGTCAGGATGGCCAGCGCCGCGCCACGGTTCGCCACATCGGTCCGGCGGTCCCAGCGCTGTAGAATGTCGTGCGCCTGCCGGAGCAACGCATCGTTGCCCGGATCGATCGCCAGGATCTCCGCGAAGACCCGCTCCTCATCCGAACGCGTGCTGTAGGCGAGATCGTATTTGTAGGCGTGGAATGCCTCCGCCGTGATCCGGGGATCCGCGCCGTAAGTCTCGATCGCGCGCCAGGCGCGGCTGGTCATGTCGGTCTGAATTCCGAGGGTCGGCGAAAAATACTCCGGTTTCAGGTCGCCGGCGGGCGCGGTCGCGTGGAACGGCGTGTTGTTCGAGTTGAAGACGAACCCCGACGGCGGATTCCACAGTTGCGGCTCTTTGTCGAACGGCAGATAGCTGCGCCAGATCAGGTCGGAGCGGTCGCCGGGCAGAATCCCCTGCCAATCCGGACCTTCCTTCCGTACCGGGAACGAGCCATTATAGATGTACCCGATATTCCCCTTCTCGTCGGCATACACATAGTTGAGGCTGGGTATCGCCTGCAGCCGCATGGCCGCGCGCCATTCCTCGAGATTGGCTGCCTTGTTGAGACGGAAATATTGCAACGGCGCCCGCACCTCGCCCATGCCCGCATAGCGGATGGCGAACGCGCCCCGCTCCGTCTTCATCACCGGACCTTGCTCCGCGTATAGCACCTCGCGATGCACGGTCCATACCAGCGGCCCCCAGATCTTCACGCGGATTCGGGCGTCGCTCTTCTGAAAATCCCGCCAATGTCCGTCCAGCCGGTATTGGTTGGGGTTTGCGGGATTGACCACCAGCTTGTAGACATCCACCAGGTCGGGTCCGTTCACCGTGTTCGCCCAGCCCAGATGCTGGTTGTGGCCATGCAGCATGAATGGCGACCCGGGGAAGAAGCCGCCGGCCACGTGCCAGCCTTCTCCGCTTTCGAGCACCGCCTCATACCAGGAGACCGGACCGGTATAGGGCTGGTGGGAATTGACCAGCAGCCGTGTGGCTCCGTCGGCCGAGCGCGACGGCGCTACGGCCACCGCGTTCGACCCGACCGGCAGCGGCGCGTCCGTGCGCAGAAAAGCGTTTTTGCCGCTGTTCGAGATGGCGCCGCCGCTTGCCGGGCTGGTCAACTTCAGCAACTCGTGGTCCAGCCCATAGAAGAAAGGCAGTTTGAAGACGAACCCGGCCACCACATCCTTGCCGGTGAAGGGAAGCAGGCCCCGCATCACCTGATTCGGATGGAGAGCCGCGTAATAATTCACGCCGTCCGCATAAGCTTCGAGCACTTGCCGCAGATCCGGGGGAAGGTCGCTTTCATATTTGGCATTGACCGTTTCCCAGACCCGGAAGAGGCGGACGAGATAGTCCGTGACGGCGGCTTTCGGCCCCTCGGTGGCGGCGAGCTGGCCGCGCACCGCCAGCGCCACCTGCTGGATCGTGGCGAAATCGTCTTCGGAATGGGCGAAGCCCATGCCGAAAGCGACATCCGCGTCTCTGGGGCCGAAGATGTGCGGTACGCCGAAGTTATCGCGCTCGATCCGCGCGCGATACTGCGCAGCCTTGGCGATCAGGCTGGCCGAAGGCGGCGGCGCGGGCTGGCCCATCCGGTCGGACACGATCAGGAATGCGGCGGTCCCGAACAGTATCAGCGCAAGCGCCAGAGCGCCGATCTTCACATAGCGCAATGAATGCATGTCTCCTTGACAGCGTCGAGCCGGCTGAAAAGCCGGCTGCGGCCAAGATTGGCCGCCCCACAAGACGGCTTACAATATCATGGATTTCGAGTTTGCCGAGCGCGCCGCGCTTCGTACGCTTTCAGGTGAGTGTAGACAATCGGAAGAACTGCAAGACCGCCCTTCGGCAGTTGGTCCCGCCCGCGCCGCAGGAGATCGCCGACGATGTGGTCCGCCTCGATCGGGGCGCCATTTTCGATATCGCGCAGCATCGAAGCGGTGAGTGGCGAGCCTGTCGCGGTGAGCATGGGGCGGATACCATTGAGGAACACCTCCCGCGGCGGGTAGCCTTCGGCCGCGGCCACGGCGCGGCACTCGTCGAGAAGGCGGAGCACCAGATCCGCCCCGCCCGGCGCCGTGGAAATATCTCCAATGGCCGCGCGCATCAGGCACGTGCCGCCGGCCAGAGTCGCCAGAAATACCCACTTCTCCCACATGTCGAGCAGGATCGCGGCGCTGGCGTTTGCCTCGAATTTCGCCCCCGCCATCAGATTCCCGATGGCTTTCACGCGCGCGGACAGTGTTCCATCGCGCTCCCCAAACGAGAGCGAGTGCGACTCGTTCAGGTGCACGATCTCATGTTTCTCGTTGAGGGTCGCGGCGATCACGCATTGGCCGCCCAGCACGCGAGACCGCCCAAACCGCTCGTCGAGGATCTCCAGGTGCCGCATGCCATTCAGCAGCGGAAGGATTACGGCTTCGGGCCCCACCGCCGGCGCGAAGGATGCCATTGCGCCTTCGAGGCCGTAGGCCTTGACGCTGAGCAGCACCAGATCGAACGGCGCCGGCGTCTGAGCCAGGTTTTCCGCCAGAATCGCCGGCGGCGCGGAAAGTGTCACGTCGCCGAGACGGCTCTTGATGCGCAATCCTTCAGCGGCCAACTCGGCGGCGCGCCGTGGACGGACGAGGAAAGTCACATCCCGATTGGCTTCGAGCAATCTGCCGCCGAAATAGCCGCCGATTGCACCGGCGCCCACCACCAGAGTCCGCATATTCAAACACCCGACCGCTTGAACGCCAGGATCTTCCCCGTGAACACTTGCACCGGCTCTCCATCCTGATTCAACGTGGTGCTGCGTACCTTCACCAGGGCCTGGTTCGGTTTCGAGCGCGACGGTATGATCTCGACGATCTCGCTTTCCACCCGTAGCACATCGCCGGCGCGCGTGGGCCGTGGCCAGGCGATTTCCCCGCCCACACCGATGATGCCCGCGGCGAACGGGACTCCGCCGCCGACCATGAGCCGCATGGTGATCGCGGCGGTATGCCAACCGCTGGCGGCCAGTCCCCCAAAGATGGTGGATTGGGCCGCCGCTGCATCCAGGTGGAAGGGCTGCGGATCGAACTCCGCGGCGAAAGCTTTGATGCGGTCCTCGTCAACGCGATACGTCCCGGAGGTGAACCGCTGCCCGACGTGAAGATCCTCCAAATATAATGGCTGAGGTTTCTCGCTTGCCTGATCCATGCAACCAATTTATCTCGCGCGCGTGGCCTACTGCTCCCGCCGCACGTACTCAAACTCGAACGGTTTGCCGTGGATCCCGGTAGTCGGCTTGGAAATCCAGTGCGCGATCTTGCCAATCTCCGGGATGCCCGGCGCCATCAGATTGCGCACATAGGCGGAGTCCTTCTCGCCAGGCAGGAATTCGTCGCGCCGCTCGTTCCATTGCTCCACCGTCAGGCGATGACCCGCCGGATCGAAGCGGTGCGCCGCGTAAGCGCCGATGTGCCGGTGGAAGCGCCGGTCGGGCAGCCGCAACTGGTAAGGGATCTCGTGCTCCGTAATCACGCGGTTCCAGCGTTCCAGGCATTTTTCGCAGTCCTCGATGTATGAGTCGCGCAGCACCTCGTTCATGGCATTGCGCAACGGAATGTCCTCGCCGGCGACCGCATACGAGCCCTCCAGCGCCAGGTGATCGGCATACTTAGGCTCCTGCGCGCGCCCCTTCATCCCCGCGCTGAAGAAGCTGGCGGCATTGCTGGAAACCTCGCCGCCGAACAAATCCAGGCTCAGGCTGAACCACAGGTTGATGTACTTCTGCACGGTCGGCAGATCCACCACGCCCTGGCGGCGCACATCGTCGTCGCCGGTTTCGCGCATGATCTCGCAGGCGCGCCGCACCACCCGGCGCACGCCGGATTCGCCCACGAACATGTGATGCGCTTCCTCGGTCAGCATGAAGCGCGTGGTGCGCGAGAGCGGATCGAATCCGCTTTCCGCCAGCGCCAGCAACTGGTACTTGCCGTCCCGATCCGTGAAGGTCGTGAACATGTAGAACGACAGCCAGTCTTCGATCGGCTCGTTGAACGCCTCCAGGATGCGCGGCTTGTCGCTCGATCCGCTGCGGCGCTCCAGCAACTCTTCGCTCTCCTCGCGGCCATCGCGTCCGAAATACGAATGCAGCAGGTAGACCATGGCCCACAGGTGGCGGCCCTCCTCCACGTTCACCTGGAAAAGGTTGCGTAGATCGTACAGGCTGGGTGCGGACTGCCCCAGCAGCCGCTGCTGCTCCACGCTGGCCGGTTCGGTGTCGCCCTGCGTGACGATCAGCCGGCGCAGCATGTTGCGATATTCGCCGGGCACTTCCTGCCACACGGGCAGACCCATATGATCGCCGAAGCCCACCAGGCGATCGTGTTCCGGCGGCGCCAGAAAGATGCCCCAACGGTAGTCCGGCATCTTCACGTAGTCGAAATGCGCCCAGCCGCCCGGCTCCACGGATGTCGCAGTGCGCAGATACACGTCGTCCGCCTGAAAACCTTCCGGACCCATGTCGCTCCACCACTGCATATAGTTGGGGAGCCAGTGTTCCAGCGCGCGCAGCAGGCGCTTGTCGTTCGAGAGGTCGACGTTGTTCGGAATGCGTTCGTAGAGGGACATCTAGGTCCTCCGCCAGTTGAATTGAGGCCGCTCCGGCTTACCGTACAGCGTGAGAGCGCCGCGCTCGCCGGTGGCATTGGGGCGCGAGAAAATCCAGTTCTGCCAGGCCGAAAGCCGTCCGAAGACCTTGCTGTCGGCGTTTTCGGCGCCCGCGAAACGCAGGTTGGCTTCCATGCCGGTAAGCGCATCGGGCGACAGGCTGACGCGCTCCTCGATGGCCACGCGCAACTCGTCTTCCCAGTCGATTTCGTCCACCGCGGCGGTCGCCAGGCCGGCTTCTTCGGCGGCGTCGGTATCGAAGGGTTCGGATTCGCCGACGATGTCTTCCACGCGCGCGGGGTCGGCCAGGAAGCGCACCTGCAATCGCGACGGGCCGTGCGTCATGGGCAGCAGGCCGCCATTCAGTGCGGACGATGCCAGGTGCACCGCGCGCGCGGAGTCGCGCAGCATGTAGATGCGGTCCGCGGCCAGCGCGACTTCGAGCAGGCTGCCGGCGAAGCAGGAGCCGCTATCCACCACCGCGAACAGGCTGCGCGCGGTCAGATCCAGGCGGCGCAGCGTGCGGGCCATCAACAACAGGATCTCGTTTACCAGCCAGTCCTCGCGAAGATGGTAAAGCGTCGTATCGATCGCGCGCACAGCGTCGATCTCTCCGCGCGTTTTTAGCAGGACCAGGCCGATCTCGTCGTTATGAAAGCGCAGCCGCAGCAGCGCATCGTCGATTTCGCGGAAGGCGCGCAGCGGCCAGAAATCAGCCCCGGCGGCGCGGATGGTTTCCGGCGTATCGGGCTGTGCGCCTTCGGGACCGTGTATCGTCAACTCGGCGGTGCGGGCTTTGCGATTCATTTGCAGCTCGACGTGACGGTAATGCACGGCGTCCGGCGTCACTTCCGGCGAAAGCGCGTCCAGCAGAATGCCGGGTTCGTGCGGCGGGGTTTCTTCGGCGGCCAGCGCGAGGGCGCGCTCGCGCACGGCTTCCTGAAAGCGGCTGCGCGGGAACACGCCGTCCACCAAGCGCCACTCCACGGCGCGCTTCCCCTTGATGCCTTCGGCCAGCGTGGAGAAAACATCCGCCAGATCGCGCCGCACTTTGCGCTTATCCACCACGCGCGTGAGGCCGCCGGTGCCCGGCAGAACACCCAGCAGCGGCACCTCCGGTAGGCTGACCGCGGAGTTTCCGTCGTCCACCAGGTAAATCTCTTCGCAGGCCAGCGCCAGTTCGTAGCCGCCGCCCGCCGTGGTGCCGTTGCACGCGGCGATATAATGCTGCCCGCTGTGCGCGCTGGCGTCCTCAATGGCCAGGCGCGTTTCGTTCGTGTATTTGCAGAAATTGACCTTGAAGCCGTGCGTGGAAGTGGCCAGCATGTGGATGTTGGCGCCCGCACAAAAGACGCGGTCCAGGCCGCCTGTGACGATCACCGCGCGCACTTCGGGATGCTCGAAGCGCAGCCGCGTGACTGCGTCGGCCAGTTCGATATCCACGCCCAGATCGTACGAATTGAGCTTGAGCTTATAGCCGGGAACCACGGGAGACTCTTCGGCCACCGCCAGGGTCAGCGTGGCCAGGGGCGGCTCCACGGCCAGACGCCAGTGGCGGTATTGCGAAGGATCTGTTTCGAGTGCGAATGCGGCGGAGCGGCTTGGCCCCATATGCTTTCATTGTACGGTGCTGGGGTGGTGGGTTGTGGCTGCGGCGTCAGCCTGGATTCAACCAGCCGCACGCGAACCGCTCAAGATCATGATGAGCGCAAGAATCAAGACTATGCAGATTGGGCCGAAAATTACCGCAAAAGCCAATGCGTTCCACGGTTGCGTGCTATCGGCAAGCACGGTTCCGCCCGCGGATATCGTGCACCGATGCCGGAACGGCTTGCCCCAGAAGTTTACGGTAACCGGGCCGTCTTGCATCTCAAAATTCCGGACAAACCTGCGGACCTTGCGCTCCGCTTTCAATTCGCCATTGACCAGCAGCCGCAGTGTCCAACCGCCTCGGAAGCGAAAGCCCGTCCACTGCACTTCGATGTCGCTTCCATTGCGTTGCGCGCGCCAATAACGTGTGAGGTCCATAGAGGGAGATGATACAGGAAAGTGGGGTCGGGTGCCACGACTTCGCGCGGAGGCGGCCCCAGATTGGCCGGAGAATCACATCAAAAACTAACGCGCCCCACGGTTGAGTGTTATCGTATGTCGGAGTCCTCTGGTTCGATGTCGGGCACTTTGTCGAGAATCGCCAGAAACTTTTCGCGGCTGCCGCGCAGCGCTCGTCGTTGCAGACGTTCCCATGCCGCAACCTGCTCCACGAATGCCGATGCGAAGACCTCATCAACTGAAAGATGTTGCGCCTCAGCGATCTCGGCCGCCTTCCGGTACAACTCCTCAGGCACGCTAACACTCACGCTCATCGTCTCTCCCTCAGATCCCGTATGAATTCGCCTGGCGTCCGTATCGGTATCCCAAAGCGGTCCGCCCCGGCGAAATCTCTCCTATTGAAGGTAACAATTACGGCCCTGCACTCGACTGCTATTTCAAGGATACGCTCGTCGTCCGGGTCCCGCAAGCTTGGGCGCCGGCGTAGGACAGACGGAACCAGGTTCGAAGCCTGAAACACATAATCCAAGAACTCGTCGACCTCCGCTCCGCTCAGAGGCAGCAGATCCTTGCGCTTCAGTACGTCCTCGTATTCCAGCGCGAGGGCCGCCGAGATATTGGGCCGCCAGTCGCCTTGACCGATGGAGCGAACCAACTCGTACGAGGCCCCTCGCTTCGAGCGAAGGGCCGCGACCAGGCCATTTGTGTCGAGGACAACTTCTTGCATAACGTAGGTTGCTCCACGACTGGGGCAAAAATCCAATCCGGAGGCGGTGAGCGATGCTCACCCCACCTACGCTACGTTTGGATCCACCTTCTTGCGCCGGGGCGTGCGCTTTTTCGGTGGCCCCGAGGATCTGGGTTGCGCGCTCTTGCGGGTAGTCCGGCCGCGCGTGGGCTCGGGTACGTCCGGGATGATCCCGGCCGCTGTGGGCTGGCCAGCTACGATAGGCTGCGGCTCCTCGATCTCCTCCTCGATGGCCGGCTCCGGCGGAGCCTCGGGCGGCGCGGGCGGATGGAATTCCGGACCCAGGTACACCGTGAGCCCCTTCTCTTCATCCGGATTGACGCGCACCACCAGCTTGTCCTGCGCATAGTTCAGCAGCTCGCTGAATTCCTGAAAGCCGTATTGCTTCCAATCGTAGTCGGGGTGCTCCTGCTTCACCCATTCGGCGAGCGCGTCGGATGCCACACCTTCGTCCACCTCCATGCGGTGCGTCTCCAGCACATCGCGCAGGACCGGCAGTGCCGCCTCCGGGCGCACGGTGGTCTTCTCGGGGCCCGCCGCGCCAATGCGCTTGATCATGTAGCGGCCTTCGCCGCCGGTGACCTGGACGTAGTTGGCCTTTTGCAGCTTCTCCACGAAATCCGTAAAAGAGCCGGACCCGTAAGCCTTCTCGCTGAAGGCGGAATCGAGTTGCAGCATGGTGGATTTCAGCAGCCCAAGCTGCGGGCGCACGCTGCGGCGCTCGAGGGCTTGCAGGGCGCGCTCCACCAGCGGCATGGCTTGCGCCAGATCCAGCGGCGCAGGACGCCGGTGCGCCTGCGGTCCGCGCTGCTGCTGCTGTTGCGGCGGCTGCCCGGTGTGTTGATGAGCGGCCCGCGTATGCGGCGGCGGGGCCTGTTTGGGCTCATCCAGTAGCGATTCGTAGCTGATGAACTCGTGACAGTTCTTCTGCAGAATGGTGCTGGTGAAAGCTCTCCCGCCCAGCACGAATACGCGTTTATCGTATTGTTTCAACTTGTTGAGCAGGGCCATGAAATCGCTGTCCCCGCTGACGATGGCGAAGGCGTTGATGTGATCGTGCGTGAAGGCCATTTCCAGCGCGTCGAGCGCCAGGTTGATGTCCGCGCCGTTCTTGTCGCCGCGCGGGGACGGGTCGCGCTGCACCATTTGTACGGCATGCTCCGTCATGGCGCGGGTGGCGCTTTCTTGCCGTCCCCAGTTGGCGTAGGCGATGCAGGTGACGATTTCACCGCGTTCCTTCAGCGCATCCAGTACGGCGGCCACGTCGAACTCCCGGTACAGGGTGGATTTGACGCCGATCTCGATGTTATCGAAGTCGATGAACACGGCCAGTTTAAGTTTGTCTTCCATTCAATTTCCTTCTGAGGCGCTCGACTATGGAATTGCCGGGTAGCAATCGCGTCAGCCGCCACGCAACTCGCGCGGCGTTTGAATGTCGATTTTGCGGCTCGCGGCCGCGCCACCGGAAAACCAACCGGTTCTCGGGAGCGGGCAGCCTAAGATCAGTTTAACCTAAAGCCGATGTCAAATGCGGATGCTTGGGTGCTGAGCGGGCCGCGCGGCCATCGGGGAGCGTTTCCCTGAGACGGGCCAGGCGCCCTGAACCGCCTGGGCGGCGCCGGGCGCTTCCCGCTCTGGCGCGGCAATTTGACTTCTGCCGGTGCGCCTGAAAAAATGGGGGAAGCCCAGCCAAATTGTGCGGATGTGGCGGAATTGGCAGACGCGCTAGATTCAGGTTCTAGTTCTCGCAAGGGAGTGGAGGTTCAAGTCCTCTCATCCGCACCAAATAATCGATTCAACGGGGATCTCCGCCGTTAATGTGGTCCATGATCCAGCCGGTTGTAGCCGTCTTTGTAAACCATCGCGAGGCCGGCTTGCTCGGCTACCTGCTAGAATCGTTGTTGAAATCCCTTCCCCGAGACGATAAGACATTATGAAGGTGTGAGTTCGATGAAAGGGAGTGGGAGACAACCGATTGGCGTTGACCTCTTCGCCGGAGCTGGCGGCCTGTCGCTCGGGTTTGAGCAGGCAGGTTTCCATGTAGCCGCGGCGGTCGAGTACGACCCAATCCACGCCGCCACGCACGAATATAATTTCCCGGATTGCTCGACAATCTGCCGTAGCGTTACGGACATCGACGGAGACTACATTCGCGCGCAATCGGAAATCGGGAAAGCGGAGGTTGACGTGGTTTTCGGGGGCGCCCCATGCCAAGGCTTCAGCATGATCGGGAAACGCGCCTTGGACGATCCACGCAATGGCCTTGTGTGTCACTTCGTGCGGATCGTTTCGGAATTGAAGCCGAAATATTTCGTCTTCGAAAATGTCCGCGGCCTGACCGTTGGCGAGCACAAAAGGTTTCTTTGGGAGATCATCGCGGAGTTCAAGGCTAAGGGCTATAAGGTCGAAGAGGACTATCAAGTCCTTAACGCCCTGAACTTCGGCGTTCCCCAGGACCGTCGCCGCCTGTTCTTGATGGGTGCCCGGAAGGGGCAACGCCTCCCCGCATACCCGCCTGAAACCCATGAGTTGCCGGGCGCAAACCTCGATCTCGGTTTCACGGAAACGACGCCGACGGTGTGGGAGGCGCTCGGAGATCTGCCCGAAGCGGACGATTATGAGGAATTGCTCGAACGAGATTGGGTGGAGGCCGAATTCGCCAAGCCGAGCCCGTATGCGAAGTCGCTGAGATTTGGAACCGGGAACTCCCGCAACCTCCTCACGTCCAGTCTCCGCACGATCCACACAGCCCTTTCCAAAAAGCGGTTCAAGGCCACCAGGCCGGGCGAAACCGAACCGATCAGCCGTTTTCTGAAGCTCGATCCTCACGGCGTGTGCAATACTATCCGCGCGGGCACGGCTAGCGATCGAGGAGCTTTCACTTCTCCGCGCCCGATTCATCCCTTCTCTCCACGATGTATCACCGTCAGGGAGGCCGCGCGGCTGCACTCGTACCCGGATTGGTTCCGGTTCCACGTCACCAAGTGGCATGGTTTCCGGCAGGTCGGAAACTCCGTGCCGCCGCTCCTTGGCCAGGCGGTTGCATCGAAAATCATGGAGCGGTTGGGCCAAAAAACCGAAAGCGACGAGCCCCGCGTCCTCGGCGATCCCATCCTTCTCGGATTCAATATGTCCGAGGCCGCCGAGCACTATGGCGTGGCTGCGAACGTCATCCCGCATCGCATCAGAAGAGGCGATGTCGAGAAGGCTCATGCCTAAGAAAACGGCGCTCTACGAGGCCCTGATCGTCAGGATATTCAGCGACCACTACAAGAAAGGCGTCGATACCTTCGAGTTCGACCGCGGCAAGATTGAAACCGTGGCCGCCGACCTGAAGCTGCGGCTTCCAAAAAATCTCGGCGATCTGATCTATTCCTTCCGCCATCGGAAGACGCTTCCAGAGCCGATCGTCGGCACCGAAACAGGCAAGAAGCAGTGGATCATTCTTCCCGCCGGCCGCGCCAGGTATCGTTTCAAGCTGTCAAAGCTGACGCAGATCGTTCCCAGGGCAAATCTCATCGCGACCAAGATCCCGGACGCGACGCCCCAGATCATCGCGGCATATGCGCTAACCGACGAGCAGGCTCTCCTGGCACGAGTGCGTTATAACCGCCTGATCGATATCTTCTTGGGCATCGCCACCTATTCGCTACAAAACCATCTTCGAACCACCGTTAAGAACATGGGCCAAATCGAGATCGACGAAATCTACGTTGGCCTGAGCAGGAGTGGGCAGCAGTTCGTTATTCCTGTGCAGGCCAAGGGTGGAACCGACAAGCTCGCCGTTATTCAGACCACTCAGGACTTGGCGTATTGCGCGGAAAAATTTCCCAGCCTCACGGCCCGCGCTATATCCGCGCAATTCATGGAGGACGACATCATTGCGCTTTTTGAGCTAACTCTTGAAAACGACGAGATAAAGATCGTCGAAGAGCGCCATTACCGCCTGGTTCCTGCAAAGTCGATCACCGAGGACGATCTCAAGAAGTACGCCAACCGATAAAATGGCGGTGGATGCCGGTCATGGATCATGTTTCGCCGAAAGTCCGATCCAAGATTATGGCGGCTGTTCACCCGCGGGGCAACACGACCACGGAGCTACCGTTGGCGAGGCTCCTTTGGGGCGCCGGTATCAGGGGATACCGTAAGCACTGGCCGGTGGCCGGCAAACCCGATTTCGCATGGCCTGGCCGGAAGGTTGCGGTGTTCGTGGATGGCTGCTTCTGGCACGGATGCCGTTGCAAGTACCTGCCGCGTACGAACACCGATTTCTGGCGCAAGAAAATCGAGACGAACATGCGCCGCGATAGACGCGTCGCCCAATCCTTAAGGCGGGATGGGTGGACCGTTCTGCGAATCAAGGAATGTGTTGTGTGGAAGCCCGCCACTTTGGCACGGATCGTGAGGGCCCTCGGACTATCCCGATAAGGCCCTCGCCGGGACGTACAACAGGCCCTTCTGGGAAATCGGATGAAGGCATCCGCTACTGTAAACCCGGATTGTAACCAGCGGACGAAAAGCAGCGAAACTGGGCGATAGCTCGTCCCACCAAGCCTGTTTCAGGAACTTTCACTCCCTACAACCGGTCTAAGCCCCCAATGCTAGAAGTGCGCGCGCTCACCAAGCGATATCCCGGCACCTTGGCAGTGGACCAAGTCTCCTTCACCGCGCTGCCCGGCGAGGTCACCGGCTATCTAGGACCCAACGGCTCCGGCAAATCCACGACAGTGAAGATGATCACGGGCCTGCTCGACCCTTCCGCTGGCGAAATCCTGTATCGCGGGCGCCCCATCCACGACAATCTGGTCGAATTCAAGCGCATTCTCGGATACGTGCCCGAAGAGCCGTATCTCTACCCGCACCTGAGCGGCGCCGAGTACCTGGAATTGGCCGGCGAGCTGCGCGACCTGCCCGCCGCCACGCTGCCCGGCAAAATCGGCGCGCTGCTCGAGTTGTTCTCGCTCGCCGACGATCGCCACGCGCCCGTCTCGTCCTACTCCAAAGGCATGCGCCAGAAGATTCTGATCTGCGCCGCGATTCTGCACGATCCGGATCTGATCGTCCTGGACGAGCCGTTCTCCGGGCTGGACGTGCATGCCGCCCTGGTGCTGCGCAGCCTCATCCGGTCGCTGGCCGCCTCCGGCAAGACCGTGCTCTTCAGCTCGCACGTGCTCGAAGTCGTGGAGAAGGTCTGCCACCGCGTGGTGATCCTGCACCAGGGCCGCGTGGTCGCCAACGACTCCATCGAGCGGCTGCGCGACTGGATGGCCCTGCCCACGCTGGAGGAGATCTTCGCGCAGCTCGTCACGCAGAGCGATCCCGACGCCATCGCGCTCCGGATCGCCGAAGTGGTCCGGCAGTGAGCGCTCCTCCGGGCCGCGAACGGCGCCAGTTTCGCGCGTTGGTGCGCCTGTTCGCCTACCGCTTCTTCGATACGGATATTCTATCCGTGCACGGTGATCTGTCGTCGCTGCTCTCGCAGCTCGCGGCGCTGCTGGCGGCCTTCAGCCTGGTGATGGCGCTCCTCACGGGGCCGAAATATGCGGGACTCTACCAGCGCTTGACGGCGGAGCAGCTTCACGCCGCCGCGTGGGCCGACCAGGAGTTCCTCATCTCCACCTCCATGGCGATCGTCGGCGTGTTTACGCTGTTCCTATGGGACGCGCTGTTTCCGGACCTGCGCGATTGTATGATCCTGGGCGCCATGCCCGTGCGCATTCCGACGGTGTTCGCCGCCAAGCTCACCGCGCTGGCGGCGGCCCTCGGATTGGCGGTGGTAGCGGTGAATTCCTTTACCGGGCTGGTCTGCCCATTTCTGATCGTCCCGGGCGCCTCGGGCGCACTGGACGCGGCGCGCGACTTTGGGGCCTTCTGGCTAGTGATTCTGCTGGCTTCGGTGTTTGTGTTCCTGCTGCTGCTCGGCGTGCAAGGAGTGGCGCTGCATTTGTTGCCGCACGCGCTATACATGCGCTGGTCCAGCCTGATCCAGACTGCCGCGTTCTTCGCCGTGCTTACACTGTACTTCCTCACTCCGCCGCTGGCGCATCCGCATGCGCTGGCCGCGCCCGAAAACCGGCTGTGGTATGCGCTGGTTCCGTCCTACTGGTTTTTCGGGCTGTTTCAAATGCTGACCGAGTCTGCAAACGCCGCGCTGATCGCGCTGGCGCGGCGGGCCTTGGCCGGGGTGGCATTGGCGGCGCTGGCCGCGGCCGGGACCTATGCGCTGGCCTACGCGCGGCAGATGCGCCGCACGGTGGAGCAGTCCGGCATCGCGCCCGGTTTTGCTTCATCATGGGGCGCCATCACGCCCTGGGGCGCCATCACGCCCTGGGGCGCCATCGCCCGCTTGCTCGCCCGCCGCGCGCCGGAGCGGGCCATCCTGGTCTTCATCGGACGCACGCTCGCGCGCAGCCGGCAGCACCGCCTGCTGCTGGCCATCTATGCCGGCATGGGACTGGCATATGTATTCAGCCAGGTGGCCTACGTGCTGTATCATTTCAAGGCGGCTAACTACGGCGCGATCGAAGGCCGCGCGCAGACGGCCATGGGCATCCCGCTGATCCTGCTCTTTTTTCTCATTATCGGGTTGCGCGTCTCGTTCTCTATTCCGATAGAGGTGCGCGCCAACTGGCTTTTTCGTTTGACCGATCCATTCGGCGGCGGCGCGTATCTGGATGCCGCGCGCAAGACGCTCCTACTGTTCGCGTTGGCGCCGGTGGTGGCCATCGCGGCGCCGATTTACATGGCTGTGTGGCCGTGGCCGAGAGCCTTGGGACACATGGCGTTCCTGGTGGCGTTCGGTCTGCTGACGATCGAACTGGCCCTCACCGGCTTCGCCAAGGTGCCCTTCACTTGCTCCTATCTGCCGGGCAAGGCGAATCTCAAGATTATGTTCGGCGTGTATTGGGGATTGCTCATCATCGTGTCGGAGCTGGTCACCGGCGTCGAACAAGCGGGACTGCGCCGTCCGGCGAGTTACGCCTGGCTGATGGTGATCACGTTGCTGGCTTGGCTGGTAGCGGCCCGCCGTGCACACTGGGCGCGCGCCCGCATCCCCGCGCTCAGCTTCGAGGAGCAACCCGAACCGGCCTTGTTGGGCCTGGGGCTGGCGGGGCGGAGTTAGCTGCCATCCATCGCAAAAAAAACCTTGAACAGAAAGGCCGCTACCGGAATATTCCAGTTGGAATGCTCTTCAGCACTTCACGCACCGTCCGTGCGCGGTTGCTAGACTGAGGGAAACGGTAGCCTTGGTCAACGTCATGTCTGACGCGCCCAAAGACTCAACGCTGGATATTCGCCTGCTAGCGGCCGCGGCCCCCCGGAATCCCGTGAAGCCGCGGTTGGAAGACGAGATCGCGGAGTTGTTCGACCAATGGCGCGGCGCGCTTCTTCGGTATCTATCCACATTCGGATTGCCGCCGCACGATGGCGAAGAAATTGTACAGGAAGTATTTCTGTCGCTCTGTTCCCATCTGCGGAAGGACAAAGCGCGCACCAACCTCCGCGGTTGGCTCTTTCGGGTCGCTCATAATCTAGCCCTGAAGCGGAGGGAGACCGACAGAAAAGCTGCCGGAATCGCCGCCGATGTGGACAACCTGCCGCATCCCGCATTGAATCCGGAGGAAGAACTGGCGAGTAACCGGAGACAGCGGCAGTTGTCCTCCATAGTGCGCGCCCTTCCGGAGCAGGACCGGCGGTGTCTTTACCTGCGCGCGGAGGGGCTTCGTTATCGAGAGATAGGGGAAGTCCTCGGAATGTCTTTGGGGTCCGTTGCCGCTTCGCTGGAGCGCTCGTTAGCTCGCTTCCAACGGGCGGACAAGAGGTGATTTCATGTTTCAGGAAGAATTTCATCTCTCCGATCGGGACCTGCTGCTGTGGGCCGACGGTGAGCTTGCATCGCAGCGCGCCGCGAAGACCCGGCGGCACCTGAGCGCCTGCTGGACGTGCCGCGCGCGACTGGCGGAGATGGAACACGCCATCGCGGATTTCGTTCAGATCTATGGGAGTGAACTTCAGGCGGATCTGCCGCCGATAGAAGGACCACGCGCCCTTTTGAAGGCGCGGTTGGCGGAGCGGACGGCATTGACCGCCGCGGGAAGCAACATCTGGTTCAGCCGGATGCGGCAGGTTCGGGCGCCTGCCGTTCTTGCAGCGATTCTCTTGTCGATCGCCGTTGCCATGAGAATCTCGCTGCATGAAAACTATACGGTTGCGCAGATTGGCGCGATTCCCAATGTGCATCTTACGCCCGGCGCGACCAATCCTATCGGCATCCAAGATGTTTGCAGCGCGAATGTTGCGGCCAACGATCCAGCCGTCCCCGATCCTTTGCGGCGGGAAGTCTTGAAAGAATACGGACTGAAGGATGCGCCGGCCAATGCTTATGAGATCGACTATCTGGTGACGCCGCAACTGGGCGGCGCGGCCGATATTCGCAATCTTTGGCCGCAGCCATCTATGCACACGGTTTGGAACGCCCGCGTGAAGGATGCGTTGGAAAACCGCCTTCACTTCCTGGTTTGCAGCGGACAGCTTGACCTAGCCACGGCCCAGCGGGAAATATCCCAAGACTGGGTAGCCGCATACAAGAAGTACTTCCGTACAAACGCGCCGCTTCAAGAACACGCCATGCCGAAAGCCATTGGCATGCGAAGGCGCGATGTCCCGTTTCCGTTTGGCGCCCTGCGGGGCTAGGGGCTGCGGCGGGCTTCTCGCGTTCACGCTCCGCCGCCTTTCCATCACCCCTCTAGGAATTGTTCCCCCAAGGTCATCAGGCCGGCATGCCGCTTACTCTGCTATCCTCTGTCGACGCCACAGGCCGCCGACAGAGGCAGCAGTCGAACAAACACGCTTACACGTTAAGGCTTAAAGGAGTCGGCGAAAGCCTGCGCGTTGGGTGTTCCCACGCCAGTCACGTCGTCCCAGCCGGCGTGGGTTCTCAGGGCGGAAGAGGTATCGCAAAGTGTGCCAAACCCGCCGGCCACCGTGGTGCAATCCGTGCCGAATGAGATTACCAGAATGAAATTTTCCTCGTAAGGATAATCCCATATAGCGCTAATGAACGTTCCGCCGGTCGCGCCGCCCATCACCTCCCCAGGGGTGAAATTACTGGCACTTGTGCTGCTGTTATGAACGCTGGCGGTCACGTTGCTGGTCGAGTTAACGGGCACGATGTCGGTAATGGCTCCAGCGGGCATCGTGTAGAGATAGGGTGCGGCCTGGCCCAAAGCAACACCTGCCTCTTCATTGGCTATGGCCCATAGGGCCGAGAACATGGGGCAAGCTACGCTGGTGCCGCCATAGGCAACCCACTCCTCGGGGGGGAACACGCCCGGCTCGGTGATGGCGATCACAACTCCCGTGTAAGGGTCGGCGAGCCACGAAATATCCGGAAGCTGCCGCCACGGGCCGGGCACTCCCTTCTGGTAAGAGGGTTTGGCGAACACGCCGCTAGGACCGCCGCCGGAGCCATAGACGAAGCCGAAGGCGATGGGCGGATTAAAGACAAACCCCGGTTCGACGGCCAGGGTTTCGTCGTTGCCCCATCCAGCCTGCCAGGCGATGCTGTTATCGGAATTCAGCGCCAGCGTCACCCCGCCAACGGCGGTTGCGTAGCTGCCGTCGGCCGGGTTTGAAACGGTAGCAGGGATGCCGTAAGCGGTAAAATCCCCGTCGTCGCCGGACGAAAAATTCGCCGAGATGCCTAGCGTCGCGGCAATCTCCGCGATCAAATTCTCATTATCCAATTCCGAAGTGGCCACCTCGGATTCCGCCGCGCCATAACTGCCCGAAATAACGTTGCCCAGGCCCTGCAGCGCGATGTAGGACTCCGCTTCGTCGGTATCCTGGAAAGAAGAGGAAGGAGGAACTATCAGATTGATGTTGGCGCCCGGCGCCACGGCGTGCGACCATTCGACGTCGATATTGATTTCAGGATCCGGGGCCGAACATTGGGATGGCGTGGGGTACTGGATAATGCTGAAGTTGGACGAAGTCAGCAAGGGCAGATTAAATCTCGTCGAGAAGGCGTTGGCATCCTGCTGGATGGTGGGCGAACCGCACCAATCGATGATGGCGATGGTTTGGCCCGCGCCGTCGTATCCTTCGTTATATAGACCTGTCAGATTGTAGGCTGTAGCGATCTCCGGGGGCGTGTAGCCGCAGCCCGGGTTGGGGGTCGCACTCACAACATATCCATTTCCCGAAAGGGTCACTTCCGGAAAAGTGCCGGCCGTATTGAATTTCTGTGTGGTTGTGCCGGTAAAGCAATTGGAGGTGAAGAAAGCGGGGGAGGAATCGGGCTGCGCCTCGCTAGCGGCAGGCGCGGGAACGGGGAACGAGGTGGGACGTTGCACCAAGGGATGCGAGAAGGTCCCATTATCCAGTCCCGAAATCGCGCGCACGAGGCCCGCGGCCGGACCGTCTACTGTCGGGTCGGTGGCGGGGGCCCGGTAAGTCTTGCCGCGCACGGAATAGCTGTTGAGTTGGACTTGGAAGGCTTTCTCGATATCGCCGACAGCGCCATGCGCCCGTACGAAGAGGTTACTGGGGCCCACGGCGACGATCGCGAGGTTATGCGACAGGAAAAACTGCTTGACCGCCGCCACTTCCTGCGCGGTAGGGGCAAAGTTTGCCGTGATATCGGATGGCTTGAGCCATTGACGGTAATTCGGGGAAGACGGATCGTATAGCTGTCCGGCTAATGTGTCCAGCGCGCTGCGATTGTGCAGGTTCAGCCAGATGCTGACATCGATGGTGGTGGTGGTGTCCACCTGGCCGAGGTTCTGGGCGGTGGCGACATACTTGGGCACGGTATTTCCTACAAGCTGTGTGGCGGCGCCGAGCGGCAAAGCCGCGCAGGCAATCAGACTTAGGACAGCGGCATAACGCCGCAGCGCCGGTGACTGGCCATAGCTTCCATTTTCCTCTAACTTCTCGTCATTTACGTTTGTCATAGCTCTCCTCGATTGGCCGCGAAAGGAACATCGGGACATCCAGGCTAAGCCAAGCCCGGGTACTGCCGGACGAAACTTACAACTGGATCTCTTGGGGTTCAGAGTTACTCAGGGGCGACCGCGCCGCCTTCCGGCCTCCACCGATTCTACATCCCGACGGTCGCCTTGACAAGCGGTTTTTTGAGGTCTCTCGATTTTATTTTTGTTGGACCGCCGCTGCCGGATGTTGCCGCAACCACGCGTGTCCGGCGATGTCCTGAAGTCTTATCCGGGCGAATCTGCGTCTAGCCGTGGCTAGAGTTCTTCTGCCGTCAGCCGCGCACGATGAGGGCGTATTCGCGGAGCAGTTCCCCGGCGGGAGTGTACACCCGGACAAAATAGGCGCCGGCCGCCAAGCCGCGGGTGAGTGTGGCTTGCAGCCTGGCATTCTGGGGCGACCCGTTGGATTGAAACGCGGGATGCCCGCCGGCATCCACGATTTCCATCTTATATTCGGAGAATTGCTGCAAATCGGTTAAATCGAGCAACAAGGTGAGAGGCTTCCCGGCGGACGCGGCGGCTAGCGTTGGGCTTTCCGTTCCGCGAGTGGTCTGGAGCAGAATTACGGCCGGCGGCGCACTGGAACGGCGTAAGGACTGCCACTCGATCCCCGCAAACACCGCCAAGCCCAGCGCAACCAGGCCTAAGGCCCAACCGAGCCTCGCCGACCGCCACGGGATTGCCGCGCGCTTCGGCGCCAGTACGGCTCCCGCATCGCGCACCTGTTGCCGGATGCGGTCCTCGCGGGCCAGTCTATCCTGACAGGTCTCGCACACCAGCAGGTGTTCTTCGAACTCGGCCAGCTCCGGCCCAGCCATGCAGCTCATCGAATATCGCTCCAGCGCCTCGTCACTGGCGTGACGATTGTCGGCGAACTGCATACCTCTACCGTCCTTTCGGAGGACTATTACCGATTTCACCTATTCCCTGAGTGGTATTTCCCTCCGAATATTCTCACTAAATGGTACTAGACGTTTTGTAACCTTCCTTTTTCCGAGTTCACCGAAGCGGGCCTTTGCACGCGATTTGAGCAGCCGGAATTGCGTATCCGTCAAACCCATCTCCGTACAGATCTGCTCGGCTGGCTGCTCCCAAAGATAAAAGCGTATCAGAATTTCCCGATCCCGGGGCGCAATGCTCTTTAAAACTCTGACGGCTAGCTGCTGATTCTCCTGCCGGATGGCGGCTTGCTCGGGATTGCTGGCGGTGTCCCGCACGGCCAATCCCCACTCCAGATCGAACTGTTGCCTGCGGCTGATAACATTATCTTCGATCTGCGCGGCCACCTGCCGCCGGACGATGGTCCGCACGTATCCCATCAAGCGATCGGGTTCACGCAACTCTCCCCGCTGGATGGCTTGCGCCACGATAATGAAGGTATCGTGGACCCGGTCGTCCAGATCCTGGGGACCGAGTTGCCTGCACAGATAGAAACGCACACCCCGCGAAAAAACCCGATATAGTTCTTCCAATCCATCGGCATCGTTCCGCCTGATTTTTTCGACCAGCTCCGTCCAGACAGCCTGGCCGGAAGCCGTGCGGTCGTCCGCAGTGTCTTCGACAGCATCCTTTGCGATCATTGTTGGTTCCCTATAACGGAATAAGCGCCCCAATAAACCGGGTTTGAGCGCCAAGTACCGGACTGGAGCATATCGATTTGGGCGCGTTGCAACGCGACAGCCGGTCCGGCTTGCGGGGCTGCGCGCAGATGGCCATAGAAAGAGAGAAAGAGCGCTCCGGCGTCATCCGGAGTCGGCCAGCGGCTGGCCACCACGGCGCTGGCTCCGGCAGCCTGGCAGGCACGCGTGAGACCCATCAAGCCCGTGGCGGGAAGCGCATCCGCCGATCCGGAACTGCAGCCGCTGAGAGAAACCAGCGCGCCATCCAGATTCCAAGTGGCGATCTCGACCGGGCTCAGCACTTCGTGCTGTCCGGCGTGGGTAAGGCTCAGCACGCTGAGCGCGGACCCCGCGTCACGGCCGGAATCGGCGCTCGAATGCAGGACGTGGGTCGCAAAGTGCAGCACCGCGGGATGTTTCTCGATCGCCGCCTGTAGACGCTGGCGGGAAGCTTCCGCGCCTTCGAGCAATGCAGGTGTTTGCGAACCGTTCCAGGCGGCGGCGCAAGCGGCCACCTCGCGCGCGCTGCCGGCCAGTCGCGCCAAATGCAGATCGTCGCCGGCCATGGAATCGCCCGCGCGCGCCGTGAAGAAGCTGAACCTAAGGAAGGAGGCGGGTTGGGTACCCTTCCAGCGCGCATCGGCCATGTTGTAAACCGGGTCGGCCACGCCTACGAACCGGCCGTCGAAGAAGCGGCGGTGGAGGCCGGCCGGCGACAGCATCGCGGCGCCAGAAGTAATCTGCAACGAATGCAGTTCGGCGAGGAATACGGGGCCTCCACGGGTCTCCTCGGTCAGCGCGGCGAAGGGCAGATCGAACAACTGCGCATCCAGCGCCAGCAGCCACCGCGGTTTCTGCCGGAATGTCGGATCAAGTTGCCCAAACAACATGTTGAATATCCGGGAACCGTCCGCCTGGGCCTGGCCGATTCCCTGGCGAGCGGCTTTAGTGAAATTAGCCACCAGCGCGCCGATCAGCGGGCGGGGCGGCAGGCGATACAGCGCGAAGCCCTCGCGCGATACGGCCCAGAGGTAGGAATCGGGCGAGGCCAGATGAAACGCCAGGAATACGGCGTCCGGACTGAGGCTGCGGCGGGTGTGCTCGAGAAGGTTGGGCAGCTCTACATCGGTGTTCGATGCGGCGCGCGACTCCCACTGGATCAGCATGCCTTGCAATTGACGAACCCGCTCCCCAGCAGGTCCGGAAGGCGCTCCCGGAGATCGCAGCAATTCCACTTCGGCGGATTCGAGCTTCTGGAGAGTCTCCCAATACCCGGCTGGCAGGTTGCTGCGCCAATCCCGCGGCTCCGCCAAAAGCGCACGCAGGCTGGCAGCCCGGTTGGCCTCCGCGGACTCGAAGGTCTCTTGCGCGAGCGCGCGGCGGTGGGTGGAGAAGTAGAGCCTGTTTCCGGCCTCCACCAGCGCCGACTGGACCTTTTGGATGAAGTTCTCGGCGCTCACCCGCGTGGCGTCGTCGGGGAATGCGTCGCGGCGCCATTCGCCAGCCAGGCGCGCGGCTATGCGCAGATCGCCGAGGGCATCCTGGAGACGGTTCTGTTTCAGGCGGACGGAGCCGCGCGCATAATAGACCTCCCAGGCCGGCCGTAGTCCGCCCGGCTGTTTGGAAAGGGCCACGGCCCGATCCAGCAGCGTGGAAGCGGAGCGCAAATCGCCCTGCCCTAAACGCAGCATTCCTAGATTCCGGTAGGAACTTTCGACGCTGCGCAGATGGTTGAGCTTGCGAACCCGATACGCTTCCAGGAGGGGGCGCTCGGCTTGGGGATATTGGTCGTGCTTGAGGTATGCATATCCCAGGCCGTTCCACGCCAAGGCGTACGTTTCCGGGTCGCCCGCGCGATCCGCGGCGGCAATTGCTTTCTTATACAGGTCCACTGCCTGCGGCACGCGGTGCTGTTCGGCCTCCAGAGCGGCCAGTTGGGCCAGCAGCTTGGGGAGTTGTGCGGGGGGCTCCGGACCGGATAAACGCGCCATCGCGCGGCCAATGGCCTCAGTGGCGGCGTCCATTTGTCCGAGATGGGAATAGAGCGATGAGATATTAACGTCCAGGTTTCCCGCGCCGGCATTATCGTGCGCGGCCTCCGCCAGTTTGCGGGCTTCCAAAAATACCCGCAGCGCCTCCCGATACTGGTGCAGGGCAAACCGGCAGCCGCCCAGATTATTGAGGAATCGCGATGCAATTTGCGGCTCGCCGGCGGCTAGCGCGTCACGATAGCCTTGCTCGGCCAGGGCCGCGGCATTCAGAAAGTCGCCCGCGCGGAATACTTTGCCGGATTGCTTGAGCTGTGCGGTGAGGAGATCCCGGCGAACGATTTTCTGGCCGGGCGTTGCCAGGGGAGGCGTCCTGGGCGGCGGAACGAAGCGCACCAGCGTTCCGGCGAGAGGGATTATCGATACTAAAGAGACCAATAGCTTGGTCTTCATCAATCCCTGCCCGGCCTTGCGGTCTGGGGTATTTCCGGTCTGGTATTCTTTGGGGATACCCGTGAGGGATCCCCAAAGTATAATACCAGCATTTGCCGTGGAATTGGCAACCATTTTTTTGGTGTTAAGTTTTTAACGCGCTGGGTTAAGCGCCGATTTCATGCATTTGTTGTGGTCTTTAGAACCAAAACCCGTCGTAGATGATGATGATCGGGTCCTGCACTCGTTGTACCTTTTGAGATTCCCGGTCTTGCGGAACCTCCCTTCTGTCATGAAGATAGCGGTCAGCCGAGCGGAACCCGAGGGTCATTTTCTCTAAACGACTCAAACGATTGCGAAAATAATTGCGCAAAACGGTTACTGGTGTAAATTCGAGGAATGTATTGATGTATCCCGGTGGTATTTCTTAGGTTGTGGGGCAGGGGTGGTATCCTGCGCGCCGATTGGGAATCGGCGCAAACGGGGGCCGATTAACGATCGGCCCGCAGGTTGGCAGGTCTTAGAACGGTACGTCGTCGTCGGTAATGCCCTGGTTGAAGGCCGGATCTTCGGACGGCGCGGGCGGGCTGGGAGCGGCGGCGGACGGACGGGAGGCGCTGCGCGGCATGGATACAGGCTGCTGACTGTATTCGTCGGGGGCCGAGCCGCCGCCGTCCTGACGGCTGCCCAGAAGCACGAGATGGTCGCAAATGACTTCGGTGATGTAGACTTTCTTGCCGTCCTTATCGTCGTAGCTTCTGGTTTCCAGCCGGCCTTCCACATAGACCTGCTTACCCTTAAGCAGGTAGTTGGCGACGTTTTCCGCTCGCCAGTATACTATGCGGTGCCACTGGGTTTGTTCCTTCCACTCTCCGGATGCCTGGTCCTTCCAACGGCGGGCGGTGGCCAGGGAGAAGTTCGTGACGGAAGCGCCGGAGGGAGTAAACTTTGTCTCCGCATCGCGGCCGAGATTGCCGATCAAGAGCACTTTGTTGACGGATCCCATATGGCTGCACTGTAACACCATTTTGTGGCGCGCGCACGCATGAGCAATGCCGCACGCGTTTCCTGTAACCGAGCGCCTGCATTAATCGTGGGGCGGTCCCCCTGGACCGCGGCCGACGCCCACGCCGGCCTGTCGCGGCCGGGTCACCTGGATTCTTGGAGAGAAGAGCGTCCGTGGCGGACGCGCAGACCGGGGGTCTGCCCCACACAGTCACCCCGCCGGACGAATCCCCTCGCCTTCGTCCAAGACCTCGCGCACCCTGGCTAGCAGGATGTCGGGCGTGAATGGCTTGTTCAGGAACGCCTTGGGAGGCTCGCCCGGCGGGCTGTTGATAGGCTTGTCGCGGTAGCCGGACATGTATAGGACCTGCAGATCCGGATTCTTGCCGGCAAGCTGCTGGCCGAGCTCGAAGCCGTCCATCTGCGGCATCACCACATCGGTCAGAACCAGGTCGATTTTGTGCGAGTTCTTCTCATAGACGGAGAGCGCGGCGCTGCCGTTGGCGGCCTCGATGACGGTGTAGCCCCCATTGTTCAACACCGCGGATACCAACTTCCGGACGCCCTCTTCGTCATCCACCAGCAGGACGGTCTCGGAGCCTTTGGACGCGGCCAGCCGGCGCGCCGGGGGAACCGCCGTAGCCGGCTCCACGCGCGGCAGGTAAATCTCGAATATGGTGCCACAATTCACCTGGCTGTAGACCGTGATGTAACCCTCGTTCTGCTTCACGGTGCCATAAACCATGGAGAGACCCAACCCGCTGCCTTTGCCATGCTCTTTGGTGGTAAAGAACGGCTCGAACAGCCGCGAACGGATCTCGGCATCCATACCCGTGCCCGTATCGCTCACGGCCAGCATCACGTAAGCGCCGGGCTTGACGCCGCCCTTTTTGGCGGCATCCTCATCCAGTTCCAGATTGGAAGTTTCGAGCACCAGCTTGCCGCCGTTGGGCATGGCCTCGCGCGCGTTGGTGGCCAGGTTCATGATGGCCTGCTGCATCTGGGCGCCGTTGACTTGGACCCGGCCGAGGGCGGGGCCGGGCAGCACAATCAACTCCACCGCATCGCCCAGCAACCGGCGGAGCATGGGTTCCATACCGGCGATCGCGCTGTTCAGGTCGGTCACCTTGGGCTGCGCCGCCTGGCCGCTGCTGAACGTCAGAAGCTGGCGCGTAAGCGCGGCGGCGCGCTCGCCGGCGTAGAGGATCTCGTCGGCGAAGCCGCGCAGCGGGCTGGCCGAGGGCATCTGCGCGCGGAGCAGATCGCTATAGCCGGCGATCACGGTGAGGACGTTGTTGAAGTCGCCCGCCACGCCGCCCGCCAGGCGCCCCACGGCGTCCATCTTGCGCGCGTGGCTGAGCTGCTCCTCAAGCTGCCGGCGGCCGGTGATGTCGCGGAATACCAGGATGGCGCCCTGCAGGCGGCCGCGCTCGTCGCACAGCGGCGCGGCGCTCTGTTCTATGGCAATTTCAGTCTTGTCGCGGGCGATCAACAGGACCTGTCCCACATTGTGGGCGGCGGCCCGCGCGCGGATGGCGTCCCGGGCGGGGCTGCCGGCGGGTTCGCGGCTGCCTTCCTCGATGACGTGCAAGACCTCTCCCAATCGCCGTCCCAGGGCGTCCGCGCGCCGCCATCCGGTCAAGGCTTCGGCCACCGGATTGAGAAAGGTGACGCGCTCTTCGCGGTCGGTGGCCACCACCCCGTCGGCGATGCTCGACAGCGTGGCGGACAGCATGCTGCGGCTGGTGTGGAATCCGGAGACCAGAGCGGTGGCCGCCACCGAAATGGCCACAAAAGACAGCAGCGAAGCGGCCAGCTTCGGGCCGCCTGCATACCAAGGCTCCCGCAGCTCGACCAGTAATGCGCCGAGCGCCACCGTGGAGAGCGTGGTGGCCGAGAATCCGCCGACGTGCCCGTAATACCAGGCGCTGGTGAATACCGCGAACAGAAAAGGGAGGAAGAAGTTCGGCTCCAGCAACGGGCGCAACAGCAGCGAGACGAGCACCGCGAAAGTGGTGAGCGCGAGCGCGAAGACGCTGCTGTGGAGGGATGAGTCTTTGAGCTGGAACACGGTCTGCTCAGTTACAGAATACTATACACGCTCGATTCCGCATGAATTGTGGGGCGGCCAAGATTGCGTGGTGGGTCAACTTGGCTGTGGGGCCGGTTGCCTACAGTTGCCCACCTGCCCCATTAGGCAAACCGACCCACTACCCAATCTCGGCATGGGGTCCCCTCAGGGACGCCTTTTTTAGGCGGCTAGGGCCGGCTGAAAGCCGTCCCCAAAGGGGACCCCAGGGCAGGATTGCCCCCCCACAGGGATATCAGTTTGCGGCCCCCACTTCATCCCACAGGAAGGCGATCCAGTCCGCATCGTCGTCAATCTGTCGATTCACCGGCTTCCCTCCGGAGTGGCCCGAATTGGTGTCGTACTTCAGCAGGATGGGCTTGTCACCGCCCGTGGACGCTTGCATCAGCGCGGTCATCTTGCGCGCGTGCAGCGGGTCGACGCGCGTATCGAAGTCGCCCGACATGAACAGCACCGCCGGATACTTCGTACCCTTGTGTACGTTTTGATAGGGCGAATAGCGCCGTAGATACGCGAACTGTTTGGCGTCGTCCGCCGAGCCGTACTCGGTCACCCAGTAACTGCCCACCTTGAACTTCTGATAGCGCAGCATGTCGAGCAGCGGATAACCGCACACCGCCGCGCCGAACAGATCCGGGCGCTGGGTAATGGCTGCGCCCACCAGCAGGCCGCCGTTGGAGATGCCTTCGATGGCGATCTTGCCCGGCTCGGTGTAATGATTGGCAACCAGCCATTCGGCCGCGCCGATGAAATCGTCGAACACGTTCTGCTTCTTTTCGAACATGCCGGCGCGATGCCACTTCTCGCCGAATTCTCCGCCTCCGCGCAGGTTAGGCAGCGCGAACACGCCGCCCATTTCGGTCCAGACGGCCGCGGTCCGCGAAAAAGCCGGCACTTCGCTGGACGCGAACCCGCCGTAGCCGGTCAGGAACACGGGGCGCTTGCCATCCGGTTGGAGGCCCTTGCGATAGACCAGAAACATGGGCACGCGGGTCTTGTCCTTGGATTCGTACCAGACCTGTTTGGCCTCGAAATCCTCGGGATGAATGGGGATCGCAGGCCGGAACCATACCTGTTCGCGCTCGCGCGAAGGCGTGTCGCGATAGATGGCGCCAGGATCCGTGAACGAAGTGTAGTAGAAGAACGCTTGGTCGCCTTCCCACCGGCCCTCGGGGCCGAACACGCTGCCGATGCCCGGCAGTTTCACGTCTCCCAGATACTTGCCGGCGGGATCGTATTGCTTGACGCGGGAATTGACGTCTTCCAGGTACTTGACGAACAGGCGGCCCGCCACGCCCGTGGCGTTAGCGATGGGCCACTTGGATTCCGGCACGATCTCTTTCCACTTCGCGCGCGCGGGATCGTGCAGGTCGGCGGCCAGAATGCGCCAGTTGGGCGCGTTCCAGTTCGTCCACAGATATATTTGGCCGCCGCGGATGAAGGGGCGGAACTCCGCATCCACGTCGTTGACGATCGGGCGCAGCGGACCGCCGGCCGTCACGTCCTGCGCCCAGACTTCGACTTTCTTGGGCGGCACGCCGATGCCGACGGAAATTAGCAGGTAGCGGCCGTCTTCGGATAGCTCCGCGCCGATGATGGTATCGGGGCCGTGCCCCTCGCCGAAGATTTCGCGATCCTCCGCGGCGGGCGTTCCCATAGCGTGGTAGTAGACGCGGCTGCCGATGGTGGTGGTGTAGCGCGAATAGAAGAAGCCGCTGTGGTCTTCCTTGATGGACATGCCGAAGTAACGCGCGCGGGGCAGGCTGTCGGGAAGCAACTGGCGCGTTTCCAGATTGAGGATGCGGTACTCCGCCTCGTCCTCGCCGCCGTGGCGAACGCCGTAAGTGAGCAGCTTCCCGTCGCGCGTGACGTCGGCCAGCAAGACGGTCGTGGTTTCGTCTTTGGCGATATCCGCGGGGTTGACCAGCACTTCGTCCTGGCCGTCCAAACTGGTGCGCATGCAGATGGAGCCGCGGTTTTCATTCGCCAGCCGGCGGCTGAAGAAGTAGAGGCCGTGGCGTTCGCTGGGCAAGCCATAGGAATCGATGCGGCTGAGCTGTTCGAGCCGTTGTTTCACCTTGTCGCGCACCGGAATGCGGCTGAGGAACGTCTGCGTGTATTTTATCTGCGCGTCCAGCCAGGCCCGCGTTTCGGGGCTGTTCTGATCTTCCAGCCAGCGATAGGGATCCGCGATGGCCACGCCGTGCAAGGTATCGGTGACTGGATGTACGGGGCTGGGGGGCGGTGTTTGCGCGGCGGCGAAGGCGGCTGCGGCCAGCGAGGCGGCAAACAGACGGGAACTCATCCTATCCAGGATAGTTGAAAAAAGCTCCTCGCCCGAGGGGTGTGTCTGTTAAGAGCGGGCCGAACTCCCGACGAAGGATCGCCGCGTCGCCCCCTCGCCGTGTCGCCCCCTCGAACATCGACGCTTTTTGTCGATGTTGGCGCGCTCCGCGCGCCTACGGCTGCAACGTCAATGTGGCTGTTCCTGCAGGACCGGCGTAAACCAGCTCGATCGAATGGATGTTCTTGACCTTGCCGCGGTATAGGAAAAAAAGCAGCCCCGCCTGGGGAAGGGCGCGGTTCCCCTCTGGCAGCGCGGTCTTTTGAACGGCCAGTTGCATCGCCCGCTGGAGATCTAATGGCATATGGACCGGAGCGGGCTTCTCGGTCTGGGCTTGCCCGCCGGTGCTGACGCTGGTGGACTTCGCCTTCTGTTCCACTGCGACAGAATCCTCCCATGCGGGATCTTTGAGGGACCTGAAGACCATCAGGACAGGCTGGCTGGGCAAGGAGGTCATCTTCTTCGCATACATGCGCAGTGAAAAGTCGTCGACCGATAACTTGAGGCGGGCCCCGGACGGGCCGAACAACCCGGTCTCCACCGCCACATAGTCGTCGGTGGTGTAGGTCGATCCTTCCGGTGTGAGGAAGGCGTGCCCAATGAACTCGGCGGCCACCGTCACCGTGCCTGCCAGAGCGTGCGCCTGATAATCGGCGGCGGTCGCTCTCGGCGGTATGCCCTTCCCTTCGTTTAGCTCTTGTGCGCTCAGGCACAGGGCTGCGATTGCGAGAACGGTTCCGAACGCGGGGAAAAGTCGCATTGCTCACAACCTAACACAGTCGCAGGTCTGGCTGTGGTGGCCGTGACGTGGCACAGGCACTATGCGCCCAAAAGCCGACGAGGGCGTCGGCCGCGGTCCAGGGGGACCGCCCCACGATTCATGCGGGTGCTCGGTCGCCGGCCCCCGGCACGGCCAGCCGCCGCTTGCACTCGTCCAGCATCGCCGCCGTGCGCGTGGCCCCCACCCTGGTCACGCCCAGCGCGCGCACTTGCAGCAGCGCGTCCAGGTCGCGCACGCCGCCGGCCGCCTTCACTTGCACGTAGTCCGGCGAGTGCCTCCGCATCAGCGCCAGGTCTTCCAGAGTGGCGCCGCCCGTGCCGTAGCCGGTGGATGTCTTCACCCAATCCGCGCGCAACTCCCCGCAGATCTCGCACAGCCGGATCTTCTGCGCATCGCTCAGATAGCAATTCTCGAAGATGACTTTGACCTTCTGTCCGGCCGCGTGCGCGGCGCCGATCACCGCTTCAATGTCCGCCCGCACATAACCCCAGTCGCTGCTGAGCACTTCGCCGATATTCACCACCATGTCGAGCTCCTGGCAGCCGTCCGCCAGCGCTTGCCGCGCCTCCGCCACCTTGATGGCCGTGGTGTGGCCGCCATGCGGAAAGCCGATGGTGGTGCTGGCATTCACGCGGCTGCCGCGCAACGCCTCCGCGCAGCGCTTCAGGTAATAGGGCATGATGCAGACGCTCGCCACGTCGTACTCCAACGCCAGTTGAATGCCCCGCTCCAGATCGTCCACCGTCAGCGTGGGATTCAGCAGGGAGTGGTCGATCATTTTGGCCATGTCATCGTAGGTGTAGTTCATGATCCCCAATCGCCGCTCCAGTGTATCGCGGCGCGCGAGGCGCGGCGCCCAGTTCTATTGGCCGGGTGCGCGGTACTTGGAGGGCAGCGCCAGCGCCCGATCGACTTCTTCGACGGTCAGGAGCGGCGTGGTTCTGATGTCGACCAACCCCGTCGATCCTACGCGATGTTGTCCGGCGCCTCCACAATCAGCACGACGTCGTCGGAGCCCAAAGCGAAGTAAAAGCTCTCCACTTTGCCTTTGAGGTTTTTCATAGCGGCCTGAACGGCAGCCTTACGGCCGGAGGCTTTGTCTTTCGCCAGCCCTTTGAGTCCTTCCGGCGTGTAGTTTCCCTGGATCAAATACTTCGGCATGGATCTGTCCCTTCGGTTGTGGGGCAGGTTGGCAACCTGCGGGCCGATTGTTGATCGGCCCCCCTTGCCCCGATTAACAATCGGAGCGCAGGATATCATCCTGCCCCACATACCGGTATGAATTATACCCCAGTCCAGCCGCCACCCGGCTCCGTAACGGTCACCTGTCTTCGTTATGATGGGGAAGGTGTGTTGGAGCTTCGCTCGCTATTTAGCCGCGTCATTGCTGGCCTGCGCGCAGTTGGCGTGGGCGCAGGCGCCGCGGTACGAAGGACAGCCTATCGCCGATATTCAGTTCGTACCGCCGGAACAGCCGCTGACCGCCGCGGAACTGGCTCACATTGTCCCGCTCAAGAAGGGCGAACCCCTGCGGCTCGGGGATGTGCACGAGGCCATCGAGCGCCTGTATGCCACCGGCGCATTCGAAGACATTCAGGTGGATGCCGTGCCCGCGCCGGTTCCCGCCAGCGGCGTGACGGTACGAATCATCACCAAGAATAGCTGGTTCGTGGGTAACGTCGCGATGCAAGGCCGTATATCCGATCCACCCAATGCCGGCCAACTGGTGAACATCACGCGGCTCAACCTGGGGCAGCCGTTTACGGAGGCGGACGTAGCTCCGGCGCAGACCGCCATCGAGCGCCTGTTGGTGGCCAACGGCCTGCACGAGGGCCAGGTGCGTCCGGAGGTAAGTTACGATCCGCACACGCAACAGGTGAGCATACACTTCGTGGTGGATTCCGGGGCGCGCGCGCATTTCACCACACCGGTCGTCACCGGCGACCCGAAGATGCCGCTGCCGGATATCGTGAAAGCCACGCACTGGCGCCGCTGGCTGATCGGGGGGTGGCGCACGGTCACCCAAGCGCGCGTGAACAATGGCGTCGAGGGCGTGCGTTCCAAGTACGAACGGCGCGGCCGTTTTGAAGCGCGCGTCTCCTTGAAAACGATGGATTACGATGCGGACACCAAACTCAGCCATCCCATGCTGGATATCGATGCCGGGCCCGAAGTCGAGGTGCACGCGGTGGGGGCCAAGGTTTCGCAAGGCAAGCTGCGAAGCCTGATTCCGGTTTTCGAAGAGCACAGCGTGGACGACTCCCTGCTGCTCGAAGGCGAGCGCAACCTGCGGGACTACTTTCAATCGCAGGGCTATTTCGACGCCGAAGTGGAATTCAAACCGCAGCGGGTGATCAACGATAGGGCAACCATCGACTATCTGATTAACCCCGGCAAGCGGCACAAGCTGGTGTGGATCGACATTCAGGGCAACAAGTATTTCAGGGCGGGAGCCATCCGGGAGCGCATGTTCCTAATGCGCGCCTCGCTTTTGCAATTCCGGCACGGACGCTATAGCGGGGCCCTGTTGCGGCGCGACGAGGAGTCTATTGCCAGCTTGTACCAATCCAATGGATTCCGCGACGTAGCGGTCACGCATAAGATTGTGGATGGCTATCGGGACAAGCCCGGCAATCTGGCGGTATTCATCGATATTCAAGAAGGACCGCAGTACTTCATTCATAGCCTGGACATCCAGGGGGCCGCTGAGCCGGACCAGGCGAAGCTACTATCCCAGCTCAGTTCCGTGGAAGGGCAGCCCTTCAGCGAGTACAACGTGGCTGTGGACCGGGATACCATCCTGCAGCAGTACTCCACGCGCGGGTTCCCGAACGCCACGTTCGAATGGAGTTCCAAGCCCGCGTCCGAGGCCCACCAGACGGACTTGACCTATGTCATCCACCCAGGGCAACAGGAGTTCGTGCGCGAAGTCCTGATCAGCGGCTTGACCAGCACGCGCCGCAGCCTGGTGGATAGCAGGATGCTGCTGAAGGCGGGCGATCCGCTGTCGCCCGACGCCGAGCGCGAGACGCAGCGCCGCCTTTACGATCTGGGCGTTTTCGCGCGCGTGGACACCGCCATCCAGAATCCGGATGGAGACACTGCCGACAAGTACGTGCTCTACGACATGGAGGAGGCGCACAAGTATTCGATCGCCACCGGCTTCGGCGCCGAGTTCGCCAGGATCGGCGGTTGCTCGACTTGCCTGGAATCGCCCCAAGGCCAAACCGGTTTTGCGCCGGACGCGACGCTGGACGTTTCACGCCTGGACTTATGGGGTCTGGACCAGAGCCTGAGTTTCCGGGGCCGCGTCTCCACCCTGGAGCAGCGCGCGCTGATCAACTATACGGCGCCGCGCATCCACGGGAATGAAAAACTGACGCTGTCGTTCACCGTCCTGTACGACAACAGCAAGGACGTGCGCACGTTCACCGCGCAGCGCGAAGAAGCCTCGGTGCAGCTCTCCGACCGGCTTTCCAAGTCCATCACGTTTCTATACCGGTACACTTACCGGCATGTCACGGTGGACCAATCGACGCTGAAGATCTCGCCTTACCTGATTCCGCTGTTCTCGCAGCCGGACCGCGTGGGCGAAACCTCGTGGAGCATGATTCAGGACCGGCGCGACGATCCCATCGAGACGCACAAGGGCATCTATAACACCCTGGATGTCTCATTGGCGCCGCGCGCGTTCGGCTCCGAGATTTCGTTTGGACGCTTCCTGGGACGCAATGCGACCTATCACCCGATCGGCAAGAAGTTTGTGCTGGCGCGCTCCACCAGCTTCGGGATCGTGCATCCCCTGCAAAATGTCACGGACCCGAATACGGCGATCCCGCTGCCCGAGCACTTCTTCTCCGGCGGCGCCACCTCGGAGCGCGGCTTCCCCGATCTGCAAGCCGGGCCGCGAGACATGACCACCGGCTTCCCTTTGGGCGGCACCGCGCTGCTGATGAACCAGACCGAGCTCCGCTTTCCGTTGCCGTTCGCGAACGTAGGTGGAGTACTTTTTCACGACATGGGCAACGTCTATAGCAGCGTGTCAAGCATCTCGTTCCGCACGGATCAACATGGGATGTCCGATTTCGATTATATGAACCACGCGGTAGGTTTCGGGATACGCTATCGCACGCCGATCGGTCCGGTCCGGTTGGACTTTGCGTACAGCATCAATCCGCCGCGCTTCATCGGGTTCGCGGGAAGTTTGAGCGACCTGCTGAGCGCCGGTCCGCTGCCGTGCAATACGCAACCTTATAACTGCATCCCGCAGAGCATCAGCCATTTTCAATTCTTCTTTTCGATAGGGCAAACATTCTGATGCGGCGACGGTTCTTCATCGCGGTCTGTCTGTCTGGCATGCTGGCTGCCGCGGCGCGCGCCGAGATCGTCGACCGCATCGCCGTCTCGGTGGGTAGCCGGGTGATCACCGAAACCGATCTGGCCCGGGAGATACGGATTACCGCCCTGTTGAACAACGAGAAACCCGATTTCAGCCCGGCCAACAAGCGCCGGACCGCGGAGCGCATGGTGGACCAGACGCTGGTGCGCAACGAGATGCAAGAAAGCCGTTACCCGCCGCCCACCGCGGCCGACACGGAGGCGGCCCTGCAGGAGGAGAAGACGCGCTATGGAAATGAGGCCGCGTACCTCCGCGCGCTGGCCGCGTACGGGGTGAGCGAAGAAGATCTGAAGGCCCGCCTGACCTGGCAACTGATGCTGGTGCATTTCATCGATGTGCGCTTCCGGCCGGGCATACAGATCACCCCCGAGGAGATTCTCAAGTACTTCGACGAGCACATGCGCGCGGCATGGATGCAGGCGCATCCCGGCCAGACGCCTTCAGTGGACGATAATCGCGCCAGTATCGAGCGAACGCTCATCAGCCAGGCGGCCGACCAACAAGTGGAGCAATGGCTGAAGGAGGCTCGCCGCCGGAACCACATTCAATACCACGACGAGGCTTTCCAATGAGCCGCCGCGCGCGCAGAATTTGGATCGTGGCGGGCGCCCTGGCGGCGCTGGCGCTAGCCGTGGCGCTGAGCGCGGTGCTGATCCTGCGCAGCGATTGGTTTCGCGAGAAAGTCCGGCAACGCATCGTGGCGGAAGTGGAGAAGGCCACCGGCGGGCGCGCGGAGATCGGTTCGTTCCGGTTCGACTGGAAGCAAATGCGCGCCGAAGTGGACGGCTTCGTCCTGCACGGGAGCGAGCCGGCGGATGCGCCTCCGCTGTTCCGCGCGGATGCCATCGTGCTGGGCATCAAAGTCGTCTCGTTTCTGAAGCGCTCCGTCGATCTGCAGTATCTCGACGTGCGGCATCCGCAGGTTTACGTGATTCTTTATCCGGATGGACATACCAACCTTCCCGCGCCGAAGCTGCGGCGCGCGGGGAAGGGCACTATAGAAACAATTTTGAATCTGGCGATCAACCGCTTCAGCTTGCAAAATGGCAGCTTCGAAGTGTCGGGCCAAGGGAAAACGCCGTTCGACGCGCAGGGCCGCGATCTGCGCGCGCAGTTCGATTATGACAGGGCGGGGCCGCGGTATCGCGGACAACTGTCGATTGCGCCGGCTGTCTTTCATTGGGGCGTCTACCGGCCGGCGCCGCTGGATGTGAGCCTGGCGCTGGCCGTGGAGAAGAATCGGGTGCGAATCGATTCCGGGCGCGTGTCCATGGGGCAGACGCAGGCCGAATTTTCCGGCGCGATCGACAGCCTGACCGATTTCTCGGGCGAGTTTCAATATAAGGTGCGCGCGGCGCTCGGCGAGGCCGCCCGCACGCTCGACTGGCGCATGCCACTGGAAGGTCCGGTGACGCTGGCCGGGAAGGTGAGTTTTCACGGCACGTCGGATTATCAGGCCAGCGGCTCGCTGCGCGCGACGAATGTGCTGTTCACCCCGGACCCGCATTTCAGTTTGCGCGACTTCCATGCCGATGGCCGCTTCAGCATCGACCCGCGCCGCATCGCCGTTTCGGGCTTGCGGATCGGGGGTCTGGCGATGGCCTCCCTCACGGGAGACAGGAAGGCGGGCCGCCGCGGCTGCCCCACCTGCGCTGGGGATCTGGAACCGTTCCCGATCGGCGGACGCCTCGAAACCGTGGTGCTGCGGAGGAAGACGCTGGACGCCAGCGGCATTCACATCGATATGCTGGACGGCTCTTTCGAGGGGAAAACGCAGATCGCGGACTTGCAGCGGGTCCACGTGGAGGGCGATGTGGCCGGCTTCGACGTGCGCAAGCTGATGCGCGTCTATAACGGCCAGGGCGTGCCCTGGGATGGGGCCGCATCCGGTCCGATGCAGTTGAGCGTCACGTTTGGCAACACCAGCACGCTGCGAATTGCCGGCCGCATGGCGATTTCGCCCGCCGGAAACGGCGGGCCCGTACACGGCACGATCGAAGGGACCTACGACGCAGCCGGCGAGACCCTCGACCTGGGCAACTCGTCGTTGACTCTGCCATCCACGCGCCTCGACTTTTCCGGCGTGCTGGGACGCCGCTTGCGGGTACACGCCGACTCGCGGAACCTGGACGAGGTGCTGCCGGCTTTCGATGTTCAGTCGCTCCCGGTCAAGTTGCAGTCGGGCGAAGTGGTGTTTGATGGCACGATCACAGGCTCGCTGGACACTCCGCGTATCACGGGGCATGGCAATGCCACCAACGTGGTTTGGTCCGGCCGTACTTTCCAGGCGCTCGGCGGCGATATCGACCTTTCCAGCACGGGCCTCGCGGTGCGCAACGGCAACGTGCAGCAAGGCGCGTTGCACGCGCAGGGCGCAGGCTCGCTGGGCATGCGCGACTGGCAGGTGGAGGACGCCAGCCCGGTCTCGTTCGCGGGTTCCATCCGCAATGCCCCGGCCGCGGATCTGATGGCGATCGCGGATATCCGGAACGTTCCGGTGACGGGGGCCGTCAGCGCGGACGCCAAGATCGCGGGAACCTTCGGCGCACCGCGCATTGAAGCCACGGTCACCGTCACCAAAGGCGCGCTCGAGGGCGAGCCTTTCGACCGCTTCACCGGCGCGCTGAATTATTCGGGTACCACCGCGGAGTTGGCCAACGCGAAACTGACGGCGGGCGGCAGGAATATCGCAGTGCAGGCGCGCTATCGGCACCAGCCCGGCAACTTTGGGAGCGGCCGGCTGACTTTGCAGGTGGATAGCAACGCCATGCCGCTGGCCCAGTTTCAGATCGTGAGCCGGGACTATCCCGGCATCGGCGGCACGGCTGAATTGCATGGCGCCGGGGTGGCCGACATAGCGCCCGCCAAGCCCGGCCAGCCGGGCATCCGCCTGGTTAGTTTGAATGGCACGCTTACCGGACGGGGCCTGCGGATCAACGATCAAAGGGTGCGCGACGGAACTCTCACCGCTACCACCAAAGGTTCGGAGCTGGCGGCGCATTTCGATTCCGAACTGGCGGGTTCCGTCATCGAAGGCGACGGCAAGTGGACCCTGACGGACGACTATCCGGGCAGCGTGCAACTGAGCTTCAAACGGCTCGACCTGGAGCGTTTGCGCCTCTGGCTGAGAGGCGGACAGCCCCCTGGCGGCCTGCAGATCGCGGGGTCGGCCGAGGGCACGCTGACCATCGCCGGCCCCGCACTGACGCCGGATCTTTGGAAGGCGCAGTTGCGCATCCCTTCGTTCGAAGCCGGGCCGGGCCCCGGCGCGGCCGGCAAGGAGAACGCGCTGGCGTTGCACAACGCGGAGCCCATCGTAGTGAGCATGGAGCGCAATGTGGTGAAGGTCGAAAGCGCCCGCCTGGTGGGCCGCGCCACCGATTTGTCGCTCTCCGGCACCATCGACCTGCAACGGAAAAATGCGCTGAACCTGCGCCTCAGCGGCACATTCGACCTGGCCAGCCTGCGGGATCTCAACCAGGACGTTTACGGCTCGGGCACTATCGAAACCGGCGTAGACATTCGCGGCCCGGTTGCGCAACCCCAGATCGCCGGCCGCCTGGAAATCAAAGACGCCACCCTGAGCCTGGCCGAGCTTCCGGTGGTGGTATCGAAGACCACCGGCGTGATCCTGTTCGACGGCAGCCGCGCCACCATACAAAGCTTGTCGGGCGAAAGCGGCGGCGGGACGGTGACGCTTTCCGGGTTCGTCGGCTATGGCGGCGACGAACTGGTGTTCCGCCTGCACGCCGACGCGCATGGGCTGCGGGTGCGCTATCCCGAGGATTTCAGCACCGTGGCGGACGCATCGCTGAGCCTCACCGGCGCCAGCGATAGCAGCACGCTGTCGGGACATATCACGGTGCTGCGCACGGGTTTCAATCCGCGCTCCGACTTCAGCTCCATCCTGGCAAAGTCCGCCGAGCCGGTGCGCACGCCTTCCGCGCAGACCGGTCTGCTTTCCAACATGCACTTCGACGTGGAAATCGACAGCGCTCCCGACATCACCTTCCAGAGTTCGCTGGCGCAGGGGCTGCAGGCGGAAGCCAGCCTGCGGCTGCGGGGCACGGGAACCAATCCGACGCTGCTGGGCCGCATCAATATCACCGGCGGCAAACTGGTTTTCTTCGGCACGCCCTTTACGGTGAACCAAGGGTCGATCGCGTTCTACAATCCGGTAAAGATCGATCCGGTGCTCAACATGGACCTGGATACCAAGGCGCGCGGCGTGGACGTGATCTTGAACATATCCGGACCCATCGACAAGCTGAACCTGACGCCGCGCTCGGACCCGCCCATGCCCCTTTCCGATATCGTGGCGCTGCTGGCGACCGGCATCTCTCCCACCTCGGACTACGCCACGCTGATGTCCGGTCCGGCATCGCCGCAATCCATGCAGCAGATGGGCGCGCAGGCGCTGCTGGGCCAGGCGATCGCCAGCCCGGTCACCGGCCCGCTGCAGCGCTTCTTCGGCGTCACGCGGCTGAAGATCGATCCCACGCTGACCGGACTCACTGGCGTGGAAAATAATCCGCAGGCGCGGCTCACCGTCGAGCAGCAAGTGACTCCGGAGATTACGTTCACTTACATCACGGATGTGACCAGCACGAATCCGCTGGTGATCCAGGTGGAGTGGGCCTTCAGCCGCAAGTGGTCGGCGGTGTTGCTGCGGGAGGAGAATGGGCTGGTGGGGCTGAACTTTGTGTATAAGAGAAGCTTCAAGTAGTGTGGGGCAGGATGGCATCCTGCGCGCCGATTGGCAATCGGCGCAACCTGCCCCACAACCAAATCACGCTTGAGGACGGTTGCCGCCGATCGCGGCGGTGGCCAGCATGCCGCCCAACCCCATGGTCTCCACCGCCGACGAGGGCACGATCACCATGGAGCCTTTCTCCTTGATGGCTTCGTAGAGCATATTCATGGCCCGCAGGTGCAGCGCCACCGGGTTGTCCTGGTAGGTCAAGGCGGCCTTCGAGAAGTTGTCCGCGATCTCGGTTTCCGCCTGCCCCAGGATGATGCGCGCCTGCCGCTCGCGCTCGGCCTGCGCCTGGCGCGACATGGCGTCTTCCAGTTCGTGCGGGATCTTCACATCGCGAATCTCCACCGATTGCACGGTGATGCCCCACGGGTTGGTCTTCTCGTCCAGGATGCGCTGCAGCTCGTGACCGAGAGTTTCGCGCTCCGTGATCATTTGCGCAAGGTGGTGGCGTCCGATAGATTCCCGCAGCGCCGTCTGCGCGCTCAGCGTGATGGCGCCGATGAAATCCTCGACTTCGAGGATGGACTTTTCGGCATTCCACACCACCCAGAATATGATGGCATCCACGTTGACCGGCACGGTGTCGCGGGTGAGCGCCGACTCGGCCGTAACGCTGGCTACGCGCACGCGCTGATCCACGAAGCGGCTCAGCGAATCCACGATTGGAATAATGTGGAACAGGCCGGGGCCGCGCAAGCCGACATAGCGGCCCAGCCGCAGCACCGCGACTTTTTCCCATTGATCGGCCACCCGGATGGCGAACATGAGGTAGATCCCGATGACGCCGCCTATCAATCCGGGCACGGGATTGTTGGTGGCGGCCATAACTACGACTCCGGCCGCGATGCAAACGACGCCGAGCGCGGCGCCGATACTGCTGATGGGCATTTTCTCACCCTTTTCGAACCCTTCCTGTCTTCCCGACTTCAGCATTCTATAGATCATTGAGTTGCTCCTTGAGTTCGTCGACTGTGAATCCGGCGCTGCCGGCGCGCGCCACAAATTCCGAGACAAGCTGCGCCAGCCGGCGGCGGCGCTCGACTTCGTCCCGCTGCACTTCGCGATGCGCGATAAACGTTCCGGTGCCCTGCTGGGTTTCGAGCACGCCCCGGATTTCGAGCTCGCGATAGGCCCGCACCACGGTGTTGGGGTTGATGGCGAGGTCCACGGCGACTTGGCGGACGGTGGGTATCTGGTCGCCCACAGTCAGCTTGCCCGACGCCATGCCGCCGAGAACCTGATCGATGATCTGGCGGTAGACGGGGACGCCGCTGTGGAGGTCCAGGCGGAAGTCGAAGGCCTCTGTTCTTGTCATCTAGATATATAGTGTACTAGTTTATTGATACAGTCAAGAGGGAAATGCGGCACTGCGTCATTTTATTACAGCAGTATTGTTGTACAGCACTTTTGATGTACAGCAAAACCGTTGTATAATCGACATATGAGAAACGTCACTGGCGCGGTCTCCCAGGGATCAATAGAACCAATGAGATGACCACGTTCTGGGGCGATCTGGAAACCGACAATATCCTCCTGCTTGCGCCGCGGCGAGTTGGCAAAACCTCGCTGATGCGTAAGATGAGCGAAGACGCTGGCGGCCAAGGCATGAACCCGGTGTTCGTAGACGTGTCGGACTGCGCCGATGAATTGAGCTTTGTCGAGCGGCTCTACGCCGCCGTGCTGGCGAACAATTCAGGCGATCTGCTCTGGAACCATATCAAAGAGAGTTGGCTTGGGAAGACCATTCAGCGCGTTCAGAAGGCTGGCGGCGCCGGGTTCAACATAGAATTCAAGTCCGTGGAAGCGGCGTGGAGCCGGCTGGGCGAGGAACTCGCCGGCGCCCTATGCAAGCTGGAAGGCCGCTGGCTGATCCAGATAGACGAATTGCCGGTGTTCCTGTTGAAGCTGCTGAATCACGACGAACCGGCGGCGCGGGACAGGGTCCGCGAATTCCTGTACTGGCTGCGCCGCCTGCGCCTGGAGTTTGGCGAGGTGCGCTGGTTCCGGCTGGTTCCATCGGCCTGGACACCATTACGACGCGTCTCAACATGGCGGATTCTATCAACGATTTGCGCATTGAAACGCTGGGAGCTTTTGACCGCCCCACAGCCGATGCCTTGCTGGCGGCGCTCGCCGCGGAGTATCGGATCTCTTTGAGCGATGAGGTACGAGGGCATATCGTCAATAGGGTGGGCTGGCCGGCGCCATATTACTTGCAGCTTGTCTTTCACGAACTGCGCAATGTAACCGGCGCAATCTCGCAGGCGGACGTGGATCGCGCTATCGAAGATTTACTCGGCCCGCAGCACCGCAACTATTTCGACTACTGGCGACAGCGCCTTTTTGAAGAATTGGGGCTGCTGGATGCGGGGTACGCGATCGCCGTGTTAAACGCGGCCTGTCACGCCCCCGATGGCGTGCCGCGACCTATCTTGAGCCAGGTGCTGGCGCCGGCGATCGGCGAGCCCGGCATGCGCGAGGAGAAACTGCGCTACCTGCTCGACGTGCTGCAGAACGACGGCTACCTGGTGGAGGAGAATCGCCGTTGGAGTTTCCGTTCCCCGCTGCTCCGTGAATATTGGCTGCGCAGAGTGGCGCCGGATGGCGAACATGCCTGAGCAAGCAGCCGCCACGTCTCCGGCCAGGTCTCTGACAATGACGGTTTACAACCCCGCCCTCCTGAAAAAGGAGGACCTGATCCGGGGATTCGTGGCGCGCCAGGGATTCCTCGACAGGCTGCTCGACGACATGCGCCGCGAGGGGCCGTCGACGGCTCCGCAGCATCATCTGCTGATTGGCCAGCGAGGTCTCGGCAAGACCACGCTGCTGCGGCGCTTGGCCTATGCCATGGAGGACGATCCGGCCTTGGCCGCCGCTTGGATGCCGCTGGTCTTTCCCGAAGAGCAATACAACGTGGCCAGCCTGGGCGATTTCTGGCTGAACTGCGCGGATGCGCTGAGCGATGCTTTGGACCGCAAGGGCGATCGCGCCGCCGCGGAGGCGCTCGACGTGCGCGTGCGGAGCGTGCCGGCCGATCGCGCGGGCCGGTCCGCTGCGGCTCTGGCGATCCTGATCGACGAGGCGGATCGGCTACAACGCCGGCTTCTGCTGCTGGTGGATAACCTCGATATTCTGATCGAACGCCTCGATCCGGAACAGGAATGGGAATTCCGGCGGGTCATCTCTGAAGAGCGTCGGCTGCACTTCATCGGGGCGTCCAGCCGTGTGCTGGAGGCATTTTACGAACACGGCCGGGCGTTCTACGATTTCTTCCAAATCCACGAGTTGAAGGGCCTCGACGATGGCGAGACGTTCGCGCTATTGTGCGCGCTGGCCGAGCAGGCCGGAAAGCCCGATGTGGGGAAGCTGCTGCGCGAGGAACCCGGCCGCATACGCACCCTGCGCCTCCTCACGGGCGGCAATCCGCGCACGCTGGTGCTGCTGTTCAAGGTGCTGGCCGAGGGTGGCGACAGCGACGTGCAGCGCGACGTGGAGCAACTTCTGGATCTCTACACGCCGCTTTATAAGGCCCGTTTTGAAGAGCTGCCGGCGCAGGCCCAGCAGCTTGTGGACGCCATGGCGATTCACTGGGACCCACTGACCGCTGCCGACCTGACCGGCATCCTCCGGCCGCTCTCGGTGAACCTGGTTTCCGCGCAACTGAAGCGCCTCGAAGATGCCGGCGTGGTGGAGAAGGCGCCGTGGTTCGGCGAGAAGAAGGCCGCGTTCCAGATTGCCGAGCGCTTCTTCAACATCTGGTACCTGATGCGCGCCAGCCGCCGCGTCCGGCAGAAGCTCTTGTGGCTGGTGAAGTTCCTGGAAGCGTGGTTCGATCGCGAGAAGTTAGGCGATCCGCCGGCTGACATCACTCTGGCTCAATTGCTGACGCTCGCCGGGAGGTGGTCTGAGGCGGTCCCGCTGCTGGATCAGCTCGCCGCGGGGGAAACCCAATCAACCGGGCTCTTCCAAGCGGTCGTCAAGACCGGCCACGTCAGCGAAGCGCTGGCGATACTCGAGCGAGCCGGGGCCGACCAGCGCTGCCGTCCACTCTATGAGGCCCTTCGCGCTGTAGAGGCCGGTAGCCCGGACTACTTGCGCCGCGTCGCACCCGAAGTTCGCACGGTGGCGATGGAGATGCTCCGCGAAATCGCGCCCGATCTCCGATGACTCAGGCGTAGACCCGCGCCTGCCCCGACAATGGCGCCACCGGGATGGCATCGATGAGGCGGCGCGTGTAAGGATGCGCGGGCCGCTGGAAAATACGCTCCACCGAGGCGAATTCCACGATTTCACCTTCGTGCAGAATGGCCATGCGTCCGCACAGCGAGGCGATCGACAGCAGATCGTGCGAGATATACAGGATAGCCATCGAGAGCTCGCGGTTGAGGCGCGCGAACAGGCGCAGAATTTCGGATTGGGTGAGCGCATCCAGGGCGCTGGTGGCCTCGTCGGCGATCAGCAGCGCGGGCCGGTGAAGAATGGCCATGGCGATCAGGACCCGCTGCGCCTGGCCGACGCTGAGCTCGCCCGGATAGCGGCGCAGGAAGGGCTTGTCGACCGTGAGCCTGACTGCGTCCAGGGCGTCCAGTATGGCGGTTTCGCGGCGCGCGCGTGGCGCGTGGCCGTGGGCTTCCCAGGCCTCCGACAATTGCGTCCCGATGCGCAGGGCAGGGTTCAAGGAAGACACCGGATTCTGCAGCACCAGCGAAATCTCGCGGCCGCGAATGGCGCGCATGTCGCGTTCGGTCGCGCGCAGCAGGTCGCAGCCGCGGAAAAGGATTTGGCCCCGTACGGCGCCGCCTTTGAAGTGCAGCAGACGCATGATGGCGAGGGCGATGGTGCTTTTGCCCGACCCGCTCTGGCCGGCCAGGCCCACGATTTCTCCGGCTTCGATTTCGAATGCGGCGCCGCGCAGTACGTTCTCTCTCGCCCGATAGTCCGCGGAAATCCGGACCGATAGCAGCGGCGCGGCGTCGATAGGCGTTTCAGTCAAGGGATCTCCCCACTTACACAATGACTGGCCGCCGGCGGTCGCAACAAGTTACCGAAAGTTAACTTGCGATTACTTACTGTTCCGGTTAACCCTTCCGAGTTCATTCCAAAGGATACTATCCCGTTCATAATTTAGTCGTTATGTTGGTACAGAAAGTACTTTCATAGTCGATAATTGATTTGAATATAGAGCCCATGGAGCGTATGTTACTGGTATAGCCATGACCGCGAAGGTACATACATTAGAAGGCGGAAGTGTAAGCCGCTTCAATTTGCACCGCGCGGCGCCGTGCCCCGAGCGGCCGGACGGGAGGCCGGACTTCCGGTACCCGCAGGACCACCTGAAGGCGGCGCAGGCCCAGGATGAAGGCAACCTGGTGGGCGGGGCGGTCGTGCGCAGCGAGAGGATGAAGGCGGTATTCCGCCTGGTGGAGAGGATCGCGCGCACCAACGCTACGATTTTGATTGGCGGGGAGAGCGGAGCGGGCAAGGAGGTGGTGGCGCGCGCCGTGCACGATTTCTCGCTGCGGTGCGAGCGGCCGTGGGTGGATATCAACTGCGGCGCGCTGCCGGACCACCTGGTGGAAAGCGAACTTTTCGGTTACGAGAAGGGCGCGTTCAGCGGGGCGGACGGGCAGAAGGCGGGTATGTTCGAACTTGCCGCCGGCGGCACATTGTTCCTGGACGAAATCGGGGAACTCGACGCCAAGATGCAGGTGAAACTGCTGCGCGTATTGGACGGCGTGCCGTACTACAGATTGGGAGGCACGCGGAAGGTCGCGGTGGATGCGCGCATTGTGGCCGCCACCAATAAGAACCTCGAGCAGGCCGTCGAGGCGGGTAAATTCCGCGCGGACCTGTTTCACAGGTTGAACCAGGTGAGCATCCTGGTGCCGCCCCTGCGCGAGCGGGTGGAAGACGTCGCGCCTCTGGCCTATCGCTTTTTGCACGAAGTGGACGCGCGGCTGGACTTGGGCGAGGACGCTCTGAACGCGCTGGAGGCTCACGCCTGGCCCGGCAATGTGCGGGAGTTGCGCAATGCGATCACGCGCGCCGCCGTGCTGGCCGAGAGCTGGGAGATTTGCGCGGCGGATCTGAATCTGAAGCCTTCCGTGCAGGGAGCCGCGGCGAAGCCCGAGTTGAAGCGCCAATTGGGCGGAGTCGAGGAGCAGGTGATCCGGGAGGCGCTCGAAAAATCGGGGGGAAGGCAGGACCTGGCGGCGGGACTGCTGGGAATCTCGCGGCGCACCCTGCTGCGCAGACTGAAAGAATATAAAACCCGCGGCAACCCGGATGTGTGCGCTTCGGCCGCGATATCGATATGAACGTCAAGGCGAAGCTATACGTTACGATGGTTAGCTTCGCCGGCCTGAGCGTCGTCGGAATGACCTTGTACCACTGTCATTCCGAGGACCTCTATCGTTTTGGCTTCTACCTCATCCTTTCGGTCCTGGCGGCCGGCCTGAAAGTAAACCTGCCGGGTATCCGGGGAACTATGTCGGTCTGCTTCCTGTTTGTGTTCCTTGGTATAGCGGACTTGACCGCGTCCGAGACCTTGATCGTCGGCTGCGCGGGCACGGTGGTGCAATGCCTGTGGAGGTCAAAGCAGCGGCCCAAGCTGTTCCAGGTGGTCTTCAGCATTGCGAACACGGGCATCGCGGTAACATTGGCATACTCCTTCTACCATTGGCCGGTTCTGCAGCGGCTCGACCATATCGGACCATTGTCGCTGATCGCCACCGGCTTGGCCTACTATCTTCTGAACACCATCCCGATCGCGGAGGCCATATCTCTTTCCGACGGAAAGCGATTCGTCGAGACCTGGCATAACTGCTATTTCTGGTCGTTTCCGTTCTATATCGTGGGCGCCTCGGTGGCATGGATCGTCAGTCTCTTCACCAGGCAGATGCATTGGCAAGGCTCGATTGTGGTGCTGCCAGCCGTGTATTTAATTTACCGTTCGTACCAGCTCTATCTGGCGCGTCTGGAAGACGAGAGACGGCACGTAGAGTCCATCGCGGGGCTGCATATGCGTACCATCGAAGCTCTGGCGCTGGCGATTGAAGCTAAAGACCACACCACTCACGGGCATCTGCGGCGGGTGCGCGTGTATGCGGTCGAAGTGGGCAAGCAAATGGGTTTGTGCGAGCGGGAGCTGGAGGCCCTCAAGGCCGCGGCGCTGCTGCACGATATAGGAAAGCTGGCGGTGCCGGAGCACATCATATCCAAGCCGGGCCGTCTGACTCAGGAAGAATTCGAAAAGATGAAGATCCACCCGGTGGTGGGCGCGGAGATTCTGGAGCGAGTATCGTTTCCATACCCGGTGGCGCCGATCGTCAGGGCGCACCACGAGAAGTGGGATGGAAGCGGTTACCCCTACGGCCTGCGAGGCGAGGAAATACCCATGGGAGCGCGCATTCTATCGGCGGTCGACTGCCTGGACGCGCTGGCCTCCGACCGCCAATACCGGCGCGCCCTGGAACTCGACGACGCCATGAACGAGGTGGCGGCGCAGGCGGGCAAGAGCTTCGACCCGCGGGTGGTGCTCGTCTTGAAGCGCCACTATGTCGACTTGGAGCGGATGGCGCAGGCTACACCGGAGGGCGCCGCCAAGCTGTCCACGGACGTTAGGGTCGAAAAAGGCGCGGAACCGGCTACCGGGTATCAAGGCTCCGCGCCGCATACGGCCCCGGGAAGTGAGTACGACTTTCTGTGCTCCATCGCCGCGGCCCGGCAGGAAGTGCAGTTGTTGTTTGAGTTGGTGCAGGATCTGGGCAACTCACTCAGTCTGGACGAAACGCTTTCCGTGGTGGCGGCGCGCTTGAAGCGCATCGTTCCTTACGACGCCATCGCTATCTACGTGCGGCTGGAACGGAAGCTCATCCCGCAGTATGTCAATGGAGAAGACTTCCGGCTATTCTCCTCGCTGCAGATACCCATGGGAGAAGGCTTGTCCGGCTGGGTGGCCGAGAACCGGAAACCTATCTTGAATGGCAATCCATCCGTAGAGCCCGGTTACCTTGCGGATCCGGCCAAGTTCAGCACGCTGAGATCGGCGCTGGCCGTTCCGCTGGAGGGTTTAGGCGGAGCGATCGGGGTAATGACGCTTTACCGGGCGGAGCGTGACGCGTTTTCCCGCGACCACCTGCGAATCCTGCTGGCCATCAGCAGCAAGGTGTCGCTGGCCGTCGAAAACGCACTAATCTTCCGCCAGGTCGAAGACTCGGCGACCACCGATTATCTTTCCGGATTGCCAAACGCGCGTTCCCTTTTTCTGCGGCTGGACGGCGAAGTGGCGCGCTGCAAACGAAATCGGGAGCCCCTGTGCGTGGTGGTATGCGATCTGGATGGCTTCAAGCTGATCAACGACCGGCACGGGCACTTAGAGGGCAACAAAGTGCTGCGGCTGGTGGCGGATGCGTTGCGCAGCCGTTGCCGCGACTACGATTATGTGGCGCGCATGGGCGGCGACGAGTTCGTGCTGCTGCTGCCGGGCAACGACCGCAGGTCGATCCAAGGGCGCATCGCCGAAATTCGGCAGACCGCCATCGAGACGGGGATTTCGGCTGGAGCCGGCGTTTCGATAAGCATTGGCGAGGCTTATTACCCGGAAGACGCCACCGACGCGGAGGGACTGTTGGCCGAAGCGGACAAGCGTATGTACACAGCGAAGCACCTGCGGAGGAAGCAAAGGATGACGGCCTATCCGCAGAGGGCGGCTGACATTGCAGCTACCGCATAGGCAAGAGTTAAGGGATGCGTGGTGGGGCAGGATGGCATCCTGCGGGCCGATTGTTAATCGGCCCATCCTGCCCCGCCAAGGGATGCGTATGAGACTGCGGTCGATGTGGTTGGCGCTGGCTGTAATCCTGGCGCCGGCGTACGGTCAGTATGGCGGCGAGCTGCGGTTCTGTCTTCAGGGCGAACCTAAAACGTTTAATCCTTTATTAGTGGAGGACGATCCGTCGGAAGTCGTCCGCTATCTTACGGGCGGCGTGCTGATCCGGATAAACCGGTCTACGCAGGAAGTGCAACCCGAGCTGGCGGCCTCGTGGAAGATCGACGAAAACGGGAAGCGCATCGCGTTTCAAATCCGGTCCGGCCTGCGTTTCTCGGATGGTACGCCGTTTACGGCCGAAGATGTGGCCGAGACCATGCGCATGGTGATGGATCCGAAGCTGCATGCGCCGGTAGGGGACGCATTCCGCTCGTCAGGCGGCGGGGCGCGGATTACGGTTGCCGGACCGGACAAGGTCGCCATCGCATTTCCATCCGTGGTGTCCGGAATGGAGCGGCTCTTCGATCAGGTGGCTATCCTCTCATCCAAGTCGCCGAAGAAGGAGGCGGCCGCGCTGGGGCCTTTTTATGTGGCGGATTACCAGCCGGGGTCCGAAGTGCTGCTGAAGAAGAATCCGCATTATTGGAAGCGGGACCCGCAAGGCCGCGCACTGCCCTACCTGGATGCGATTCGCCTCTCGATTCAGCAGAACAGGAGCATGGAGATGGTGCGATTCGCGCGCGGCGAGTTGCATCTGATCAACAGTGTCGCCCCGGATAACTTCGAGAGACTGGCCGCGGATGCGCCATCGGCTGTCAGTGACATTGGGCCTGGGCTCGAATCGGAGTTGCTCTGGTTCAACCAGTCGCCGGAGGCGCCGCTGCCTGAGTTCAAGAAGGCGTGGTTCCGCTCCGCGGCCTTCCGGCGCGCGATTCTGCGGGCGATCAACCGCGACGATCTTTGCCGCGTCGTCTATCATGGACACGCCAGCCCGGCGGTGGGACCGATTTCGCCGGCGAACCGCTATTGGTACAACAACAGCCTGAAGCCGGCGCCGTTCGACCGCGCCGCCGCGCTGCGGGACCTGTCGCAGGACGGCTTTGAACTGAAAGGCGGCGTCCTGCGCGACCGCCGGGCGAACCCGGTGGAGTTCTCGGTGGTCACCAATGCGGGCAATGTTTCGCGGGAGAAGATGGCCGCCATGATCCAGCAGGACCTGGGATCCATCGGCGTCAAGCTCAACGTTGTGACGCTGGACTTCGCTTCCTTGATCGAACGCCTGACGAAAACCTTAGCGTACGAAGCTTGTCTTCTCGGAACGGCTAATGTGGATCTGGATCCAAACCTGCAAATGAATATCTGGCTGAGCTCCGCGAGCAACCATCAATGGAACCCAAACCAGAAGACGCCCGCGACCCCCTGGGAAGCGGAAATCGACCGCTTGATGCGGGCCCAAGCGGCGCAAAGCAATCCGGCGCGGCGCAAGCGGGATTTCGACCGCGTACAAGAGATCGCCTGGGAGCAGGCGCCATTTCTATATCTCCTGAATAAGAACACGCTAATCGCCGTGTCGCCTTCGCTTCACAACGTCAAGGCGGCGTCCATCCGGCCTTATGCTTACTGGAATATCGAAAGTCTTTCGCTCTCGACTCAGGTGGCCGGCAGGCAGCCGTGACGCGCTTGCCCTGCCGCGGGCGGTCCGTTGTGGGGCAGGATCGTCCCCACTTGCGCCGAGACCCATTACCGAAGCATTCCGCCCGCGGCGGTGGGAACTGAAAAGCCGGCATCGAACTGTTGACCGCCGCCTTGAGGCGCCCACTGGGGCGACTACCAGCGGCCCGCTGCAAGCTGTCGGTTATCTCCGGCATCCGGCGATATTCACCGGCGCCCCAGATGCGGCCGTCATTGTCTAGATCCGGCCCCAGGGCCGCGCCGTATCGATCGTCTTTGCGGCCGCCAGCGCGATTACCACTGCCGACGCCGGCAAGTCCATGCGGGCGTGACGGATCAAGGTTCCCTTTCGATCGGCGGCTACCTCGAAATACCTCGCCTCAAACTCCGCGGTATCATGGACAAGACGGTAGCGGGCTGAGAACCGCGCAGCCGCGGTTGCGCTCAGCTATTTCGCGCATGGAAAAGGACGCAACGATCGCCGAACTGCTGAGTTGGTTACGGCAACGGCTCGGCAACAAATTGGTAGTCACTGACCATTGGGATGCCGATCTCTGTGCTGTCGGAATATCGGCTCCCGACGAATCCGCGCAATTGGTTTACATCTCGAGTTGGGGGCGGCCAGTGGGGCACTATGGAGTTGAGCTTGAATCCGCGCCGTTGCCCGGTTCTGATGCGCCGTACCAAACCGTCGGGCAGTTCCAAGCGGTGACCCGGGAGGATCTTCTCCAGATCGTAGAGGACCACCTGCGAATCCCAAACTAGCCCACTACCGGCCGGGCCGGCCGCAAAAACCTACGTTTTCTTCGGAACGGTAACCGAGCACGGACGGCACGGAAGACCGATGCCCCAACGGTTCGCGGCAGCCGCACCAGGAGCGTTCTGGGGCCGGTGGGTCCCCGGCCGACCCGCGGCGCCGCCGGAGAGGCGCTCGATTAGCGCGTCTCCGCCACCCGGCAGGGGGCGCTGGACCGGCCGCCGTCGCCGGCCTTGATCCTAAGTTCAGAAGCGAACTCAGACATGGGATCGGTCGGGATTTCCAGTAGTACGCGACAGGATTGTGTCGGCACGGCCGGCTGCCACCCGGGCGAGCGGCAACACGGCCTACATCGGTGGAGATCGTAAGCCCGGATCGTGCGGCCGTGCAATCCCTCACCGATCCCGCTCAGGCGCTGCGGGTCTTCACGGTGTGCAGGGATGCGGCTGGCACGGCCGCGGCCGGCATCGTCGCCAGACGTGCCAAGTAGAAGCGGTAGAACAGAAACGTCAGGCCCATCAGCGGCAGCATCAACAGGGGCGGCTTCCATCCCAACTCGCGGCCGGAGGCGGCCATCAGGCCGGCCACCGCGCCCCCCAGTAGATAATACGGGAAAGCGAACAAGTAGCATTGTTGCCAGATGGCGCGCATGGGTTCGCGTCCCGTCAACGAAATCACGCCCGAAACCAACAGCGAGTTGGCCACGAAATACAGGCACGTGGCTACAGCCAATACGACAGAGATGGACTCCGCATGGAACTGCGTGCGCACGAACTGGGAACACTCGTACGCCACTATCAGGCTGAGTGCCACAGCCGACACGTTGAAGAGCAACTGCACCAGCGCCGGCCGGTGGGTGGCCCGCCAGAGACATTGCGCCACTACGCCGGCGCAAGCTATCAGCATGGTTTCCGGAAGGGTAAGTTCAGAGATGCCCAACAGCACCAGTACGAAGCCGATGGACATCGTCCCCGTGATCCCCGGCAGCCGCAGCTTGAGAGTCGCGGCCAGCAGCGACAACAGGAGGTAAGTGCAAAACCGGGCCACATCGTGAGACCACGGAGAACCCAGGAAGGCGTACGCCATCGCCGCTAGTCCCGCCGCGCTTACCAGAGAGATGTAGATTTTCGCATTACTAGGCATAATCACCTCGGTCTGTGCGAAGTAAGGCTGGCGCGTCTATTGGTCGCCGTCATCCGCGGCGAATGCCGCGATCCCAGACTGAGGCTGTATTGCAGTGCCCCAAACGATATTCGCCGGGCTCACCCAAGCGGCTCCGGTCCCGGCCCACAGAATCGGGGCGCCGTTCTGAGTCTGTCCCGTAAGCACCGTAGTGCCCCAGACGATGTTGGTGCCCCACACGATATTGGTTCCCCACACGATGTTGGTGCCCCATACGATATTACTGCCCCAGACAATATTCTCCGCGAACACTATCGTCACGTAGCCGTTCGTATTCATGATGGCCACGGGCGAAATGGCCGGCACAGTGATTAAATCGGTGCTGGCAATCGCGGCCGCGACGTCCACCTGGCCGGCGCCGACGGTAAATATGTCCGCGATGTTGTTGTAAGTGAAATGGTGGACTCTGTCCTGCGCGGTGGTGTACAGCGGGAAGATCTTGGTGGCGGTCTTCATCAGCCGCGCTTTCACCTGATCCGGTGTCAGCGACGGGTTTTGCTGGATGAGCAGCGCGGCCGCGCCGCTCACCACCGGCGTGGCCATGCTGGTTCCGCTCAAGCTGAAGTAGCTGGCGGATGTGCCCGCGGGGCTGCCCGATTGGTAATAGGAGTTGGCCACCAGGGTGGACGAGTATTCATTCTCGAGCGTATTGTTCGGAGCCATCAACGAAACCACATTATCGCCAGGAGCCACCAGGTCCGGTTTGACGATATGGTCGATAGCGGTCGGGCCATCCGAGCTATAACTGGCAACCGTGTCGCCCGATACGTTGGTCGAGCCGTGCGTGTTGGTTGCGCCCACGGTGATTACATAAGGATCGTTTCCCGGGGAGGCGATGGTCCCATAGAGGGGCAGTTGGCCCGCGGCGTTCCGCCCGGCATTGCCCGCCGCCGCCACCACCACGATGCCGGAGCTCCAGGCAGCTTCCGCGGCCTGGCAGAGGGGATCGAGCGTATAGCTTTCGTAGACCGATTGGCCGAGCGATAGATTCAAGACACGGATGTTGTATGTGCTCTGCAGGCTGATGGCCTGATCGATGGCCGCAATGACGTTGCTAACCGACCCCGACCCGTTCTGGTCCAACACTTGCAGGTTGATGAGGTTGGCGTTGGGCGCCAGGCCGGTAAAAGTACGCGTGAAGCCCGGACCGGTCGAAGCGGCCCCATTGGACGCGATGATGCCGGCGACGTGCGTGCCATGGCCGAAAAGATCGGTGCCCGTCAGCCCGGTAACGAAGCTTTGGCTGTAGACAATACGGGAGCTTGTTCCATTCGCGGACATCAGGTCCGGATGCGCGTAGATGCCGCTGTCGATTACAGCCACGCCGACACCGGCGCCGGTCAACCCGGATTGCCACGCGGCGGGAGCGCCCACCGTCTGCGTGGTGACATCCAGGCTGCCGAACAAGGCCCGATCGGGCGAGATATAAACTACCGCTGGATTGGACTCCAGCGCCCGGATCTGGGCCGGCGAAAGAAAGAGGTGGACAGCCTTGATGTGCTTGTAGCGCCGTACGACCTGGTTCGCGGAAAACAACTGGAGATCGGCACTGGTAGGTATATGGGTGTATTGCACGATGACTTCGATGTTTCCGGTGCTGACAAGGAGTTTCTGCAGGTCGCTGGATACCTTGGAGCCGGCCATCGCCAGCCCGCACGCCACAAAGATGGCCAGCACTACAAGACGCACGCCTTGGCGAAGAATCGAGGCTGCCGGGGGCCGGCGCACGTCGCCCCAAACGGCATGGTCGGGGGCAGGCTGCTTTTGGCAGCCAATAAGATCGTAATTAACCGAATGCAACATCTTTTGTTCACTCCTGATGGCGCGATTTGAATTCTGTCCGAGCTTCACTCGCGTATCCACGGCTTTTCTAAAGCACCGGTCGTGCCACAGGAAGGCTGAACTTAAGTGACTGCGATATCAGGGCGTTCGGCGGGCGCGGAGGACCAGTGGGCTTTCTCGGGTGACGGGCTTGTCACCGGATGGGTGACAGAGCTGGCGCAACGGATGTCTGGCAGGGCAGGCGCTTTCGCTGGCTAAGGCTTCACGGCCGCAGCCCGCTCCATTCTTCCGCCAGCACGATGGAATTGGCCGGGTTTCGCGGATCGTACTTTACACAGATAGGCCCGATCGAAGCTATGTCGTCCGGCACAAACAGCAGTAACTTGGAAACGTCCTGCGATGCGGTGTACTCCACGCCGCGCACCGAGTAAGAATAGACCAGCAGGCCGTCCTGGATTTCCAGCAGGTTGGCGTCGCCCCTCTTGCCCGCGGAAAGCAACATCAACCGGCGGCGGCGTTCCCGATCGTCGGGGGAGATCCGGGAACTCAGCCAGGCGCGCGCGCCGATGGTTGCCAGCAGGACCAGCAGGACGCCCAGCAGCGCCGCCGTAATGCCATTAGCCGCTGTGAACACTCCGTCGGTTAACCCGCGACCGGGGCTTCCTGGAACACCTTGGCCCAGTCCTTGAGGAACTGCTCGAGACCCTTGTCGGTGAGCGGATGATTGAAGAGCATATCCAGCACCTTCAGGGGCATGGTGGCGATATGCGCGCCTGCCGCGGCGGCATCCACCACGTGCGTTGGAGAACGTATCGAGGCCGCCAATACCTGCGTCTTGAAACCGTGGATCTTATAAATATTGGTGATGCTCTTGATCAGATCCATGCCGGTCCAGCCGATATCGTCCAGCCGGCCCACGAAGGGGCTCACGATATAAGCGCCGGCCTTGGCCGCCAGGATCGCCTGCGCGGCCGAGAAGCACAGCGTGACATTCACGCGGATGCCATCCTTGCTCAGGATCGAGGTTGCCTTGATGCCGTCCCGCGTCAGCGGGCATTTTACGACCACGTTGCGGTGCAAGCGGGCCAACTCGCGGCCTTCCCGGACCATCTGGCCGGCTTCGGTGGACACCACTTCGGCGCTGACATCGCCATCCACGATGTCGCAAATCAGCCGGATCTGGTCCTCCAACGACCGGCCTTCCTTGGCGATCAGCGTCGGATTGGTTGTCACGCCATCGACGATGCCCCAATTGGCGCCTTTTTTCAACTCGTCCAGGTTGGCGGTATCCAGAAAAAACTTCACGTTTGCACCCTCCAGTTCTTTAGGATTATAGCATCTGGTAGGACAGGCCTCCCGGCCTGTCCCTGGGCCTGTCCACTAATCGCCCAGCAAATCCAGGTAGCGCGCCACCGCTTCAATCCCCCGGTAGAAATTCGGCAAATGTAGCTTTTCGTTGGGGGCGTGCAGGTTGTCGTCCGGCAGTCCGAAGCCCATCATCACGCTGGGAATGCCGAGGCTCTGCTCGAAGGCCGCCACAATCGGAATCGAACCGCCGGAGCGAATATAGACGGTGGGCTTGCCGAAGACCTCGGACATGGCATCCGCCGCGGCGTGTATAAAGCGATTATCGGGGTTCACCAGCGATGGCGGCGCCGAGTGCAGCACCTTCAGCTCCGCGGTCACGCCGCGCGGGCAGGCCTTGGCGATCGCCTGTTTCAATTGCTCCGCGGCCTCCTTGGGATTCTGATCCGCCACCAGCCGGGTGCTGATCTTGGCTACCGCGCGCGCCGGAATCACGGTCTTGGCGCCTTCGCCGGTGAAGCCCCCGCGGATGCCGTGGACTTCGAACGTGGGCCGCGCCCAGAGCCGCTCGAACAGCGGAATCCCCGGCTCGCCCACCAACTCGCGCGCGCCCATCTCCTTCTCCGTGTACTCGCGCTCGTCGAAAGGCAGCCGGGCCCAAGCCTCGCGCTCCTTGTCGCTGGGCGGGACCACCCGGTCGTAGAAGCCCGGAATATGAATGTGGCCGTCGCTGTCCTTCAACGTACTGATGATTTCGGCGACCGCCTGCAAAGGGTTGGGAGCGGCTCCGCCATACACGCCCGAGTGCAGGTCGTGGTTGGCGCCTTCCACGTGCAGCTCCGCGTACACCATGCCGCGCAGTCCCACGCAGATGGTGGGCAGCTCCGGCGCGAACATCTCCGTATCGCAGATGACGGCCGCGTCGCATGCCAGGCGGGCGGGCTTCTGTCCCACGTAGCTTTCGATGTGCTCTCCGCCGGTTTCCTCCTCGCCCTCGATCAGGAATTTCACGTTCACCGGCAGCTTGCCGCGGGTCTTCAGCAAGCCTTCCACGGCTTTGATCAATATGTAAGTCTGGCCCTTGTCGTCGGAGGAACCGCGCGCGAAAATATCCTCGCCGCGCACATCCGGCTCAAACGGCGGCGATTTCCATTCGTCCAGCGGATCGGGCGGTTGCACATCGTAGTGGCCGTACAGCAGCAGCGTGGGCTTGCCCGGCGCGCCGGTCCACTCCGCGAACACCAGCGGATTGCCCTCGCCTTCGATCAGCTCGCCGGCGAGCCCCGCGTCGCGCAATTCGTTCAGGACGAACTCGGCGGCGCGCCGGATATCCGGCTTGTGCTCGGAAAGCGTACTGATGCTGGGAATCCGCAGGAACGTCTTCAGCCCTTCCAGAAAGGCAGCCTGGTTCTCCTGGTAATAATTCATAGTGCCATTGTAGCGGGTGGGGCGGGCCTCCAGGCCTGCGCGGGTCCTCCAGGACCCGCTCTTCGGCGATTCTGCCCGACGCAAGAGACGCGGGGGTTACGGAGTCAGTGGTGTTGAAGGTGAAGTACGCTGGGGATCTCGCACAATATCTGCGATGTAACGTATAGCGTAATCGAAGGGTCACGGGCCCCTTCTAGCAAAGTGCGTGAGGACTGTAGATTTCCCGCCAGTGGAGAGCGCCCATGGTTCCAAGATGCAAGGCTGGCGACGCGGCGTTTGAGTCGCCGGGGATTGCCGTCCCGCGAACGCTCACGAGCCGGTCCAACGGTGCATCGACGCCTGCCTCTGGGCTTCGCCGGTGAGGCGGGCTTTGGTTTCACGCGAAAGTTCGATGCTCACGCCACTGCTCCTCTTTAAGGTTACCGTGACGGCTGACTTTTACTTCAGTGCGACGACCCTGCAACCAACCACATGGCCAGGGTACTTGGTCATGGCTTGACGATGGCGAAGGCGGCCGCGTTCTCGCGCGTGCCGAACGCTTGCTCGACTAAGTGGAGCCAATCTTAACAAGCGGATTGCCGCAATTATGGCTTGTCAAATCGCCCACAACCTGATTTATGCGAAGAAAATCCCGCTTGCTGCCATTGCGATCACAGCCGCCGCCGGGCCTATCGCAATCGGCATTCTGCATGCCCCTTCAGGTCGCGCTCAATCGCCGGCCGGAGCTATGCTCACACCTACATTCGAAGTGGCTTCGGTAAAGCCTTCCAGCAAGCAGGAGCAGGTTATCGGCATGTTTACGTATCCCGGAGGCAGGCTTACAGTCACGAACTATACGTTAAGAATGCTGATTGCGGCAGCCCATCGAGTCCCGGAGTTTCAAATTTTGGGCGTCCGAAGTGGGCCGCGGAGGAGTGGTATAGCATCGCGGCCAAGCCGCCGGCCGATTCGAAGTCGAGCGCCATAAGTCCGGCAAACCCCAAGCTGCCGCCGCCGGAGGAGGAGCTGTCGATGCTGTGCGCGCTACTGGTGGACCGGTTCCATTTGGCAGTTCACGCGGAAACGAAGGAAGGTCGCGTGTTCGCGCTGGAGCTGGGCAACAAGGGCCCGAAGCTGGTGGATGCTAGGGACAAAGACGCTTACCCTGTGGTCTCCTACGGCCGGACCGGCGCCGCGGAACGCCCTGATTTCATAGAAGGCCAAAACGCATCCATGGCACTCTTCGCGGAGCGCCTGTCCCGTGAACTGTATTGTCCCGTGCTCGACCAGACAGGTCTGAAGGGAACATTCGATTTCAAGTTCGAGTACGCGGCGGACCTCTCTGAACCCGCCGCGGGACCTTCACTCTTCAGCGCAATTCAGCAGCTCGGGCTGAAGCTGGCGCCAACCAGAGGACCGGTTCTGCACCTGGTGATCGACCACGCCGAGAGGCCTTCCGGGAACTAACCGGAGCAACTTTGAATCGCTGGGCACACTAAAGCGCCCCCCAAAGTTACAAGTTTCGAAAATAAACCCCTCCCCTGCATCTAACTGTCCCCCAACCACTTACTAAATCAGCGCCCTCGACGTACAGCCTTAGCGCACAACCCGCGGTCTATCGTTGAATCGGGTAGTGGGCACTTCATCCCCACCCGAAAGGAAAATTCAAATGATAATTTCCGGCAAGCAGCACCAGGCCAACCAGCAGAATGCGCAGCACTCCAGCGGTCCGAAAACGCCCGAGGGCAAGGCCGCCATTCGCTTCAACGCCATCACCTTCGGCCTGCGCACCCGCAGCACCGTCCTGCCCCACGAAAAGGCCGAGGACTACGACCGGCTCTGGGACGAACTGGAAGCCGACTGGCAGCCTCAAACCCGGACCGAACGGTGCTACCTGGAAACCATGGTCACGTCTCAATGGTTGCTCGCGCGCGCCGCCGAGAGCGAGAAGCGGATCTACGCGCGCATCGCATTCGGCGAAAAGCAGTTCGTCATGCTGGCATACGTCGCCAAACAACGCGCGCAACTGGAACGCTCCTTCCGTACCGCCATCGCGGACATGAAGCAGTCCCAAAAAGAGCGGCAATCCCATCCTCAGTCGCGGCCCGCGCAAGCGGCGCAGACCGCCAAACCCGCGCCGGCGCCGGCTCCGCAACCCTCCTATGTAATGTCGGAGGGCGCCGAAAACCATCCGGTATCTTGCTCTCCCGCTGCCCCTGACAGCCGTTAGCAAGTCCGCCCCCTTGGTCTTTGACAACCTGGTAAACGACCCCACCCGATCCGCAATCGGTGTCTCTTGAGCCAGCCATTTTTTTGTGCCCCGCGATAACTAATCTGCCCCCGCCAAGCCGCACAGAACCCGCCCCGCCCCACACCCGTCACGCCGTGCCCCGCTATCTTCCTCCGATCCAACTATTTGGGCTTTGATCGTCCCGTACGACGTTCCTTGCCGGATCTCCCATGTAACCGTCACGGCATCTGGGCAGACCTCGATTGTGGGGCGGTTGGCGTTTGAATTGACGATGGGTTATGAGTTGTAGATGATGGGAAAACTTCAAGCGTGAGAACTGGGGCGGTTCTGGTACTCGCGGCGGCGGCCGTCCTGGCAGGGTGCCACGGCTCCGAGGCGCATGGCCGGCAGGTCATCGTGCTGGGCGTCGATGGCATGGATCCCGGCTTCCTGGAGCGCCATTGGAGCGGCCTGCCCAACGTGGCCCGCTTGCGCGACGAAGGCGGCTTCCGGCGGCTGGCCACGACCACGCCGCCGCAGAGTCCCGTAGCCTGGTCCACCTTCATCACCGGCCTCGACCCGGCGCAGCACGGCATCTTCGACTTCGTGCATCGCGATCCGCGGACCATGCAGCCGTTCTCCTCCATGAGCCGGACCGTGGAGCCGCGCTTCCAGATTCCGCTGGGGGCCTACGTGCTTCCGCTGTCTTCGGCGCGCGTGGAAACCTTGCGCAAGGGCGAGCCGTTCTGGCGGATGCTGTGGAACAGGCACATCCCGGTAACCATCATGCACATGCCCACCAACTTTCCGCCGGAGAAGGCGGGCGAGGCCATCGCGGGCATGGGTGTGCCCGACTTGCGCGGAACGGAGGGGACCTTCACCTTTTATACAGACGATCCGGAGGAAGGCGCGCGGGACGTGCCGGGCGGGCGGATCGTCAAGGTGCGCGCGGAGAATGGCCGTTACGTCCTGCCGGTGGAAGGGCCACCCAACCCATTGCGCAAGGATCGGCGATTCGCCGCGGAGAATCTGACCGTGGAGGCCGATCCGGAGCGGGAGGCCGCGCGGCTGACGATCGGCGGCGTTGCGGCCATCGTGCAACGGGGGGAATGGTCGGAATGGCTGCGCGCGGATTTCCCGCTGCTGGGCTGGCTGGCGGGCGCGCGGGGTATGTTTCGCGTATACGCGAAGGAGTTTCATCCCCGGCTGGCGCTGTATGTGACGCCGGTGAACATCGATCCGCGCGCGCCGGAAATGCCCATCTCCGCGCCTGCATCGTATAGCCGCACGGTGGCGGAGGCGACCGGTCCGTTCTATACGCAGGGCATCGCGGAAGACACGTCGGCTTACCGCGCGGGCGTGCTCGACCTCGCGGAGTTTCTGCGGCAAAGCACGCTGGTGCGGGACGATGAAATGAAGCTGCTGCGCTATTCGCTCGACCACTTTCGGGAGGGCCTGCTGTTCTTCTACTTCTCGTCGATCGACCAGGGATCGCACATGCTGTGGGGGAAGCACGAGCCGGAGCTGCTGGAAATCTATCGCGCGGTGGATGCCGCGATCGGCGAGGCGGCGCGGCGGTTCCCGCGGGCGGACATCATCGTGATGTCGGACCACGGGTTCAACTCGTTCGACCGCAGCGTGAATCTGAATACCTGGTTGTGGGAGAAAGGGTTTCTGGCGCTGCGGGGTCCTCCGCGGGGCGGCGATGAGGGCTTCGCGGACGTGGACTGGACGAAGACGCAAGCCTACGCGCTGGGTTTGAACGGCCTGTATCTGAACATTGCCGGGCGGGAGAAGAATGGCATTCTGCGGCCGGGCGCGGAGACCGAGGCGGCCATGCGGAGACTGGCGCGCGAGCTGACGGAGTATCGCGATCCGGTGAACGGGCGGCAGGTGGTGGAGACGGCTCCCGCGACGGGCGCTCCGCTGGGTCCGGACATGATCGTGGGTTATGCGCGCGGGTATCGGGGATCGTGGGAGACGGCGCTGGGGGCGGCGCCGCGGGCGATTCTGGAAGACAATACGGACGTTTGGATCGGCGACCATTGCATCAACGCGGAGGATGTGCCGGGCGTCTTGTTGAGCAATCGCACGCTGCGCGCGGAGCGGCCTTCGTTGCGGGATCTTACGGTTACGATTCTGGGGATGTTTGGTGTCCAAGCAGGGGAAGGAATGAAGGGAGCTACTATTTACTGACTTGGAGGGCGGCCAATCCTGGCCGCAGCCGCCTTTCAGGCGGCTTGACCGCTATCCGCTAATGGCGGATAGTTGATTGAAACTTCTACCTCAGGCAGCAGATCACCGCGATACCGGATCGCCGCGAATCCCGACCTCGGCCCGGCCATCAAGGTGGTGGATACGTAAGGTTACTGGGCGGTACGCAGGGAGGTGATCCTGCTGCTCTACGCGTATCCGAAGAACGCAGCGGCGGATTATGATCCGCCCTGCCGGCGTCCGGGTCATTCGCGAACGGACCAGCCTCTCGCAGTCGGAGTTTGCGCATTTGATCGGTGTAAGCGTCAAGACACTGCAAAACTGGGAACAGGAGAGGCGACGCCCAACGGGACCGGCAGCCGCACTTTTGAGCATCATCGATTACGATCCAGCGCTGGCGATAAAAGCCATTCACCGGGTATGAGGCCGTTTTGGCATGGCGGAGCGATCACCCGGAACCGCCTGAGGATCGAGGCGGATGGCATCCGGGGCAACATTCAGAAAGATCCTGGCAACCCGCTTGTCGGCTCCGATCTTCCCTAGGTACGCATTCACTTCCTCCGGTCTCGCCCCAGCGAAGAAGGTCAATGCACACGCGTCAAAACCGTTTGCCTGACTCGGCGCCAGGCGAAGGTATGAGCTGACAAAATTGGGATAATCCCGACCATGGAGAAGCGGTTTGGCATCATTTTTCAATACGGAGTAGGCAAAGGCTTCAATGTCTCCACTCGAAACCCCCTTTTGAAAGTACACAACCGCCGAAGCTTTCTGATCGGGTCCGATCCGAACCAGCGGTTCATGGAGCCAAGCAGCGCGGTCGTATTTCAGCAGGACAGCCATGGCGCCATAGAATGTGGCGCAACTCAAAACTCCGAGCGCGATGATTCCGATGCCGGCCCAGCGCGTTCGCCAGTAGATGAGCAGCAACAAGCCTGCGATGCATGCGCCGCCGGCCGCAACAACTGCGAACACATAGTTGTAAACGGCCACGTATCCGGAGGTTAACGAGGCACATTGATGCGCATTCCAAAGACCCAGCGCGATGCCCGCAGCGGCAAAAACCGCTGCTACGACTCTGTCGAATCGACGATGGGATTTCGAAATCGGGCCGCCGGGCCGAAGGATGGGCACGCTATGTCATTGCCTCGATCTGATACAAGTATAAGTCTTATCTCATACAAGATGAGCCTGGAGGAGGGGGCTGTTTCGCATACAAGATGAGCCTGAAGCGCAGATCGGTGATGCTGAGTATTGACCATCAAAGTGAACAACAAACCGGGATTGAGCCTGGACGAGATCCGGGCTTTTTTGAAAGCCAGCGAAGCCGTGCATTTCGAAGGCGAGAAAAAGGAGGAGGTTTACGCTTGGGTGAGCGGGTGCCTGGGGGAGCAGAACTGGGTGGAGTTGGGGCGCACGGCGCGCGGTTTGGTGCGGCGGTATATGGAGAAGATGACCGGGTTGAGCCGGGCGCAGATCACGCGTCTGATCACCCAGTACGGGCAGAGCGGAGAGGTGCGCGCCCAGCGCAGCCAGCGGCGTCGCTTCCCTACCGTGTACACGCCGGAGGACATCGTTTTGCTGGCCAGTGTGGATGAAGCTCACGAGACACTCAGCGGACCGGCCACGCAGAAAATCTTACAGCGCCAGCTTTATGACTTCAACGACCAGCGCTTCTACCGATTGGCGGGGATCTCGGTGGCCCAGATATACCGTCTGCGCCAGACCCCTGGGTACCGGAAACGGCGGGTGGTCTATCAAGGCACACGCGCCGTGCGGGTGGCCATTGGCGAGCGGCGGGCGCCCCGACCCGAGGGCCGGCCGGGATACTTGCGGGTGGACACAGTACACCAAGGAGATCGGGACGGGGTGAAGGGAATCTATCACATCAACGCGGTGGACGAGGTGACGCAATGGGAGGTGGTGAGCGCCACGTCGCAGATCAGCGAAGCGGCTCTCAAACCCGTGCTGGAGGCCATGCTGCGGCAGTTTCCCTTCCGCATCCTGGGGTTTCATTCCGACAATGGCAGTGAGTTCATCAACCACATCGTGGCCGAGTTGCTCAGCAAGCTTTTGATCGAGCAGACTAAATCGCGGCCGCGGCACTGCAATGACAACGCCTTGGTGGAGTGCAAGAATGGAGCGGTCATCCGCAAGCACATGGGCTATGGACATATCGCCTCAGCGCACGCCGCTGCGGTGCAGTCTTTCTACCTGCAGTACTTCAACCCTTACTTGAATTTTCACCGGCCGTGCGGCGTGCCAGAGCGGATGATCAACGCCAAAGGAAAGGAGAAGAAACGGTATGGCTGGTATGCCACGCCCTGGGAAATCCTGCGCCAGTTGCCGGGCGTGGCGGGGTACTTGAAGGGGGACTTGACGACCCAAGAGGTAGACGGCTGGTCGCGGCGGCAAACAGATATGCAGGCGGCCACCGCCATGCAAGCGGCCAAACGGAAGTTGTTTGCGAGCTTCCCGGAACGGCGGACAGCATGAGGCTAATCACCGCGGCAACCTCCGCTTACCACCGACGCCACCCTCCCGTTGGTCGGCCCTGCGGCACCGCAGCGAGCGCCGGCATCAAAACACAAAAACCTTCCTATGAAAAGGAAAACCAAAACCATCCCAGCCCGAGGCGCTGTGCAGCCTCCCGTTGGTCGGCCCTGAGACGGTGGCACACGAATCGACATTCAAAGAAAGGAGACCCGCATATCCGATACCGATTCCCCAGGCTCATTCTTGGATGAGAAAATGCTGTATAGCGCGTTCACCTGCGGAAGCCGGTTTCCTGCTTGAACGCCTCCAGCGCGTTGTAGACGATGGGGCAATAGCAGGCGCGGTCGATGAACTGCCACATGCGGCTGGCGATGGAACCGTTGCCGCGCACCACGTGCGGAAAACGCTGGCAGATGTCGGGGCGCGCATCGTAGACCGTGCAGGCGGTGCCGTCCAGAAACACGCAGCCGGCCTCCTCGGTGCGGCGGAGGATGACGCCTTCATCGTCGCTTTCCATGGTGTACGCGGCGCGGAACGCGGCGGGCGCGATGCGCAGATGGCGCGCGAGGCGCTCGACATCGCGTTCGGACACTTTCACGGTCGCCACGCGGCAACAGTTGGCGCATTGCGTGCAATCGATTTGGTCCTGGATGCCTTCGGCGATGCGGCGCAGGATGCGGTCGGAATGGTCGTGCGTCTTCATGTGCCGCCGGAAGCGCTCGTTTTCGGGGCGCTTCTTTTCGCCGAGCAGGCGGATCTGCACGAGATCGGTGATCATGCCGGTTATCACAGCCAGCGGATCCCGCGCGCCGCGAGATCCCGCTCCAGTTGCGCGCACGATTCAAACTGCACCGCGTCGATGCCCTCGCGGCGGGCGCCTTCCACATACGCGGGAATGTCGTCGGTGAAGAAGCACTCCTCCGGCCGGCACTGCGCGCGCGCGATGGCCTCCCGGTAGATGGCCGGCGAAGGCTTCATGGCCTTCACTTCGTAGGAAAGCACCAGATCGTGGAAGTGCCGGAGCAGGGGATAACTCTGGCGCACCATGTCGAAATGGATGGCGTTGGTGTTGGAAAGGACCAGCAGCCGGTAGCGCGCGCCGATGCCGGCCAGCAGGCTCTCCGGGATCAACGTGGCCGGCAGGAAGATGCTGCTCCAGATCTCGCAGAACTGCTCATAGGTGACGCGCAGTTCGAGCATGCGGCTGAGCTGCGCCACGAAATCCCGCGGCTCAACCAGGCCGGTTTCGAAGCGGTGCACCAAGTCCGTGGCGGCGATGCGTTGGGGAATCTCGGCGGCGGGATAAGCGCAGAATTTTTCCATGGCGCGATAGCCGCGGGAGAAATCGAAAGGGATCAGAACCTTGCCCAAATCGAAGATGACGGTCTTGATCACGTGGCGATCGCCGCTCAGCGGGAGGCGCCCGCCGGAGCGGCAGGGGCCTTCTTAGCGGGGCTGGCGGGATGCTTCAGCTCGGCGTCCAGGATGGGCTTCAAGGTCTCCAGTTTGATCTCGCCGTTGTAGTGCTGGCCGTCGATGAACAGCGTGGGCGTACTCATGACCCCCACGTTGCTGCCGTCTTCCAGATCGTGCGCCACGGCCTTGCGGACTTCCGGCGAGTCGATGTCCGCTTCGAAACGCTTCATATCCAGCCCGATGGCCGAGGCCAGCGCCATAATCGTGGCGCGGCGCAGGTCGTTGTGGCTGGCAAACAGGGCGTCGTGCATGGGCCAGAACTTGTCCTGCTTTTGCGCGGCGACCGAGGCGGCGGCGGCTAGCGCGGCCTGCGAATGCATGTCCAGCGGGAATTGTTTGAAGAACAGCCTGACTTGCTCCGGATAAGCCTGCAATACCCTCTGCAGTTGGGGTGTGGCCAGGGTGCAGTAGGGGCATTGGAAGTCGGAGAATTCGACCAGCGTGATGGGGGCGTTATCGGGTCCCGTCTCCGGCGCTCCGGCGGTGGGCACTTCGATAGGATCTTCCAGGAGCTTGTGCTCGGGCGGATGCGCGAAATGGGAGGCTTCCGCGTCGGCCAGCGCCTCCTGCTCGGTCTTGCCGGCCTTGAGGGACGCCACGATAACCGACGCCAGGCCTTTGCTGTAAAAGCAGTTCGGATCCTTCACCCGGCATTCGGCCACCTTCATGTTGCAGCCGCAAGAGCAGCCGCGGGCGCGCAGCAGCTTGAGGGCGGTGGCCTTTTGCGCAGGGGAGAGGCCGCTCAGGTCGACGGCGGGCAAGGATTCGAGAGTAGTCCAGTCCTGAGCGCAAACCAGCGCGGCTCCCAAGAGGTACAGGCCTGCGATGGCTAGAGCGCGCAGACAGCGGGTGATCATATCTCTATTGTAAACGAAGAACTGGGCGGGTCTGGAGACCCGCAGCAGGCGTGGACGCCCGCCCCACATGCAAGACGCCCGCCCCACACGCAATGCGATACACTAGCTCGGATCGATCGGCATGACTGGCATACGCAGCACCATACCCGATTTCCCGCTGACGATTCGCGGCATCTTCGAGCACGGCGAACGCGTGCGCCGCCTAGCTGCCGCGCTCGGAAAGCTGGGCATCCGTCCGGGCGACCGCGTCGGCACTTTCGCCTGGAACAACCAGGAACACCTGGAGGCTTACTTTGCCGTGCCTGCGATGGGCGCGGTGCTGCACTGCATCAACATACGGTTGTTCCCCGAGCAACTCATCTATATCGTCAACCATGCGGCGGACCGTATTGTGATCGTGGACGAATCTCTGATTCCGATGCTGGCGAAGATCGCCGGGCAGCTCACCACCGTGGAGCGCTATATCGCGATCGGCGAGGGCGGCGGCCTGCCGCGCGAAACGCTGCGCTACGAAGATGTCATCGCCTCCTGCGATCCCGTGCGCGCCTGGCCGGAGGTTGCGGAGAACGCGGCGGCCGGCATGTGCTATACCAGCGGCACCACGGGAAATCCGAAGGGCGTGGTGTACAGCCACCGTTCCACCTGGTTGCACGCCATGTCTTCGGCGATGGCGAACTCCATTGGCATGACGGAGGACGACAAGATTCTGCCTATCGTGCCGATGTTCCACGCCAACGCCTGGGGACTGCCGTATTCCGGCTGGATGTGCGGCACGGATTTTCTGATGCCGGACCGCTTCGGAAAGGCCGAAGTGCTTCACCTTGCCTTCCTGAATCAGGTCCTTCACCGCTCCCGCTACGTCTTCGATCGGCACATTCGGGTCAACACGAGTGCTGGTAGAGCAAGTCGATGACATCGGTCTTGAGCCGCTTGAGCGAGCCCTCGGCGGCTTGCTTGATGTGCTCCGGCCGGCTGTTCAGGGCCGGCGCACCCTTCATCCCGCGGGGGTCGGAATCGGGACTGAGGTCGAACCCGAATTTGGTGGCGATCACCACTTGCTGGCGGAAGGGAGCCAGGGCTTCGCCCACAAGCTCTTCGTTCAAGTACGGGCCGTAGACCTCGGCGGTGTCGAAGAACGTTATGCCGCGTTCCACGGCTGCCCGTATAAGAGTGGTCATCTCCTGCTTGTCTTTGGGCGGGCCGTAAGAAAAGCTCATGCCCATGCAGCCGAGGCCGAGAGCCGAAACTTCCAGGCCGCTTTTTCCAAGTTTGCGCTTTTGCATTGTTTCTCCCTGAGGAACTGTTTTCCCTCATCTTAAGGTTAGAATCAAGCGCCCTGGAAGCGGTATCCCGATCCTTCCGATTTATTGCCTATTCCTCTTGCACTGTTGACCGGCGTACACAACCAGCGGTTATCCTGGGGTAGAGGAGAGCGAAACCGTTACCATGAAAAACCGCGTGGAAGAGACCGCTCCGCCGCGAGATCGCGCGCGGGAATTGCGCGCCGAGCTGGCTCGCAAGATTGCCTTGTTCATCGGCTCCGCAGAGAACCGGGCAACGGATATTCCCTGGCTGACGCTCCGCCGGCGGACGGCCCCTACGGCTCCGTGCTCCATGACTTACGAGCCGGGCGTGATCGTGATCGCCCAAGGGCGCAAGCGAGTAGACCTGGGCCGAACCACTTTCATCTACGATGCGTCGCGATTCCTGCTGACGTCGGTCGACTTACCGGTGGTCAGCCGGGTGATCGAGGCAAGCGAGAAGGCGCCGTGCCTGGCGTTGTCGCTGAAACTTGAAATGCCCGTGGTGCGAGAGCTTCTCAGCCGGGAGGAGATTCAGGTGGCTGAAGCGCCATCCGACAGTCCCGGCATGGCGACGGGTGAGACCACCGTGGAATTCCTCAGCGCATGCTGCCGGCTGGTGGACCTGTTGGCCACGCCGCGGGACGTTCCCTTTCTCAGCGGCCTGATTCAACGCGAGATCGTCTACCGGATCCTGCGGAGCGCCGAGGGGGCGCGGCTGCGGGCGATTGCGACGCTAGGAGAGCAGAGCCACCGGACGGCAAAAGCGATCGCCTGGATCAGGGCGAATTATGCGAAGCCGCTGCGGGTGGAAGATATCGCACAGATCGCGGGCATGGGCGTGTCCACGCTGCACCATCATTTCCGGGTGCTGACCGCCATGAGTCCTCTGCAGTATCAGAAACAGCTTCGGTTGCAGGCGGCGCGGGGAGGGATGCTCATGGAGGGCCTGAACGCCCCGAGCCAGTGCGGCCTTTGAGGCCGGATACGAAAGCGCCAGCCAATTCAACCGCGAATACAGCCGGTTGTTCGGGCAGCCGCCGATGCGGGATATGCGGGCTCTTCGGTCGCCGAGCGCTCCGCCGATGGAGTCGGCCGGTAATCGGCAACACGCTATCTGATGGCCGGTTCGCTCCGGGGGGAATTTGAGGGGCGGCTTCGCGGCCGAGCTTCGGGTCCTCGGCGCGATAGACGACGCCCATGCCGCCGCCGCCGAGTTTCTCGATAATCCGGTAGTGTGAGATGGTTGCGCCGGGTGTAAACCAGGGCTCCGATGCAGTTTGCCGCGGATGTTCCATTATGCCTAATATCCGCGATGAATGGGCGGCGCCGATCGTCGCTCCCTGACGGTCGCGGCTCCGTAACAGTCGCGTTGATTTCGCAAGGTGTATCGAGTTGGAAAGCTGGCGGGGTGGGGTCGCCGTCAAGTCCGAGGAAAGCCGACTAAGCTTCATTTCTTGGGTGGGCGGTTGAACATCACAAAGCTGGGTGCGTCGGATCGCGCCACCACGACGTCCGGCCATCCGTCGCCGTTCAGACCGCCTGCCGCCATGCCATAAATCGCTCCCTTGCCATCGCCGAAGGGCACTGGCCGATACTTCTTTCCTGTGCCGTCGTTCAAGTAGACCACTCCCGGAGCGTTGACATAGCCGACCAGGATGTCGGGCCGATGGTCGCGATTCAGATCGGCGGCGATCATGGAGTAAGGCAAGGCCCGCGGCACCTGGAATTGAATGCCGCCGCCAAAGTGGCCTTGGCCATCGTTAAGGTACACGAAGCAGCCCAGATCCTCGGGGCAGGCGGCGATGTCCGGATGGCCATCGCCATTAACGTCGGCGACCGCCATGGCACGGACGGATGAATGCGGCGGTCCCCAAGGCTCTTTGCGGGGAAAGTTACCCTTGCCGTCGTTGAAATACACCAGGCTTTGGCACGCGTCCCGGCAAGCATAAATCACATCGTTCGCGCCGTCGCCGTTCATGTCGGCAATGGCCACCGTCGCCGCGTTGGGCGAGTCCTCCAGTGCGCGGCAGGCGAAATGGAGTTTGCCGTCATTGAAGCAGACATAGCTCGCCATCTCCCGATTGGCAACCGCGATGTCGGGATAGCCGTCGCCGTTCAAGTCCCCCACCGCGGCGTTTCTGGTCGACCACTTCGGATCGCCATAGGTCCCGCCAATGGTGAAGTTACCTTTACCATCGTTGAGCAGGACCAGCTTCGGGTCCGGCTGGTCGTTGCTCAGAACCATATCCAGGCGGCCACTCCCGGTCATATCCGCCAAAGACGCCGAATAACTCTTGGCGGCTTTACTCGGAAGCGCCGGCCCGGGGGTGAAGCGTCCTTTGCCGTCGCCGAAAAAGATCAGGCTGGGCACTTGCCAATGGCGTCCCTTGACCAGCACGATGTCCGGAAGTCCATCGCCGTTCAGGTCGCCAATGCTGGCATTGGACGAGGTTTCCGAAACTGTCTCCAAGGGAACAATTTCAAACGAACGCAGGCCGTTTTGCGCCTTGGAGCGGCTTCCAGTCAGCGCCTGTAGAACATTCGCATGAGAAATTACCAGCGCGGCGGCAGCGGACGCCGCCAGGATGGATGAACAATACAGAAGAGTACGCCTCATGTTTAGAGCCGTGGCTTCGGATTAGCGTACCATTCTCCGGCCGCGGCGAGGAAGAACTTGTCATCGGAGCGGCGGCGAGACCGCGGCGATGGTGCGGATGTTCGACACCGGCCTGCACTGCCGCGCTGGCGGGCCGCGCGGGTCCCTGGACCCGCCCGTATGATCCGTGCAAATCGTCCACGGCGTGGATAATATGCAAGGATGATTCCGCTTAGGCAGCCTCGAGATCCACACGCACGCGGCAACCGAGCGCCGTCGCGATGTTGACCAGCGCGTCGAGGGAGAAGCGCGAGACCCGGCCGCGCAGCAGATCGTTGATCCGCGGTTGCGTTACGCCGCAACGTCTGGCGGCTTCGCCCTGGGTCCAGTCATGTTGTCTGAGGCGTGCCGCGATCTTCTGCATCAGCTCGGCCCGTGCTCTCAGATTCGCTGCCTGCTCGGGGGTGTCCGTGATCGCGTCCCAAACACTCGCGTAGCTCTCGGATTTGCTCATATCCTGCCTCCCAACAGTTGCCCAAATCGTCTTTTCGCAATTTCAATATCCTTCTTCGGCGTCCGTTGTGTCCTCTTGTGAAAAGCGTGGAGAACGTACACGGCGTCAGCGCGTCTGGCGAAGTAAATCACACGATAGGCGCCGCTCGATTCCAAAACGCGAATCTCTTCAACACCCTTGCCGATGGAAGGCAATGGCTTGAAATCGTCCGGCTGACCGCCTCGCTGGACCTTATCAAGTTGGTAACCTGCATCGTGACGCGCGCTCTCGGGAAAGTCTCGCAAGCACTTGAGCGAATCGCCAAGGAAGCGCACCGGCCGCATAGCTCAAGTATATCCGATTGGATATAAACCGCAAGCCCCTGGCGCCTGGGGCGCGATGTCCTCCGGAGGGATTGGACGCAATCGGTCTGGCTGCCGAGATGGCCGCGGTCTTGGCAATCTTTAATCGGGTGTAAGCTAGATGGGGGTAGCTTGGAGAATGCCGGAATGAGAGTTGTGGTTCCTATCGCGGGGGGTGTCCTGCTCTGTTTCGCAATGGCGGCGCGGGCGGACGATACGCCTTCGTTTGCCAAGGATGTGGCTCCCATCTTCGCGGCGAATTGCGCGGGATGCCATGCCAGCAACGTCGCGATGGGGACGCTGGATCTGGATACGTTCGCGGGTTTGCAGAAGGGCGGCCACAGCGGTCCAGCGATCATGCCGGGGAAGAGCGGCGAGAGCCTTTTGTATTTGCGGATCACGGGCGCGGTGACGCCGGCCATGCCGCTGACCGGCAAGAAGCTGGCGGACGGTGAAATCGAGATTATACGCAAGTGGATCGACGCGGGGGCCAAGCCGCCGGCCGCGGGCGAGGTGGTGGCGCAGCGCGCGCCGGCGATTCCGGATATCAAGCCGCGCACGGCTGTGAAGCCGCTGATCGGCGCGCTGGCGTTCCGTCCGGATGGCAAGCTGCTGGCGCTGGGCACGTTTAAAGAAGTCCGGCTGGTCGAGCCGGAGACCGGCAAGGTTGTGGGGACGCTTCCGGGCGAGGCGGACGACGTGCGCGCGGTGGCATTTTCGCCGGATGGCAAACTGCTGGCCGCGGCGGGCGGACGGACGGCGCGCGGCGGCGAGGTGATCATCTGGGATGTCGAGAAGCGCGCGCTTTTGCGCACCATCGCGGGACATGCCGATTGCATCTACGCGGTGGAGTTTGCGCCGGATGGCAAGACGGTAGCGACGGCCAGTTACGACAAGCTGATCAAGCTGTGGGATGTGGATAGCGGCAAAGAGATCCGCACGCTGAAGGATCATATCGACGCGGTGTATGCGCTGGCGTTCACGCCCGATGGGAAGCGGCTGGTATCGGCATCGGCGGATCGCGGCGTGAAGGTTTGGGATGTAGCATCGGGCGAGCGGCTGTATACGATGAGCGAGCCGACCGATGGGTTGAATACGCTGGCGATCGATCCGGCGGGCAAGCGCGTGGCGGCGGGGGGACTGGACCGGACGATCCGGGTATGGTCGCTGGGGGAGAAGAGCGGCACGCTGCTGAATTCGCTGATTGCGCATGAGGATGCGATTTTGCAATTGGCCTGGTCGCCGGACGGGAAGTATCTGGTTTCGTCGTCGGCGGATAAGGAAGTGAAGGTGTTTAAGGCGAAGGATTTGAGCGTGGTGAAGACCTGGCGGCAGCCGGACTGGGCGCTGGCGGTGGGGTTCGCGCCGGATGGCAAGAGCGTGGCGGTGGGAAGGTTCGATGGGTCGTTTGAGATTTATCGCGGGGGATGGGGGGATGGCTCCGGGGTTACGGTGGCGGCTCAGTAAGGGGGGCGGTACATTTATTATGAAAACGATACTTGGATTGGCTTGCGCGGTGGCGGCATTTGCCGCCAGCACCACCTCCGACTGGCCCACGGGCAATCGCACCACGCCGCCGACCATCAACTCGGTTTCTCCGCGGGGCGTGCCGCGCGGCGCCACCACGGAACTGACGGTCGAAGGACTCAACCTGGCCAAGGCCAGCGCGGTATTTTTCAGCGAGCCGGGTATTCAGGCGCGCATCCTGCGCATCAAGGAACTGCCCGATGGCTCCGATGTCCGGCTGGGGTCCAACGGCGGCATTTCCACGGTGGATCTGGGCCCGTTGCCGCCGCGCAACGAGGTCACGCTGGAGTTGGATATCAGTCCGGACGCGGACATCGGCCCGGTCGATTTTCGTTTGCAGACGCCGCTGGGCACCAGTCCCACGGGGCGATTCCTGATCGAGCCGTACTACGGCGAGAGCGCGGACCGCGAGCCGAACGACACGCCCGAGGAGGCCGTGGAAGTCTTTACGCCGGCGATCCTGGTGGGCGCCATTTCGAAGCCGGGCGATGTGGATTATTACAAAGTCAAGGTGAGGGCGGGCGAGCAACTGGTGTTCGAGAACGGCGCGGCGATGCTGGGATCCGCATTGCAGCCGGTGGTGAGCATTTACGATGCGGACCAGGCGCTGGTGAAGGAGTACGGCCTGGAGGGCGGCCGCTCGGCGCAGTATTTCGCGCATCGCTTCGACAAGGCCGGCGCTTACTACATCAAGATCGCGGATTACGAAGAGGGTGGCAGCGCGCGGCACTTCTATCGCATCAAGGTGGGCAAGTTTCCGCTGGCGCTGGCGGCGTATCCGCTGGGGGTGCGGAAGGGGCAGACGGAACAGATCGCGCTGTCCGGGTACAATCTGGGCACGGGCACAATCGCGGTTGCGGGCGAGGCGTCGCCGGAAGACGAATCGGCGGTGATCCTGCGGCCGAAGGTGGCCGCCGGCAAGACGTTCAATAAGGTAAGGCTGGCGGTGGATAGCGAGCCGGAGATCGAATCCACGGGGAAGAATACTTCGATCGCCGCCGCGCAGGCGATCGTTGCGCCGGTGACGGTGAACGGCAAACTGCTGGCCGGCGAAAACGATTTTCGCTTCAAGGCGCGCAAAGGCGAGAAGCTGGTGCTGGAAGTGAACGCCAACCGGCTGGGCTCGCCGCTGGATTCGATACTGGAGATTTCGGACACGAAGGGCAGCCTGGTGGAGCGCGCCACGGTGCGCTGCGAGCTGGCCACGGCGGTGACGCTGAACGATCCCAGCTCGGGGGGATCGGGAATCCGCATTTTGTCGTGGAACGGGATGGCGGTGGGCGACATCCTGATGGTGGGCAGCGAACTGATCAAGGTCAGCGCCATGCCGCGCGGGCCGGACGACGACATCCGGTTCGAGTCGTTCGAGGGGCAGCGGCTGGGCTTGCTGGATACCACGCCCGAAGCGCATTCCATCGATACGCCGGTGTATAAGGTGCAGATCCATCCGCCGGGAGCTGCGTTCGTGAGCAATGGCCTGCCGCTGGTGCGGCTGCCGTATCGCAACGACGATGGCGGCCCGGGTTACGGCAAGGATTCGCGGTTGCGTTTTACCGCGCCGGCGGATGGCGAATACGTGGTGCGGCTGCGGGATGTGCGCGGTTTGCACGGCGAGGATTATGCATACCGGCTGACGGTGCGCGCGCCGGCTCCGGATTTCAGGCTGAGCGTGGACCCGCGCAATCCCAATGTGCCGGTGGGCGGACGCATCCCGGTGACGGTGACGGCGCTGCGGCTGGACGATTTCGACGGACCGATCGAAGTGGGGATCGAAGATTTGCCGGCGGGGTTTTCGGCGAGCAGGGGAATCATCGAGCCGGGGCAGGTGAGCACGACGGTGCTGCTGAGCGCGGACGAGAATGCGCAGCTTGAGCGAGCCGTGGCGCTGCGGGTGAGCGGCAAGGCGAAGGACGGCGCGCGGCAAATCGCGCACTGGGCCAGTCCGGAAGACAAGCTGAAGCTGATCGCGGCGATGCCGAAACCGGATATCACGATGGAAGCCAAGACGCGCGAAGTGGTGCTGGAGCCGGGCAAGACGGCTACGGTGGAGGTGGAGATCCGGCGCAACAACAATTTCGGCGGGCGGGTGCCGGTGGAGGTTTATAATTTGCCGGCGACTGTGCTCGTGGCGAATGTGGGACTGAACGGCGTTTTGATCCACGAGGGCGACAACCACGTGACTTTCACTCTGCAGGCGCTGCCGAACGCGCAGGCTGTGGACTTGCCGATCGTGCTATCCGGTAATATCGAGACGCGCGCCGACCAGCAGAACGAATATGCTTCGGGGACGATTCTGGTGAGGGTGCAGAAGAAATAGGAGTCAGGAGTCAGGAGTCAGGAGTCAGAATGGCGGCCGGCGTCGTGTCCAAGATTAGTTTGGTTAGAGATGCTTTCGCGGCTGGCGAGGGTGTCGTCAGGCTGGCTCCTTGTTGGGTGCCGCGCTCCTTTCTGATGCCGGGCGGGCGGTTGAAGCTAGATCCGCGCGATCTTTATGCGCTGGGCGCCCATCGCGGCGGCATCGACGAGCGCTGGTTTTCGTCCACCACGCAGGCGGCCAATGGGCCGGGCACGCCGGAAGACGAGGGCCTCAGCTACATCGCGATCGGCGGACAGCGGGTGCTGCTGCGGGAAGCCGTGGCGAGCATGGGCGAGGAGATCCTGGGCGCGGACGCAATGGCGCGGTACGGCGGCTGGAACGTGCTGTGCAAGTTCTTCGATAATCTGGGGCCGATTCCGCACCACATGCACCAGATGGAAGAGCATGCGAAGAAGGTGGGGCAAAAGGGCAAGCCGGAAGCCTATTACTTTCCGCCGCAATACAATTTCAAGGACAACAATTTCCCTTACACGTTCATGGGCCTGGAGCCGGGCACGACGCAGGACGACGTGCGGCTGTGCCTGGAGCGCTGGAACCGGGGCGACAACGGCATCCTGTACCATTCGAAAGCATACCGCCTGCAACCGGGCACGGGATGGCAGGTGGACGCGGGGATTCTGCACGCGCCGGGTTCGCTGGTGACTTACGAACCGCAGGTGAATTCGGACGTGTTCGGGATGTTCCAGTCGATGGTGGAAGGGCGCGCGGTGCCGTGGGACCTGTTGGTGAAAGATGTGCCGCCGGAAAACCATCACGACCTGGATTACATCATCGGCATGCTGGATTGGGACGCCAACGTCGATCCGGAATTCGCCAAACACCGGCTGTTCCATCCGCGGCCGGTGCGCGCGGAGGCGGAGATGGCGGCGGGCGGGTACGCGGAGAAGTGGGTGTGCTACTCGACGCCGCATTATTCGGCGAAGGAACTGACCGTGTTCCCGGGGCGTTCGGCGGTGATTCACGATGCGGCGGCGTACGGGTTGATCGTGGTGCAGGGATGGGGCGCGGTGGGAAAGACGGAAGTGGAGACGCCTTCGCTGATCCGCTACGGGGCGATGACCAAGGACGAATTGTTCGTGAGCGCGGCGGCGGCGGGGCGGGGCGTCGAGGTGCGCAACCAGAGCGACGAGGAGAACCTGGTGATGCTGAAACATTTCGGCCCGGGCAATCCGGACGCCGCGGGATTGTTGGCATGAAATTCGGGGTGAACACTTTTATCTGGACGGCGAATTTCGACCGGTCCAATCTGCCGTTGCTGCCGGGAATCAAGGCGGCGGGCTTCGATGGCGTGGAGGTGCCGTTGTTCCAGCCTTCGCAATTCGCGGCGGCGGATATTCGCAGGGGCCTGGCGGACAACGGGTTGGATTGCACCATCTGCTCGATTCTGACCGGCGGGCTGAACATGATTTCCGACGACGCGGCGGTGCGCGAAAAGACGCGCGTCCACATGCAGGATTGCGCGAAGGCCGCCGCCGAGGTGGGCGCAAAGATTATCGCCGGGCCGCTGTACTCGCCGGTGGGACTGATGACGGGGCGGCGGCGCACGGGCGACGAGTGGCAGCGCGCGGTGGATTGCTATCAGGCGATCGGGCCGACGCTCAGCGATTACGGGGTCACGATCGCGATCGAGCCGCTGAACCGGTTTGAGACGTACTTCCTGAACACGGCGGCGGATGCGGTGGCGTTGTGCGACGCGATAGGGCACCCGAACGTGGGCATCCTGTTCGACACTTTTCACGCGAACATCGAGGAGAAGCACGTGGCGGACGCCTACCGGGTGGTGGGGCGGCATTTGAAGCACGTACACACGTGCGAGAACGACCGCGGCATTCCGGGCACGGGCCACGTGGACTGGCCGGGCGTTTTCCAGGCGCTGCGGGATGTGGGTTACGACGGCTGGCTGACGATCGAGAGCTTCGGTTTCGCGTTGGGCGAGTTGTCGGCGGCAGCGTCGATTTGGCGGGATATTGCGCCGTCGCCGGAGTCGATTGCGTTTGAGGGGGTTAAGTTTTTGCGGCGGGGGATGGCATGACCGTCGAGCAGTTTCGGGAGCTTCCGCCGGACGATGGGCCTTGGCTACACGAGCTGCACTACGGAGAGGTCGTCGCCTCGGAACGCCCAAAGGCGAAGCACTATAAGTTGCAAGTGCGGTTGGCCCGCCTGCTGGAGGCCCAAGCCGGGAGTCTCGGCGCCGTCGGCATCGAGATGCCCTTCCGCGCGGTCCCACAGTTCGACCTTCGCGCGGCGGGTGTTGCATTTGTCTCTCGCGAGCGATGGGACTCTATCGATCCGGAGGACAACCTGCGCGGCGCGCCGGAGCTGGTCATCGACGTGAAATCCCCATCGAATACCTGGGCGGAACTACGCGAGCGGGCTTCGCTTTGTTTGGCGAATGGCTGCCAGGATTTCTGGATCGTCGATCAAGAGGCACGCGTCATCACGGCTATCGGCCGCGATGGAAGAGCCGTGCGGTATGCGGAGGCGGATAGCATCCCCCTTCCATTATTCGGCGGCGATGGTCTGCGCGTTGCGCATGTTTTCACATAGAATTGAGTCAGATGCCGACTCGCACGATGCCTTGACTATCTACACTTGATTGTAGATAATCATGGTATGGGCAAGCCGAACGATCTCGTTCAAGGCACACTCGACCTTCTCATTCTCCGCACCCTCGCCAACGAGCCTAAGCACGGATGGGCCGTCGCCAAGCGCATACAGCAGATATCGAAAGAGGTTCTGCAGGTACAGCAGGGCTCGCTATATCCTGCCCTCCACCGGCTGGAGCAACAAGGCTGGATTACGGCCAAATGGGCCGAAAGCGAAACTGGCCGCCAAGCCAAGTTCTACCGCCTCACCAGCGACGGCCGCAAACAACTCGAAAGAGAGACTGCCAACTGGAAGCGACTTTCGCAGGCCATCAACCTTGTAGTCTCGGAAGCCTAACACTCAAGCAAGGAAAGATTTATGCACTGGCTCCAAAAACTTCGGACACAACTTGCCACTCTCCGCCGCTCCCGGGCCGACGGCCATCTGGACGCCGAACTGCGCTTCCATCTCGACCAGCAGATCGCGGAAAACCTCGCGGCTGGCATGAACGCCGAGGAAGCCCGCCGCGCTGCTATCCATAGCTTTGGTAATCTCGGCACGGTCCGCGAGGAAACCCGTTCTACCTGGAGCTGGACTTCTGTTGAGTTCTTCCTCCGCGATCTTGGCGTAGGCCTGCGTAGTCTCTCCCGCGCTCCGGGGTTCACCCTCGCCGCTATCCTCGTGATCGCTCTCGGTCTCGGAAGTAACGTAGCGATCTTTGCTGTTATTCGCTCCGTTCTTCTCAAGCCGCTACCCTTCCACGACCCGTCCCGATTGATCGTGCTCTATCAAGGCCAGCAAAGTGATCACGAAGTCAATCTGCCGGTCGACGCCGGCTCGTTTTGGGAGTGGCAACGGGCCGTGAACAAATCCGCAGAACTAGCCCTTGTCGCTCCAACCGGGCAATACGGCCTCTCTACTCGCGGCGGTGAACTCCCAGAAATGATCGACGCCGGCTGCGTCTCCTGGAACTTCTATCACCTGCTTGGTGTTCAGCCCGCTC
>Ga0302324_100000460_pt1 | contig 110309 bp, 75 predicted proteins | sample Palsa_T0_1_FD_201949 | JGI IMG/M metagenome (GOLD analysis project Ga0302324, IMG submission 201949) | Peat permafrost microbial communities from Stordalen Mire near Abisko, Sweden - Palsa_T0_1 | ecosystem: Environmental > Terrestrial > Soil > Palsa > Peat permafrost | place: Sweden: Abisko... | reverse complement strand
TGCTTGCCCGTGTCCGGGTCAATGATCCCAAGCGTCTGATCGCCCTTGTTGGCCACGAGCAACACACCGTGAGCCGACCCGCTCGCCTTCACGAACCGCGAGCCTAAGACGACCACACAACCGAGCGTCAAGCACAGAACGGATAATCCCAACAGCCGCATAAGGAAACCTCCTGCGGGAAAAGACCACAAGCAGAGGACTGAGTGTACACCAGATCAGCCTCCATCACTTTCGCGGAGTTTCGTCGCCGCCCTTGCGAGGCGAGAGTTTACCCGGCAAAGCCGCCGGATTTTCATGCACGCGCTCGCGAAAACCTCCGCGCATGCCGGAAGCCAGCCCCACGCTGGATTCTCCGAATCGGTCGCGCAGCCGGTCCGCCGCTTTCAGAGCGTCGGTCCAGCGCTGCTGCCGGTTTCCTTCCAGCAGATCCATCTGCTCCGCGCCTTGCGTGGTGAACGAAGAAGCTTGCACGCCCAGCAGCCTTACCTGCGTCCCTTTCTTCCAGTTCTTGCGAAATAATGCGCGGATGTGCTCGAAGATTTCGGTATCGAGCTGCGTGGGTGCGGGCAGCGTGTGCGCGCGCGTGATAGTCGTGAAATCTTTGTAGCGCAGTTTGAGTTGAACGGTGCGCGCGTAGAAGTTCGCTTCCCGCAATCGCCGCGCCACCATTTCGGTGAGCCGCATCAGCGTCGACTCGAGTTGAGCCTGATCGGCCGTATCTTCGTTGTACGTATGCTCATGGCTGATCGACTTGGCGTCGAGATCGACGGCAATGGCATGATCGAACCATCCCCCGGCGTCTTCGCCGCGCGCCTTGCCGGCCAGAGCCAGCCCCCATTTGCCGAAGCGGTCTTCGAGTTCGCCCGCTTCGAGTTTCGCCAGGTCGCCGACTTTCTTGATTCCGAGCGCGTGCAGATGCGTCTCCATCACCTTGCCGACGCCGGGGATCTCGCGCACATCGAGCGGCGCCAGGAATTTCGCTTCTTCGCCGGGAACGATCCACAGCACGCCGTTGGGCTTGGCCTGCGCCGAGGATACTTTCGCGATCAGCCGCGACGAGCCAATGCCCACGGAGCAGTTCAGGCCGGTGTTCTGTTTCACGCGATGATGCAGGGCATGTGCGGCTTTCAGCGGCGGACCGTGCAGCCGTTCCGTGCCGGTCATGTCGAGATAAGCTTCGTCAATCGAGGCCATTTCAACCTGCGGCGTGAAGGTACCGAGAACTTTGTAGACTTTTTCCGAGCACTCACGGTAACGCGCGGGATGTCCGTTGACGAAGATGGCGTGCGGACTCTGCTTGGCCGCGGTGCGCAGCGGCATGGCGGAGTGCACTCCGAACTTGCGGGCTTCGTACGAGGCCGCCGAGACCACGCCGCGTTCATCGCGCTGTCCGCCAACGACGACTGCCTTCCCTTTCAGCGACGGATCGTACAGTTCTTCCACCGAAACGAAGAAAGCGTCCATATCCACGTGGAAGATGGTGCGGGGAAAGGCGGCGCGAGGAAGAGCGGAATGGGGCGCCGCAGACATGCTGGAGGAATTTTAGCAGCCTGTCATGCCTCTGGATTAGCCGCCAATATCCGAGTTGAAATACTTTGCACACTAGCCGATCCCGTCGTCTCGGTATATAGTTGCTGCGCTCTGGCAGCGGCGGCGAGCGTTCGGCCGGCCTCAGCAATGGTGTTGAGTAGGTCAGAAAGTTTATGAGACTGTTCAGGATTATGCTTCCGTTCGCGATCGCGACGTCCCCGCTTTGGGCGCAGGCGCATGGCGGAGCCGTCCCTAAATCCCTGATCGAGGGCGAATCCCCTGGTCAGCACGGTCCTAGAAAGCCCTACGGGCCTCGCTCCGGACAAATCGGCGGCAAGTCCATTTCCGATGTCAAGACCTTCATGAGCAATAACTGGAGCGGGTATGCCGTGATCGGGTCCGATTTCACGCAGGTGCGCGGTTCTTGGATTGTGCCCGCTGTCGATTGCAGCGGGGCCGCGAATTCTTCCGTGTCGTTTTGGGTGGGCATTGACGGGTGGTCGAGTTCGACGGTGGAGCAGACCGGAACCGATTCCGACTGTGACGGCTTGACCCCGACTTATTACGCCTGGTACCAGTTCTATCCGCGGCTCGGCGTAACTATCGCGAGCGTCTCGGTCAAGCCGGGCGATCAGATGTCGGCGTCGGTTTATTACGACGGGGCGAAGTTTTTTATCGAGATGACGAACCAAAGCACGGGAGAATCCTATGGCACGAGCTGGGAGGTTCCCGGAGCCGAGCGCAATTCCGCCGAATGGATTGCCGAACTGAACGGAAGTTACGGGCTGGCTGACTTCGGCACGGTGCCTTTTGGCGTGGATTTCACGGGCGTTAACGAAACGAATACTGCGGCTGATGCCACGGCTTCCGGTCCGATCGGCGCGTTCGAAAAACAGGTGCAAGAATCGGTAATGGTGAGCGATCGGAATGTGTTGCTGGCCTCGCCTTCGAGCATTTCGGCGGACGGAACCAGCTTTACGGTGACCTGGATGTCGAGGTGATCGGATGTCGAGATAAACGCGGTAGAATCTGGGCATGGCCGGACGCGCGATCAGGAATACATCTCGCGTGGTCTTCTGCGTTTGCGGGCTGACTTCGCTTTTCACCGGCTTTTTTTATGCGCAACTGCGCGGCGTTGAGTTGCCGGTGGAGAGCGAGTGGATCCCGTTTGTGGCCGTGTTCGCGGTGGTGGGCCTGGTCAGCGTCGCGGTTGGGGTTCTGCCGAGCAAGTGGACGGCGCGGCTGTGCAAGATGGATTGGCAGGATCCGCGACTGTTCGGCACACCGCTCAAGGTGCTTAGCGGATTCGCCGCCATCGCTTATCTGGTGGCGGTGGTAGCGGATTACGCTCCGCACCGCTGGAACCTCGATCCGCAAATCATGCTGGTGCTGTGCCCAATGTATTTTGTGAAAATGACGTTCGATCCGGCGCCCAGGGAAATCTTTTTGATGCTGGCTCCGATGAACGCGGCGGTGTTCGGATCTGTCGGGCTTACGCTGAGTTACGCGTGGCTGACATTTCGCAAACGTGCCTGAAGCTTCACTTGGGATGAGCCTTGCCGTTGTCGGCCATCTGGTTCAGCCACTGGCGCGCCGTAGCCGCTTCCGGACGATCGGAGTGATCGCGGAGAAACTGGCGAAGCGTCTGTGCAGCCTCGTCGTAACGGCCAACCGCGGCCAGCGATTGCGCCACAACCAGTTCGATTTGCGGCGCTTTTCCGTTTGAGGATGAAAGCGCGGCCTGGGACATTTGGAGCGCCTGGTCGTAGCGGCCCACACCGTAATAAGCTTTGGCCAGCGCCCAGCGCGTGTCCCAGGAGGAAGCGGGCTTGAGTTCGAGGGCCTTTTCCAGCGGCGCGATTGCCGCGTTGTTTTTCCCCTGATTGCACAGAGCCATGCCGAGTGCAGCCAAAGCGTTGGCGTGGGATGGGTCAAGCTGCGTGGCTGTTTCCAGTACCTCCTGCGCTTTGGACCAGTCGCGTTGCCTCAGGAAAATCACACCCTGCACATATAAGACGTCGGGATGGCCGGGCGCGAGCCGGATGGCTTCGCTGGCGTGCTTCTGCGCTTCTGCCAAGTTTTCAGCAGCGAGCGATTGCAGGGCCTGATCGAGAGCTTTCTTGGCGTTGGGCGCGAGCAAGGCACGGCCCGGAACACCGGTCGGGCTGGCAGACAAAGCCTGCAGATAGATATCCACCTGCTCTTTGCCGCTGGCATGGATCGAAACCTCTTTCTGGGCGATGGCATATCCGGCAGCTTGCACGAGCACGGTGAAGTCGCCGAGACGGTTGACTACGAGTTCGGCGCGGCCGTTGCTGGTCTCCGCTTGTGCGACCGGAGAACTGCCGAGAGTCACACGGACCATGGCCGATGAGGAAACGAGCGCGCCAGAAGGGCTGTGCACGATTACGCTGAGGGCAACGCCACGGCCACGCATCTCCGTTGCAGCTGAGCCGGTATCTTGCGCGTGGGAAGAGCACAAGAACAACAGGCCGAGCAGGAAAGAGAGCTGGAGTCGAAGATTTGACGCCAGGCGGCTGGTTGCAGGCGCTTCGCCTGGACGCTGTAATCTCTGAACTCGCGAACCAGGCATGGCGCTCTCCACCGCTGGCGAGAAACTATGCCAAAGGGAGAAACTGCGGTCAAGGGAATTAAAGTAACGGTAGCGTCCTGATTTGACTTCGACGGTGGTACGCGGTCTAAAAGCGGGTTCCTCACCGCGCCTTCGGCCCGGTTCGGAATGACAAATTACGGAGAAACTGCTGTCAAGGGAATTAAATTAGCGGTAGCGTCCTGATTTGACTTCGACGGTGGTACGCGGTCTAAAAGCAGGTTCCTCACCGCGCCTTCGGCCCGGTTCGGAATGACAAATTTAGGACACTACCAAATTAGCGTTATTAGACTAATGCCCTTTCGGGTGCTTGAGTCGTACCCCGCATCTGCTTCACGCGTTCATAAATCTTGCCGTACTCGCGGGCGGAGGCGTTCCAGGAAAAGTCTTTGTTCATGCCGTTGCGCATCAGGACTTGCCATGAGGTTTGATCGCGGAAAGCGTTGAGCGCCTCGCGGATGGTCAGCAGCAGCGCTTCGCCGTTATAGTCGGTGAACTTGAAGCCTGTACCTTTGCCGGTGCGAGCGTCCCATGGCTCGATGGTGTCGTCGAGGCCGCCAGTCGCGCGCACGATTGGCACGGTGCCGTACTTCAAACTGTAAATCTGATTCAGGCCGCAAGGTTCGTAGCGCGAAGGCATCAGGAACATATCCGCTCCGGCTTCAATCTTGTGGGCCAGCGCGTTGTCGTAGGCCACCTTGACCGCGATCTTGTGGGGAAACTGCTTGTGCAGGCGCAGAAACAATTCTTCATACGCCTTGTCTCCGCTTCCGAGAGTCACAATGATCATTTCCTCGCGCGCCAACCGGTCGGCAACCTGCGCGATCAGATCGAAGCCTTTCTGCGCCGCGAAGCGCGACACGATTCCGATCACGGGCAGCTTGGGGTCAGCGTTGGCGACGGCGAAGGCGGCCAGCAGATCCTGCTTGCACCTGGCCTTGCCGGAAAGATCCTGCGGAGAAAACTTCGCCACGGTGAATTTATCGGTCTGCGGGCTCCATTCCTCGTAATCGACTCCGTTGAGAATTCCTGTGACCGTGGCGGCGCGGTTGTGCAGCACTCCTTCCAGGCCGAATCCGTATTCGGTGGTTTGAATTTCCTGACTGTATTTGCGGCTGACGGTGGTCACATAGTCCGCATAGGCGAGCGCACCTTTTAGAAAGTTGACCTGCCCGAAAAACTCCATCCCTGTCATAGTGAAAAGATCCCACGGCAGCATGAGCAAGGGAAGCGTTTCGGGCGGGAACAATCCCTGATACCCCATGTTGTGGATGGTGAAGACCGTTCCCACATCGCGGAAGGCCGGGTCCTCGTCGTAGATCGTGCGGAGGAGAACCGGAATCAGCGCCGCCTGCCAGTCATGACAGTGAAAAATCTGCGGCACGCCCAGAATTTTTGCGGCTTCGAGCACCGTGCGTGAAAACAGCGCGAAGCGCTCGGCGTTGTCGGGATAATCGCCCGCGGAGGTTCCATAAAGCGCTTCGCGATCGAAGTAGGGCGGATATTCGACAAAATAAAATTTCACTCCGCCTTGCGTGCCTCCAAAAACAACGGAGGCAAAACGATAATGATCGTCGAAGGGGATAGTCACGCTGGGCACCACCACGGCGGGATCGCTCAGCTTGGTCTGGCGATAGCGCGGCAAATAGACGCTGACCTGATGCCCCAGCGCGGCCAGAGCGCGGGGCAGCGCGCCCACCACGTCCGCCAGTCCGCCGGTCTTGGAGTAGGGAACCCCTTCGGAAGCGGCAAATGCAATATTCATGAAGACGAAACCTCCGAGCGGCCCACGCAAATGGCGGCGCACGCTATGATGAATGAAGAATGCAGACCGGGATCAGCAGCCGCGCCCGCCATTGACGCGTACGCTTTGCCAGTCTACGTTCCCGAGGGTCAACGTGCCAAGAGCCGCTTCCGTACAGCGTCCGCAATCCAAGCCGAAGTTAGGACAACATTTTCTGGACAGCACCGACGCCGCGACGCGTATTGTGGACGGGCTGGGCGACATTTCGCAAAGCACTGTGCTTGAAATCGGTCCCGGGCGGGGCATTCTGACCAACTTGCTGGCGCGGCGCGCGCGGCGGCTGATTGCGGTGGAGCTTGACCGCGTGCTCGCGGCACAACTCCGGCTGCAGTTCAGCATGGCGCGGAATGTGGAGATCATCGAGGGTGACGTGCTGGCCATCGATTTCGATTCCCTGTTCGGCCCCAAGCCGGGCCTGAGCCGTCCGGGCATAGAAATTAAGCCTGAGGCGATAAAAGTGGTGGGCAATCTTCCTTTCTACATCACTTCCGATATTCTTCTGCGCCTGTTTAAGTATTCGAGATACTTTGGCAGCATGGTGATCATGGTGCAGCGCGAAGTGGCCGACCGCATCGCGGCCGAACCCGGTGGAAGCGAGTATGGCCTGCTCTCGGCGACCGCTCAGTTGAACGCTCGTGTGGAAAAGCTGTTTACGCTGCCGCCGGATGCGTTCGTCCCGCCGCCGAAAGTTCACTCGACCGTGTTGCGGCTGACCATTGATCCGCAGCAGGAAAAGCTGGGAGTGGCGGGTGACGGCTTCATTGATTTCCTTCGACTCTCGTTCGCGCAGAAGCGCAAAACGCTGTGGAACAATCTGAAGGGCGCTTACGACGAAGCCGCGTTAAAGCGCGCACTTGCGGAAGCCAAGGTAAAGGCCACGGTCCGAGCCGAGACGTTGAGCCTGAAGCAAAGTGCTGCCGTCTTCCGTGCGTTGCGCCCAGCGAAGTCCCGGTCGTAGAGTACGCTGTTGGTCCCGTAGTCGAGCGCCAGCAGTCAGGCGTCCGTAGTTAAGCCAAGGGAGGGGCCATGGCTGACACGCTCTTGCGTCGTCCGGCAGTCGCAGGACGATTCTACCCCGGAGATCGCGACGAATTGCGGGAAGACGCGCAGGCATATCTCTCACAGCCGGAGTTTGCGCAACAGCCGCTGGTTCGCGCGATCGGCTGCATCGCTCCTCATGCCGGCTACATGTATTCCGGGCACGTGGCGGGTGCGGTGTTTGCGCGGATTGAGATTCCGCAACGCTGCATCGTGCTCGGCCCCAACCACACCGGCATGGGACATCCGCTGGCCATAAATATCCAGGGCGCCTGGCAAACGCCGTTGGGCGAAGTCCCGATTGATGAAGTTCTCGCCGGCGCATTGCAGGCACGCTTCCCCGCACTGCAGGAAGATTCTGCGGCGCATCGTGCCGAACACGCCATTGAAGTGGAATTGCCCCTGCTGCAGGTTCGTCAGCCACAGCTCCGCTTCGTGCCCATCGCGGTGCGTACCGGGCGAGTGGAAATTCTTGAACTGCTGGGCAAGGCCATTGCCGAGGTCGTTTCAGAGCAAGGCGACGCCATCCTGATCGTCGCCTCGAGCGACATGAACCATTACGAATCGGACGTGATCACTCGCGCCAAGGATCATCAGGGGATTGAGCGAATCCTCAGCCTCGATCCGCGCGGACTTTACGACGTGGTCATCCAGCAGCACATCGGAATGTGCGGAGTTGAGCCCTCGGTCACGATGCTGGCCGCTGCGCGCGAATTGGGAGCGAAGTCCGCGGAGTTGGTAAAGTACGCGACCTCGGGCGACGTTTCTGGCGACCGGGAGATGGTCGTGGGGTACGCGGGCGTGGTGGTGATGTGAGCGACTGGCCCAGACAGCACTGCGCCTATTCGACTCTAATGATGCGCTCCCGAATGTACGGTCGATGTTGATGAACTGTGTGGGCTCGACGATGATGACAGAGGTTCCGGGCCAGACGGCTCGGCTAGCGTAAAGCCCCTGGCGGAGATGGCGGCAAATTGCGGCTCAACGTGAAGTTCCACGGTTCCAGTTCTGGTCACCTGCTTATTCAGGTGGCTGAGATTATCGAGCGAGCCCCGCGGAATTCCTATGCCGGCCGAACCGTTATTCAGAACCAGCCGAGACGGCATCAGGGACAGCTCTCCGCCCTTGCCCACAACAACAGTCTTGGTCGCGCCTGTGGTTGGTGCGACCAGCGGGTTGACATGCACTAGAGTCGTCGGCTTGTAGCTGGGCGCGGTTACCCAGGAGTTCCAACCGCCGGGCTGCCACATCCAGCCGTTGGAGGGAATGTAGAGCCAGTTGCCGTAGTGGTAGGGCAGCCATCCCCAGGGATAGGCCGAGGCAAACATGTAGCCCAGGCCGGGATACCAGCCCCATGCGCCGTCCGCGAATGGATCCCAACCGATGCCGGTGAAATAGGGCTGCCACAGCGTGCCGTAGCCGGCAACATTGCTGTACGAACCGTAATAATTCAGATCGCTGGTGCCGTAGCCGTAGGGAGATGAATTGTACGAATTGTTCCTGGAGTACTGATCGTAGTAGCTGGTAGCGTTGCGATCCCACGAGTCGAGCGGAGCTTCGGCAACGCCGTTCCCCACTTTCGATTTGTCGTCGTTCGATTCGTCAAAAGTCGCGGTCTGATTCTTGGCGACCATGACTTTTCCTGCCGGCCCTTCGACTTCCGCTTCGCCCCTGAACACTGCCAAGTGGGCATAGGTAGCAGTCGCGTCAGCGCGGACATGCCCTGGGCGATCAAGCGTGGCCGTTTCTCGCGAGAAGGTCAGCGTGATCTGGTCTTTATCCTTGGCGCGCCAGTTCACATAGGCCGTGCCCTCGACGAGCGAAACCTGCGACAGGCGCTTGCCGGAATCGTCGAGACCGAGCGAGGAAAATTCCACCTCTGTGCCCGGGCCGAGGCGCATCGCGCTGCCGTCTTCGAACTCAACTTCGGCGCGGCCATTTTCGCCAGTACGGAGCTGCGTCCCCTGCGTGATGGGAAGGTTGAGGAACGCATTTTCGAATCCCAGGCCGGTGTTCTTGTCGATCTGCACCGAGCCTTGCACGTCGCTGAGGCGGACGATGCGGGCTTGCGATCCGGCGAAAGCCGGCAACGCCAGAAGCGCGGAAACCGCAAGCGCCAGAAAGATGAAATTGAGATTCGACGATCGCAGCGACGAGGAAAGAGGATTCGACATGGCAACCTCCCGAGCGTTTCCAGCCCTATTAGAACCTTGCGCTATTAGAACACGGTTTTACGGCGGGGGTTGTAAAACTTGGGTCAACCGGTGTTCTTCAGAACCGTAAGAATCCGTGGGCGACTCCGCTGGCGTCGTAGTAATAGCCGGTAATGGTTCCGCTGGCATTGATACTTATCGCCTGCGTGCCGGTATAACCCGCGGTGCCGGCCTTGGGTGCGTTGAACGCAGTGATGGCGCCGGCCGTATCGCGCACAAACGCTTGATACGCGCCGGAATTGAGAATCATGTATCCCACGACCTGCCCACCGTCGTTGAGCGCCAAGGCATAAGTACCGTCGAATGTTCCCGTACCGGCTCCTGGGCCCGAAAACGTAGTGATCGTGCCATTGGAGTCGCGCAGAAAACCGTATTCGATCCCCGAGCTGTCAAGAAAATTTCCCGCTATCTGCCCGCTCTTGTTGATAGACATGGGGAAAGTCGTCGTGGCGCCGGAAGGCAGAAATTCTGTTGTCTTTCCGTGTTGGTCTTCGATAAAGCCGTAATCCAGCCTGGTGGCGTCGATGGTGCCGGCGGTTTCTCCGCTGTCATTGATGGCTTGGGTGACGGAGCTGGCCAGCAAGTTGGTGAACTCGCCCGATGAATTGCGGACGAACCCGTGGTCAACAACGAAGGGCGAGCCGATCGAATACCAGCCACAGACTTCGCCGGAGTCGTTGATTCCTGTGATCGACGTGTCGGACGCGCCTGCGTAAGGAACGGCGACCAGCGTAATGGTTCCGTCCACTTCGCGGATAAAGGTAAAGGTTCCGTCATCGTAGTAGTAGCCGGCAATCTGTCCGCTGCTGTTGATCCCGACAACACTCATGCTGAGGGTGCCGTTGCTCACATCGAAGGTAGTGATGGTTCCGTTCGCATCGCGGATAAAGCCGTGGTAAAGGGAGTCCGGGCCCAGGTATGTGCCCGCCACTCCTCCGCTGGCGTTGATGGCAGTCGCGTAGGTAAGAACGGCGCCGGGCACGTCAAAGGAGACGAACTTGTGAGAGGCGGCGGCAGGAATCGCCAGCGCGGCAAGGACCATCCCCAGGATTGCGGGGCAGGAGAGTAGGCGCGAACGCAGAGAAGGAAGAAGAGTAGGCACAAAACACCCCCAGGGTGGATGGGTACCATTTTGTGGTGAAAACCCGCGCCCGTCAAGCCTTTTGCAAAATTAGGTCGTGGTTGTATCAGGGCACGCCTTCGAGGCGTGCCGTAAGAGCATGGTAGAGGATTGATCGGCTTCAGCCGCTGCGGCCACGCGCACAAGGCACAGCGGCTAAAGCCTTTTCCCACGCAGCCGTTCAACGGCATCGCTGAAGCGATGCCCTGATACGAACCCGTGAAGCGATGCCCTGACACGAACCCGTGAAGCGAAGCCCTGATACGAACCCTCGGAGGCAAACTGCGCCAGCACCGCAAATCCCCCCGCACTCGCAGGCGGAACTCGGGACGAATAAGGTCATTTTAGGGCTGGAGCCATATCCATGATGCGGCGGGCGCGGGCACGCCCGACATTCATGACCGATGCATCGTCGTAAATTTCCTGCAGGATGGGTTTGACGGCTTGCAGTTCGGTAAGTTCCCCGCGCCGCACCTCGCCTTCCATGCGCTTCAGTTCGTCGTCGAGAGCCAGCTTCTGGTAGCGGCGAAAGTAAGCCAGCCTGCGGCCGTATTCGAGCGTAGCGCCCACGCTCTGAAACAGGACGGTCAACTGCTGCACGGCGGGCACGTTCGAGAAGTTAAATTCCGCGGAGGAGTGGTGTTGGCCGTCGGTATAGGTCAGTTTCTTGGCTCCGGTGAACGCCAGATTCTTCTTGCCACTGTCGACTTTGCCGGAAAAATATTTGGCCTGCGCCGCCAGATCAAAGATGCGTGTACGAGTATCGTGGGAAAGCTGAAAATCGCTCTGAAAGGGATCGCCTGCATCTGAGTCTGGAGTCAGCTTTCCGGTGGATTCGTAGCGAGCCTGGCCATCGTTTTGCACCGTGATGGAGTAGTGCTCGGGATTGGATTTCGGAAAATCGACGGAAAACGCGATGGTCGCGGGATCTCCCGCCGGAGCGGCTAGGCAAGCGGAGAAGATCAGAACGATTACGAAAACGCTGCGAAAAAGAGCGCGCCAGCTCGCGCCTGGGGAAGTCAATTTGTGACTAGCGGTCATTTCTCGGCAGTCGTTTCCCTTCGCTCATGTTCCTGCGATCGTTTCCCTAGATCATTCGGATGACCCGTAAGCCTAATCGGTTCGTGTGAATTATGCCAAATCTCACAGACTCTGGCCTAGCGGCCCACCGCGCGCTGCCGCTGCAGCGTGCCTGCGGTATGCAGATGGCAAATGGCGATGGCCAGCGCGTCGGATGCATCCATGGGTTCGGGCGGCTCTGCGAGTTCGAGCAGGCGCGTCACCATGTGTTGCACTTGCTGTTTTTCGGCGCGTCCGTAGCCTACGACCGATGACTTGATGGTGAGCGGCGAGTACTCTGCAACTTCCAACCCGGCCGCTGCGGCGGCCAGCATGGCCACCCCGCGCACCTGCCCTAACTTGAGCGCCGACTTCACATTGAGCGCATAAAAAACATCTTCGATGGCGACTTCATCCGGCTGGTGCTGGGAAATGATGGCGCCCAGATGCATGTAGATGCGCGACAGGCGGCGCGGCAACGGATCGCGCGGGGAAAGCTTGATGGCTCCGCAGGTCAGGCAGCAAAGTTTGCCTGACGGATGCATCTCAACCACACCGTAGCCGGTATACTCGCCTCCGCAATCAATACCGAGAACCCGCATCAGGTGAAGTGTAGCGCGGAAATGAGAGGCCGAGGCAAAGGATTTCGTGCACGCAGCCTCATGTGCTTGCTTTGATGGTACCCTAGTGTTTTCCGAACGATTGCGGCCCCAGCATTCCTATCTCCTTATCGCGGGCTCCAGGTTTCGCCCGCCGCCAGGGGTGCATTCCGCGGATGAACGACGAATCCTGAACGACGAATCCTGAACTCGTAGGAATGCCGCATCCTAGTTGAGGAGCGAGGCTAAGGAGCAACGATGAAAATCGGCATGTTAACCGGTGGCGGCGACTGTCCTGGCCTGAACGCCGTGATCCGGGCGGTGGTGCGCAAGGGAATTTTTCATTATCACGATGAGTTTGTGGGCTTTCTCGAGGGTTGGCGCGGCCTGATCGAAGACCAGAGCATGAAGCTGGATCTGGAGGCGGTGCGCGGAATTTTGCCCCGTGGCGGGACGATTCTGCGGACTTCGCGCACCAATCCTTCCAAACGGCCAGACGGCATCGCGCGTTGCCTGGCGACAATCGCGGCCCACAAACTTGACGCCCTGATCGCCATTGGCGGCGACGATACGTTGTCGGTCGCACAGAAGCTGTACGAGAACGGAGTGAAAGTGGTCGGCGTGCCCAAGACTATCGACAACGATTTGGGCGGCACTGACTACACCTTCGGATTCGACACGGCTTGCAATATTGTGTGCGAGGCCATCGATCGGGTGCACACCACCGCCGAGGCCCACAACCGCGTCATGGTGGTGGAGGTGATGGGACGCGATGCCGGATGGATCGCGCTCCACAGCGGCATGGCTGGCGGAGCGGACGTTATTCTGATTCCGGAGCGCCCTTTCGACGTGGACCAGGTCGCCGAGTCGATTCGCCAGCGGCACGAGCGCGGCCGCTACTTCTCGATCATCGTGGTGGCAGAGGGCGCAAAGTTCGCTCAATCGGAGGCAGCGCCCGTGGTGCAGGACATGGGCAAAGACGAATTCGGCCACGCCAAACTAGGCGGCATTGCCAACGTTCTGGCCCGCGAAATTGAAAAACGCACCGGCTTCGAAACTCGCGCCGTAGTGCTGGGCCACATTCAGCGCGGCGGCTCCCCGAGCGCCTTCGACCGCGTCCTGGCTACGCGCTACGGCCTGGGCGCAGTCGACATGGCGCATCGCGGCGAGTTTGGCTGCATGGCGGCGCTGCGCGCCAATAAGATTGTGACCATCCCGTTGCAGGAAGCGATTTCCAAGAATCGCGTGGTCGACGATGAAATGATCCAGATCGCTGACGGGCTCTTTGAAGAGCATCCGGTAAAAGAAGCGGCCAACAAGTAGGCCGGCGCGCGTAGAGTCCCCAACTGACGTCATCGTGAGCGCAGCCGTTTTTCGGGCGGAGGGTAGGATCTCCTCCTCTCACGCGTTGTGGGCCTTGAGATCCCTCGGCCCGCTGGTAGAAGCGCGGGCCTTCGGGATGACGCCGCAGCAGTGGCAATGCGGGTCATGCTTCTTTGCGATTTGTCTTCCTGGCGAGCCGGCTCGGATACACTGTTCCCTGTCCACGCGGACCAGGGAATGCGCCTCAGACCTCAGCTCTGGCTTCTCCTCAGTGTGCTGGTTGCGTTCGTCGCCTGGCTTTATATGAGCCGGGTGCTGCTGCCGTGGGAGCATTATTTCAACGTCGAGGCCGGAACCATGAAAGCGGCTCTCGGCGATCTTTATTCGCCTTGGCTGGGCACGCGGGACTTACTGCAAAGGCGCATGAATCCGTATGGGCCTGAGGTGACGCACGAGATTCAGGGGGCCTTCTATGGGCATGACATTGAGCCGCAGAGCGCGACTGGATCGCGAATCACCGATGAACAGCGCTTCGCCTACCCTGTTTATGTGGTGTTCTTGCTGGCTCCCACCAGCGGGATAGAGTTTGAAACGGTGCATGCCTGGGCTCCGTTTGTGCTCATGGGTGCCGTCGGTGTCAGCGTGGGGCTTTGGGTGTCGTTTCTGCGCTGGCGCGTTTCGGCGATTACCGCCATGGCGATCATTCTGTTCGTGCTGGCCTCGCCCCAAATTGCGCAAGGGCTGCGGCTTCGCCAGATCGGACTGCTGGTCGCCGCGATGATCGCATTGGCTGCGTGGCTGGTGCGGCGCAACTGGTTGCTGGCAGCGGGCGCTCTGCTTGCCTTCTCAACCATCAAACCGCAGATGAGTATTTTGCCGATTGCATGGTTCCTGCTGTGGAGCGCTGGCGATTTTTCGCGACGATGGCGGCTGCCCGCGAGTTTCTGCGGGACGCTCGCTTTGCAGATTGGAGCCGGGGAATTCGTTTTGCCGGGATGGCCTCGCGATTTTGTGGCTGGACTGGCTGCATACCGGCGATATGGGCCGATGACGACCTTGTTGCAGCTCACACTGGGAAGATCGCTGGGAGTAATCGTCGCGGCGGCCGCGGTGGTTGGGCTGCTGGCCTGGGGATGGGTGAATCGCAAACACGCCGCGGACTCGCCTGAGTTCGCCCGGACACTGGCAATGTTCTTCGTGGTAGCGGCATTCGCTTTGCCGCTGATGCCGCCATTTAATCAGGTTCTGCTGATTCTGCCGGCCCTCATGATTATGCGAGATTGGTCCCGGTTGCCGCAGTGGGCGCGAATCGCGTTGATTGTCTGCATAAGCTGGCCGTGGGCCGCGTCGCTGGCGATGGTGGCGTTTTCTCCCTCGACTAGATCTTTGTCGCAGCTGCCGTTGTTGCCCTCGGGGCTGGTTCTGTTTTTTCCGTTGCTGCTATTCGTGTCGCTCATGGCACGGCGGTCCTCCGTTTCGTTCTTAGAACCTGCCGCGCGACGCGCTTAGTCCAGTACCATGATGACTTCATGAGGACGCGAGTCCCTGGCACTTGGCTAACCGTGAAGCGCTTGCGCGCCCACGCTCTTCTGGTGGGCGTGACGCTGTGGTCGCTGTATCTCTGGACACTGGCAACTCCCGGACTGCGCGACCGTAACGGCAAGCTCAAAGGGACGGACTTCCTGCATTTTTATACCTTGGGGTCGCTGGCACTTGAACATCGCGGGGCGGATTTGTATGACATGGAGAAGCAGGCGGCGCTAGCGGCCCAGCGCGTTCCCCAGGCTGCGGGTCTCCGGTATCTGCCGTTATATCCACCGCAGTTGTCGATCCTGTTTGCGCCGTTCGCGCGTCTTTCTTACGGATGGGCCTTGGCGCTCTGGTGGATGTGTAACGGCCTTATCTATGCGATTTGTTGTTACGGCATTTGGAGGGCTTGCCCGAACTTGCGTGGGCACGGCGGACTCGTCGCGTTACTGGCAGCGGCATTCCCAGCATTCTTTCATGTGATTGCCTGGGGCCAGACTTCGGCTCTGGCTCTCGCCTGCTTCACGCTGATGTTCTTCTTTCTGCGCAATCGCCAGGAGTTTATCGCCGGGCTGGTTCTGGGTTGCCTGATTTTCAAGCCGCAACTGGGGTTGGCGGCGGCCATCGTCTTCATTATGCTGGGAGCGTGGAAGGTTGTGACCGGAGCGATGGTTGCCGCGACCGCGCAACTTGCGGCTGGAGTCTTGTATTACGGTAAACAGCCGCTGTGGCACTGGATTCACAGGCTGGCCAATGCGGACTCTCTGCTGCCGCTGCTTGAACCGAAACCTTACCAGACGCATTGCCTGCGCACGTTCTGGGCAATGATCGTGCCCTGGCCAGCGCTCGCGTCGGGATTGTATGCAATCAGTGCAGTGGTGGTTCTGGCCTTGACGCTTGCCTTGTGGAGGCGGCCCGGCACAGCATTATCTCTGCGCTACTCTGCGCTCTTGCTGGCCACGGTTCTGATCTCGCCGCATCTCACGATCTACGACTTGGTGATTCTTGCTCCAGGCTTGCTGCTGCTTGCCGATTGGCTGCTTGCGCAGCGGCCAGACGCGGCGGGCAGGATGGGAAGTCTTCTCTATCTGGTGTATATGCTGCCGCTGTTATCGGTGGTAACGCTGTGGACGCATGTGCAACTCTCGGTGGCGGCGATGTTCGTGCTGCTTTCCGTGATCGAGAGAGTCTCGCACCGGGCGGGGCCTGCCGTTGTCGGACAAGTCTAGTCACACAAGGCTAGTCAAACGAGTCTAGTCGAATCAGGCTAGTCTGAACTTATCGGCCGAACAAGAACGCCAGCGCCTGCGGAAACCGCCGCGCCCACGCCGATTCATGGTGGGGCGCGCCTTCATCGAGCACCAGCATTAAGCGCTTATCGTCCAATCCCGCGCGGCGGAAAATTCCCGCCAACTCCCGCGTATCGTGCACCATGCTGCGATCGCGCTCCGGGCGTCCGGCTTCTGCGGTTCCCATCGCCAAAGAAATTCGGTCGGGCCAGCGCTCGACCTGGCGGCTGTCGCGGATGATTTGCCGGTTCGATGCCCATAGCGAAGGACTCTCCAGCAACAACCGCCCGAAGACTTCGGGACGCGCGATTACGGTGGAGAGCGAGATCAGAGCGCCCAGCGAAGAGCCTCCCAAGCCCGTATTCTCCGGGCCGGAAGCGACGCGATAATTTCTCGCCATGAACGGCATGACTTCCTTGATCAGAAAGTTGGGATAGCGATGTCCGCGCACGCGCAGGATCACGGGATGCATGGAACGGTGCGGCATGTATTCGCGGATGCGGTCGCGCCCCGTATTGTCGATGCCCACAAAGATCATCGGGGGCACAACGCCTTCTCGAATCAGGCGGTCACCGGTTTCGTCGACCTGCCATTCCACGCCAGTGAATGAGGTGGAAGGCTCGAACAGGTTCTGACCGTCGTTCAGATAGAAAACGGGATAGCGGCGGCCGCCATTGGCAGGATCGTCATAGCCCGGCGGAAGCCAGACGCGTAAAAACCGCGCGTTGCGAAAAATGCGGCTTTGAAATTCGTGCAGGCGGAGGTCGCCGGTTGCGCCCTGGGCGCGGATAAAGGGCGCGCCTTCCGCGCCGCGATTCTGATTTTTCTGGAATGTTTCCATCCGGGAGAGTGCGCTTTCAGAATACAACATCCGTCAGGGCAGGCTGCAGCCCGACTTCTCGCTCAACTGCTGCAATGACAGCACGCCTTCTTTCGGCGGATCGGCGCCAAACTGCCAACTGGGAAACAACGTGACACCGGCCGCTTTGCACTCAGGCGTCAGCTCATGCGGGTGCTCCTTGGTCACACACTCCACGTAGGGCACGTATTGGAAAGATGAGCCAAACTCCGCCTTCTGATCTTTGCAATGCGGACACCAGAACAAGCCATACATCTTTGCGTGTTTCGTGGCTAAACATTGCGCGAAGGAATCGTAGGTATGGTTCTCGGGGCCAGGGGCCGCGTCAGGCACGATAGTCGACTCGAGTTTCTGCTTCTGATAGTGCCTCAAGGTCAGAACCCCGGCGATCAGCAGAACAAGACCAGCGCCAATGATGGCAAGATTTCTTCCCATTGCTGGACTTGATTGTTTCTTGTCGGGCGCTTTCTGCTTCTCTTCCCCAGCCATCGTCTAGTTTTTATATCACGACGATCGGGCGACATGGGGTCACGCAATGGGGTCACGCGATGATGTTCAGGGCTCCGGGCAGTACGTCAAGTTCCTCACAGTGCAAGGTCAGCACTTCCCCATCGACCATTACATCGACGGGAGCCGGGAGATTGAACTCCACGCGCCGCACGGCAGCGTGTTCGGCCAGCGGATGCTCGATGTGAGTACCGTCGTACAAGCCCGGCAGATTGCGAATCAGCCCCAGGCGGCCGATCGGTCCCCAGCGAACGTACTCGATCAGGCCGTCATCGACTGCGGCCTTGGGAGCGATCATCATGGTGCCGCCGGTGAACTTGCTGTTGTTGAAGGTCACGAACAGGCAAGGGCGGGTGTCGAATTTCTTCTGACCGTCATTCTCCGGCACGTCATTCTTCGGCCCTTCATTCTCCGGCCCTTCAATGCGCAGGGGAAAAGCCCGGCGGTTGAAGCGTGCGAGCGTGAGGAAAATCGAAGCAAAGTAGCCCAGTTCTCCCCATGCGCTGAAGCGACGGGCGCGCAGGGCCGCCACATCGGCGGTAAATCCGACGCTGAGCAGATTGAGGTAATGGATTTCGCCGGCGCGATGACGCAACCTGATCACATCACAGGGGCGACTGCGATGGGCAAGCAACGATTCGATAGCATACTCGACGCCGCGATCGCTGAAGTCGCGCAAAAAAGAGTTCCCCGTGCCCAGCGGGAGAAATCCGAGCGTGGGCCGATCGCCAGCGGTTGCTTGGGGAAAAAGGCCGTTAATAATTTCGTAGGAAGTGCCATCGCCGCCGACGGCAATGAAGTTGCGCACGCCGCGGGCATAGGCTTGGCGCGCAATTTCCGTCGCCTGGCCGGCGGCGTTGGTCGATGCTGTCTCGATTGGCAGACCGCCGGAGCGAAGACGTTCGAGCGCGGGGCCGAGCAGCTTGCGGCACCGGCGTCCGCCGGCCGCGGGATTCACAATGGCGAGATAGTTTTGACCCACAGTGTTTCGATCGCCCAAAGCGCAGAAGCCTTTGCCGACGTCGCGCCCACGGTCCCACTGAAGCTACAACGCTACGATTGCTGTTCGCGGCAGCGAGTTCCCCATCTCTTCCGCCAACGCTTGCCGCTTGATCTTCATGGATGCGGTGCGGGGAAAATCCTGCTCCCAGACCACGTATCCGCTCACGCGTTTGAAATCGGGCAAGCGCTGATTTCGCGTCGAGATTTCCTGCAACATTTGCCCGTCGAACGTCTGTTTCTGTTCCAGCCGCAACACCAACACCAGAGATTCAGCGCCTAATTCCTTCTTCGGCCAAACGTAGTTGTCCGCGAAGATGACGTACTCTTTGACCGGTAGTCCATCGAAAATATTTTCGATGTCTTCGGGATAAATGTTTTTTCCGCCTTCGGTCACGATCATGTTTTTCTTGCGGCCGTGCAACTGTAAATGACCGTGAGAGTCAAAGCGGCCCAGATCGCCCGTCAGCAGCCAGCCATCGACGATCGTCTCCAGCGTGAGTTCGGGATCATCCAGATAGTGCGACATGACGGTCTTGCTGCGCACCGCAACTTCTCCAATGCCCTCGCCATCGGGATTCAGCAGGAGCAACTCGACTCCGGGAAGCGGCTTGCCGACCGTGTCCGCACGAAACGGCTTCAGATCGTTAAGCGTGAGCGCAGTTCCCGCCTCCGTGAGCCCGTAACCGTTGATCACCGGAACGCCGAGATCGTAGAAAAACTGAATGGTCGAGGGCTCCATGAATGCGCCGCCGGTGAACACAGCGAGCAGTTCGCCGCCAAAGGCGGTGTGCACTCCCGCAAGCAGCTTGCGGCTCAGCTTTACCTTGGGCTGGCGGCGGGTGAGCGTGCGATTGACCCCGATCATCATGTTCAGCATCGCGCGTTTCCACGACGGCAACTCCTCAAATTTGGCGCGCAGGCCGCGCTCCAGATTTTTGACGATCATCGGAACCAAGGCGACATAGGTGATGCGGTAACGCACGAAAGCATCGCGCACAAATTCCGGACGCAGGGTTCGCAAGTGCACCACGCACGCGCCGCACACAAACGGCCCGATGAATCCGACCATGAAATCGATGGCGTGATTGGTGGGCAGAATGCTGAGATAGCGCACGCCCGGCCAGAACGGATACCACGCCGTCAACGAGCGGCACTGCTCCAGATAATTTTCGTGCGTGAGCACGCAGCCCTTGGGCCGGCCGCCAGTGCCCGACGAGTAGACGATGCAGGCCACGTCGTCTTTCTGACGCATGACGAAGTCCGGCGTGCCTTTGCGTTTGAAGTCTTCCCAGCGGAACGCTCCGGCCAAGTCCGCTCCCGGTGGCGCCTCCGTGACCAGAACAAGTTTGGTCCCAATCCGCTGGAATTCCGGGCTTTCCGTGATCGCGCGCCACAGGTGGTACTCGACCATGAGCACCTTGGCCTTAGAGTGCGCGAGCAATTGCAGATGTTCTGCGGCCGAGAGTTTGTAGTCGAGCGGAACCAGCACGCCGCCGCAGTAAAACACCGCGTAGGCCGAGATCAGCCACTTCGACTGATTCGTCATGATGATGGCGCAGCGTTCACCGGGATCGAAATCCGCGTCTTCGAGCGCGCGGGTCAGAGGCGTGGCAATCTCTTTGAAATCGGAATAAGTGAGGCGAAGTTTTTCGCGGTCTCGCTCCGCCTCAATCAGGCACACCTCACTCGCGAAGCGATCCAGCGCGTCCCGCAGCGCCGCGCCCAGGCATGTGTACTGGCGAAGATCGAGCATAGAAAACAATTGTTGATTCTTGATTTTAGATTGTTGATTGAAAACCTGCCGTCTGCCGGCAACGATATGTGCCTTGGGAATCAACAATCAGAAATCAGCAATCAACAATGGCTTTCTCACAGCCGCGACTGAATTTTGCCCGCGAGCGTGCGGAAATCGGTCACGCCCTGCAGTTCATAGTCCGGAAGCTCGACGTGAAAATGATTCTCCAGGCGCGTGAGCAGATCGAGCGTCTGCAGGCTGTCGATGCCGAGCGCCTTGAAGAAATCGCCGTCGGGCGAAAGCTTTTCGCGCGAGACTTTGAAATGGGCTGCGGCCAGGGTGAGGATTTCATCCAGCGTTTGATCGGCGGTTGGCATATGCGTTTACTCTAAACCGTTTCGTCGGTTTGAGCAGCTCTACGCTTCCATGTCTCTATGGAAGATACGGCTGCTGGTCGGTGCTCTCGACGAACTTCTTCAATCCCGCCTGTACCGCAGGCCGCGAAAACAGTTCGCAGAAAATGTCGATTTCCTGGCGCAGCTCGTCGTGCGGAATCGGCTTGATGAACCGCTTGGCCGCTGCGGAAGTCTCGCGGTCGAACTTTCCGATCTGCAGGGCAGTGGCGCGAGCCGCCCGCAGCGCTTCCCCTTCCGCGACCACCTGACTGACCAGGCCGATTTGCTGCGCCTTGGTGGCGTTGAAGCTGCGGCCGGTAAGCAGAAGGTCGCGAACCGCCGCATTGCCGACATCGCGCTTCAGGCGCGGGATGCCGCCGAACCCGGGGATCAGCCCTAACCGCAATTCCGGAAAACAGAAGCGCGCAGTCTTATCGGCAATGATCAGATCGCAGGCCAGCGCGAGTTCGAAGCCTCCGCCGAAGGTGACGCCATGGACCGCGGCGATCGTAGTGAGCGGTGAGGCGTCGATCACGTTCAGAGTCCGGTGAATCCGCTCCAGAAAGTTGCGGACGCCCTTGACGGTATCCTCTTTGTCCATCGATTGCGAACGCTCGAAAAGTTCGCGCAGGTCCGCGCCGGCACAGAATCCGGACTGCAGATCGCTGTAGATGATCAAAGCATGGGCGGACTGCTGAAGAGTCGGAAGCGCATGGGAAAACGATTCCAACTCGTCGAGCGACAGGGATCCGATCTCATTGCAGGGGTTGCGATGCAAGGCAAGGTCGATGACGCCGCTCGAAAGCTGATACGACATCGCCTGCCCGGAAACCTTCGGCATCGCCAACGCGCTCATGCCGTCTTCACCGTGCGATACATGTCGTCGATTTCGTTCTTCATGCGCGCGGAGATCAGCTCGCGTTTGAGTTTACCGTTGGCTGTGAGCATTCCATTTTCGATGGAAAACGGCTCAGCTCGCAGGAAGAAAGCGCGCACCTGCTTATAGTGCGGATTCAGGAGATTCACTGCGTCCAGTGCCGCTTGAACCAGCTCCCCAGTGACGGCGCCGGTGACGATTGCAGAAAGATATCCGCGACCGTTACCGACCACAACCACCTGCTGCGCATTGGGAAGCGCTTGCGCAATTTCTTCCTCGATCGGCTCCGGAGCGATCTTGTGGCCCGAGCCGAGCACGATCAGATTCTTGATGCGGCCTGTGATGCGCCAGGTCCCGGACCCATCTTTCTCGCCTTGATCGCCGGTGTGAAACCAGCCATCACGCAGGACCTCCGCCGTTTGCTGCGGGCGATTCCAATATCCGGGAAAAACGTTGGGCCCGCGCACCACGATTTCGTCGTTGTCGCCAAGCCGCATCTCGATGTCGGGTATCGCCGGACCCACGCGGCCAGCCACGGGAAAAGCTGGGTCATCCATGGTGCAGATTCCGGATGTCTCGGTAAGTCCGTAAACCTGCAGCACCGGAATCCTGAGCATGCGGAAATAATCCTGGGTCTCGGGCGTAAGCGGCGCTGAGCCGCAGATCAGCGCTTTTAGATTTTCTCCAACCATTTTCCTGCGAATTGCCGGAAAGAGAAGCGTATCGGCAAGCCACAACCATAAACCTTCGCTGGTGGTTGGTGTGGTTCCCTTCCGCGCCCAGGCCGCCTTGGCTCGCGAATAGACGGTGCTGGGAAAGCCGCCTTTCTGCCCGATCTGCTCGTCCACGGCGCGGCGCATGCGCTCGAGCAATTGCGGCACGTTCAGAAAATAGTGCGGCGCAAGGAGAGGCAGGTTCGCCGGAATCTTCGTCAAATCGGTGTTCAGTGTGACCAGGCTTCCGCGAAGAATGAACGTCAGCACGGCGATCCACGAAGCGCAAAAGCTGAACGGCAGGTAATGAAAGATGCGGTCCTGCCCGGTGCGTCCGCCCATCAGTTGATCGAGCCGCGCTGCCGTGCAACTCAAGATGAACGCGACATTGGCCGCGGTCAGTACCACGCCCTTGGCTTCGCCCGAAGTGCCCGACGTGTAAATAATGGCGACGGGATCGGCATCACTGACCTGCGGACGATCCAATGCAATGCCCTCGACGCCCTGAAAGATTTCATCGAACAGAAAATGTTGGGGTGCATCCGGCCATACTTGCAGGATTCCGTCGCGCAGCACGGTATCGCCGCAGCACACCAGCGCGGGCGTGCTGTCTTTTATCATCGCGACCAGCTCCGCTGGAGCCTGACGGGAATAGAGCGGAACCACAATCAGTCCTTCGGCAGTAGCCGCCAGGTCCATCGCAATCCAGCGAATGCCGTTGGCGGCGAGCAGGCCGCAACGGTCGCCCTTCTTCAGATTTTTCGCGGCGAGGAAAGTTCGCGCTTTGCCAACCAGCTCCAGAAATTCCTCGCCGGTCACGCCGGTGATTTGGCCGTTGCGAATTTCCTGCAGCACGGTTGTGCCCGGCGCGGCCTTGAGTTGCGAAAAGATTTGTCCGACAAAGGGCATGATGGTTAACTGTACGCGGCCACTAGTTGCTGCAGCGATGCGCTCATCGACGGCAGATAATCTTCCCAACCCCACTCACCGGTGCGCGTAGGAAATTCCGGATACCGCCGCTGCACTTCCTCCTCAAAGAACACACCCATCCTGGCCATTACTTTGAGATTCTTCACCACCGTGCGAGCGATGCCATCGGCGATGCGTTCGCCCTGCGACGCGAGAATGTTGAGCGCAGCCAGCAGTTTTGGCTCCAGGTCAGGATCGTCCACATTCATCAGCAGCTCCTCGTGGCCGCGCTCGCGCATCAGGTTGCGAATGCGTTCGTCCATGGTGATTCCCGCGGACGGAACCAGCGCCGGCATCGAGGTCACGATGCCGTGATAGCGCGACGACGCCATCATGTGGCAGGCACGAAGAACGCTCACCAGTTCGTACATGCTGTATTGATCGGAGGTCAACACGGGGATTCCGCCGAGCTTTTCTGAGATACGATTCGCCGGACGCGCATCCAGCCGCTCGGTCGCGGCGAGAATGACGAAGACGCTGCGCTGCTTGCGAAACGCATCTACGGCGTTGGCGATCGAATTCAGATAGTGCTGATAGGCGCGATCCGCAGCCGGCCCGGAGTTGTGAAAATACACGGTGCGATAGTGACTGTCTTTGTATGCGCCCGTCAGGCTGCGCAGCGCGTACTTGGCCACGGAAGCGCGCACCGGCCATTCAAACGGGTTGATGGGGCAGACGACGAGTACCGGCGTGCGGCCGTCCCAGCCGACCTGTCGCAGCACCGATTGTCCGTATTCCGCGGCCTTGGGTTCGAAGGTCCACGCCGTATCGGTGCCGAGTTCGGTGGGAACGCCGAGTTCACGCAAGATGGTGCGCGATTCTTCGTTGCGCGTGATCACCAGCGAGTTTCTGCAGTAACGCGCGCACATCTTCGCCACCAGCGGATCCATGTGTCCGGCTTCCGCACCGTAGCCGACCGAGAGCTTGTTCTCGGCGGCGGCAATTCCCAGCGAACCAATCATCATGGTCGTGAGCGCGTTGGCGAATTTGCTCTTGAACATGGAACCTTCGCAGGCCACCACGCCGTGATGGCGCGGCACCTCGTCGGAAAGAAACGGCGGAAAAATGTCAGGCAGATGCACCTGCCTGGTGCCGCCGAAATAGCCTTTCGAGAACTCGAAGTTCTGGCTCATCACGCTGAACTCGACGCGAGCGTCGCCCAGAATGTGGCGGATCTGGCGCAGCATCTCTTCCACGCGCACATCCGAACCCATGTTGCGCGTACCGTTGTAGCCGGCGAACAGCAGTTTGAGTTTTTCGCCCGGATGCCATGGCTGGTTCTTGCCCAGCATCCAGCGGGCTTTCGCCCGCTCGATGTTGGTACTGACCCAGGCTTCCAGAACAAAATCCATCATGCGGCGGAACCTCCGCGGGCGGCGGGCCAGGGCTTGTATTTATATTCGAAATGATTTTCCCGGCTGAACTTCAGAAGCGGAAAACTATATTCGGAAAACGGAACCGGCTTGCGCCCCAATTCAGACGTCACGCGCGCGTTGTCGAAAACCGTGTTCCAGACCAGATAGGGCATGAAAACTTTCATCAGCGACGCGCTGTAGCCGACTGAGCCTTTGCGATTCGAGAGCATGTTGACCGTGCTGGTGAACGGCTTTTCGGCAAAGGGCAAGAACAGCGGCCCGCGCTTGCCTTGCGCCGAGGCCAGCGCCTTGGTCAGTTGCCGAAACGTCTGCGAACCAGTCCCCGACGACAAATGATAGGTATCATACTGCGGCTGATCTTTCTGATGCAGGGTGGCAATGGCATCGGCGACGAAATCTACGTTTACGATGTCGATGCGGTCGCTGGGGCGAAACGGCAGGGCGGGCAATCCCGCCAGAAACACGAACGCCTTCACCATATCGAATTGAGTGGTCTCGGCGTGACGGCTGTCGCCCAGCACAATGCTGGGGCGAAAAACAGTCTTGGGAGTATCCGGCAGAAGCATGCGCGTCATGTGCTCGCAGAACTTCTTGGTGCGCGCGTAAGGATCGTAATCGCTGCGATCCCACTCGATGGAATGATCTTCGGTAACAACTTCGTTGCTGCGCTTGCCGGCGACCGCGACCGTACTGACCTCGCTGAAGCGGCGCAAGCCGTGATAGTGCTCGGCATGGCGGGCCAGCGTGAGCACTTCCAGCGTGCCGCGCAGGTTCACGTTCAGACAGCTTTTCTCGGATTTGCGATTCAGCGATGCCGCGCAGTGAATCACCGAATCGGTCGTATGCACCAGGCGATCGTAATCGTCGCGGGTCAGGCCGAAAGCGGAAGACGTGAGATCTCCACAGAACACTCGCACCTTGGTCTGAAGAAATTCATAAAACTGAGGGAATTCGAGATGCAATTGGAGGGCGCGCCACAGGCGCTGCTGCGCTTCCTCAGGGTCACGGGCGCGGACCAGCAGATTCAGCGCTGCTCCATGACTTCGGAGAAGATTGGCGGCGACATGCCCGCCGATATAGCCGGTCGCCCCGGTCAGAAAGATGGCCACGGGGCTCCGAGTGCGCGGGTCTGTTTTGCGTTGTTCATTCTTAATTTCATTGAAGGCGGCATTCTGGTTGCCCCGCTTCTCACGCGGCTCCATTCGCGGGGACTAGATGAAAGTTGCGGGGGGCTCGCGCCTCCAGCGGACGGCCTTCAATCAAAGGATAGGTCCAGCGGCGCAGCGCGGGAATATGTATGTTGATCCAGTACTCCCACCAGTCCAGCGAGCGCGTGTCGTAGGCGAATTGCAGCCGCTCGTCGGGCGCGAGTGCGTAGGTCAACTTTTCGATATTCTCAGCCACGAAATCGTGCTCATTCAGCAGAATAAACGGTTCGAAAAGCTCGATGAGTTTTTCCACGCGTTCCAGGTTTCGCTCGGTCTTGACCAGCGGAGCTTTCTTCAGCGGCAGCGGCGACATAACCAGCTGAATGGACTTCACAATCGCCTTTTGCGCGGGCGCCGACATCCGGTTGTAGCGCGTCTTCGAGACCGGGATGGCGTCAAACTGCAGACGCAGCCAGGATTCCAGACCTTCCTGCGCACGGTAGTGCTTGCGATGCGCCAGCGACGTTAGCTCGATCGATCTCCCCATGTCGCAGGGATTGGTGACCGAGGTCGCCAACTGGTAGAGCGGGTCGTGACGGCGCTCCATGACCGCGGCCGCAATCAAAGTCATGCCAGCGCAAACCGCGTCGACCGGAATAATGTCGAGGCGCTTGCGCTCATTCGAAGGCAGTTGGCGGAAATATGTGCCCAGAAGATACGACAGTGAAGCGGAGGTATTAATGCCCTCATTCCATCCGCGAAACGGCTTGGCGACCGAAGTTTCAACGATGGCGGGCCGCACCACCGCAACCGGAACACCTGCGCTGCGATTCACGATCAGCGACTCGGCCAGACTCTTCGTGAGCGTGTAGGTATTGGGCCAGCCCAGTTCCTTGGCACGGCGCGTGCCCACTTCGGTGAGATACATCTTCAACCAGCGTAGCCGATTCTTGCGAATCTGATTTTCGAGCGCCGCTCCCTGCAGATCTTTGGCAGCGTGTTCCCTGGCTTTGGCCTGCAGCCGCAAGCCCGAAGTAACTTCCTCGCTTTCCGCTCGAACCTCGGCGTCGCGGACTAATTCGTGAAGCGAATTCCATTCGCGCTCTGCGTCGAAATCGGTCAGCCCGCGCGGATTGTAGTTCGGAACCAGTCGTTCGGCGACGCGCCCGTTCTGCTCGCCCGCAACGTAACAGGTGGAAAGGTGCAGCAGTCCGGCGTGCTCGCACGTGCTGACGAATTGCAGAACATTCACCGCCGCATCGGTGTTCGTGGTCAGGGCATCGCGCAAATCGGGATTGAAATCGGTGAGTCCGGAACTGTTGACGATCAGATCCAGATTCCTGCGCAGGTAGGCCGCGGTTTCTGGGTTTAAACCCAGGTCGGCACAAGTGACGTCGCCCTCCACGATCTCAATCTTCTTTTGCAAATAGGCGGCAAGCCCGGCGCCGAATCGATCGAACAGCGGATCGAAGACGGGAGAATCTTCGATCATCTTTTCAAAGCGCCGCTCGGCGGGATTCGACTTCTGCCGGCGGATCAGCAGATAAATGCGTTCGACCTCGGGCAAATCGAGAAGCGTGTTTGCCAGCCATACTTTACCGATGAAACCGGTGACGCCAATCAGCATCACGCGTTTGCCGGTGAAGGCGCGCCGCACGGAGAATCCGGGAGCCTGCTTGCGTCCGTCAAAGTTGACGATGGGACGCGTGGACGCCAGGGACTGCCGCTCAGCGGGAATCACGGCCGCACGCAACTCGTCCAAAGAAATGTCGAGATGGCGGGCCAAGGTTTTCGGGGCTCGCCGGCCGTCGGGCATGTTTTCGCGCAAAGGAGCGAATGCGCCGCGCGGACGAATGACCGGTTGCAGCAGTCGTCCGGTTGCCATCCCGGAGCGAAACTCCAGGCGGTTGGCAACCATGAACTTCACCCCCAGATGCTGCGCCAGCGGCCGCATCACCTGCTCCAGCGCCTGGCTGACGAGAATAACCTCGGCGCCTGCGCTGACTAGTTCCTGCACCTTCTGCACGCCTTCGGGCTTCAAGCGTGGCTTCAGATGGTATTGAAAGAACTCCTCGCCAAGCAGATCGAGCCGGTCGCGGGAAACGCCGCGCAGCACGGTGTGCACGGCGCGCGTAGCAAACTTGCGATTGGTTGAGTACAGAAGAGGACGCAGCACGGCCATCACGAAAATCAGTCCACGGCGCCGGAAGCGCTCGGCGAAGGTTTGCGCGTTCCAGGTGAAAAAGGCCACCGGCCTGACGACAGTCAAGTCGAGCAGACTGCCCTCCACACGCCAATAGACGGTGGGGGGCGGGCTGGAATTGTGGTTTGGCGATTCCAACTTTAGCGTTGACGTCCTTGCTGGCTTCTGTACTTGCGTTCTGGACAATCCACTATTGTAAACGCTCAAGAGCGCGGAGCGAAGCGGGCCGCAGCGGACGATGGTGATGCTTAGGGCTCGCGCAGCCTCACCTCAGGGTGATCGAGGGATCAGGTGGACGGCTGTTGGGGACGATCCAGATGGGGACGATCCAGCTGGGGACGATCCAGCAACAGTACAGTTGCCCCGCTGATAGCAACCGTGATGGCGATGGCGATCAAGCCGCCGCGAAATCCTCCGTTGGCCGTGCGGAAAAGTCCTACGATGTCGGGACCGAAATAGCCGCCGAGGTTGGCGAGTGAGTTGATCACGGCGATTCCCGCGGCGGCAGAAAGCCCGGCCATGCGCGACGTGGCGAGCGCCCAAAATGGCCCGACCATCCCTTCGGCAAAAGCCAGGCCCAGTCCTACGCCCGCGACAACCACCACGGTGGAGTGGGCGTATCCGGCCAACAGCAGTCCCAAAGCCGCGATAAACGCCGGAATCGCGGTATGCCAACGGCGTTCACCAGTTCGGTCAGAACTCGCCCCGACCAAGACCATCACTGCCACGGCGACGGCGAACGGAATGATGGCAACGATGCCCGTCCAAAAATAGCTAAAGCCGGAAAACGAGCGGATCACGCTCGGCAGCCACAACGTCACGCCGTACATAGTGGTGGAAACCCCGAAATAGACCAGGGAGAGCAGCCAGATTTTCCCGCTCAAAAGAACTCTCCAGAAACCGCCCTGCGGGGCGGATTCCGCCTGCCGTTCGCTCTCCAACTTTTCGAGGAGCCACGCTCGTTCTGAGGATTTAAGCCAGTGGGCTTGTTCGGGCCTCTCCTGCAAGACCATGAACACGATGGCACCCAGCACGATCGCGGGCAAGCCCTCCATCAGAAACAGCCATTGCCAACCGGCAAGTCCGGAGCCGTGCAATCCCATGATCGCACCCGATAGCGGACTGCCGATGGCTCCGGCGAGCGGGTTTGCCGTCATGAACCAGGCCACGGCGCGGGCCCGCGCACGCGCTGGAAACCAGCGTTTCATGTACAGGATCATGCCGGGGAAAAATCCGGCCTCGGCGGTGCCCAGCAGAAAGCGCATGGCATAGAAGCCGAAGGGCGTGCGGATAAAAATCATCAGGCACGAAATCACGCCCCAGGCGACCATGAGCGCGGAAATCCAGCGGCGCACGCCAAATTTTTCCAGCGCCAGATTGCTGGGCAATTGAAAGAAAAAGTAGCCGATGAAGAACATCCCGGAAGCGCGGCCAATCACCCGTTCGCTCAATCCCAGTTGCCCGCGCATCTGCAGGACGGCAAAACTCACGTTGATGCGGTCGAGGTAGGCGACGATGTAAAGCAGAAACAGAAACGGCATCAGTCGCCACATGAGCCGGGAGACTACGGCGGATTCGAGTCGGTCTTCGTTGCGGTCCTGGGGATTTTCCACGCTTTGCGATCCAGTGCGCGGCGCCGATGCAGCAGAACATATGCGCGGGAACTCGTTCTCCGCGGTGCGAGGATTCTACTCCAGATCGAGCGCTTTCCGGATTTTGTGCACGATCTGCGGTGGCGTGCCGGCGATGTCTACCGTCACCGCGTCCTGCGGTTCTTCCAGGTCGGCGAGTTGGCTGGCCAGGATTCGTTCGTCCGCGAAGTGCCCCTGCCGAGCATGGAGGCGTTCTGCAATCAGAGCGGACTCGCCCTTCAGGTATACGAAACGGACGGCTGGCTCTACTCCCAGGGTGCGGCGGTAGCTCACTTTGAGCGCGGAACAGGCCAGCACCAGGCTGCGATCCGCGGTGATCCTCCCTGAGATCATGGTGTGCAGCGCCGCCAGCCAAGGCTCGCGGTCCTGATCGGTGAGTGGAATGCCGCGATGAATTTTTTCGATATTGGCTGCGGGATGAAAGTCGTCGGCATCGGCAAACTCCCAGCCCAGTTGGTCAGCCAGCAGACGGCCCACCGTGGTTTTGCCCGAGCCTACGACTCCCATGACGATCACGATCATGCGCAGGATTCCCGCTGATTCTCCAGGAGTATATTCACGTCCGGCCGGTCGCTGGCGTTTTCTATTGCAAAAAATTGGGCTGACGCCGAAGCATCAGCCCGAATGGCCCAGGTACCGAACGAGACTACTTTATTACCGTCTCGCTAAAGTTCAACGGACCCAGCAGGGTTGTGGTCGCGGATATAGTGATGGTTCCGGGTGTCTTGCCGGTGGTGTAGGTCACCGAAGCCTCGCCATTCGCTGCGGTAACCGGCATGGTGGTCGAGAACGTTCCGCCCGCGCCGTTGTCGGTAAAGGTAACGGTCACCCCCGAGATCGGATTTTTGTACTGATCGGTCAGTAAGACGATCAGCTTCTTGGGTAAAGGCTTGCCCTCGGGCGCCTGCTGAAGGTTGCCTTGAGCGATCGTGAAGTCGGTTTGGGGGCCCACCGTCACATATTCGGTCACGTTGACCTTGATGGTTCCATCCGTCGCCGTGGCCGTGACCGTCTTAGCGCTTGTCGGCAGGGTGTAAGTGACGCTGACCTCGCCATTGGTGCCGGTAGTGGCTGGATTCGGACTGAACGTTCCGTTTAATCCGTCAGAGAACGTAATCGGAGCCCCTGATACGGCCAGTCCCGATGCGTTCTTCGCCTTGATCACGAGGGGCTTCGGGAGAGTCGTGCCCGCCTCTCCGGTCTGCTTGCCACCGGAAACGACGCTCAGACTCGTCACGACGGGGGTACTGGTCTCGGTGAAAGTGGCAGAAGTGAATCCCGTACCCGTAACTGTGATCGTCACCGCCTTCGCCGTCGTAGGCAGCGTATAGGTTGAGGAGGCCGTGCCGGTGCCGCTCGTGGCTACAGTCGGTGGATTGAAGGAGCCGCCGGCCCCTCCGTCGCTGAACGTGACGCTCAAGCCCGACACAGGATTTCCGTTGCTGGTTGCGAGTACCGTGAGCGGGGTGGGCAGTGCGGTACCGCCCATAGCCGTCTGGTTATTGCCGCCGTCTTGCGCCAGGGTTTGCACTGCGGCGGTCTCGCTGAAAGTGGCCGAGGTGTAACCCGTGCTGCTGGCGGTAATGGTGATGTTTTTCGCGGACGTTGGCAGAGTGTATGTGGTGGAGGCCAACCCGTTGCTGCCGGTGGTGGCCGAGGTCGGATTAAACGATCCGCCGGCGTTGTTGTCGCTAAAAGTGACGCTAACGCCAGAAACAGGATTTCCGTTTGAGGTTGCCAGCACCGTCAGCGGCGTTGGCAGCGCGGTACCAACATTGCCCGTCTGGTTGTTGCCTGCGTTCACCGACAGGGACGCGGATTGTGCGGTCTCAGTGAAGGTGGCAGCGCTATAGCCTGAGCTAGTGGCGTTGATGGTCACGGTCTGGGCGGTTGATGGCAGCGTATAGCTGGTGGAGGCCTGGCCGTTGCTGCCAGTCGTGGCTGAGGTCGGAGTAAACTGACCACCCGCACCATTGTCGGTGAAGTTCACCAGTACACCCGACTGGTTAACGCCATTATTGGTGGCGGTCACCACCAGCGGCAGCGGCAGCGTGGTGCCAGGGGCGCCGGTCTGATTGCTGCCCGAGGTCGGACTCAAGGTCTCCGACTGCACCGTCTCGGTGAAGGTGGTGGAATTGTAGCCCGTGGCAGAAGCCGTGACGGTTATGGCCGAGCCTGTCGTCGGCAAGGTGTAGCTCGTCGACGCGATACCGCTGCTGTTGGTAACGGCCGTGATCGGATTGAATGTGCCGCCGGCTCCGCCGTCGGTGAAAGTCACGCTCACGCCAGATATCCCGGCGCCACCGTTGATGTTGCTCGCCTCTGCGGTCAGCGGAATGGGTAGGGTCGTGCCCGGATTGCCGGTCTGCCCGCTGCCCCCCGTGTCCGTCAATCCGTAGATGGGAGTGAGATACCAGGGCATGGTGGTGGCATCGGACTTGAGGAATTGCAGCCACTGGCTCGCTACTTTATATTGTCCGAACTCCGACGACGGGTGCGTGCCATCGGCGGAGAAGTCGGCACAATCCCAGATCAGGCCGTCTGCGCGTCCCAGCATGCCGTTCGACCAGTAATATGGTCCCCACGACATCCACGGCGCTTCGACGGGCCCGTTGGCCGGGTTGTAGTTCAGGTTGGCGTTGCCGTTGATTTGGTCCCCAATCGCCCATTTTGCCGCCCAGCCCACTTCATAGGCATAAGGCTCTGGATTGTCGGGACTGCCCACACCATTGGAATATCCGCCATACACGCGCGACGAGAAATACACCAGCTTCAGATTGGGAAACAGCGTCAGCATGGTATTCATCATCGTTTCGTATTGCGACTGCAGCGCGGTGATGTCGGAGGGGAACGTGCCGGTGGCGATACCGTCGGTATCTTCCATCACGATGGCGACCACTTGCTCAGAGGTCACTCCGTTCTGGGGCAGGTAATTGTAGAGAACCGTGTTCCAGTAGAACGAGGTGGTGCTGGTCAGATTATTCGGTGTAGCGCCGCCCTGAGCTCCGTTCACGAGCACAAGATAGGGGTTCTTGGTGGGATCGGAATTAGCGATAGGCAGGAAGCGGTTGAATTCGTTCTGCAGGGTGGATTCGCCTACCGCCATCAGAACATACTTGCCCGTAGGACTGTAGACGCCACTGCTGTTGAGTGGAACAATCCCTTGGGCGAAGGCGATTCCGGCGGAGTTCTGGGCGGAGGGGCGAACATTAGCTCCGTTGGGATAAAGGCCGCCTTCGTAGCCTTCGAACAATCCGGTGCCCAGATCGCTGATGGCGACCAGAGGAGTGCCTGCCACCGGATCGTTGTAGGAAATATCGTTGCAGTTGTCGGCCAGGTTGGCGAACACGCCGATGGTCAGCGTGTCATTCGCCGTGTTGCCGGTCGAAGAGTCGGTAACCTGCACCGTGAAGGAATAATTGCCGGTGGTAACGCTCGAAGCCAGGGTGCCGGTGATTTCACCCGAGCTCGATAAAGTCAGGCCCGACGGAAGCGATGAGCCACTGGCCAGACTCCAGGTATAGGGGCCCACGCCGCCGCTGGTGGCCAATTGATACTCGTACGCGGCGCTCTGCGTAGCCTGCGGCAACGTCGGGTTGTTGGAAACGGCCAGCGTGGTATCCGCCACCCCGTTTCCGGTCAATGCCGTTCCATTGTCAGGCAGGCTGTTGTAGGAAAGATCGAGCGATCCGGTCTCTCCTGAAGTCACTTCGCCGGGCGTGTAGTAGACCTGGATTTGAAGACTCTTGCCGGCATCGATGACGTATGGCAAAGTCACCGCGCTGGTGGTGAAACTGGCGGGTGCGGGATCGATTGCGGTCAGGTTAACCGAAGTGCTGCCAGTGTTGTTGATGGTCACCGTCTGCGCGGCGCTGGTAGTCCCCACGGGTTGGTTGGGAAAGCTCAGCGTGCTGGGGGTGACGCTGGCGACGGCGGTCGTGCTCAACGCGGTGCCCGTCAACGGAACGTCCACCGTGGTCCCGTCGTTCATCGTCATGATGAAGTTGCAACTATACGCTTGGGCAACCGTGGGCTGAAAGAAAATGGAATAGTGAGTCAGGGTCTGCGTTGCTCCAAACGAGAACGGAGCCACACCGGAAGAAATGCCGAAGCCGGGGCAGGAAAAGCTGATAGAAATGATGACAATATCCTGCACGTTAGCGGTGACCGTAATGCTCTTGCTCCCCGAATCTAAACCTACATAGGTGTTCGGAAACGACAGTGAGCTTGGACTCGACGTGACATCTTGCGCGAAAGCCGATCCTGTAATCGTGACGAGGAGAATCCCAGCCAGCAGGCAAAGAGCGAAACGTGACACCTTCATATTCTGTCTCCAATTAAGTTTCTTGTAACTTCTTGCATTCATCGTTCGTGCATTCCCATACCGGAGGTTCCGCGGTGGAGCACCCAATTTGCGGCTGGATGCCTTAATCACGCCTTCCGACATTAGTGGCAGTCCGACACAAAGTGCTTATTTCCTACGTGATAGGCGGGGGAGCCCAGGAACGATAGAATCGCTGGGGAAATCTCTGCTCATTCTGGGTGTGCGCGTGTGTCCTGTCAAGGATGAAACTTCTTGCACACTGCCGCGTGGGCGCATCGCCCACCCCTTACGCGGGGAAGTCCCAGCCTTCTTCCCTCATTTTGCGATTGCTCCACTGCTGAAGTTGTTCAAACAAAGCGGGTTCGATTACGGCAAAGCGAATACCGACGCGCCCCTCATCGCCCACCCACATGACGCGCGCTTTTGCCTGGAATAGGGTCTCGCTCTCGGGCAGAACGAAGCGTACGTCCAGCAACCCGGTATAGCGCAGCGGTTCGGTCAGGCCATCCAGGCCCATACCTCCCGTACTGAGATTGACTCCCTGGACAGAAACCTCTTCCCCGCGCATGTTCCGAATGGTCACCGGAATTTGCACGCGGGCGCGAAAGAACTTCTGCTGCTCGCTGCTGATCAGGCCTAGCGTCGAGGCAGAGGATTCCTCGGCCGTGGACGTGATGTTGTATTCCTTGAGCTTGCGGCTCAGGGTTCGCCGCGAAATGCCCAGTTGCTCGGCGGCCAGGGTGCGTTGCCCGCCAGTACGCTCCAGGGCCTTGCGGATCATCTGCTCTTCCATGCTCTCCAGGTCGCTGACCGGCAGGGCGGAAGCCTGACGGCGGGCGACGGGTTCTCCGTGGAAAGCCGTGGTGAGATGAGAAACTTCTACTTCCCGCCCCGGAGTTTCCATGGCGACCCTCGCCACCAGATTGCGTAGTTCGCGAACATTGCCCGGCCAGGGATGCGCGAGCAGGGCTGAAATGGCTTGCGGGGAAAAACCCTTGCCCGGAGACTTCAGGCGAAGAAAATGTTCCGCCAGGGCGACGATGTCCTCTGGACGCTCGCGCAGCGGAGGAACACGAAGCTGGAACTGGCCGAGGCGGTGAAAAAGATCCTGCCGGAAGCGACCCTCTTGCACCCCGGCTTCCAGATCGCGGTTGGTAGCGGCCACAACCCGCACATCCACCTTGATTTTGCGATGTCCTCCGAGACGAAAGAAAGGCTGGCCGTCGAGCACGCGCAGCAACTTGACTTGCGTGTGCAGTTGCAACTCGCCAATTTCATCGAGGAAGATCGTGCCTTTGTCGGCAAGTTCGAAGAGCCCGGGCTTGGATGCGTCGGCGCCGCTGAACGCGCCCTTTTCGTAGCCGAAGAGTTCGCTCTCCACCAGATTTTCGGGCAGGGCAGCGCAATTGATATCGACCCAGGCGCGACTGCGCCGGTGCGACGATTCGTGGATGGTGCGTGCGATGAGTTCCTTGCCGGTGCCCGTCTCGCCAGTAATCAGAACAGTTTCGGTGTGGCTGGCGACGCGATCCACCAGCCCAATGAACTTGTGCATCACCGGGCTGGCCAGGATGAACTGCGTGCCCTCAATCGTGCGCGAAACGATGTGCGCGCCGGTTGAGGTTTCAGTCGCCACGTCCGCCACATCGTATTCGTCCCGCTTTTCGACGAATGCCACAATGGCTGCCGCTTTGGAGTCTGTGCCGCGCAGAAGCGTGGCGGAAATGCTCACGGGAAATTTGTGGCCCTTCTTGGTCAGGGCGAATCCGTTGGCGCGGTGGCTGCCCTCGGATCGGACCGTTTCCAGCATGGTCCGCCCCATGAGATCACCGCTGCGGCCGTTTGCCGTCTCCGCAATGGCAAACAGAGCGCAGAATTCGCGGCGAATGATCTCTTGCTGGGAGTATCCGATGAGCTGCAGAAATGCCGCATCGCAGGAACTGCAGCGGCCTTCCACATCAAAACAGATTACCGCCGGGTCCTGCAAAACAGGCGCGGCATCCTGGTCACCTTGCGAGACGGTCAGTGGCTCTGGCAATTCTGGGCTGAAACCGTGTGTAAGCATGTTGGCGTTTGGGACGATGTTGCCATAGCCGGGGCGATTCGCGACAAAGCACACCTGTACAACGATCACGAAAGTAATGGGGACTTGCCCCGCACGCGTAACGGAAACCCCCTATCGAACGGCCACGAAAGGGGTCGGCTCCGGGTTACCACCGTAAGCTTCTGAACCGGCAATCGATGCCATAGGATTCGAGCGAGGCTCGCATTGGGCAAAGTGTGCGTAGAGGAGTTCGCGAGTCCAAGTGGCGTATCGGTGTGCCCCGACAAATGCAATCACGGGAACTGAGGTTAAGAGCAGCCACGGTGCGGCGGTTAGTAATGAAACGTGGGGCCAGATGAAACCAGGCTCAGACGGATTGTCGCTCCAGACCAAGGCCTTTGTCACCCTCACTGCGTCGTTCGGCGTAGTGGCGCTGGGGTATGCCTTGTTGCATTGGCAATCGCAGGATCTGATGCGCTTCCTGTGCTACCTGGCCGTCGCCGTACTGGCTTCAGGACTCAAAGTTCAACTGCCCGGCATCGACGGCACCATGTCGGTGAACTTTCTGTTCATTTTGCTGGGCGTGCTGGAACTGAGCCTGTCAGAGACCCTGGTGATCGGCTGCACAGCAACTCTGGTGCAGAGCGTGTGGCAGACGCGCAAACGGCTGGATCCGGTCAAAGTGATTTTCAATGTGGCGGGGATGATGGCCAACGCCAGCGCCCTGACCTACGTGACCTATCACTGGCTGATTGGCCGGTTCGGATCGAGTAAGCCGATTCTGCTCATGGCAGCGGCCATGGTGTTTTTCTTCGCCAACACCATGCCCATCTCCATCGTCATTTCGCTGACCGAAGGCAAACCGGCCCGCAAAGTGTGGTCCGAATGCTATTTCTGGTCCTTCCCATACTACCTGGTTGGAGCTGCGGCTGTGGGATTGGTCGGACTGGTGAACCGTACGGCGGGATGGCAAACTTCCCTCCTGGTCTTGCCCCTGATCTATTGGGTCTATCGCTCCTACCGCCTTTATCTCGGCCGGCTGGAGGCTGAGAAAGAGCGGGTGGAAATCGAAAAGCGGCACGTCGAGCAAATTGCTTCGCTCAACATGCGGACCATCGAAGCTCTGGCCCTTGCCATCGAAGCCAAAGACCACACCACGCACACTCACCTGCAGCGCGTGCGCACCTACGCGCTGGAAATCGCCAAGGAAATGAATCTCGACGAAGGCCAGATCGAGGCATTGCGAGCCGCAGCCTTGTTACACGACATCGGAAAGCTGGCGGTACCGGAACAGATCATCAACAAGCCGGGAAAGCTTACGCCCGAAGAATTCGAGAAGATGAAGGTTCATCCCATAGTGGGAGCCGAGATTCTGGAGCGGGTGGCGTTTCCTTACCCCGTCGCGCCCATCGTCCGGTCGCATCACGAGCGCTGGGATGGATCGGGATATCCGGAGGGACTGGCGGCCGAGGAGATCCCCATCGGCGCGCGCATCCTGGCTGCGGTCGACTGCCTGGATGCGCTGGCATCCCACCGCCAATATCGGCCGGCCCTGCCACTGAACGAGGCGATGGCCAAAGTACGCGAGATGGCCGGCACTTCCTTCGATCCGAAGGTCGTGGAGATTCTTGACCGGCGCTACGTTGAGCTGGAGCGCATGGCGCACATCACCGAGGACACGATCACTACACCGGGCCTGTCGAAAACGGTGCGAGTGGAGCGGGGTCTGGCGCCAGCCGCCGGATTCGAGCGAACCGAATCCAGCTACGGAGGATCGGAGAGCGCGGACTTCCTGACCTCCATTGCGTCGGCCCGTCAGGAAGCGCAGACCATGTTCGAGTTGAGCCAGGATCTGGGCGTTTCGCTGAGCCTCAGCGAAACGCTGTCGGTTCTGTCGATGCGCTTGCGGCGACTGATTCCCTACGACTCCATCGCGGTGTACGTCAATCGCAACGGCTGGTTGTTGCCGGAACTGGTGAGCGGAGAAAATTTTCGCGCTCTATCGGCGTTGAAAGTAAAAGTTGGCGACGGATTGTGCGGCTGGGTCGCGCAAAACTGCAAACCGATCGTCAACGGCAATCCTCAGGTCGAACCTGGCTACGGAAACGAGGCGGGCGTGCAAGCCACGCTGCAATCGGCTCTGGCGGTGCCGCTTGAAGGGCTGAATGGTGTGGTCGGCGTGCTCGCCATGTATCAGACCAACCGCGACGCCTTCACGCCCGATCATCTGAGAATTCTGCTTGCTGTGGCTGCCAAGGTCGCGCTTTCGGTGGAGAACGCGCTGAAGTATCAGCAGGCGGAGAGTTCGGCGACCACCGACTTTTTGACCGGCCTGCCCAACGCGCGCTCGTTGTTTGTGCATCTGGCGCAGGAACTGGCGCGTTGCCGGCGCATGCAGACGTCGCTGACTGTGATGGTCTGTGACATCGACGGATTCAAGCAGATCAACGATTCCTACGGTCATCTGGAAGGCGACAAGCTACTGCGTGAGTTCACGAAACGAGTGACCGACGTCTGCCGCGGCTACGACTACGTGGCCCGCATGGGTGGCGACGAGTTCGTAATCACCTGCCCCGGGCTGGCCGGCGACGCCGCCAAAGATAAAGCGGAAAGGCTGAATCAGGCGGCGATCGAGTCCGGCCGGCAAATCTGCGGAAAAGACTTGATCACGCTGAGCGTAGGCATGGCCTACTGCCCGGAAGATGGCTTCGATGTGGAACGGCTGCTGGCCGAAGCGGACCGGCGCATGTATTCGATGAAACAGGTTCATCATGCCCAGGCTGCGGCGCGCACCCCTGCCCTTCAAGACCAACCTGCAATCCATCAGCATGCCATTACTCCAGATGACAAAAGCCTCGGGGCTGCAGCGGAATAGGAGGTTGTCCGGTTGCTAGCACGGAGAATTGCACGCCACGGGATCACCCTCGTCGCTATCGTTCTGCTCGGCGGCTTTCTGTCGGCCCTGCTGGTCCGGCTCGCGCCGGGATTCGACGCCGACGAAGCCGAACTGGATCCTCATCTGAACTCAGAAAGCATTCAAGCCCTGCGCCAGGCGCGGGCCGAACAGCATAACATTCTGCGTTTCTACCTTCATTCACTCGAACACGCGGCGCATGGCGACCTGGGCACATCGATTTCTTTGAACCAACCAGTCGCCGCATTGTTGCGCCAACGCATTCCCGTGACGCTGCGCATGGCAGGCATGGGCTTGTTATTGAGCTGGGCGGCGGCAATGGCACTAGCCCTGAGCGCCGCCTGGTTGCGATTCCAGACCTATGACACCCTCGCCACAGTTATCAGTGGCACGTTACTGTGCATTCCTGCGGCGGTGCTGGCTCTGTTGTCGGTGCTGTGGAATGTGCCCGGCGCAATCGCGATCGCGCTGATCGTGTTTCCCCGCGACTACCGCTATGCGCGGAACCTGCTCGCGAAAGCCTATTCCATGCCTCACATTATCACCGCGCGGGCCAAAGGCCTGAGCGAGTGGCGCATTCTTTTGTGGCACGCGGTTCCGGTCGCTGCTCCGCAATTGCTGGCGGTCGCCGGGGTTACGGTCAGTCTCGCGCTGGGCGCAGCCATTCCCGTGGAGGCTCTCTGCGGCTTCGCCGGCGTCGGACAACTCGCCTGGCAGGCCGCGTTGGCCCGCGATCTTCCCTTGCTCATGAACATCACGATTCTGGTGACGCTCGTAACCTTGCTGGCAAACTCCAGTGCAGATGTAATCGGATCATTAGTTCGCAATCAGGAAGTCTGAGGGCTCCGCATGGATTGCAACGGATGAGCGCCGGGCGCAGGGTGGCGTGTGCGGTTTTGCTGCTTGTGGCCGGCGTGTCATTGGCTGCGAACTGGCTGGCTCCGGGGGGATATGCCAAGCAGTATCGCGAAGCCACCGACGCGCCTCCGTCGCGCCAGCACTGGCTGGGCACCGATGAGATTGGGCGCGACCGCTTTGCCCGCGTGCTTTACGGAACGCGAATCTCGCTCTTGCTGGCTCCAGCCGCGGCTCTGCTGTCCACGTTGATGGCCGCTCTGATCGGTGGACTCGCGGGATATCTGGGCGGTGTATGGGCGCGGATCGCAATGGCCGTCACTGACTTGTTTCTGTCATTGCCCTGGCTGTTTCTGCTGATCATGGTGCGGGCGTTGATGCCGCTGAACGTCTCGCCCTTGTTTTCGATTGTTGTGACGTTCTTCATGCTCGGCTTGCTGGGATGGACCAGCGCCGCGCGCGTGCTGTGCGCCAGTTCCGCGACACTGAAAGATTCCGATTTTGTGCGCCAGGCGCGGGCCTCCGGAGTTCGCGGGGCAAGGCTGTTCTGGATTCACGTGCTGCCGAATTTGAAGCCCGTGCTGTATGCGCAGTTCTGGGTTTCGATTCCGGTGTTCATTTTGAGCGAAGCCAACCTGGGCATTCTCGGCTTGGGCGTGGCTGAGCCCATGCCGTCGTGGGGAAGTTTGTTGAAGGAACTGGAAGGGCTGGTTTCGGTGGGCGAAGAGCCGTGGAAGTTCGTTCCGCTGGCGCTGCTGATCGTGGTGGTGACGTCGTTTCAACTCGTGCTTTCCAATCAGGAAGAGGTGGCGGTATGAGCAGTTTTCGTAAATACACACAGAATTCTTTTCGCTCGATTGTCTTCTCCCTGCTCTGTCTGGGCATCCTCGCCGCAAACGCGCTGGCTCAAGGAGAATTACGCTTCTGCCTGCGTTCGGAACCCAAGACTTTCGATCCGCTAAAGGTGGATGACGACGCGTCCAGCGCGATCCGCTATTTGACGGGAGGCTTGCTGGTGCGTATGAACCGCCAGACCCAGGCTCTGGAGCCGGAACTGGCAACGTCGTGGAAGGTGTCGAAAGACGGCAAGCAGATCAGCTTCACCCTGCGCAGCGGAATTTCTTTCTCGGACGGCACGCCCTTCTCCGCGGAAGACGTCGCCTACACCGTGCAGCAGTTGATGGATCCGGCCCTGCATTCGCCCACTGGAGATTCTTTCCGCTCCGGCCCAGGCAACGTGGAAACGAAAATCATTTCGCCCACACAGATTTCGATTACCTTCCCCGCGCCGGTGGCCGCGCTCGACCGCCAGTTCGACGGAGTTGCCATGGTTTCCGCGCACTCACCGAAAAAGGAAATGGCCGTGCTCGGTCCTTTCATGGTCGCCGATTACAAGCCAGGAGCGACCATCCTGCTGAAGAAGAATCCGAATTACTGGAAGAGCGACGCCCAGGGCCGCAAGCTGCCTTATCTGGATTCGATCCGCCTCGACATTCAGTCCAACCGCGACGTGGAAATGCTGCGCTTCAAACGCGGGGAAATCGATCTGATCAATTCGCTGGACAGCGAATATTTCGACAAACTGGCCGCGACCAATCCGCAGGTTGTGCATGATGCCGGGGCATCGCTCGACAGCGAGCAGATGTGGTTCAACCAGGTGGCAAAAGCACCGCTTCCTGCCTACAAGAAAGCCTGGTTCCGTTCCGCGAATTTCCGCCGCGCCATTTCTGCAGCCGTCAATCGTGACGATCTCGCGCGTGTGGTTTTCCGCGGACATGCGCAGCCCGCCGTGGGCCCGGTTTCTCCCGCGAATAAATTCTGGTTCAACGCCAAACTCAAGCCGGAGAATTATTCTCCCGACGCCGCGCTGAAATTGCTGCAAGCCGACGGCTTCCGCATGGAGAACGGCACCCTGAAAGACAAAGACGGAAACGCAGTCATCTTCTCCATCATCACCAACTCCGGCAACAAGTATCGCGAACGCATGGCTTCCATGATTCAGGACGACATGCAGAAGATCGGAATTCACGTCAATGTGGTCACGCTCGACTTCCCTTCCCTGATCGATCGGATGATGCAAAGCTTCGATTACGAAGCGATTCTTCTGGGGCTGACCAATGCGGGCCTTGACCCCAGCGACCAGATGAACGTGTGGCTGAGTTCATCGGAAAATCATCAATGGAATCCGCAGGAAAAATCTCCAGAAACCGCGTGGGAAGCGGAGATTGACAAGCTGATGCGGGCACAGGCGTCTTCTTCGGACCCGAAGAAGCGGAAAGAAAGCTTCGATCGCGTACAGGAAATCGCCGTGGAACAGGCGCCGTTTATCTATCTCGTGAACAAGAACGCCTTGTCGGCGATTTCTCCGTCGGTGCACGGCGCGAATCCGGTCATCCTGCTGCCGCAAACCTACTGGAACGCGGAACTGCTGACGAAATAGCTCCACTCTCGATCGCGGAAGCGCGCACGAGAGCGCAGCTCCACGCGAAGGGAAATGCTCTTGACTGACCAACGACAAAACGACGCGCTATTATCCCTTCGCATCTCGGTGCGTTATGGCGGCAAACCGGACGTGCTGCGCGATGTGGCGCTCGATGTCCGCCGGGGTGAAGTTCTGGGGCTTATCGGCCAAAGCGGCTCGGGAAAGAGCACGCTGGCGATGACGATTCTCGGATTGCTCGACGGCAAGCGCGTCCAAGCTCGCGGAACCATCGATTTTGAAGGCCGCGATCTGCTGCAACTCCGCGAACGCGAAATGCGAGACCTGCGCGGAAGGAAAATCGCGCTGGTCTTGCAAAGCCCGCTCTCCTCGCTGAATCCAGCGCTGAAGATACGAACTCAGTTGAAAGAGACCTGGCGGGCGCACGCTTCCGGATCGGCTTCCGACTGCGATCGCGCCATGCGGACGGCGCTGGAAAGCGTCAGCCTGCCTCCCACCGACGAATTCCTGGCGAAATATCCGGCACAGATGAGCGTGGGGCAGGCGCAACGCGTGCTGATCTCAATGGCGGTCATGCATCGTCCGGCGCTGCTGATCGCCGATGAGGCCACCAGCGCGCTCGACGTGATCACGCAGGCCGAAATCCTGGCTCTATTTCGCGAACTCAACCGCAACTCCGGAATGTCGATCCTCTACATCTCGCATGACCTGGCTTCTGTGGCTGGAATCTGCGACCGCATCTCCATTCTCCACCAGGGAGAGATCGTCGAGTCTGGCTCAGTCGAACAAGTCCTGCTGCAGCCGCAACACGAATACACCCGGCGCCTGATGGCAGCCATGCCCCACCTTCCGCAGAAACAGGAAGCCTCGCAAGCCGCCAGAGCCTAATCAAACTCCAGTAATCTCAGCACCGATAACGAAGGTCAGTTCTTCCTCGCCACTGTGGGACAGGAAGTCTCATGCCAACACGAGGGGACAAAGTGGCCCAGCCACGCTCCAACAGCCGCCCAGCATATCTCACAGAATCAACAACTTACGAGCCCACAGTTGGCGGTCCCCGTGCACATGCATAGGCGGAACGAAATCGTCCCCTAATCTATCGAGAGGTTCGACTCATGTTGACGAAACAAAAATCACAGAAACGCGGCGAGCGACACAGTGCCGCATGGGGCAAGCGCCTGAGCATGGCGCTGTTGCTCGCAACCGGAATGGCTTTTGGACAGCATTCCTACGACGCCACCGAAGGCCCGGCTGCTTCGCACATTTCTTCCGAACTCTCGGAACTGCTGGCCAAAGCCAAGCAGGGCTCGGCCGACGGGACGATTCGAGTGATCGTGCAGTACAGGCAAGTGCCCACTGCGGCTCACTATGCAACCATGCGGCAGCGCGGCGGCACTCTCCATTCGAAACTCCAGTTGATCAAGGGCGCTTCGTTTACCATCCCGGCCAGCCTGTTGCCGGAGTTGGAAGCGGATCCTGAGATCGTTCATGTGAGCGTCGACCATCCCATGCAGGTGATGGACGATCTGACCAATAGCGCGACCGGCGTTGCCTCCGCGTGGAACGCGGGATATACGGGCAGCGGCGTAGGCGTTGCCATCATCGACAGCGGCATCAACGACAGCCATCCCGACCTCTGGAATTCCGCCGAGACTACCTCGCGCGTCGTCTATCACGCGGACTTCACCGGAACGGCGAACACGAACTCAGCGGGCGCGAAATATGACCTCTACGGTCACGGCACCCACGTCGCCGGCATTGTCGGCGGCAACGGCTACCTTTCAGCTGGTCAGTATGAAGGTGTTGCCCCGGGCGTCTCGCTGATCGATCTGCGAGCTCTGGACTTGAACGGCGCGGGCACTGACAGCACGGTGATCGCCGCCATTCAGGCCGCTATCAGCCTGAAGAGCACCTACAACATTCGCATCATCAACCTGTCGCTCGGTCGCGGCATCTCTGAGAGCTACACGCTGGATCCTCTCTGCCAGGCTGTGGAATCGGCTTGGAAAGACGGCATTCTGGTGGTGGTGGCGGCCGGCAACTATGGCCGTCTGAGCGTCAACGGCAGCAACGGCTACGGCACGATCACCGCGCCGGGCAACGATCCGTACGTTTTGACCGTAGGCGCGACCAAGAGCAACGGCTCTTCTTCCGCTTCGGCGCAGACCCTGGCCAGCTTCAGCTCCAAGGGCCCCACGACCTTCGATCACATCGTGAAGCCTGACATGGTTGCCCCCGGCAACGATGTCGTCTCTCTGGCAGCGCCGGGAGCCACTCTGGAAGCGGCATATCCGGCCGAGCTCGTGGCCGGCACCAACGGCGCAAACAGCTACTTCAGCTTGAGCGGCACCAGCATGGCAACGCCAGCAGTCGTGGGCGCAGCGGCTCTGTTGTTGCAGGAGCACAGCACACTGACTCCCGATCAGCTGAAAGCGCGGCTGATGCGGACGACCTACAAAATGGGGCTGACTTCGACCTCTGCGTATGTGCCCCATTTGAGCCAGACCTTCACCAGTATTTACGACCTGTTTTCGGTAGGGTCCGGACTGCTGGATGTGCAAACAGCAACTGCCGACACCAACGTACCTCCGACGAACGTCGGAACGGCTCTTTCTCCGACTGCGGTTTACAACGCTTCCAACGGAACGGTCTCGATCGTGTACGGAAACGCGAGCGTTGCCAGTTCGTCGGTGGTTTGGGGAACCTCGGTAGTGTGGGGAACGTCAATCGTCTGGGGCGCAGCGGAAGTGAGCGGCACCTCGGTGGTTTGGGGCAGCTCGGTAATCTGGAATAACAACGCCCTGACCGCGTTCAGCGTGATTTGGGGCTCCAGCACGGGCACGGCCTCGGCCACAAGCATAGTCTGGGGAGCTTCAGTAGGCAGCGCAGACGCCGCATTCAACGACGCCGGCGACGATGAACAGTAACGACACCGTGTAAATACAACAGAAAGGAGAAAAATATCATGAAAAATACACGGCGAGTTACGACCTTCATCAGCGCAATGATTCTGGCCGGACTCGGCATCGCAGGCTACGCAGGATTCCGAAGCCATACCCTGCACATGCCTCTGGCGCTGGCGGTCCTGGCTCTGGCGGCAGCAAGTTCGAAGATGAAAGTAAAGCTGCCCGGCATCGACGGCACCATGTCAGTGAACCTGCCCTTCCTGCTGACGGCGGCAGTCAGTTTGAGTTCCGCTGAAGCAGTAATGGTCGCCTGCATCTCGACTGCGGTGCAATGCTGGCCGCGGAAAGATGCGAAATTCAAACCGCAACAACTGGCCTTCAACCTCAGCATGATGGCAGTTGCCAGTTCGGCGGCGAGCCTGGTGTTCCATGCGCAACCGTTCGGCAGCTCCAGTCCTCTGGGAGTCGCGCTCGCGGCAGCCATGCTGTTCCTGGGCCAGACCGCTCCGGTCGCAGCGATCGTAGCCTTGAGCGAGGGGAGATCGGCGATCTCCACATGGTCGAACCTGGCTCAGTTGTCGTTCCCCTACTATGTGGTTGGAGCTGGACTGACCTTTATGGTTGAGGCGGCCAGTTCTCACCTCGGCTGGGGTTTGGCACTCGCGGTCTTTCCGGTCACCTATGGGATTCACCGCTCTTACCAGACGTACTTCGGCAGGATCGTTGAGAGCGTGCAACCGAAGGTCATGGTTCGAGCCGCGGGGGCTGGAGCATAGAGGAGATCAAGTTCTCTCAGCAACATCCTCACAACGAACCTGCTTGTAAGCAACAAAGAGTGGCACAGGGCCAATCCTGTGCCACTTTCATTTTTGGGGTTGGTTCAAAGCGCCGGATCTCGGCGACCATTCTGATTACCTGGCGTACGACGGGCACTTCCGTAACGCATCCTTACATAACCAGCGTCAGCTCCTGCGCCAAGGCGGTGAGACAAGGTGTCCCGCGCCCGCCTGCGCGGGACAGAGTGGCCCACGCTCGATCAAACAGGCGCAGCTAAACATCGCAGAATCAACAGCTTTAGGCAGGACAATTGGTCCTTCTCGTGCACAACTACCCTTGTCCGTCGGTCGACTAGCGTTTTCACGGGCAAGCGAGATTCTCAATGACAAAGAAACCTAATACACAGAAGCGCGGCGAGCGGCACAGCGCGGCCTGGGGCAAACGCCTTGGCCTGGTTCTCCTTCTCGTCGTCGGAATGGCGTCCGGGCAAGAAGAAGCCAACAGCTCGCAAGCCATGAACCCGACCAAGTTCGCACCCGATGTTGCGCGACTGTTAACCCAGTCTGGCAATTCCACCCAATCGGTCAAGGTGATCGTGCAGTACAAATCAGCACCGCAGGCTGCCGCTGTGACCCGCGTGCAGCATCTTGGGGGAAAGCTGAACAACAGCTTGAGCCTGGTTCAGGGAGAAGCCTTTACAGTTCCTGCCAACAGCCTGACGACGATTGCCGCCGATCCCACGGTCAGCTATATCAGCCTGGACCATCCCGTCAAAGCGATGGACGACTACACCAATGCCGCCATGAATGTGAGCGCGGCGTGGAGCGCAGGCTATAACGGAGCCGGCATCGGCGTGGCTGTGATCGATAGCGGCATCAACGACAACCATCCCGACCTGTGGACCTCGAACCAGCAGAATTCGCGAGTGGTCTATCACCAGGATTTCACCGGCACCAGCACCTACAACTCCTGGGGCAAACAGGTGTATGACACCTATGGCCACGGCACGCACGTCGCCGGCATCATCGGCGGCAACGGCTATCTGTCCAATGGAAATTACTCCGGCGTCGCCCCGAACGTGAATTTGCTCGATCTGCGCGTGCTCGATGTCAATGGAGCGGGCAGCGACAGCCTGGTGATCTCGGCCATCTCAAAGGCGATCACGCTGAAGAAAACCTACAACATCAGAGTGATCAACCTGTCGCTCGGCCGTCCGATTTTCGAAGGCTACGCCTCCGATCCACTCTGCCAGGCGGTTGAGTCGGCATGGAAGGCCGGTATCGTGGTGGTGGTCGCGGCGGGCAACTATGGACGCCTCAGCGTGTTCGGCAGCGACGGCTACGGCACGGTCGCCGCTCCCGGCAATGATCCCTTCGTTCTCACCGTGGGCGCTATGAAAACGATGGGGACGTTCCCTCGGACCGATGACCTCATCGCCAGCTATAGCTCCAAGGGACCCACGACGTTTGATCACGTGGTGAAACCGGATGTGGTTGCCCCTGGCAACCTGGTGGTTTCCCTCGACGACCCCGGCAGCACCCTCGATATTGAGTATCCCGGCAATGAAGTGGCCGGCAACCGATCCAGCCACGATTACTTCACCTTGAGCGGCACCAGCATGGCGACTCCCGCCGTATCGGGCGCGGTCGCTCTGCTGCTCGAACAACATTCAACCCTGACGCCGGACCAGATCAAAGCGCGCCTGATGAAGACCGCGTATAAGACTTTCCCGACGTCTTCCACCGCAACCGATCCCACCACCGGCCAAACCTATACCTCGTACTACGATATGTTCACGGTGGGCGCGGGTTATGTCGATGTCAACGCAGCAGTCGGCAACAACGACCTGACCTCGACGACCGTCGGCGCGGCGCTTTCGCCCACGGCTTCCCACAATGCTTCGACCGGCAAGATCACGCTGTCGAATGGCAACTCCACGGTGGCGTCGTCTTCCGTGGTCTGGGGCGCATCGACGGTGTGGGGTACCTCGGTGGTGTGGGGCACAAACGTTTCGGGCAGCTCCGTAGTTTGGGGCAGTTCGGTGGTCTGGGGCGCAAGCACCTTGAGCGGCTTCAGCGTGGTGTGGAGCACAACCACGACCTCGGCAGCCAGCGTGGTGTGGGGAGCGACCTCCAGCGCCATGGGCGCCTTCAACCAGGCCATTGGCGAACAATAACGAACCGTGTGAAAACTTCGGAAAGGAGGACGCTATGAATCACACACGGCAAGTTACGATGTTCATCGGCGCGATGCTACTGGCGGGACTCGGCGCGGCGAGCTTCGCAGGATTCCAAAGTCACACGCTTCACCTGCCGATCGCTCTGGGGATTCTGGCTCTGGCGGCTGCGACTTCACGCATGAAAGCCAAACTTCCGGGCGTGCATGGCAATATGTCTGCCAACCTGCCATTCCTATTGACGGCAGTCGTCAAACTGAGCGCGGTTGAGGCCGTTCTTATCGCCTGCGCCTGTACGGCGGTGCAATGCTGGCCGCGGAAAGGCGGGAAACTCAACGCGCAGCAGATGGCGTTCAACCTCAGCATGATGGCGTTTGCCAGCGCCACTGCGAGCCTTATGCTGCGCGCGGACTGGCTTGGCGGGTGGAAGTCGGGTCCTTTGGGAATCGCGATGGCGACGGCCACTCTGTTCCTCGGTCAAACGGCGCCAGTGTCCGGCATCGTGGCGATGAGTGAACGGCGGTCGGCCTTCTTCATCTGGCGGGAATTGGCACAGTTGTCGTTTCCTTACTACGTCGCCAGCGCGGGCTTGACCTTCATGGTCCAGACGATGAGTTCACAGTTGGGCTGGGGATTGGCGCTCGCAGTCTTCCCCGTGATGTACGGCATTCATCGCTCCTACAAGATGTACTTCCAGCAGATGACCGGGCACATGCGAATAGAGGTGCACGCTCGGGCCGCTGCGGTTGGAGCCTGACTCTTTACGGCCTGACGCTGCGCACGAATAAACAAAACTGGCACGGGATTAAACCCGTGCCAGTTTTTCTTTTCAGCCTATCTCACATTCCGTTGCTGGGATCGAGCCAGGTTCCGGCTTTACTATCCGCCGGTTCCGCTTCCTCCAGCCTCCTGCTGTACCTGCGATTCAGTTCGATCCGCATCGGTCTGCTGCTGTTGCAGAGTCCCACCGGCTGACGTATCCGGCTTCGGGGGCGGAACGTTGCTGGCTACCGTGTTTGCGCCGCCCGGAACACCCGGAATCTTGCCGTGTCCTTGCTTGGCTGCCAGCACTTTCTCGCCGTCGTCCAGACGCTCGCGGGAATGGTTGTACATTTCCTGCAGATCGTCCACCGAAACCGCCACCGTCTTGTTGGCCGCACAGTCGTTTCTCTTGCTGCTGAGGACGGTCACGCCCACCCGCTGGTCCCCATCGGGATTGTCGTCGACACGTTTCAGAACATCGCCCTGCGTCAGCGAACATTCCTGTCCATCGGCACTGACCGCGAGATCGGAACTCACGATGAAGATGCGGTGCGTGAGCGCGGGAGGAGCTTCGTTCACGGTGTCGGGTGCGCCAGGGTTGGAAGTATTCGGCTGGCTCGGCTGACTCGCCGGACCCGGTTGATTCTGGGCGGCGGCAGTCTGTTCGTCCTTGATTTCCTGCCTTATTTCTTCGGTGATGGCCGCTTTGACTTCCGGCGAAATGTTGATAGTGACATTCACCGTGGTCTGGTTCGGCCCTTGCTGGCCGGGGGCAGACTGATCCTGAGCGGTCTGATCCTGCGAGTTGTCCTGCGACTGCTGATCGTTGTAGGCGTCTTGCAGATCGGTGGACATTTCGTAATCGGTCAGCCACGGCGCTGGTCCCGTGTAGAAGGGATAAGGCTGGTAGCCATAGTAGGCATACCACGGTCCACCCCAGCCCCAGTCGCCCACGCCCCAGTAAACGGGTCCAGGCCAGGGGTTATACGCCCACCCATAAAACGCCGGGCCATAATAGGCCGCCGGTACATAGCCGTAGTAGGTTCGGCCGCCAAAGACATAGCCACGGTAGACCGCCGAGCGATATACCCCGTGCGAATAGTAAGTGCGCGAGTAGTAGCTGTGTCCGCCGCGCGTAACGTAGGGACGCTGCACGTAGCCGCCGTTCCTGCCCGTGGTCACAATGCGCGCACCGTTGTGCTCGCTCACCACGGTGCGTCCGCCATGCAGATTGCGTTCAATGTGCATGCCGTTCCGGTCCACCGAACGAATCTGTCCCTTGGGACTCATGTGCACCCTGGTCCCGTCACGAAGCGTCTTATCCTGCCCGGGGCGGGATGTGGTGCGTGTTGGCTGCGTCGTGGTCCGCGTGGGTGGTGTAGTTGTACGCGTGGGTGGTGTGGTTGTACGCGTCGGTGGCGTCGTGGTCCGCGTAGGCTGAGTGGTCGTACGCGTTGGCGGCGTCGTGGTTCGCGTGGGCTGAGTGGTCGTACGCGTTGGCTGCGTCGTGGTCCGCTGGGGCTGGGTAGTCGTACGTCCCGGCTGCGTCGTGGTCCGCGACGGCATCGTCGTGGTGCGGTTCGGCATCGTCGTCGTACGATTCGGTGTGGTTGTGGTGGTGCGGTTCGGCACCGTCGTCGTACGATTCGGCGTGGTTGTGGTGCGATTCGGCACCGTCGTCGTACGATTCGGCATTGCCGGCCGCTGCACTGGTGCACTCGGCCGGGCGGGACCGCTGGACCGGATCGAAGCCGACGGCGGCGGCGTTGCTGGCACCTTCAGTGTTTCTTTCTTTTGCCCGCTGCCGGCAAATGCCGGAACCGCCATCACAAGCAGAAGTAGCGCAAACTTCCGCAGAACTTTCTCGCTGCCTTTCAATGAACTCATGGGAGCCTCCCCTTAGAAATCAACCTGCTCGACACAATGGACTCCGCCCAGGACAGTGCGAGTGCGTAGATTCTACAACACATTTCGTTCTGCCGGAGTCATTTTCAGGGCCCGGAACCTACAGCCTCGTTCCAGTACATACCCTTTCACTGGTATTAGCGTGTTTCCCAGGCTCCTCTGCTCATGCTCGGAATAAACCCTGAAATCCCTGAGCCGTTGCAACGACTTCTTGCCAACGCTTCCGGCATCCGCTAAAGTACGCTCGATTGCCTTTTGTTTTCCTCCCGTTGACGATGAACCTGGGATTCAACAGAATGGGGTTCAACAGAATTTCCGGCTGATTGTGCGCAACAGTGCTGCGAAAGTGCGCTATTACAGGTAGCTATGGAAGAACAGATTAAGGTCGGTCAATATACTCTGGAACGCAAAATCGGAGAAGGCGGCATGGCCGAGGTGTGGGAAGGACGGCACGTGCGTCTGGCCACAACCGCTGCCATCAAGTTCCTTCTTCCCCGGCTCGCCGGGGATGCGGAACTGGAAGAGCGTTTCCTTCGCGAGGGGATGAATCAAGCCAAGCTCCGCCATCCCAACATTGTTTCGGTCACCGATTTCGTTCAGGAAGACGGGCGCAATTACCTCATCCTCCAGTATGTGGATGGGGAAAGCCTGGAGACCCTGCTCAGAGATCGCCAAGGCCCCCTGCCCCTCGACCGGATTCACGCCATCTCCTGGGACGTGCTGAGCGCGCTCGACTATGCGCATGCCGCCGGTCTGGTGCACCGCGACGTGAAACCCTCCAATATTCTGATGGACAAAAGCGGGCGAGCCCTGCTCACCGATTTTGGTATTGCACTGGTGCTGAGCGATTCCACCCGCCTCACCCGCACCGGAACCGCGGTGGGCACCGCCATGTACATGAGCCCGGAACAAATTCTGCGGCCGAAATCGGTGGAAAAGCAGACCGACATCTACAGCTTCGGTTGTGTGCTTTACGCCATGCTCACTGGAACTCCGCCCTTTGGCGCGGAGGGGGAAACCGATTTCTACATAAAAGACTGCCATGTGCGCAGTACGCCGCCGCCGCTGCTGCCTCGCAATCCCGACATTCCGCGTGCCGTCGAGGAGGTGGCCCTGCGTTGCCTGGAAAAAGATCCGGCCAAGCGCTACGAGAGTTGCGGCGCCGTCATGGCTGCGCTTGATGCGGCTATCTCCGGACGACCACTCCAGGCCCCCGCACCGGTGCCGGCACCGGTTCCATCACGATCGGGAACCATGGTTGAGAATCCAGCCGTTGCGCCACCTGCACCTGCGCCCACGCCTGCACCCGCGTTCGTTCCCGTGCAGCCCCCATCGGTTGCGCAGACTCCGCCGCCAGTGCCGCGGCCGGCAGTTCCGGTCGAACCGCCTCGTCCGCAGAAACGCCGCGGCCTTCTATTCGGCGGTCTGGCTGCAGTCCTCGTCTTGGCCGCGGCCGGAGTCTGGTATTGGATCAATACTCCCGGGGAAACGATACTGTCTTTAGAAGGTTCCACAACTGTGGGCGACGAGCTGGCTCCCAAGATGCTGATGGCGTTTTTGAAAAACGAAGGCGCCACCGGCATCAAGACCAGCAAAGACGACAAGCATCGCGACGTGATCGCAACCCTTCCCGGTCACTGGCGATCCTCGCTATTTTCTGTGCTCGCGAACGGCTCCCCCAATGCATTCACTGCCTTGGCCGCAGGACGCGTCGATATTGGCATGGCTTCCCGTCCCGTCAAAGACGCCGAAGTTCAGCAATTGCAGAATCTCGGGGACATGCGCGATGCCGCCTGCGAGCACGTGTTGGCCCTGGACGGCATTGCCGTGATCGTCAATACCGGAAATCCGCTGCAGAGTCTGACCCGGCAACAGATCGCCGATATTTTCCGCGGCCGCTTTACCGACTGGTCCGAGGTCGGCGGCCACCCGGGGCCGATTCAACTCTACGGGCGCACGGAAGAATCGGGCACATTTGATACCTTCAACAATCTGGTGCTGGGAGGGAAAAAAGATTTCGCCTCGAACCTGGAAAAGAAACAAAACGGCGAGGAAATCGCGCAGGCAGTCGCTTCCAATCCCAACGGCATCGGCTATGTAGGACTGGCGCAGATCGGCTCTGCCAGAGCCCTTCAGGTTTCCGACGGCGGACTTACGGCGCGTCTGCAACCATCGCCGTTCACCGTGGCCACTGAAGATTATGTTCTTTCCCGGCGCTTGTTCCTGTACACGCCGGCCAAGCCCAGCGAGTGGGTGCAGAAGTTCGTCAAATTCGCGCTGAGCGATGAGGGCCAAAAAGTCGTGGCCGAGGTGGGCTATATCGAAATGACACCACGTTTCGATCCCAACCCTCCCAAGCCCGCGCATCCCCCGTTCGACTATCAGATACTGGTACAAGGGAAACGCCGGGTCGCGGTAAACTTCCGTTTCCTGCCCAACAGTACCAAGCTCGATACCAGAGCGCAGGAAGACATTCACCGCTTGGCCGACTTTCTTCGTGAAAAAGCCATCAATGAGGTGTGGATCATGGGATTCGCCGACAGCGTGCCTCCACCGCCGGGCAAACCCTCGAACCAGCAGCTTTCCGAACAACGCGCACAGGCCGTAAAAGAAGAGTTGCAGTCCTATACCGGCACCAGCGTGAAGGCCTTCACCGCGGGCTTCTCCGCCGCCGTGCCGTTGGCCGACGACAGCACGCCGGAGGGCCGGCAGAAGAATCGTCGTGCAGAGGTGTGGACGCAATGACGCCAGATTCCCCGGATTTCCCGCAGGACCAGCGCACCGTCGGCCAATACGTGCTGATCCAGAAACTTGGCCAGGGCGGCATGGCCGAAGTCTGGAAAGCTCAGCATCGCGTGCTCGGGACCTACGTCGCCATCAAATTCCTGATCCCGGGATTTGCCAGCATGCCCGATATCGAAAAGAGGTTTCTCGACGAAGGCAAACGGCAAGCCCAGCTCAGTCATCCCAACATTGTTTCCGCCTACGACTTCCTGTATGAAGACCAGCGCAGCTACCTGATCATGAAGATGGTCGAAGGCGAAAATCTGGATGACCGTCTGTTTCGTTTGCAGGGTCCGCTGGATCTGGCGCAAGTCCTCACGATTTCTGGCGATGTGCTGCGGGCGCTTGACTATGCGCACTCCCAACACGTGATTCACCGCGACATCAAACCCTCCAACATCCTCATCGATCATGAGGGACGCGCTTTTGTCATGGACTTCGGCATTGCGCTGGTGCTGGGCGAACAGCGGGCCACGCGCGTGGGAGTCGCCGTAGGAACCCCGCACTTTATGAGTCCGGAGCAGATCGTCGGCGCCAGAGTTCTCGACCAGCGCACCGACATTTACAGCTACGGCTGCGTGCTCTATGAGATGTTGACCGGCAGGCTTCCGTTCGACGCGGCCGAAGGCGAGGGTGGCACTGACTTCGTGATTCAGAACATGCATCTGAACCAGCCGGCGATCCCTCCGCGCCGGTTGAATCCCTCGATTCCCGAGCATATCGAACGTGCGGTTCTGCGTTGCCTGGAAAAGAAGGCTGACGACCGGTTCAACACTTGCCACGATTTGTTGACCGCGCTGGTCAGCAGCCCGCCGCCTCCATCCCGCCAGACCCTTCCCATCCAGCCAGCCCGCCATGCGACCGTGATTGAAGGTCCGCAGGTGGAGGTTCCCCGCGGCGGAACGGTTCTGGAGCAGCCGGCGCTGCACCCGCAGGACGCGCGCGTGAGTGGACAGCAGGTGGTGCAACCGGACGTCAAGCCGCAGGGCTTTCAACAGGTCCGGACGCCGGAACCCCGCAAACCCAAGAGCTCGAATCTGATCGCCATAATTTCCGGCGCGCTGCTGGCCCTCATCGTCATCGGCGGCGGAGTGTACTGGTACACCCACCGCCCGGATAATAAACCTGCATCAGAAGCCAAGGTCAATCTGGAATGCAACCTCGATTGCACTTGGGAGATGGATGGAAATCCTCAAGGGCAGATGTCTGCCAACCAACCGGCTTCCTTGACGCTCGCATTTGGCGACCACAAGTTTTCCGCGACCACCATGGACAAGAAGCAGCATCTGGAGGAAAGCTTTTCGATTTCTTCCGCCAGCGAAACCCCGACCGAGACCATCTCCTTCAAATTGGGCAGAAGCAAACCTCCCGGACCAGAAGGCACGGTGGTAGCTGTACAGTGCAACCTGGACTGTAATTGGGCGCTGGATGGAGCACCGCAGGGGCAGATGTCCGCCAATCAACCGTCTTCCCTGAGGCTGTCGGCCGGGAAGCACCAGGTTTCGGCAATGACCACTGATAACCAGGATCAAGCCAACCTCAGTTTCAACGTCTCTTCCGCCAGCCAAACACTCGCCGAGACCATTGATCTGGCATCGGTTCGCAAAATCCGGTTGGCCAAGGGCACCACTCTTGCCGGCAACTGGAACGGAAAGTACACGAATGAGACCACCGGCCTGTCATCGCCAATACGACTAAAGCTGAACGACAGCAGCGATTCGCTTAGCGGCACGATGACCTTCGATCCGGGAGGAAAATTCCAGTCAGCCTGCTCGGTCAACGGGGTTTACGATGCGCACAAGCTGTCGATGTATCTCGAGCTCAACAACTGCCGCGGCCTCGCGCCCAACAATCTTTCGGACAAAATGATTTTCATGTCGGTGCACCGCGGGGACCGCGAAGCGCGCGGCATGAACTCGACCCAGACCTCCTGGATACAGCTCAACAAGCAGCCCTGATGGAAGGAGCCCTGATGGTAAGGAGCCTGGGGCCGACTGCCCGGCGCCAGGCTCCCTCGCAACCACCAGCTTCCCGTGAAAACCTAGACCTTGGCCGGTGGCGCTGCCGTCGGCGGTTCCACCGCGATGAACGTAAAATATGTGGACCCGGCCCGAATCGTGGCGTAATTACTCAGGCCGCAAAACTGCTGCTCGATGGGCACGCCATTCAGGTCGGTTCCCGTCATGCTCACCATGTCGCCGATGACAAAGCTCTGGCGGAAAGTAATGTGGCTGTTTTTTCCGGAGAGAGTCTCGTCCTCGGGAACGCAGACTTCACACTCGCGGTCGCGCCCGATGAAGTTGCGGCCCTCCAGAATGTGAAACACCTGGCCCTCAGGCTTCCAGCTATAGGTGACCAGAACACCGACGATCTTGCGGTCTTTGGCCACCGAAGGCGTCGTGGAAGTCCCCTCCGGCACCTGGCGAAAGATGGTGTGTTCGCGCGGCGGGCGCGGAGGCGACACAGATGCAGAGGAAGACCGCGATGGCGGCGCTACCGATGCCGGAGGAGTGGGAACGCCCACCCCGGGCCGTGGCGGCAACGGCCGCCCACTTTCATACTTGGTTTCGACATAGGTCGGCGGACGATTCCCGGTTGGAGTTCCTCCTTCGAACACGGTAGCCGACCGATTCCCCGCCGGACTTGTGCCTTCGAACACCGTTGCGGGCCGGCCTCCTGGCGGAGTTGAGCCCTCCACCACAGTCGGGGTTCGCATTCCGGAAATCGGCGCACCCATGGACGGATTCTCAGTCTTGCAATACACGCACTCGGTCCAGTTCGGATCCATGGTGTGCCGGCCGGCCGGACACGTTTTCCCTCCGGACTGCTGCAGAGGCTCGGCACATCCCTGGCACACCTTCGCCGTATCCGCATTCTCCGCCATGCATTTGGGGCAAGTTCTCATCGTAGTCTTCCTCCCTGAAACTTCACCGCTGCAGCGGTCCAATTATAATCCGACGATCTTATCATTCGAGTCGTTCGACGCTCGGCTCGGTAGCGTCCTAATTTGTCATTCCTCACCGCGCCGAAGGCGCGGTGAGGAACCTGCTTTTTGACTGCGCATGACTGTCGAAGTCAAAAATTAGGACACTGCCCTCGGCTCAACTGCGAAAACCCCCGCCGCGTCCTTGCCCTTGTGCTGGAACTCTTCCGGCCCAGCTAGGTCCAATGCTTCCACAACACTGCGGCGTTGATAACCGCATCAAGAGCGTAAATGCCAACCACCGCCCATGTGGCGGTCCAGCGCTTTAGTTGACTGACGCGGCTCAGGCCAACCGAGAGCAGCAGCATGGACCATAACGTAAAGATGTTGGGCGCGAAAAGCGCCCATGCAAAATATGCCCGATCGTTAACCGGCAAATAGCGCACGCTGAAATCCACCAGCGGCGAATACCTCTGTCCCATCAGCGGGAGAATCCGGCCATTAGTCAGGCCAGAAAGAATCGTTTCCAGAATCAGCGGAATGCGCGAGTACAGGGTCACTGCAAATGTTGCCCCGAACTTAAGGTCCACAGCCTTTTTTCGCAACAGGACAAACAGAATCCCCGCCAACAGCGAGGCGAACAGCAGGTTCAGCCCCGGCAGCGCGTACATCCACTGACCGAGTAACGGTATCAAAAACGGTTGGCCCAGGCGATAGGTTGGAAAAATCGATCGCAGTTCATAGACCCAGGCGGCATCGGCAAGGGCTACCAACAGCAGCGGAGCCCACCACGTCGTGTGCTCGCGCAACTCGGCAAACACTTTTCCCGGCGTGATCAGCACACGAAACGAGCGCCACCAGCCCGAAAGTATGCTCGTGGCGCCGCGAGCAGTTTTATCACCCTCGACCTTACCGTGCTCTACCGGCGCGACCTTCTCCGCATCACGGCCGATTGGCTTGGTTTTTCGCGGCGATCCGCCTTGGTCTGAGTTGACCGCGATCGATCCGCCGGATTCTGTCGTCGAACCGCCCTTGGTCGAAGCGCCGGTGGTGGAAGCCTGGCTGGCAACTTCCTGTTTCTTCGGTGCCGACTCCGTGGCCGTAACCAGCGCCGCGCCAAAGTCTTCGGCAGTTTGAAAGCGGCTCGCAGGATCCTTGGCCAGCGCCGTCATCACTACCTGCTCTACATTCGCCGGAATATCGCCATGGTGCCCGCTAAAGCTGGGCGGCGGCGTGTGAATGTGCGCGCTCATCAAGTCATAATCGCTGTCGCCGTGGAAGGGGGAGTCTCCGGTCAGCAACTCGTAGAGCGTCACGCCAACACTGTAAATGTCAGAGCGCGCATCCACGTGCGCTCCGCGAATCTGCTCGGGAGACATATATCGCGGAGTGCCCATCTGCGTGCCGGTGCGCGTTTTCACGTGTCCCAACGCCTTGACGATGCCGAAATCCATGACCTTCACGATGCCGGAATTCGTCAGCATCAGGTTGGCGGGCTTGATGTCGCGATGCACCACGCCCCGCGCATGCGCGAATCCCAGCCCCTGCAGCGCCTGCTTGGTCAGCGACACGGCGCCGCGCCACGGCAGACGGCCGCGATTCGCCAGCAAGGTTTCGAAGGTATTGCCTTCGATGAACTCCATCACGATCAGGCAGTACCCTTCTGTATGTACAAAAGCGTACAGCGTAGCGATGTTGGCATGATTCAGATTGGCCTGCGCTTTGGCCTCATCGCGGAATCGTTCGACCAGTTCATGATCGTAGGTCAACTCCGGCCGCAGCACTTTGATCGCAACCTGCCGGTCCAGGCCGGTATCGACGCCGCGATAAACCACTCCCATGCCGCCTTCGCCAATCTGCTCGATAAACCGGAAGGTGCCAATCTGAGCGCCAATCATCGCGCGGTTCCCAGTTCGATCCAGAGTGGCTGATCCGCGAACCCATGGAACCGGGTCACGTTGTTTAAAGCCGCATTTTGGTCATTCGGGTTCCAATTGGGAATGACAAACCACCAGATCAGCAAGACCAACAACACGACAATGACGGCGGCCACCAGCCCGATCTTGATCATGCGCATCGGGTCAAGGCCGGACTCGGTGTAAAGTTTTATGCCACCCGGGGGAATCTCTTCTCGCTCATCTTCTCGCTCATCTGCCCGCTGAGCCGCCTTCTCTTTCTTGGGCGCGGAGTCGTACTCCGTCCCCGCAAAATGCAGAGTGAACTCTTCGCCCTTCTCTGCAGCAACCGGTTCGGTCTTGGGCGGAATCGCGTCTTGCTCTGCCTCTTCTCTCGCCTTCTTTGCAGGCGTATCCGGCAGTGGCCGGGAAATTCGTTCCAGCGCCGCGCCAAACTCGTCGGCGGTTTGAAATCGATGGGCCGGATCCTTCGCCAGCGCCTTCATCACTGCACCTTCCAGATCCGATGGAATGCCGGTATGCAGATTCGTGAAACTGGGCGGCTGCGAATCGACGTGCTCCCTCATCAAGGCAAAATCGCTGTCGGCTTTGAAGGGCGTATCCCCGGTCAACAACTCATAGAGAGTCACACCCAGGCTATAAATGTCGGAGCGTCCGTCGATCTGCCTGCCAAGAATCTGTTCCGGCGGCATGTAACGCGGCGTACCCAACTGCACACCGGTCCTGGTTTTCCGGGAACCGCCCAATGCTTTCACGATTCCAAAATGCATGATCTTGACGATTCCATCGTTCGTCAGCATTAAGTTGGCGGGTTTGATGTCGCGGTGCACCACTCCCCGGGCATGGGCAAAACTCAGCCCTTGCAGCACCTGCTTGGTCAGCGATACCGCGCCCTGCCAGGGCAGCTTGCCCCGCTTGAACAGGAGTTCGTCGAAGGGATTCCCGTCAATGAACTCCATCACGATCAAACACTGTCCCTGAGCGATCACAAAGGCATGGAGTATCGTGATGTTGAGATGATTCAGCCGGGCTTGCGTTCTGGCTTCGGTGCGGAATCTCTCCACCAGTTCCGAATCGGAAGCCAGTTCCGGCCGCAGCACTTTGATTGCGACCTCTCGATCAAGGCCAATATCGAGACCGCGATAGACCACACCCATCCCGCCTTCGCCGATCTTCTCGACAAATCGGAACGAGCCGATCTCGGTGCCAATCATTTTCTATCCCCGCTCAACGCCATGCCGCCTCGTTCCTTCATTCTGACAATGCGGTTGAAATGGTATTGCAGGTAAAGGAAGGAGAAGAAAAACGTCATTACGCCGCTGAGCTTGAGTCCGAGCGGTTCCGCAGAATTGTAGTGTTGCTGAATCGAGCGGCGCATCTTGAAGACGGCCACTAACGCAAAAATATTCCCCGCCAACGGGATCAACAGAACCGCCGGCGGTCCGTCGGTCTGCGAAGCAATGACGGTTGCGATCATCCCGCCATAGTTCAGAATCAACGCAAACCAAAGGAGGACTGTGGCGTTGGAGCGCGCATCCACCTTCCGCACCCATGCCGCCTCCACAAATGCCCAGATCCAGCCAAAGATGCCGGCGGTGATGATGGCTACCCACAACACCGCCAACCAGGGCATGTTCGGAGGATTCGGATATGCCGGGGAAGCGACGTTCCTGACCGGAGGCGTGGTGCGAGTTTCAACCCCGTGAGTTTCAATCCTTGGAGGCGCGGTCTTTCCCGCTTCAATCCTTTGCGGTTCAATCCGTTGCGGTTCGATCCTTTGCGAGTCGAACCGTGGCGGCGGGATGCTGGGAACCGGCGTATAGCTTGCCGCTTGCTTCCCCATGTCGGGAACTGGGTGATCGGCAACGCGGTGATCGGGAACCAGGTGAGGGCTCGATGCCGTCGCATTCTCCAGCGCCGCCGTGAATTCGTCGGCGGTTTGAAATCTCTCCGCAGGATCCTTCGCCAGCGCCTTCATGGCGGCGGCTTCAACGCTCGCTGGTATGTCGGCATGGAACGTCGTGAATCTGGGCGGCGGCGTGTCGACGTGTTTCCTCATCAGGTCGAAGTCGCTGTCGGATTTGAAGGGAGCGTCTCCGGTCAGAAGTTCGTAGAATGTGACCCCCAGGCTGTAGATGTCGGCGCGAGGGTCGACCTGCTGGCCGCGAATCTGCTCCGGCGACATATAGCGCGGCGTTCCCATCTGCAGACCGGTCCTGGTTTTCGTGCGCCCACTCATAGCCTTCACAATGCCGAAGTCCATCACTTTCACGATTCCGCCGTTGGTCAGCATAAGATTGGCGGGCTTGATGTCGCGGTGCACCACGCCGTGCGCATGAGCGAAACCCAGGCCTTGCAGCACCTGCTTGGTCAGCGACACAGCTCCCCGCCACGGAATCTTTCCCCGGTCGGAAATCAAGCGCTCGAAGGTTTTTCCCTCGATGAATTCCATGACAATCAGGCATTGCCCTTCCGCTCGCATGAACGCGAAGAGCGTGGCGATGTTGATGTGATTCAAGTTGGCTTGCGCCTTGGCTTCGGCGCGAAACCTCTCCACCAGCTCGGAGTCGGAGGCAAGCTCCGGCAACAGCACCTTGATGGCGACCTGGCGGTCCAACTCCGTGTCGATGCCGCGATACACGACACCCATGCCGCCTTCGCCGATCTGCTCGATAAACCGGAAGGAGCCGATTTGGCTGCCAATCATCGTTAATCCCCGGATGCTGCAACAAGAAAACTAATGCTGTGCCTGGTCGCCTGGCCCGGCGGGCTGCGTTGGCACGTTACTGTCATTGCCGTGCTTGGGAGCTTTCAAGTAAGCGTCCAACTGTTTTTCCAGCGCGGGCTTTTTGTTCTTTTCTTCGCCGTCGAGGTCGGTTTTGATGTGTTCTTTCAGTTCATCCTCACTCGAGTCGAGTTCGCTCTTCAGAGCCCGGATTTCGCCGTTACGCTTCTTCGCGTCCTGCTCCGCCTGGATCGCTGCCAGCTCGTCTCTATACGTCGGGTTCTCCGCCGCTTGCGCTCGCTCCGTCTGTTTCTCCATACGTTCCGCCCGGAGCGCAATGGCTTTGAAATCGTCGCTCAGCTTCTGCAGATTCTTTCTCAGGTCTTTCGATTCCGGACTGTCCTTCGATTTCTTGACCTGCTTCTCTAAGTTCTTAAGGTCCTCGTCTTCGACCGCCTTTTTGTCCTGTAAGGCTCGTTCTTTGCAATCCTTGGCGTCCGCTCCTAACTTGTCGATTCTGGGGCCAAGCTTGGTGGCATCTTCATTCACCCCGCCGTGGCGCGAACGCATCCACCAGTACAACCCCCCGGCCAGCGCGAGAACAACGACAAGGATCGCAATCAGCGGAAGCCGGGAACGCGGCTTGATCGGCGGTCGCCCGGCGGTTTCGCTCGCTGCGGGCCTGGGCATTGCCGCCATCTCCATCTGCGTATGGTGTTTCGGCGGAGCGGAAGCCGGCGGGGGCGCGGGAACCTGTGGAGCAGACACCGCGTCTCCGATCCGCAGGAACTGCACCGTGATGTTGTCGTTGCTGCCCGAATCGAGCGCCAGATGCACCAGTTCCTGCGCGCAAACCACGGGGTCGGGATTCTGCTCGACGGTTTGATTGATGTCTTCCGAACTGGCGAATCCGGAAAGGCCATCCGAACACAGCAGAATGGCATCGCCATCAGCCAGCGGAATGGCCTCGGAAATATCCACTTGCAGATCGGTGTTATGGCCAAGGGCACGGGTCAGGACGCTGGCGTCCGGGTGATTGCGCGCCGCGGCTTCGTCGATGGCATGAGTATCCAGCAGCCACTGCACCTGGGTATGGTCTTTCGTGAGTTGAGTCAGCACGCCGTCGCGATGCAAATAGATTCTGCTGTCGCCGACGTGAGCCGTGGTGAGCTCCAGCCCATTCTCACTTCGTCGCACCAGAGCGATGACCACGGTCGATCCCATGCCTTGAAACTCGGGGCTGCCGGATTTTCCTTTTTCCAGAATCTCGACGTTGGTCAAGCGCATGGCCAGCGTGACCGCATCGCGCGCCGGAGAAGTTGCTGGAGTTGCCAGCAGATGCCGATTGAAGCCCTCGACCACCATGCGCGAAGCTTCGGCGCCGCCGCGATGTCCGCCCATGCCGTCGGCGATCATGTACACCGCGCCGAATGCCGAGGAAAATCCCGACATGCTGTCCTGGTTCTCTTCCCGATTCCCTTTCTCACTCACTGCCCCCACACGAATGGGCAACACTGCACTTTCTGGTTCCGTATTCACGTTGTTCATGGTTGTAGTCCCTGCGCCGAGACGGCTTCGGCTGCCGCCGAGGCCGGTGATGCCAACCGATTGATGGCGCTGGCCAGGACGCCGGTCATGATCGGGATCAAAATCATTAAATCGAATGAGAAACCAAAACTAAGCAACTCCTTCACCCGTTGGCGGGCGAGTTCATACCCCTGCTCCCGGCGGGCCGGCAATTTCCACCAGGAAGATGCTGCGCCCCACCTTGATGCGATCCCCCGGCCGCAGCAAACACCGCTTATCGCCGATCACCTCTCCGTTAACGTGCGTGCCATTCGTGGAGTGATGGTCGTAGATCCCCATCACGTCATGGTCGAAAATCAAACACGCGTGGTTGCCCGAAACCGTCGGATCATTGGCGATGTGCAGGTGATTATTGTCTAAAGAGCCTACCCAGAACTCGGCCTTGTCCACGGCAAATCGCTTGCCCGCCATCGGCCCTTCCTCGCCCACCAGCCAAGCCCCCGGGCGATCTGCGGAAGGAGCAGGAAAACGGGAAATCATCTTGGTCACGGATCGCGCGGGCCGCGATGGTGTAGACCCAGCTGGTGCAGGCCCAGCTGGTGCAGACCCAACTGGTGCAGACCCAGGTCTTGCAGGCCCAGGTCTTGCAGTCCCAGCTTGCGCGGGCGCACCCGGCGCTGGAAACACCTTGCGCGGCGGCAGCGGTTGAGCTCCCACCGCTCCCGAGGGCGCAACGAATGGCTTAGGCGGACCGGCTGCCGGCCTCTCGATACTGGCAGCGGAGATCGGCGCGGGTGCTGGCATGCTTTGCGGCGTCTCCACCGCAACCGGAACCGCGCCGGGCCGCCGGCTGCGCACGATGGCGATCACCAGGATCAGCAACAGCAGTGCGGCCGCAATGCCAACCATCCAGTACCAGTGCTTCCAAATTCCGCCGGCCGGCAGCATCGCTGAAACCACGGCTTTCGACTCCACTCCGTCGTGTGCCCAGGTAATCTCCAAATTATGGTTTTTCCCGTCTCCGCGTACATTGTTCAAATGAAAGCTGACCACAGGAGTGGTCTTCAGGCGCTGGATTCCTCCGCCCACCAGCCTTTCGAGTTCTTGATTATCGTGGGCTTGCGCAAACAGACCGCCAGTTGCGCTGGCCAGCTGCGCCAGGTTCTCCAGGTGATCGTGATGCTCCCGGGTAATTCCGATCGCGTCGACGATGACGCCCCGGTCGCGCGCCAGTTTGATCACTTCCTGTTCCGAATGCGTCGAGCCTTCGTCATGCCCGTCGGAGATGACAATCAGCCGGCGCGAAATCGGAGTGTTGGGAAAACGCGGGATCGCCTCCATCATGGCGTCCCACAATCGGGTCAGATTGCCGCGCGTAGAGAGTCCGGTAATGGCGGCTCTCAGCTGCTTATGAGGAGCGCCCGAGTCGGCGCCCCAGTCGGAGTCCCAGCGGCCCTCATCGGCGATAGTCTGGATCGCGACCTTATCCTGCGGACCAACTTCGTCAACGAACTTCAGCAGTCCCGATCGCACCGCGTTCAGCGGCGACCCATTCATGCTGCCGCTCACGTCCAGCGAAACCGAAACCGCCATGCCGTAACCGGTGGAGACAAAATCTACTTTTTGGGTCGCGGTGACTGGGACGGAATCGTCCACTTTCACGCGAAACGCCGCAGCTTTCAGCGAGTCCGCCGTCGCTGTGGGCGGAACATCCACTTCAATCTGCAGGTCGGGATAGCGCGGGTAGGAGCCCGCCTCGTCGCCCCGGGTATAGACCGGGCCAGCATGAATTTGCGCTGCCGGTGTGTCCGCCGGCAAACAGAATGTAGCCAGCAGACACACCGTCAGCAGTATCCATCCAACTCGCATAGTGCCGTTCCCTTTTTCCTTACTGTTGCGGCATCGGCGCCGGAGCCATCATGCTCAACGCCTTTTTCAGAGCCCGGAACTCGATCGTTTGTTCCTTCAGGGGCGCTGTAATGTTAACCTCTTTCAGTTCGCGGCGAATCGCTTCGGCGCGCTCTTCAGTGGGCGGGTGATCCGACAGCATCACGTCGATGGCGCTCTTATGCTTCTCCAGCGCCTGCAACTGGGTGAAGAACTTCAGCAGACCATTGGGATTCCAGCCGGCGCGATACATTTCATAAAAACCAAGCATATCGGCTTCCGATTCGTTTTCCCGGCTGTACTTCATCCGCGCCAGAAGAACCACGGGGCCGCCCAGGGCTTCGACCACTTTGGTGACGGCTTCGTTGTTGTGCAGAACGGTGGTCTTCACCTGCTCATACATTTTTTGCGCCTTGAACATTAGCACCATCTGGTTGGTCGTGTGCCGGGCAACAACGTGCCCGATCTCGTGCGCCAGCGCGCCCACCATTTCGTTTTCGTCCTCGACAAACTCCAGCAGTCCCCGTTGCAGGTACAGGAACCCGCCGGGAATGGCGCTGGCATTGATGACGGCGCTGTTGACCACCTTGACCTGGTATGGATATTCCGGCCGTTGCGAGACCGCGCCCAGCTTCTTGACGATATGATTCAAATAACCGTCAATGATGGGGTTCCTGAGGATTTCAACCTTGGCCTCGTACTCCGCCGAAAACTGGCGGCCCAGCTCGATTTCTTCTGCTCTGGTTAAAGTGTTGTAGGGAGCATCTTTGACTTTGGGTTCGACGGCGTGGAGCAAAGCGCTGGGCATCAGCGTCGATGCACCCAGAACTCCGGCAAGCCCCAAAAAGTTACGACGATTAAGCGGTAAGTTGTTCACGAATTTCCCCTCCATACCCATATAGCGTGGGCGCGGGCTGAATTTGCTTAACAAAATCGGCCCATCATAGTGCACTCTGCGATTTTTTTCACGCCTTTAACTATTTTGTGCTAGCATTTCGCAGTTTTTCCCCATTAAACATATCCGACATGTCCGATTCCACTTCAACGCCTGGCGCTTCCTGGACCATGGGAAATGCCCCCGATTGTGATCTGGTGGTGGGTCAGCCCGTGGTCTCGGGTCACCACTGCCGATTGAGCCTCTACGGCGACCAATACGTGCTTGAGGACCTGGGCTCGACCAATGGCACCTTCGTCAACGGATACAAGCTGACGGCGAATTCCCCGGTCATCATAGCCCCTACGGATACCATCACCCTGGGCAAAAATGTGCCCATGCCGTGGCCTTCGTCCCTGGCGCCATCCTCCTCCCCGCCCGTATCCTCAACGCCTGCTTCCTCAACTTCCTCTGCGCGTGCGGCTCGCCCCGCCGGGAGCCAAGTCATTACCATCGGCCGCGCCCCCGAAAACGATGTCGTCCTCGACTATCCCATGATCTCGGGAAACCACGCCCGGGTCACCCGCACCGGCGACCAGTGGATCATCGAGGATACCAATTCCAAGAACGGGGTTGCCCTCAACCAGGTCGAAAACCGCATTCAACGAGCGGTTTTGCAGCCTACCGACGAGATTTTCCTCGGCTCTTACAAAATCTCCGCCAGCCGCATCCTGAAAGAGAAGCGCATTACCCAGGGCGAGAGCCCGTTCGAACGCGTCCGCTTCACCGGCGACCGCATGGTGCTGGGCCGCGATCCTTCGGTCGAGTGTCCGCTGAACTATCCCATGATCTCCTGGCGTCACGCGGCTTTAGAGCACACCTCGGAAGGTATTTACGCAGAGGATCTCGGCTCGCGCAACGGCACCTACGTCAACGGGGTCCGCATCAGCGCCCGCACTCTGGTCAAGGCCGGAGATGAAATCGGACTGGGCAGTTTTCATTTTCAGTTGCTCGCCGATGGCGCGCTGGCCAAGCGCGAGTATCAGGGCAACGTCACCATCGAAGTGCAGAATGTCGCGGTCAACTCCCCCAAGGGAGACCGGCTGCTGGATTCGGTATCTCTGACCATCTTCCCCTCCGAATTGATCGCGCTCATGGGACCGGCGGGCGCGGGCAAGACCACATTTCTCAAGGCCATTAACGGCTACACCCCGCCGGCGGGCGGAAAGGTTCTGTTTAACGGCGCCGATCTCTACGAATACTACGACCGCTTTCGCCTGCAGATGAGTTACGTCCCGCAGGATGACATCGTCCATCCCCAGCTCACCGTGCGCGAGGCTCTCTATTTCAGCGCCAAACTCCGCACCGATCTGCGCGACGACGAAATTGAAGCCCGCATTCAGAAGGTACTGACCAGCCTCGGCATCGAGGACAAGACCAACACCATCATCGGATCTCCGGAAAACAAAGTGCTTTCCGGCGGCCAGCGCAAGCGCGTCAACATCGCCATGGAGCTGATCGCCGCGGCTCCCGTCATTTTTCTCGATGAGCCCACTTCCGGTTTGTCTTCCGCCGACGCCAAGAATGTGATGGATGTGCTGAAGAAGCTCTCCATCCAGGAAAAAACCACCATCATCACCACCATCCATCAACCAAGCGTCGATATTTACAAGCTCTTCGACGGCTTGATCATGATTTCCCGCGACAAGAACAGCAGCGGCACGCTGGTTTATTTTGGTCCCGCTTATCCAGACTCGATCGAGTTCTTCGATCCCACCGGCACCAAATCTTCGCGGGCGTCGTCGAAGGAATTGAATCCGGAAATGCTGTTCACCGGCATGCAGAGCGCCGGCAAGACTACAGGCGAGTGGGCGGCCGCTTACGACCAGTCGCGTTACAAGCAACTTTACGTCAATGAACGTTCCGGCATGGTTCCGTCCAGGGTCGGCCCGGCCATCGAGACCGAAAAATCCCCAGTGCGCAAGTTCGGATTCGGGCAGTGGTGGACCCTGGTGCGCCGCACCGCTCTGGTCAAGGCTCGAGACCGTGCCCAGGCTGCCATCATCCTGGTGCAAGCGCCTTTGTTCGGCTTCCTCGTGGGTGGTGTCTTTGGTTCCCTCGCTTACGTCGATAGCGCCGGATGGGTGGAAACGCTCAAGCATGGCGTCGGAGTGGAACTTCTGATGGTCGTCGCGGCCATTTGGTTCGGTTGCAACAACGTCGCTCGCGACATCGTCGGCGAGTGGACCGTCTTCCAGCGGGAACGCATGGTAAGTCTCAAACTGCCTTCCTACGTCTTTTCCAAACTCGCCGTTTCGGCTGTCCTCAGCCTCTTCCAAGTCAGCGTTTTGCTTGGAATCGCAACTTTGATGTGTCACCTGAAGGGCGATTTCTTGAGCACATTGGGCATCCTGTATCTCTCGTCGCTGGTAGGGGCAGCCTTGGGCCTGTGTGTTTCGGCACGAACTTCTACTACCGAAGCCGCAATTGCCATGCTTCCTCTCATTTTGTTGCCCGTGATCGCTCTGGCTGGCGGGCTGACTCCTCCCTATCAAAAAGACGGAACGTCGACTGTAGTGCAGAAACTGGCTTGGTCGATGCCCTCTCGCTGGGCGTTTGAGGCGAACATGCTGACCGAGGCCAGAGGGCATCACTGGTCAAAGGATGCGAAGCCAAAGGATGATTCAAAGCAAGCTCAAAAGGACGCCGACAGAACAGCGAACATCGATCAAAAGTGTCCGGATAAATCCAAGAGTCTCGACCCTGAACAATGTTGGTGTTCGAACCCCAGCGGCGACGATTTCAGCATCCCAGCGCTTCATGATATTGCTGAAGGACAAATTCCCGTTTTCATTCAGCCCACAGAGAACCGGCCGGCAACCTGCGCGCCCGATTCCTCGCAGCAGCAAGTTCCTTCCGGGGCGCGAGTTCCGCCACGGCCGCGCGTTCCGCAGGGAACCCAAATCCCAGCGGGCGCACAGCTCCCACCCGGGGCGCACCTTCCGCCAGGTGCGCATCTTCCACCGGGGTACGGGCGTCCCAGGGCCACTCCACCCTCAACCCCTGTTGAGCGCAAGAAGCCTGTGGCGGAAAAGAAGGAAGAGCCCAAGAAAGAGGAAAAGCCGAAGGAAAACCGCACTCCCTTGAAGATTTCTTACGCTATCTTGAGTGGCATGCTGGTGTTTTGGACTGGAATCGCTCTTCTTTTCTTGAAGATGCGCGACATTCAATAATTTTCGCGCGAACTTGAGCATTCCGGTCGGAAAGTTACGCTTACATACTTAGATGCCCGCGGCCAATTCCCCATCGTCGTCCCTGATCGTGTCCGTCGGGGTGCAATGCCACGTGGGCAAAGAGCGCACCGAGAACCAGGACCGCGTCACTCGCGCCAGCACTCCGTTTGGCGATCTGTTCGTAGTTGCCGATGGTGTCGGCGGTTACCAGGGAGGAGCCGAGGCTGCGCAAGCCACGGTGGAAGGATTTGTCAGCTATCTGAACTCCCACGGCAACTTCTCGCTCACCGACGCTCTGCAGCAGGCGACGCGCACCGTCAGCGCCAATCTCATGCAGCGCTCAGCCGCCAATCATTTGCTGCATGGCATGGGTTCGACCGTCGTCTTATCCGTGGTTCATGGCGATAGTGCCACCTATGCCCACGTTGGTGACAGCCGGGCTTATCTGGTGCGCGACCGGCAGTTGCGGCAGTTGACTCGCGATCATTCGGTCATGGAGCGGCTCGTCTCCCAGGGAGTGCTCACCCCCACCCAGGCGCGCGAGCATCCCGACGCCAGTGTTTTGACCCGCGCGCTCGGCCAATCTGCGGATCTTTCCATCGACGTGGCGGAGATCCAGCTTCGTCCCTACGACGCCATGCTGCTCTGCTCCGACGGATTGTGGGCTTACGCCAAGCACGCAGAAATGGAAGCGATCGCGACATCTGGAAGTCTCTCTGCCACTGCGGTTTCCGAGGCTTTACTGAACCTCGCATTAAAGGGCGGGGGCGGCGATAACATCAGCGTTCAGTTTCTGCGCTTCAGTCCAGCGAACACCTCAAGAGCCGCGTTGGCGAGCGCCAGCGGCGGCAAGATTCTCGGGATGCCGAAGAAGCTGGCTTTGCCGGCCGCTGCCCTGGCGTCGGCTCTGGTGGCTTTCACCGGTTATTTGACCTGGGACAACTTCCAACACAGCCCAAACCGCACCGAAATCGCGTCCGCGAAAGGCAACCCCGATGATGACGCGGCCCCCGACCCCAAGCCCGAACACCCGTCCAGACCCGCTTCCACCACCAAGGCCAGCCCAAAGCCCACAGCGGCTTCGGCTCCAAGATCGGGCGATAAGCCAACCGCAGCAACTCCTGCCGCGACCACGAACGGCACCCCGCGGTCAACCAATCCCGCCACTTCTAATCCAGCTTCAGCCAACCCAGCTTCAGCCAACCCAGCCGCACCATCGACGCCGGGTGCGCCGCCGGCAGCGCCGCCCGCGCAAACTCCCGCTCCGGCCGGTCAAGGCACAACCGCAGTCACGATCATTCAGGGAGCGGACAATGCGGAAGCCGACTGGGCGAAGGATTTGTCGAACCTGGATTTTCTGACGATCTCCAAACAGGTTGGCGATGCCGGCTGCCTGGCGCTGGCCAAGCCGACGGCGATGCTCTATCACACGCCGGAAACGGCGGGCGTGGCCAAGCACATCAAGGAAAAACTTACCGCAGATTCCATCACCACACAGGAAAAATCCGCGGACGAACTCGCCAAATGCGGCGGAGCACCCATGATCGCCATGCCATCCAAGTCCACTCTGCTGCGTGACCAGTTCAATAAATTCAAGCCAAAAATCCCCTCCCCGTCCGACCCTAGCCTGCCCCAGCAGTAACTTAAGATTCCCATCCGCCCCATGTAGCGCCGGCATCTGGCTGTCGCTGGGGACGTCTCGCCCTCGCCGGACCTAAGGGTAGTGGCTCAATTTGAAAAAGCTCTGTAAACCTTCCGGCTTGGTTTGTAGGTGAATGGCGGGGAATCGTGAATGACGATTGTTGATGGTTGAATGAAATGCCTGGGCTCCCGCGCGGCGTTTTCAATCAAAAATCAACAATCAACAATTCTCTCTCGAAGTTCCGGGCATGAAAAATCGTCCTGCCGAGGCGAACATACGGCCAAGGGTGCTGTACGTACACCGTTGTACTAATAACGGAATAAATGTACAACGGCGTACATTTATTTCCGTACATTATCACCACTAATTCCCATTTTGGGACAGAAAATATACCCCTTCGCGCCAGGGGTAGCGAGAAAGCCGGTCCGGTCGATTCTTAAAATGCCCATTGCTGCGTCAGCAACGGCCCGTAGAGCGACGCGGACGACGCGACTGGCCCCCACCACGTTGGAGCCGGTTAAAGTTCGCCAGAGGGCCCTTAAAACGCGTTCTACGACAAATCAACAACTTCCACCAACTTTCAACGACTTACACCAACTTTCAACAACTTAGGGGCGGGTGGCCCAGCCTTTCGATTTTCCTGACGCCACCACGACCGAGGGTGCCCCACCCTTGCGCTCTTTGCAAGAGCCTGCCTGAGCGCAGTCGAAGGGGTGGGTACCACGAGCGTATATTGGTTGGGCTTTGCTGCGATGAATTGGGCTCACGAATCTACGGTGTCGGCAGCATCGTGCCCGCCCCTTCGACTTCGCTCAGGGCAGGCTCTTGCAGAAAACGGGCGGGTGGCCCAGCCTTTCGATTTTCCTGACGCCACCACGACCGAGGGTGCCCCACCCTTGCGCTCTTTGCAAGAGCCTGCCCTGAGCGCAGTCGAAGGGGTGGGTACCACGGACAGATATCGCTTGGGCTTTGCGCTATGAATTCAAGACCGTCCTGCACGAATCTCATGGTGTCGGCAGCATCGTACCCGCCCTTGCAAAAAACGCAAGAGCGGGGCACCCACAGTGTCGTTGCTGCCGACGAGATCAAAAGCCTGGGCCACCCGCCCCTTCACTCTTATCGAGGGGCACCCACAGTTATGGCCGCTTCGGCAATTCAAAGGCTGGGCCACCCGCCCCACCCGCCACCCTCAGTCGTGGTGAACTTATCGAAAACAAAGGGTGGGCCACCCGCCCTCCCATTCTGGGGTGACGTGTCCCTATCCAGCCGATGCGAAGCAGCGTGGTTTTTCTTCGGTGGTGGCAAGTCTGCTGGAGACGACCACCAACTCGTCCACAGGCCGCCCAGACGCAGCAAGGCCGCCCCCAGAGGGACGGCCTGCCGATTACAGAGAGGACGACAGATCATTGCGGTGACGGAGTTCCTTTAGACGCCTCGACATGCCCTGATTCATGAGCGGCGGTATTCAACGCGTCCGGGCTGGAGCCTCCAGGGGCCGGAGAGGGAGCCTGTGCGGATAGGAGTTGCAAGCTCTCAAGCTCGTAGACAGCGCAGTCCTGGCCGAAGCACTGTCCTTGATGAGCGACTCGGAAGGTACCCCGCAAGACTACTTCGACAGGAGCGAACTGATCTTTCTTGGTGAGAGAGCGGAGCATCGCAGAAGCCTTCTTGCTCGCTTTGTACCCCGGTGCTTCTCGAAGGTTTACATTTTCATTGGGACATCCATTGCCTATCAAAATCGTCCCATGGATGACCATGCGATAGAGCCCCCGAACGACCACTTCTTTGCCGTCGTATTTTGCAGATTCAGCAGTGACCTTGCAGATCGGCATTTCGGGCAGCGAAGAAGAACTCTCCATTGCTTGAGGGTAGGCCGCGCGAACGAGACAGGCAAGACAGAACGCCGACAACATGAGGGTTTTCTTCATTGTGGAAACAGCCTCGGACTGAAGACCTGTTGGTCGGCATTAGGATATGCGCGGTTGATGTAGTCAGTGAGCTGCTGGTAGCCGCCAGGACCAGACGGGAACATGGAATATGGTTTGACTCCTGCTCCCGCACTAAAGGCCTGGAACTCGGTGTCGAAATGCGAGAAGTTCGCAAAAGGGTTGTACTTCCCGGTTGCAGGATTGTAAGAGTTCAGGAAGTTCATGTCGTCTTCAACATGGGAGCCTTCATGGGCGATCACCTGGCCGAGGTCTGATCCACCGGCACTCTCAGAGAACTCCGGCGGGTGGCCCAGCCTTTCGATTTTCCTGACGCCACCACGACTGAGGGTGCCCCATCCTTGCGTTCTTTGCAAGGGTGGGAGCCACGGACATAGATCGCTTGGGCTTTGTGCTTTGAATTCAAGGCTGTGCAGCACGAATCTCATGGTGTCTGCAGCATCGTGCCCGCCCCTTCGACTTCGCTCAGGGCAGGCTCTTGCCAAAAACGCAAGAGCGGGGCACCTATCGTTTCAAATAGTGTCTCAACTGAAGGATTTACGACAAAAGAAAAAGCCGGACGTCAATCAAGACGCCCGGCGGATCAATCCAGTTGTCTACCAACAGCGACCATAATCCTTTAGCCCTACCACTCGCTCCGCATCATCATGGCCGAGTGTTCATCCTGTACCATTCCCACCGCTCCATCCTCGGAGATCAGCAAGGAACCGAAGGCGCGGTCGTCGATGGAATCGTCGAGCACGATGCGTCCGTTCGCGGTGTGCGCCGGGACGGGCACCAGTTCCAGCTTGCCGGCATCGTCGGCGCGGAACAGCGTGAGCCGGTCCCAATTCTGCGTACCAGACACCGCCGGACCGCTGGAGACCGCGGTTCCCTTATCTTCCGGCTTGGTGAAACGCAGGACCGCATAATTGACGTCGGAATCGCGCTTGAGAATCTTGATCTTGGTGCGCTTTCCGTCCACGCTGGTATAGGCGTTTTCGCCCTTCGGCGCGATATGCTCGATGACAACCTGCCCGTGCATGATCGAGCGCGCCGAGTTGGGATCGAGCGTCTCGCCCGCAGGCCAAACCAGCAGGTCATAGTTTTCGCGCAGCAGCGTAGCGTCGTTCGCCTTCAAAACCGCAGCCGCGTCGGGATCGTACTGCCACGGCTCAATCATTTCGCCGGTCACGACAAACTTGTCGTCGGAGATGCGGAAGCCCATGCCGCGAACATTGAAATCCACTTGCTGGCCGTCTTTGGTGCGCAGCGAGTAGCGGGCTTCGGTCACCAGCAAAGCGGGCTCGAATCGCGTCCGCAGCTCGCTATCCCAGGTCTTCTGTTTCTCGCGTAAACGGCCCAGCGCCGAACCGCCTACGCTGAGGGCAATCTGCGCGGCCCTCAGACCGGCCAGGGCGGCAGTTTTGCCGGTCGAGCCTCCCGGAACAGTCACCGGGATCGTCAGGTCGATGGGCAGGGTGGCGCGCGGTCCCAGATCGCGCATGGCAATGCGATCAATCAGACTCAACTCGAGATGGGCGCGGACTTCGCCCGTCACGGTCGTTTGTCCATCACGGATCGCCTGGGCCAGAGGTTCGGTAGAATCCAGATCCCGGAAATAGACGGTTACCGGCACCGACGGCAGGTTGACCGAAACACCTTTATCCAGTTGCAAATGTTCTTCGATCGGACCCAGGTAGATGGGCACTCCGCCCAGGCGCATGTGAGAAAAACTGATGTCTTTGACCTTCAGCTTGCGGGCCGCGGTGATGTGGCTGCGTACCTGGAAATGGGCGCGGTCGCTGCCCACGTCCTTAAGATCGACGCCATCGAGCGAGACGGTGAGCGGTGCTGGCCGGGTATCGGGCGTTTGCGCGGCCATCAGGGTGGGGACGGCTAAGATTGCCGCCAGCAGGACTTTAAGATGTAGTTTCATATGTTTCTCCTCGCTTGTAATAGCGGGAGGATAAAGCACAATTGCGCAGGTTGCCAGCAATTTAAGAAAAATTTGCGGCCGTGGACTTTCTTGAGTAAATTCACTCTGGTTTCCCGCTATTCTAAGTTAGGAGCAGGATTGTAAACGCTTTGGCCACCGAACAACAGCGACGCGTGCGCGAGGTTTTTGATGCCGCACTGGACCAGCCTGCCGAATTGCGGCAGCAGTTTGTCGCCGACGCCTGCAACGGCGACCCCGAACTGCTGGAAAAGGTAACCCGGCTTCTGACCGCAAACAATCGCGCCGCGGGCATGATCGACACTCCGGTGTGGCAGAGAAAAGAATCCAGCGCCAGCCCCGCCGAACCTGGGTCTTACATCGGGCCCTACAAGATTCTGCAAGAACTTGGGGGAGGCGCCGGCGGCATGGGCGTCGTCTATCAGGCGGTTCGCGCCGACAAAGTCTTTCAACGCATCTGCGCGATTAAGGTCATTCGCCCCGAACTTTCGGCGGACTGGCTGCTGCAGCGCTTCCGCCAGGAGCGCCAAATCCTGGCCAAGCTCGATCACAACAACATTGCGCGCATCGTTGACGGCGGCTCGACGCCCGAAGGCCTTCCCTACTTCGTCATGGACTACGTGGACGGGCCTTCGATCAATCAATTCTGCACCGATCATGTCCTCGGCATCCGGGCACGGCTCTCTTTGTTCCAGCAGGTTTGCACTGCGGTCCAGTATCTGCACCAGAACGGCGTGATTCACGGCGATCTGAAACCGCCCAACATTCTGGTGGGCAGCGAAGGCACGGTCAAGATCGTGGATTTCGGCATTGCCAGCGCCATCACCGATCCACGAGACGCAGACCAGAACAAAACCATGCTGATGACTCCGGGGTACGCCAGCCCCGAGCAGATGCGCTGCGAACCCCTGGGGCCGGCCAGCGATGTGTATTCGCTGGGCATCATTCTCTATGAGTTGCTGACGGGAACGCGGCCGTTTTCCGCGGGCTCGCGCAGCACCAGTGAAATCCTCCAGGAAATTGCCAGCAAGGACCCCACTCCCCCCAGTCTGGCGACCAGGCGCGGGGTGCCCGCGGAGACGGGCAACTGGCAATCCATCAGCCGCGATCTGGATTGCATTGTCCTGCGGGCCATGCACCGCGATCCGCAAAGCCGCTATTCATCGGCGGCGGCCATGAATACGGATATTGCCAACTTTCTGCAAGACCGTCCGGTGCAGGCGCGCCAGGCCGGTTTACTGTACAAGTGGGAAAAATTCGTCCTGCGCAACCGCCCCGCGGCCTTCATCGCGGTCTTCGCTCTCCTGCTGGTCGCAATCATGGGATGGCAACTGGAAGGCACGGAATACCGCTTCCAACTCACTCATCAGCAGGACCTGAACAAACTGGAAATGGTGACTGAGGAAAACCAGAAACTGCAGAATTGGATCGTCGAGTACAGCAACGCCGATCCCTCGCAGCGGCAGCGTCTGCTTCGTGAGATTAAAGCCCGCGAGCCCAACGACTTGAACAATTTGATTGACACCTATCAGACATCGTTTCCCCAATCGATTCGCGTATGGCCCGGCATGACGAAGACGCGCAGCCAGTTGTTGCAGGAAACCAAGAGTTATCTGAACAACGTCAAGCCCTATGTGGGCGATCACCCCGAACAACTAGCCGAGGCCTGGCTGTGGATGGCAAACATTGAGGGCAATCCACGCAATCAAAACCTGCGGCAACACGACGCCGCGCTCACAAGTATTGAAGAAGCAGAACGCCTGGCCGAGCATTCCAACAGCGACCTGAAAGATCGAATCGATGCGGCCAAAGCCGCCATTGAGCGGGGAAAGTAGCCAGCGCCGGGTGTTCGATCATCACGCTAGTCCCAATTCTTTCTCGATACGGTCCGCGATGGCGATATTGCGGAATAGTTTTTCGTCATGCGTTTTCTCCTCAGAGTCTAGCGCTATGTCTGCTGGCGTAGTGCGTCGAAAATGGCGATCGTTATGTTGCGCCTCGATCCGGCGTAGGTTCTTGGTGTCCGACGAAGAAGTCAAGGGCTTTAACCACAGAGGGCACAGAGGGCACAGAGGATCACAGGGGAAACCGACGATAAATAAACGTCGATCTCGATTCACAAAACAATCAATATGCTTCTGTTTGGCACGCTGCACTAGAACGTAGTGGGGCGGACTTGGGCCGGCAAAGGAGAAAGATTTTAGATCGAGCCGGATAGGTAGCACCTTCGTTATCTCCGGGAGGACTTTGTGTTTGCCATGCGCCGCGGTCGTCGACCATAATCCGGCTTGCGCCAGCACGGCAAAAAATCGGCCCATGAAAACTTGCCCCGTCTGTAACACGACCTTCCCCAACGAGCTCACCAATTGTGCCCATGACGGCGCCATGTTGATGGGCTCGCGCGACCTGGAACCGGGACTGGTCGTGCGCAGCAAGTACCGCATCATACGCGTGCTCGGACGCGGCGGCATGGGAACCGTCTATCTTGCCGAGCACATTTTGCTGGGCCAGCAGCGAGCTCTGAAGTTCATCTCCAGCGAACTCAGCCAGGATCCGAAATTTCTGAAACGCTTCCGGCTGGAAGCTCTGGCCGCCATACAACTTCGCCATCCAAACATTGTCGAAGTCGCCGACCTGGATCAGGCGGAAGACGGCTCCCCGTTCATCGCCATGGAATACGTGGAAGGCGCGTCGCTGCGCGACGCGCTGGCCGACGCGCCCTTCCCAATCGCACGCGCACTGTCAATCGCCCGCGGCGTGGGATTGGGGCTGATTCAGGCACATAGCAAGAAAATCGTTCACCGCGACATCAAGCCGGAGAATATTTTCCTGGCGCGGGACGCCGGCGGACAGGAGATTCCGAAGATTCTCGATTTCGGCATCGCCTCCATGAAGGAAACCGCAACGGCGGTAAGCCGCACCCGCGGGCTGATGCTCACTCCTGAATACGCCGCTCCCGAGCAATGGAAAGGCATAGCCGCAGAAGAACTCGACGGCCGCGTCGATCTCTACGCTCTCGGCGGGATGCTGCACGAAATGCTGACCGGCAGCACCGGCCTGCATGCCCACAACACTGAAGGCTGGATGTACCAGCATCTGCACGGCACGCCCGAAGCTCCGAGCAAACAGCGCCCCGCGTTGGCCCAGTGCAAAGGTCTGGACGCACTGGTACTCCGCCTCCTCGAAAAAGATCGGGACAAACGGACGGAAAGTGCGGAGGCGTTCGTTCGAGAGTTGGATGCGGTGCGATCTGGCACGCCAATCGTTTCATCGCAACGCGAAACCGTTCGAGAGCCGAAGGGAACCGTGCCAATGCGCGCGACTCGCGTGGACACAAGCGTTCCAATTCCTTCCGCGCCGCAACCGAGCATAGCGCAGGCACCAACCGTTGCTAGAGCCGGCCAGTCGGCGACGAAGTTCTTTATCGGCGCGGCGATCGTGCTGGTCGTCGGCATCGGCGCCTATGCCGCATGGTCGTTCTTTCGTCATTCCGCGCAGCCGAACCAGATGCAGTCGAATCAGGCGGAGTCTACCGTACCGAGTCCGACCGCGAATCCAGCCTCGACTCAGCCAAGCGAAAAGCAGTCCTCCACTCCAACTAATCAACCACGGACTCCGCCTGACGCTCCGACACATCCGGCGAGCCAGCCAAGGGTTCAACCGACTGCCCAGCCCGGCTTTGCCGTTCCCGCCAGCGCAAAGTGGTCGAGCAATCTGTCCGGGGATCCAGAGAAGTATATGGACTGCCAATACCGGCTTAACAGCAACGAAAAGGCCGTTTTCGAATGGTTCGACGTTTCCTTCACGCGCTATAGTGCTTCTTCTGTCGAGGTTTCGATGGAGATGGAGTTGCGCGCAGGCCTGTATGGCATGCCTATCAACGAGAGGAACAATTCTGGATGCTCCTTTCATGAAGCCATGAAAGGCGTCTTCGAATTTGGCGGTAAGTCGTATCCCGTGAGTGAACTGGCCTCCAGTGGCTGCACAGACGATGACCGCACCGGGAGTAAAGAACAAATGATCGGGTTCAGGCTGAAGGGAGCAGCGGACGTGGCCAGCATCGCCGAGAAGCTGAATACCGGCGGCAGCATTCGGTTCATGTTAACCAACGGCCCCCGGCCGGGCGAGTGGGTCGATGTGCCCCTGGATGGTTTCCGCCAGGAATACGCCCAGTCGAGCTGCCCATTTGTTCCCCTCGCTGCGAAGTGAGCCGGCGGTCGAGCGATGGTGGCAATTCTGCCGCCCCCTAAGCACAACCGATCATGCGCCCGGTGTTATACTCCCATCGCCAAGGAGAATTTTCTGTGGCCGACGAACAGCCATCCGCCGACATCACTCGCCTGCTGTCTTCCATCAGCAACGGCGACCAGGCTGCGGCTTCGCAGCTGCTGGAAATCGTCTACACCGAACTGCACCGGCTCGCTTCGCGCTACATGAGCCGCGAACGCGTGGACCACACGCTGCAGACCACCGGCTTAGTCAACGAAGCCTACCTGCGGCTGTTTGGCACCAACAATCCTCCCACGCTGAACAATCGCGAACATTTTTTTGCCGTGGCCGCAACCCAGATGCGCCGAATCCTGGTCGACCACGCGCGGCAAAACTGCGCCCAGAAACGCAAAGGCATCAGCATTCCCATCGACGAGGCCTATCACGTTTCCAGCGGCCGCGACGAGGATCTCGTCGCCATTGACGACGCGCTGAAAGAACTCGCCGAGGTAGATCCTGATGGCGCCAAGGTGGTCGAGCTGCGCTTTTTCGGCGGCTACACCGATAAAGAGACCGCGCAGATTTTAGGGAAAAATCTATCCAAAGTCCGCCGCGACTGGGAGTTCGCCCGCTCCTGGCTTTACGACCGGCTGGATCAAACTAAAGGCGATCAAACTAAGAGCTAGGGAAACCTGATGCAGTGTGGCGCGGGCGGGGGCGCCCGCGAAACGCCCGGGGGATTACGCGCTTTCAAACCACGGAGTCAGCGCGCACCTAAACGCGTCTCCTGAACGATGGCCACAAACCGGCGTGCAGCGTCGGTGATCTCGTGGGTGTTGCCGGACTTGAGCGCCGCGGCGGAAACCAACTCTCCGCCCACGCCCAACGCTTCCGCTCCCGCGCGAATAAAATCCGCGGCGGTGGCCAGGTTCACACCTCCCGTCGGCACCATCGGAACCTGCGGCAGCGGCCCCTTCAGAGCCTTAATGTACTTTGCGCCGCCAGCCGCTTCGCAGGGAAAAATCTTCACCAGATCGCTGCCTGCGAGCCACGCGGTAATCACTTCGGTCGGAGTCAGCGCTCCCGCCATCATCAGGACATTCTTGCTGCGAGCCAGCGTGACGGTGGCCCGATCGAATCCCGGACTCACCAGAAACATCGCACCCGCATCCAGGCAGCGCTGCGCAGTTTCGGCATCAAGAACCGTTCCGGCTCCAATCAGCAGGTCGTCGCCCGCCGATTTTGCCAGGTGCGCAATCACATCAATGGCGCCCGGGACGGTCATGGTCACTTCGACGATCGGAATTCCGCCGGCCCGCACCGCGTCTGCTGCCTGCAAGGCCTGCTGAGAATTTGCCGCGCGCACCACCGGAATGATTCCCACTTCCGCGATGCGCCGGCGAATTTCGTCTTTGGTCATAATCTTTATTCGCAGCAATTCCGGTGATGGCGATTCCGTATCAGCGCTCGATCCGCGCGCCGGCTCCGCGCATGGCATGCAGCACTTCTTTCAGCGTGACCATGGTCGTGTCGCCCGGCGTGGTCATGGCTAAGGCTCCGTGCGCAGCACCGCAGTCGACCGCCCATTGCGCGTCCTGGGCGGTGAGAAAACCGTAGATCAACCCAGACGCGAACGAATCTCCCCCTCCGACACGATCAAATATTTCCAGATTCTCTCGAGTTTTTGCCTGATAGAACGCTCCCTCGTGCCAGCAAATGGCGCCCCAGTCATTGATCGTGGCCGTCTTCGCTTTGCGCAGAGTTGTGGCAATCACCTTGAACGGAAATTCTTTCACCACCGCTTCAATCATTCTCTTGAACGCTTCCACTTCGACGTTCGAAATGTTTTCATCGAGCCCCGGCACCGTGAAGCCGAGCGCGGCCGTGAAGTCCTCTTCGTTGCCGATCATCACATCGACCAACGGCGCCAGGCGGCGATTCACTTCCTGCGCACGTTTCTTCCCGCCGATTCCCTTCCATAGCGATTCGCGATAATTCAAGTCATACGACACGATCGTCCCCGCCTTGCGGGCAGCTTCCATCGCTTCCAGCGCCACCTCGGGAGTGCTGCCGGAAAGCGCTGCGAAAATTCCTCCGGTATGAAACCAGCGGACTCCCTGGCGAGAGAAAATATCCGTCCAGTCGATCTGTCCCGGTTTCAGCTGAGAGATCGCGGTATGTCCGCGGTCGGAACAACCCAGCGCAGGACGAATCCCGAACCCGCGCTCCGTAAAGTTCAATCCATTGCGAACGCTCCGTCCCACGCCGTCGTATTCCACCCACCGGATCAGCGACTGATCCACACCGCCCTGATAAATCAGATCCTGCAGCAATCTTCCCACCGGGTTGTCAGCCACAGCCGTGACCATCGCGGTGTTCAGCCCGAAACAGCGCTTCAATCCGCGCGCCACGTTGTATTCTCCGCCGCCCTCTGAAACTTCAAACTGGCGAGCCGTCCAGATGCGGCGGTCGCCCGGGTCAAAGCGCAGCATCACTTCCCCGAGCGCAACCATGTCCCAGCGGCATTGTTGGTTCGACTTGATTTGCAGTGTCATGTCTTGTCTCTGAGGCCGACTAATGATTGACGCCGCTGGCCAGATATCCGCCATCGACCACCAGCAGATGACCGGTAACAAAGCTGGCTGCATCCGAGGCCAGGAAAATCGCGGCTCCCACCAGTTCTTCCAGCTTGCCAAAACGCCGCATGGGAGTGCGCAGCAGAACTTCTTCGCCGCGCGGCGTGCCGTCGAGCAACGCCTGATTCAAGTGCGTGCGAAACACGCCGGGGACGAGCGCATTCACGCACACGCCATGCTGCGCCCACTCAATCGCCAGAGACTTGGTCAGAGAGGCCACCGCCGACTTGCTGGCCCCATAGGCCGCAACCTGGGTCCAGGCGGCAAACGAAGTCAGCGAGGCAATATTAATGATGCGCCCGCGCTTGCGCTCGATCATGCCCCGCCCAAACACCTGGCAGGCCCGCAAGGTGCCGTTCAGGTTGGTGTCGAGAATGGAATTCCATTCCTTTTCGCCAACCTCCAGCACGGGCGCGCGCATGGTCGTCCCGGCGCAATTCACCAGAATATCCACGGGACCAAGCTCTGCCTCAACCGCGTCGCACAGGGCTTGCAGGCTGACGCGATCCGCCACATCGGAGGTGACCGCGAGGGTTCGCCGCCCCATCTCGCGAATGGCGGCGGCGGCTTGTTCGACGTGATCGCGCTGGCGGCTCGAGGCCACAACGTTGGCGCCCGCTTCAGCAAATCCCTTGGCCAGCACAAGCCCAATTCCAGTGGTTCCGCCGACAATGACGGCGGTCTTCGAAGCAATGTCTAAGGCAAGATGTCCCATAGCGAGTTCTCCCTCGGGATACTATCAGGAGCCGCAGGATCAGCGCACCGATTACACTGGAACGGAATTTTCCTCCGCGGATCGCGGATCAGTCGAGCAACACTCGAGGCTTACGCAATGAAAATAACCGATGCCAAAGTAATCGTCTGCAGCCCCGGCAGAAACTTCGTCACCCTCAAACTTATCGCCGAAGACGGAAGCTACGGACTGGGCGACGCCACACTGAACGGACGCGAACTGGCTGTCGCCTCCTATCTTTCCGATCATGTCGTCCCGCTGCTGATCGGCCGCGATGCGCGCCGCATTGAAGACACCTGGCAATACCTTTATAAAGGGGCCTACTGGCGCCGCGGGCCGGTGACCATGAGCGCCATCAGCGCGGTCGACACCGCTCTCTGGGACCTCAAAGCAAAAAGCCTCAACGCCCCGCTCTATCAGTTGCTGGGAGGAGCGTCCCGCGAAGCGGTTCTGGTCTACGGACATGCCAGTGGCGACGACATCGAGAAGACCGTCGATGCGGTCGCGCACTACCGCAAACTGGGATACAAGGCCATCCGCGCGCAATCCGGAGTTCCAGGCTTGGCGGGCACCTACGGCGTGGGCCGCGGCAGCATGTATTACGAACCAGCCGAACCCGGTCTGCCGCCGGAGAATCAATGGTCGTCGGAGCACTACCTGAACTTTGTTCCGCAACTGTTCGCGCGGCTGCGCAAAGAATTCGGATCGGAGCTTCACCTGCTCCACGACGCGCACCATCGCCTGACTCCGATTGAAGCTGCCCGTCTCGGCAAGGAAATCGAGCCCTATCATTTGTTCTGGCTGGAAGACGCCACGCCTGCGGAGTTGCAGGAGCGATTCCGCCTGATTCGCCAGCACACCACCACTCCCCTGGCCGTGGGTGAGGTCTTCAACAGCATCTACGACTGTCAGCAATTGATTCAGGAACAGTTGATCGACTACATCCGGACGACGGTCGTGCATGCGGGCGGCATCACGCAAATGCGCAAGATCGCCAGCCTGGCGGAGATCTATCAAGTCCGCACCGGTTCGCACGGAGCGACTGACCTGAGCCCGGTCTGCATGGCTGCCGCGCTGCACTTCGATCTCAGTGTCCACAACTTCGGCATTCAGGAATACATGCGGCACACGCCCGAGACCGACAAAGTGTTTCCCCACGCCTACACGTTTGAAGATGGCGTGATGTATCCCGGAGATGCGGCCGGCCTGGGCGTCGACATGGATGAGTCACTGGCGGCGCACTATCCTTATCAGCGCGCTTACCTGCCGGTGAACCGCAAACTCGACGGCACCATGCATGATTGGTAGTCGTGGGTACAGGATCTGGAATGATCCGCTGATAATACGGGATGCCGGCAACGCGGGATGCCCGAGTCGCTACTGCGCGCGCGCGGCAGGTTGCTGGGGACTCTCAGCCGTCGCCGCCAATTCCAACCCAAGATACGCCCGCGCATTCTCAAAACAGATGCGGCGAATCATCTCGCCCAGCAGCCTTTCATCGTTGGGCAAATCTCCATTCTCGACGTCGCGCCCAATCAGATTGCACAGCACCCGGCGAAAGTACTCATGCCGCGGAAACGACATGAACGAGCGCGAATCGGTGAGCATGCCAATGAATCGCGACAGAAGCCCGGTATGCGACAACGCATTCAGTTGCGCTTCGATGCCTTCCTTCTGATCGAGGAACCACCAGGCGCTGCCGAACTGAATTTTCCCCGCGACACTCCCGTCCTGAAAATTCCCCATAGCAGTGGCGAACGCATAATTGTCCGCCGGATTCAAGTTGTACACGATCATCTTCGGCAACGCATGTTCCCGATCCAGCCGATCCAGGTAAGCACAAAGACTGCCGACCTGCGGAGCATCGCCGATCGTGTCGAAGCCGGTATTCGGCCCCAGTTCGCGCAATGCCCGCGAATTCACCGAGCGCAACGCTCCCAGATGCAACTGCTTGGTCCAGCCCTTCTCGGCATCGAGCCAGCCGAAGTACAGCATCATGAAGCCGGCGAAGCATTCCCGCTCTTCCTCGCTGGCGGCGATACCGGCGCGGGCATTCGCGAAGATCCGGCCGGCTTCGACATCCGTGCACGGAGAAGATGGGCACTGGTTCAATCCGTGATCGGAAAGCCGTCCTCCCATCGCATGAAAATAGTCATGCCGCGCTTTCAACGCATCCAGAAAAGCGCCCAGCGTCGTGATCGACCCATTGCTCACTTCTTCGAGCCGGCTCACCCACACATTGAACAGGCTGGGCAGGTGAACCAACAGCGCATTATCCGGACGAAACGTGGGGAACACCCTGAACTCTTTGGCGAGCTCACGAACCGCCGCATGCGCGCGCAGGTCATCGCAGGGATCGTCCGTTGTGCAGATCGCGCGTACCCGAAACCTGGTCAAAATCCCTTGCGCCGTGAGACCTGAACTCTGCAGCATTTCGTTGGCGCGATCCCATACATGTTTTGCGTTGGCCTCGCTGAGCAGCTCGCCAATCCCGAAATAGCGTTGCAGCTCCAGATGCGTCCAGTGATAAAGCGGATTGCGTAGTGTATAAGGGACGGTCCGGCACCAGGCCATGAACTTCTCGTAGGGACTGGCGTCGCCGGTGCAATAGCGCTCCGCCACGCCATTGGCCCGCATCGCGCGCCACTTGTAGTGGTCGCCTTCCAGCCAGATTTCAAACAAGTTTTGGAAACGGCGGTCCGCCGCAATATCGCCCGGAGGCAGGTGGCAGTGATAGTCGAGAATCGGCTCCCCGGCCGCGAAGTCGTGGTAAAGGCGGCGGCTGGTTTTCGAATGGAGCAAGAAATCGTCGTGAATAAAGTTCATTCAGGTCGTAGCGCCGGACGGAGTGGATCCGACCCCATAGTCCTTTCGGACCTGCGGATTTTAAGTCCACCCCATTTATTTTACAAACACGCTGTTTGGCAGGCCTTGCAAAATTTGCGGAAATAGAAAAGTGCCGTTGAGCCGGCGCTTTCGGCTCGAATGCTAGTAAGCTAATGGAGATAGTATTATACTGACCAGCGCGAGCGCATCTATGGGTTCGAGACGAGACTTTCTCAAGCAGGCGTCCTACGCAGCGGCGTTTCCCGCTTTTATGCAGCGAGTCTTCGCTTCTCCACAGCTCGCTTCTCCAGAAAAGGAATCGATTGCTCTTTCCGGCACTGGTTTGCCTGACGGAATGATCGTTCGCTCTTTGCGCTTTCTGGATTTGGAAACCCCTGTCGAATATTTAAACACGTGGCTCACTCCCGTTCCCCATTTCTTCGTGAGGAATCACATGCACGAACCGAGCGCACTCGATGCGCAGGACTGGCGGCTTGAGGTGGGCGGGGAGGTGGCGAAGCCGTATCGGATTTCGCTGAACGAACTATCGAAGATTGCCAGCCATTCGGTCGTGAATACGCTGGAGTGTGCCGGCAATGGACGGAGCCTGCATCGTCCGCAGGTTCCCGGAGTGCAATGGGCGAAGGGAGCAGTGGGAACGGCGCGCTTCTCTGGTCCTCGCTTGAGAGATTTGTTGCAGCGGGCAGGCGTCAAGCCTGTCGGGAAGCACGTCATGTTCCGTGGACTGGACGAAGTACCGGGCAAAGTTCCACCATTCATTCGCAGTATTCCGCTGGAGAAGGCGCTCGACTCCGATACTCTGATCGCCACGCACATGAACGGCGCACCATTGACCCGGCATCACGGATTTCCGGCAAGAGCGCTGGTTCCTGGCTGGATTGGCGCGGCATCGTGCAAATGGCTGACAGAAATCAAAGTGCTCGAATCGGAGTTCGTCGGCAACTTCATGAACCCCGGCTATCGCTTTCCCAACCAGGCGGTGAAGCCGGGAGAAGCGGTGAAGCCGGAAGACACACATCCGCTCACGGCGCTGACGGTGAAGTCTGTCATCTCGGCGCCACTTGATCGCGCGACCGTGAAAGCCGGCAGAGTTGCGGTTCATGGCGTGGCCTGGGCTGGCGAAGCCGATATTGTTGGAGTGGAAGTGTCCACCGACGGGGGCGCAAGCTGGAATCGCGCTACTCTGGGCCGCGACCAGGCGCACTATGCCTGGCGTTTGTGGAGCTACGATTGGAAAGCGAAGGACGGCGAGTATACGATTCAATCGCGAGCCACGGACAGCACGGGCCGCATTCAACCCGCTACTCCAGTTTGGAATCCCAGCGGCTATCTCTACAACGCCGTCGATCAGGTGAGCGTGCAGGTTGCCTAAGAATCTCAATCGCGATTTCCGCCCGAAGCGGTGGCCCAAGTCGTTGTTGTCCAGATCGGTCGCGCAACTGTTCCTGGGAGCAGGCTTGCTATCTTTTCCAGCATTTCCGCAACAGCCGCCGCAGGCAAACCTCGAAGAACTCCCCGCGGGTGCGATGCAAGTAAAGGCCACAACCTCATGCGTGGAATGCCACGAGGCCCGCATCATCCTGCAGCAGCGTTTGAGCAAAGCCGCGTGGACCAAAGAGGTCGACAAGATGGTGAAGTGGGGAGCGTTGGTCGATGCCCTAGACCGCGACGCGCTCATCGATTATCTGAGTACGAACTTCAGTCCCGATCGACCGCCGTATGAGCCGTCGCGCACCTCGGCCGGCAAAACGCCGCAAAAGAAAACCGCCGTCCCCAAATCGCAATAGGGACGGCGAAGCTTTCCGCGAAGTTTCGTTTCTGCCATCAAAGAGTCGACGGCCGCGCGCGCCCCGCCTGCAGGCGCAACAGGACGGCCACTAACTGATCCAGTTCCTCGCAGGTGTTGTAAAACGCCAGCGACGGACGGACACTGCTTTCCACTCCCATGCGACGCAGAATCGGTTGCGCGCAGTGGTGACCGGAGCGGACAGCAATGCCCTCCTGATTGAGAGCCACTCCGACGTCTTCCGAGCGCAGGTTGTCCAGCACGAACGACATGACCCCGGCCTTCTCCCGCGCCGTACCGATCAGGCGCAGGCCGGGAACGGTGAGCAGTTTGGCGGTTCCGTAATTCAGCAACTCGTGTTCGTAAGCGGCAATGTTCTCCTGACCGATCTGCTCAACGTAATCGAGAGCAGCGCCCAGGCCAACTGCATCGGCAATGTTGCCGGTTCCGGCTTCAAAGCGGGCAGGAGACGGTTGATAGGTCGTCTTTTCGAACGTGACATCGGCGATCATGTTGCCGCCGCCTTGCCAGGGCGGCATATTTTCCAGAACATTCAGCTTTCCGTAGACGACGCCGATTCCAGTCGGACCGAAAACTTTGTGTCCGGAGAAAACGTAGAAGTCACAGTTCAAGGACTGAACGTCCACGCGCATGTGCGAGACCGCCTGGGCGCCATCCACCAGCACAACGGCTCCGTGACGGTGCGCCATCTCGACCATCTGCTTTGCGGGCGTGATCGTGCCCAAAGCGTTTGAGACCTGACTGAATGCGACCAGGCGAGTGCGCGGGGAAAGAAGCTTCTCGTACTCCTCCAGAATAATTTCCCCACGGTCGTTGACCGGAGCCACACGCAGCCGTGCACCCTTCTCTGAGCACAGCATCTGCCAGGGAACGATGTTGGCGTGGTGCTCGAGCCAGGTGATGACAATCTCGTCGTCCTTTTGAACGTTGCGGCGTCCCCAGGCTTGCGCGACCAGATTGATGCCTTCGGTTGTGCCGCGCACGAAGATGACTTCGCGGGTCGACGAGGCGTTAAGAAAGCGGCGGGATTTTTCCCGAGCGCTCTCGTAGGCATCGGTCGCTCTGGCGGCCATTTCGTGAGCGGCCCGGTGAATGTTGGAATTTTCGTGGCGATAGAAATAAGAAAGCCGGTCGATGACGGCGTTGGGCTTTTGTGTAGTAGCCGCGTTATCGAGCCAGACCAACTTTTTGCCGTGGACCCGTTCTTCGAGAATCGGGAAATCACGACGGATGAGCCGCGCATCCAGCGGACGTTTGGCGGTGCCAAGGTCGGGAACCACATCGGGCCGAAACTCGAATGTGGTTGGGGAAGGCGCTGCCGGAACCGATTGTTGTGAGGTCTGCGCAGCTTCAGGTATGGCGGCCGCGCCCGGGATTGCCGGCAAATTCGGCCGCTCCGGGAGTTCCGTGGGCACTGACGTTGGCAGTACAGGAACGCCGGGCGCGGACTGCACGCCGGGCACTCCCGGAAATGAGAATAACTCGCTGAGAGATGGGAAACTCGTGGCGACGCCGGGATAGACCGCCTTGGTTGTTTCCGGCATCGTAGTGGGCGCACCCATCGGGTCTGCGGCGTGGGGTTCCGTGGCATGAACGGGCGCTGCCGCTGGGGCCGGGGGCAGAAGCGGACTCAGCGACTGTGGGTCTTGCGCAATGACAGGATTAGCGCCGCTCACCGCCACATTAGGAGGCGCCGCCGATGGTGACACGGGCGGCGCGGGAACGTTGGGTATGGTTTGAATGCCAGAAATATTCGGGATCGCGGGCACTCGCGGGAATGAGAACAGATCGTTCACCGGCGGAAGTGTCGGCGGAGCCGAAGACGACGTTCCTTTTCCCCCCTCAACAAAGTAAGGAGTAGCCCCCGGGAAAACTGGAACGTTTCCCGGGGCTTGCGGAACAGACGTTAAGTCCACACCTGCCGGCGGCGTTGTCGGCGCGAGCGATGGGGAGGCTTCCCCTCCAGGAAAAGAGAACAGTTCGCTGGCCGGTGGAATCGTCGGCGCACCGGAAAACGGAGAAATCTTTCCGCTTGCCAGAAAATCCGGCGGCGATCCAGCCAGCGGCGGAGTGGGAGCCGTGCCCGGAGTTCCCGGGACCAGGGCGGTTGCTCCTGCCAACGACGCCGCAATCGCCCTTAGATCCGTCTCGGTCAAAGGACCGGGAGGCGAAGAAGGCGCTGAAACCGGATAGCTGGGAGCCGATTGCGCTGCCGGTGAGTGCGGCAGCGGAAGCGAATCCTCGCTCAACATGGTGACCGGAATTTGGCCCTCACCCGGTTCCGTGGATTCAAAATTGCCCGAATCGAAATCCGGATCCGCATCATGCGTCGGCGAATGGTTAACGTCCGACACGTCTTGCGGCACCGAGAGGAAGAATTCATTGGCCAGCCGCTCAATCACTTCCGGCTCCGGTAAGGGCAGCGTGGCGAAGGGGTAAGTTCTTACCCCTCCGCCTGCCGACTTGGGAGCGTTCGCTTTGGGGCGGCTTGCCCCGTTGCTGGAACCGTTATTTGTACTCGTGGTATTTGTCGACATGGACGTTCTCCAGCACGCCGAGGGCGTCTTCGGTCAGAACTACGATCGAGCAGTAGAGTGAAATCAGGTAGGAAGCGATCGCCTTGTGGTTGATGCCCATGAAGCGAACGGAGAGGCTGGGAGAGACTTCTCCCGGCAATCCGGGCTGGAACAATCCAATCACACCCTGTTTCTTCTCGCCCGTACGGAGCAGGAGAATATCTGTCGTCTCGGCCTTGACCGCCAGCTTGTCGCAGGGAACGAGGGGAATCCCGCGCCAGGTGGTAAACGGAGAACCGAACATGGTCACGGTCGGAGGCGGAACGCCGCGGCGCGTGCATTCGCGTCCAAAAGCTGCAATGGCGCGCGGATGAGCCAGGAAGAAGCTGGGCTCTTTCCAGACCTTGGCGATGAGGTCGTCCATGTCGTCAGGAGTGGGCGTGCCGTGGCGGGCCTTCACTTTCATTTCTGGGGCCACGTTGTTGAGCAGACCGTACTCGGTGTTGTTGATGAGCGCGCCTTCCTGGCGCTCTTTGACTTTCTCGATCATCAGGCGCAGTTGCTCGCGAATCTGATCGTGCGGGCTGCGGTAAAGGTCGGAGATACGCGTCTGTACGTCGAGAATGCTGGTAACCGCGTTGAGGGAGTACTCGCGCGGCTTCTCGTCGTAGTCAATATAAATTTCCGGAAGATCGATTTCTTCGTCCGGGCTGCACTCGATGGTGCGGGTTCCGGGGCGTGTGGGTTTAACTTTGTTAAGCCGGTAAATGCCGGCTTCGACCGGCACCCACGACATGAAACTGATCAGCCAGCGCGGCGTGATCGCTTCCATCATGGGGACGGTTTTTGTGACGGTAGAGAGCTGGCGAGCTTGTTGCTCGCTCAGAGTGTGACGAATTTCTGCTGTCGCCATGCGATTCGCTCCTTAGGTGCTTAAAGAGATGGTGTCAAAAAGATAGAGAGAGAACGGATTCGCGCCGTGGAGGCGCACGAAGACCAAACCTGAACGAAAAAGCGAAATCTTTCCATCACTCTCGGAAGTTCAGTTTCCTCGTGCAAGAATTTGTCGGGGTGAACAGGAGTATACACCACGCAAATAATTCACAGTCTGTGATGTGACGCACGGGGATAAAAAACGGCAACCCGGCCCACCAAAACCGACTCGGGATTTGTGCAAAGCGCGGAATCGCCGATCGTCCTGATGATTAAAGAGTGTCGAATGATTAAAGAAGTCCAAACAGAATAAACTGGATTGTAATAGTAGACATAATAGGGTATCGTCATCCGATCAAGCTATTCGGCTCTTTGCCGTCGGGGCGAGCCGGGTGCGCTTGGTGCCTGCCGTGAACGTGCGGCAGGCTTTTGTTTTTCCGCGGTGAGAGCGAGAGACGAAAGAGTTTTTCTCCCCAGTAACCATAATTACTACTTGTGGGAGTGAGATCGGTACGCAATGCTCCAGCATGCCCCGACCGCAAAAGGAGAATCTCAAGTATGCAACTCGGCGAGACGATCGCTACCTACGATGTCGCGTTGGCCCTGCGGGGCGAGAGCGGCAAGTTTGACGTAACCAGCCCCACCGGAGAGGTGTATCACGTGACCTGTGAACCCAATCATTCCATTGCGAATCTCGAGTGGGCGGGCAATCGCACAGACCCGCAGCCGTTCCTGATCCGCAAAATCTCAGAACCCGTTTCTCAGGACTTGGGGAAAATTCTCTCGACCGGCGCAGACGCCGCGAACGCGCGGCTACCCATGACTCCGTTTCTGCTCGACCAACTCGCGGGCGCAGACAAAGCCGGCGTGCGTGCAGTCGTCGAGTCGCCCAAGACCACGCCAGCCACGGCCTCGACGCCGGAAGTCGTGGGCCTGGATCTTCTTTTTACCGAAAGCGATCCGGGAACGAAAAATCCTTCGGCGTGCGTTGCCCTGAAGACGGGCCTTTCCGTGCAGCCTACGCAGGTATGGATTACGGCCGCTTGCGCCAACTATAACGATTTCGACGCCGAAATTCGGCGCGTGCAAGCGCAACTGGATGAAATCCGCTACCGCGCTCGGAAGCGGTTCTACCAGACTCAAGCTGCAGCGGTCGTGGCCTAAGGCGGGAAAGCCGGAGAGATTTACTCCCTCAGCCCCAGGGGCCGGAGTGTGCCCGAGAGCAATTCCTTGGCTTGTTCCGGGGCGAGCGCCATATGCCTTTATTTGTTACGAAATGATGATGCTATTGTTAAATGCAGATGAACTTTTGCGCGGATGGCAAGAGCCTGGCCTACCTTAACTCCGCTGGGTGGCCCGCGGAGGGCTGCGTTGACGTTAGCTAGGCGCAACTGCAGCCGAAAGCTTTATAAAACTTGCTCCTGGCACGCGACCGGATGGCGTCCAGTTCGGCCTGAAGGCGGCGGATCTCGGCGTCCAGTTCGAGAAACGTCATGCAATGAGCTGTAATCAGACGCTCCGCACTCACGCCGTCGTAGCCCTGCTCGCCGGCGGGCTGCATGCAAATACAAGCAGAGGGAAGATCCGTGCGGGGATCGCTCTCCATGTAAAGCAAATCCAAAGTTGGGGCTTGCATGGCGCGATTATTGCACGGAACAAAATCAAACGTGCCTGTGGATTTTGAGGAAAGGAGGGTGGTAAATCTCAGCTGCCAGGAAATGAGAGGCTGGTGCCGGGGGAAATCGAACCACCGACAACCAAGCAAATCTTCCGTCAAGAAAAACAGACGTGGGCAGGGCTAACGGGAACCGTGATCGAGAGCGGTCCTCAGAGACTCGAACGCTTGCTTCTGATAAGGCTCCGCGTCCATCTTAGTAAATACGGATGCAACCGCTTGCACATCGGCCCTTGCAGAATCGTAGTTGTGACGCCGATATGAGATTTGCCCCTCGGCCAAAGTAACTCCCGCACCCCAGTCGGGATCACCAGCCAATTGCGCGACGGCAGGCGAGTCGATATTTTGCAAAAGCGAGTTCGCCTCGTCCAATCGATCCAGACCGATCAGGCAACTGGCCAGGCTGTAAGCGGCTCCGCCGGTCAGTCCGGCGCGCGGGCCGAATGCTTTCACCGAGGACTCGTAGGCTTGGCGGGCATTGGGCTCGCCTTCGCGAAGGTGCCCACCGCGGCACTGAGCCAGCGATCCGTCAGCGAGCGTACCGATCGCGAAAAAGGAAAGCGGCCCCTGCTTGCGCACTGCGATCTGGTGAATCGCAAAGTCGTCGCGGATCGCATCATCCCACCGCCCCAGGCTCCCCTCCGATTGCGCGCGCGTAGTCAGCAGTTGCATGGTCAGTTCGTGATCGGGACCGAGGCGCGATACGAACTCCGGGTAGATTGCCGTTGCTTCCTGAATCGCCTCTTCGTGTTTGTTTTCGATCATGAACGCCTGCGCCAGATTCAGTCGCACGCGCAGCACATGCGGACTGTCAGCTCCTGCAACGCGAGTAAAAGCAGCGATAAGGTCGCGAAACGTCTGCTCAGCCTTAGCACCCTCGCCCAGGCGTATGTAGCAAAATCCCAAGCGCTGCTTGAAAGTCAGGCGCGCGCTTTCATCAAACTCGGGCAAGGAGTTGGTTCGATCAACGGCGGCCTGAAAGTTCTCTGCCGCGCTCTGGGCGTCGTTTTCAATCAAAGCCACCATGCCCTGCGCGGAATACATCCACACCGCCAGATCCGGACGAGGATTCTTTAGCTTCGAGATCAACGCTTTTTGCTGATTCAGAATCGACTTGGCGAGTTGCAGTGAGCCCTTCTCATAGCTGCGCGCTTCCAGCGTGACCCGCTGCAATTGAACAATGATGGCGTCTTGCGAGAGCTCGCCATCCACCTGATGGAACAGAGCAGCCGCGTGATCATATTCGAGACGGGCGTGTGCATAGTCGGTACGGTTATCGAGAGCGTGGGCGATGGTCTGGTGCAGGCGGGCGGCGATCAGCGGTTCGTTTTGAAATTTGCGGTCGATGGCAGGCGAAGCCTGTTGGATGGCATCGACCAGCGACTCTGCGGCCTTGCCGCTCACAAAGGGATTGCCGCGGCCCAGCAGGTCTTCGGAAAGAAATCGATTGATCGCGCTGGCGATCGCGGTCTGGCGGTTGGCATTATCACGCTCGAGCGCGGCGCGTTGGTGGAGCACGATGCTAACGATCAATCCGGCGACCAGGGCCAGGATCGCCGATGCCACCCACGGGCGGCGAGCGCGCGTCTCTGAAAGTTTCCGCTCGGCGATCTGAGCGCGCAGCTGTGCCGCTTCGAGGTCGTTTCTTTTCGCGCGGCGTTGTTCGAGGTTGAGCAAGCGCTCGGACAACTCCAATGCAGTGTTAAGCCGTTTGGCCTGATTGCCGCAGACCGCATCGGAGATATCTTGCCGCAGCACCAGATCGCTGACTTCGCTTTCCCACCCCGGCGCCAGAGGCTTGCCGAAATCGCCGATCACCAACTGATAGAGCATCACGCCCAATGCATAGACGTCGGCGCCGGCAGTGGGAGAATTTCCTGCCATTACTTCCGGCGCCATATACATTAGGGTCCCGGTGATCGGTCTTTGGGCATCGGCCGTCTTCTGCGTGAAGCCCAGATTCGTGATCCCTAAGTCCGCCAGGCGCGCAGGGGCGAGGAGAGAGGCGGCGCCGAAGTCGGCCACTTTGATCTGCCAGCCGTCTTTGACCGGCACGACGATCGGCACAACGACGGGCACGACCAGAACATTAGCGGGCTTCAGGTCCTTGTGCAGAACGCCAACATCGTGCGCAGCTCCGACTGCCTTCGCCACGTCAACAAGGAGGCGCAGGCGAAGCTCCAGGGGAACCTGCGGAAGTCCTCCCTGCGCCTCCGCCCACTCCGCCAAATTTGTTCCGCAGTATTCGCTTTCCAGAAAAAAAGGAGGCGTTTCCAGATTCCATTCCAGAATGCGCACGAACTCGGGACGATCCCCTAGCGACTCCCGCAGAAAACGTGACACGGTGATTTCACGTTTGAGGCCATGCAGTCGCGCGCCGTCGGCCGCGAATTTGAAGACTCGCTTCTCGTTGGTCTTGGGATTTTCGGCCAACCAGACTTCGCTCGGGCCCGCAAGTTCGATGGGGCGGGCGAACCGCCAGTGCTCCCGGCCGGGAACTGCGCCTCCCTGCTCAAAAGCAAGGCGAACGTCCGACGTCGAGCTAACAGTTTTGCACTGAACGGGAACAGCCAGACGGTACCCGACGCGAGGGACGGTGAGAACGACAGGGTGCGCGTCATCCTCTAACGCCTTGCGCAACTTCGAAACGGCTGTGGATAACGAGCCGTCTACTACGGTCAATCCTGGCCAGACCGATTCGAGCAGTTCCTCTTTTGTGACGACTTCGCCGGCATGCAGCAGAAGCTGAAGCAAGATCTCCAGCGGCTTGGATTCCAGGCTTACAGCCTGTCCTTTGACGCGGAGTTCCCGGCTTAGTTCATCGAATTCGCAGTCGGCGAAGCGCCAGAGTCGGCCGACGGTCTCAAAGACCTGATCTTTAGAATTCATAGACATACCTCGTCTTTAGAGTTCTTGAGATTGCGTTAGGACAATCGAACCTGAATCGATGTAGAGTGGGCGCCCAATAGCCGCTGGGAGCAATATTGTGCCACGGACCAGCGCGCTTGGCACGTAAATTTCTCGCTGGAGGGTGCGATCTATGCGATCCGCGTCGGCCTGCCGTCTGCAAATGCTGGTTTTTGTGTGTGCAAGTATTTTCACTCTTGCCGGATTCTCCTCGGCACAATCCGCCGCAACGCACCGGAAGGCACTCCGGCATCCTGGCTCCGATGAGGCGCCGCAACATGAGGCACCGCAACTCGCCTGGCAAGCCACAGCTAAGCCAGCCGCGCCCAGGCAAGCTCCGCCAGCCACCACCAACACCTGGACCGGCGACGGCTCCAACACGGACTGGAGCAACGCCAGTAACTGGAATAACGGTGCGATCACCAGCGGCGAAAACATTCTGATCAACCTGACCAGCGCTTCCACCACGGTCGATCAGAGCTTCACCGTCGGCTCGTTGACCCTCAGCAATGCCGGCGATTCCGTGTCCACAAACAGCGGCGTTACGCTGACCGTACAAAACGGAATCACCAACTCGGGAACGATATCTCTGGGCAACAACAGCACCCTCGATATTACCGGCAACATCAGCAACTCCGGCAATATGAGCCTGAACTCCAGTGGCAACTTCGACGAACTGGTGCTGAACGGCAACGTCACTCTGAGCGGAGGCGGGACGCTGACGCTCTCCAATAATGCAAACAACTTTATCTTCGGTTCCAATTCCCTCTACCAGCTCAACAACCAGGAAACCATTCAGGGGGCCGGGCAGATTGGCAACGGCGAAATGTCGCTGGTGAATTCCGGAACCATCAACGCGAATCAGAGCGCGGGCATGACCATCAATGTGAACGATGGCCTCACGAACACCGGCACGCTTGAAGCCACCGGCGGAGCGACGTTGCAGATCCTGAACACGAACGCGGTCAACACTGGCGGCACAATCACGGCCAATGCCAGCACCGTAAACCTGAACAATTCGATCGTCAATGGCGGAAGCGTGACCGTCAGCGGCGCAGGAGAACTGCAGCTCAACAGTGCGACCGTCCAGGGAGGGACCATCACCAACAGCGCCACCGGAACTATCCTGGTCAGTTCAGGAACGAACCTGTTAGGAGGAACGATCAACAATTCCGCCGGCGGTCTGTTTGAGATCGGCAATAATGCGACGCTGCAACTGCAGGGCGGAACTTATAGCCAGCTCGGAACGGTCCAGATCAACTCCACCGGAAACTTCAGCGAACTCGTCCTCGAAGGGAACGTCACCCTCAGCGGCGGTTCGGTGACCATGTCGAACAACACCAACAACTACATCTACGGACAAGCCTCCACCGACACGCTCACGAATCAGGAAACGATCTCGGGCGCGGGCCACGTCGGAAACGGACAGATGACGCTGGTGAACTCCGGCACCATCAATTCGAACCAATCGGCAGGCATCATCATTGATGCAAACAATGGTGTCACCAATACCGGCACGCTCGAAGCTACATCCGGCTCGACGCTTTTCCTGACCAACACCGGCGTGATCAGCAATGCCGGCGGCACCATCTCAGCCAACGGCAGTACGATTGACATATCCAGCTCAACCATCAACGGAGGCAATGTAACCCTGACCGGAGCCTCGACGCTCGAACTCAATACCGCGACCATTCACAATGGCAGCGTTCTGACCAACAGCTCGACTGGAACCATCGATATCGCGTCGGGACTCAACATCCTGGGCGGAACGATCAATAACTCCGCCGGTGGAACGTTCGAAATCTCCAACAACGCCACGCTCGGCCTTGACGCCGGAACCTATTCGCAACTCGGCAACCTGCAGATCAACTCGTCGGGGAACTTCAGCGAGTTGGTGCTGGAAGGCAATGTCACGCTCACTGGCGGCAGCGTCACGCTGTCGAACAACTCCAACAACTACATCTTCGGCCAGGTTGGGACCGATACGCTCACCAACCAGGAAACAATTTCAGGCGGTGGTCACATCGGCAACGGTCAAATGGGGCTGGTGAATTCGGGAACCATCAATTCCAACGACAGTGCGGGTCTCATCATCCAAGCCAACTCCGGTGTCACTAACACCGGCACACTGGAAGCAACGAACGGAGCGACACTCTTCCTCACCAGCGACGGCACTCTTAACAACACCGGCGGAACGATTTCAGCCAACACCGGTACGCTTGCCCTGACCAGCACCGTTGTCGACGGAGGAAACATCTCGCTCACAGGAGCCTCCTCCCTCACGCTGAACAGTTCAACCATCCAGGGCGGGACGCTTACCAACAGCTCCACGGGAACCATCTCGACCGTCGGCGGTATCAGCGTTCTCGGCGGTACCGTCAACAACTCCGCCGGTGGTCTGATCGAAATCACCAACAACACGACGCTTGATCTGCAAGGAGGCACCTACTCCCAACTGGGCGCGCTCCAGATCAACTCCACCGGAAACTTCAGCGAACTGGTGCTCGACGGAAACGTGACACTGACCGGCGGCACCGTCACCCTGTCGAACAATTCCAACAATTTCATCTTTGGAGCCGCTTCCACCGACACCCTCACCAACCAGGAAACGATTTCAGGCGCTGGTCATATCGGAAACGGTCAGATGGGGCTGGTCAATTCAGGAACCATCAATTCCGATGACAGCGCGGGCCTGACCATCCAAGCCAACTCCGGCGTCACCAATACGGGCACGCTGGAAGCGACGAACGCCGCAACGCTGTTCCTGACTAGCGACGGCACTATCCACAACAATGGCGGAACGATTTCCGCCAACACTGGAACCCTCGCCTTGACTAGCACCGTCATCGACGGAGGAAGCATCACGTTGACCGGAGCCTCGGCCCTCACACTGAATAGCTCAACGATCCAGGGCGGAACGCTTACGAATAGCTCCACCGGCACCATCTCGACGGTCGGCGGCACCAGCATCCTGGGAGGCACGATCAATAACTCCGCTGGCGGGTTGATCGAAGTGGGCAACAACACCACTCTCGAACTGCAGAGCGGCAACTATTCTCAACTGGGCGCCGTGCAATTGAATTCAAGCGGCAACTTCACAGAGTTGGTCATTGACGGCAACGTGACCTTGAGCGGCGGCACCATCACGATGTCCGCCAACTCCAACAACTTCATTTATGGCCTGATCGGCGGCGACGTTCTGACCAACGGCGACACCGTCGAGGGCGCCGGCCAGATTGGCAACGGACAGATGGGCCTGGTCAACAACAGCTCTGGCTCTATCATTGCCAATGCCAGCGGCAACATCGTCATCAACGTCAGCTCCATGAATTTCAACAACCTCGGCACCGTCGAAGCCGACGGAGCCACGCTGACCATCGAAGGCCCCGGAGTGACTTTCCTCACCAATGACAATCAAAGTACCGGCACGCTAACCGGCGGCACATTCATCGCCAACGGCAGCAATATTCAGTGGAACGCGGGTCCAAACGGAATCTCCACGCTTTCTTCCAATGTGACGGAAGAAGGCGGCGGCCAGTTGATCAACACCTATAACAACGGCAACACCAACATGCTCGCTGGGCTAACCAGCATCACCTCCACCGGAGCCCTCACCATCGGCGGCACCGCATTCACCGATGCGGGTGCGTTCAGTAACGCCGGATCGCTCACCCTGCTCTCGGGCGAGAGTTTTTCAGTCGGTTCGCTTTCGCAAATCAGCGGCGGCTCGCTCACGGCGGGGACTTACGTTCTCGATGCAAACCTGAATCTCACCGGCACGGCGCAGACCATTACCACGAATGCGGCGAATCTCACGCTGGCAGGCGGTACCATCGAGAACACCTCCAATAGCACGAACGCTCTCGCCGGGCTTGCGACCAACTCCGGCGTTCTGACCATCGGTGGCACGGCCAACAACGTCTCGACCACGGCGACCAGTTTCAGCAACACCGGAACCCTCAACATCAACGGCGGTGACAGTCTTACGGCGGCCAAGTTAACCCAAGTCAGCGGCACCACCCTTTCGGGCGGAACGTTTGTACTCGCCGGAAACCTCGACGGCGCCGGGAGGGGGAATCGAACCCCCACAGTCCTTTCGCACCTGCGGATTCTTAGTCCGCTGCGTCGGCCAGTTTCGAATTGATAATAAACAGCTTATCCAGAACTAGCTGCGAACATGTGCAAGCAAATGTGTCAGTTCTTGGCCTTTTCCGCACACGGCACATGATGTCTGTCTCGATCACCCAAAGCATTCTGCTCGCGGCGCTCGCGGTTACCTGACGGAACACGCGGCGCCGATGCGGTGTGCCTTGTCGTATGATGCGGCAAAGGAGCGGTATCAATCCGAATCATGTTCACGCGAATCATAGTTTCTATCCTCATCGCCCTGATCTCAGCCCAAGGCTTGTCCGCCGACTTTACGATGAAGGTGACCGACAAGAATTATCTGGATACTCAAGGCTTCAGCGTATTTCTTTACGACAGCACTTACCATCCGGTTTTTGTAGATCAAAAGAACACCGCAATGGAGATGATTCTCCACGGCCAGCGCATCGCCACTAACGGCGATGTCCGCCTCATGCCAACGCCGGAGCAGTGGGATCTGGTGGCAACCCTCAAGGAGCGCCATGCCGAAAAGGAGAACAACCGGCTCAGCGCCGACCTCGCTTTCCCGACGTTCGACTTCAGTTACACGCTGGAAGTCGTAGCAGAGCTAGGCGGCGTGAGGGTCAGCATCAATCTCGATAAGCCACTGCCCCAGAAACTGGCAGCGCGGGCGGGGTTTAATTTGGAGTTCCTGCCCTCGATTTATATGGGGAAGGCTTACCTGGTGGACGGAAGCAAAGCCGGCATCTTCCCGCGTACGCCGAACGATCCGATGACGAAGGTTTTGCCTCTGCCTGATGAACCGAAAAAGGCGTACTACCTGGAGGACTGGGATAAGGCCAAGGGATACACTCAGCCCCTGCCATTCGCCGAGGGGAAGAGCATCACCCTGGGGGTCGACGATGCGCTGGCCCGGGTGAATGTAGTGTCGGATACAGCCAACCTCATGCTGTTCGATGGCCGTGACCGAGCGCAGAACGGCTGGTTCGTGCTGCGTTCGCTGATTCCTTCGGGCAAGACCACAGGCGCCATCGTCTGGCACATCAGGCCGGACGTGATTCCGAACTGGACGCGGCCGCCGATGATCGCGCACAGCCAGGTCGGTTATGCGCCGGGATTCTCCAAGGTGGCAGTGCTCGAACTCGACCCCAAGTACAACGCTCCGAAGACGGCCAGAGTGCTGCGCCTGACGGAAGACGGATCTTACAAGCAGGTGTTCGAGGGACCGATCACACCTTCAACGCCGTGGCTTCGCTACGTCTATTCGAGATTTGACTTCACCACTGTCACGGAACCCGGCCTCTATGTCATCGAGTACGCAGACCAGCGCACGGCGCCCTTTCCCATCGCAAAGAATGCTTACGCCAACATCTGGCAAGACAGCCTCGACCATCACCTCGCAGCGCAGATGGATCACGTTTCCGTCCGCGAAGGCTACCGCATGTGGCATGGCGCTTCGCACCTCGATGATGGCCGCATGGCGCCTGTAGTTGGAGAGCAATTCGACGGCTGGAACCAGGCCACGGCCACGGACGGAAAGTACAAACGTGGTGATCACATCCCTGGGATGAACGTGGGCGGCTGGTACGATGCCGGCGACTTCGACCTCGAGGAGCCCGCGCAGCTGAGTGTGATTCAGAGCCTCTCTCTGGCCTATCGCGAATTTAATCTCAAATACGACGAGCTTACAGTGGATGAATCCGCCCGTGAGGTTGAGATGCACCGTCCCGATGGCGTGCCCGATGCGGTACAGCAAGTCAAGCACGGCGCATTGCTCATCCTGGCGCAGTTCCACAATATCGGCCATGCCATCCGCGGCACTCACGAGCCAGATCTCCGCCAGTACACCCAGGTGGGCGACGGAGCGTCGAAAACCGACGGCCGCATTTACGATCCGAAGCTCGGCCCGAACGAAACGAAGGGCGACTACTCCGGCAAGCCGGACGATCGCTGGATCTTCACGACGAACAACCCGTATTTCCAGTGGAATGCCATAGCGGCGCTGGCTGCAGCGGCCGATGTGCTGAAAGGCTGGGACGACGCATTAGCGAAAGACTGCCTCGAAACGGCGATCAAAGCGTGGCAGGACACGAAGGCTGACCCAAAGCAGTATCCGACCGACCCCGGCTTAGACGGAGCGCGTTCAGCAGGTGCCCCCGGAAGCGGTGTGCTGGCGTCTTCTCAGGGTGTAATCTCCAGCACCCAAGGTGCTCCAACAAATTCTGTCGCGCCTGGCACGCCGGCAGCTCCGCCAGCCGGCTTCGGCCGCGGCCGATTTGGCATCGGACTGGACTGGGCTGCGGCTCTGGAACTGACCATCGCCACCAATGGCTCCGAGCCATACAAGTCTCGTCTGAAGGAATTGTTCCCTCAGATGATCACGCCAGAGCAGATGGACGTCCGAGGTTGGACAGCAGTCCGGGCATTGCCTTATCTGGACGCCAACGCGAAAGGTCAAATGCGCCAAGCGGTGAAGACATACATGGCGGGCTTGGACAAGCGGCTGGACGAGACGCCATTCGGCGTGCCCCCGAGCCTCGGCACTTGGGGCGGATCTGGCGCAGTGGTGGACATGGCGATTCGAATGTATTTCCTGCACAAGGCGTTTCCGGATCTCGTGGGTCCCGAATACACACTTCGCGCGGTCAACTACATTCTCGGCACGCACCCGGTATCGAGCACTTCGTATGTAGCCGGAGTCGGCACGGTCTCGAAGACGATGACGTACAGCAACAATCGCGCCGACAACGCTTACATTCCAGGTGCCGTGATTCCCGGATACATCATCATCAAGCCGGATTTTCCGGAGTGCATCGACGACTTCGGATTCCTGTGGTTCGAAGATGAAGCCGTCGTGGCCGGGTCGGCAAGCTGGGTCGTCGCCGGCAACGCCGCGGACGCAATCGCTAAGGAATCGAAGTAGGCCAGTACTAAGGGCGATGGTAAGAGTAAAACGAAGAACCGGAAGCTTGCGCTCCCGGCCACTTCTAGTGCGACGAGCGGTCGAATGTAAGACGGAGCGCATACGCATATTTGGCTGGAGCTTGCGCCGGCATCCGGACGTGGAGGCCGTCGGGGCGCTGGTCGAATTGCAGTTTCGCATCGCTGCCTAACAAGGCAACGGACTGTACATGTTCGCTGCCGACGCTCGATGCGAGCGAGTGAATTACAGCCTCGCCATTGGTCGGCCAGCCTAGCCCAATCGCGTAAAGCACATCGCCTTTGGTCGTGAAACGAAAGTCTTCGGCCGTATAGCGCGTCGTGTCGGTATCGTGAAAGGATCCCGCCGCTACTTTGGTTGGGCCTTCGCCATAGATCCTCCATGGCCGAGTACCGTAGATCGCATCCCCATTCACGTTCAGCCACGCGCCGACATCGAGAAGAACTTGCTGCACTTCCTCGGGGATGGTGCCATCAGACCGTGGACCGATGTTCAACAGCAAATTGCCATTTTTGCTGACGATATCAATGAGTTGATGGACCACGAACTCAGGCGACTTGAACGTGTCGTCTTTGATATAGCCCCATGATTGGTTACTCACGGAAGTGTCGGTCTGCCAGTAGAGCGGACGGATATCGCCAAGCTGTCCGCGTTCGAGGTCGAGCACGCCGGAGTGCTCCTGCATGGCATAGTCTTTGTAATTGATCACTCCGACGTGGTCACCGTACTTCAACGAACTGTTGTAGTAAAAGGCGGCGAACTTGGCGAGATTCGGCCGGATCGAAGCCTGTCCGATCCACCAGTCGAAGTAGACAATGTCGGGATGATATTTCTCCACAAGTTCCGCACCGCGCGCCAGCCAGTCGTCGGCCCAGGCGGGAGAGACGTAAGTGAAGTCATCGTTAAGCGGCACGCCCCAGGGGGCCGATAACCAGTTGTGAGCCGGCCCGTAGAATGCTGCGTATTGCGGATCGTTTACATCGGAGGAAATATTGCGGCCCACGCCGAGAAAGAAATTGTGTTCGACGCGATGCGATGACACTCCAAAGTGTAATCCCGCAGCCCGGACGGCTTTGCCCAGTTCTCCCGTGGAGTCGCGATGCGGCCCCATTTTCGCCGCGGTCCAGTCGCTCAATCCGCTGTCGTACATGGCAAAGCCGTCGTGGTGTTCCGCCACAGGAACGACGTACTTTGCCCCTGATTTCTTGAATAGCTCAGCCCACGCCGCTGGATCGAAATGTTCAGCTTTGAACCTGGGAAGGAAATCTTTGTAGCCAAACTTGTCCTGAGGACCATAGGTTGCCACGTGATGCTTATATTCCGGCGATCCCGGCACGTACATGTTTCGCGGATACCATTCGTTGCCGAAGGCAGGGACTGAATAAGCTCCCCAATGAATGAAAATGCCGAACTTCGCATCCTTGTACCATTCGGGCACCTCATACTTCTGAAGTGATTCCCAGTCCGCCCGGAATGGACCCTGTTGATCCACGGTGTCAACTTTCTTCAGCAAGGTGGCGCGTTCTGAATCGTATTTGCTGCTGGCTTTCTGCCAGACCTGATCGATGCTAGCCGGGTCCTGAGTGGGGGTTGGAGCGGTGGCAGTCTGGGCGTACGCCATTGAAACTGCAGCCGACAGTAACAAAATTGTGCCAACTTTAAGAACTGAAAGTAAACGAGGTGAAAACATTGGTTTGCGCAGCACAAGCACGCTCATGTCTGTACTCCGTGAAAAATAGCCGGTAAAGTTATCGATGTCAACCATCAAGAGCTCGCGCCGGAAACGGCGATCTCAGATTCTAAACTGATGGACTGCTCAGGATCATACGAATGAAGGACATCGCCAAAGACCGAGTTCTCGCTCGAGTGAAAGTGTATTGATAGATCGATGCTTGCCTGGTCTTTCGGCGAACTTCGTCGGTGTAGATGATGAATTGGTGGGGATTCTCGCGATCAGACACTTGATCGATATTGGCTGCAAGAAGATTGCTCACATTTATCCGAAGCACGCACAATACAAGGGGCAAGGGGACACACAGGACGGAGCCGGCTTCGAATGCGGTTAAATTTTGTTACTTCTGCTAAAAGGACATCGCTTCTTATGCGTTCACTTCTCGTGGGCTTCACGCTGACCGTTATGTGCATCACTGGGCCGAGGCTGGCAGCCCAGAAAGTCGAATTGTCGGTTGATGTATCCAGGACCGGCGCGAAGATTGACCGTAACATTTTCGGGCAATTCGCTGAGCATCTCGGACACGGCATTTACGAAGGCATCTGGGTAGGGCCCGATTCCAAGATTCCGAATACTCGCGGGATTCGCAACGATGTTGTGGGCGCCCTGAAAGCGATTAAGGTTCCCAACGTTCGTTGGCCCGGCGGCTGCTTCGCGGATGAGTATCACTGGCGTAAGGGCATCGGTCCTCAACGATCCGTAACTCTCAACCCCAACTGGGGGGGAGTGACTGAGGCAAACACGTTCGGTACGCATGAGTTCATGGACTTCATCGATCAGATCGGCGCGCAAGCGTATATCTCCGTCAACGTCGGTTCCGGGACCCCTCAGGAGGCGGCCGAGTGGCTGGAATACATGACGGCCGCAGCACCAACGACGCTGGTAAAAGAACGGGCCGCCAACGGGCATCCATCTCCATACCAAGTCGCGTTGCTCGGCATCGGTAACGAAAGCTGGGATTGTGGGGGCAACATGACGCCCGACTATTACGTTAGCCAGATGAAGATCTACAGTCGCTTCGTAAGGAACTTCAATCCGGCGCAACTGGACAAACAGCCGATGCTGAAGATCGCCGTGGGCCCTGGCGGCGACGGGCCGCGATGGACCGATTGGACGGAAACCGTCATGAAGGCTTATCAGCAACACACGTGGAGCTGGGACATCGACGGACTTTCCATGCACAACTACACGGTGGTGCGCTGGCCGCCTTCCTATACCTCGGTGGGGTTTGGTGAAACTGAGTACAGCCAAATCCTCAAATCCACTTTGGAGATGGAAGGTCTCATCAGCAAGCACTCGGCGATCATGGATAAGTATGACCCCGATAAGAAGGTAGCGCTCATGGTTGACGAATGGGGAGGCTGGTACGCGCCCCTGCCGGGCAGCAATCCGGGATTTCTGGTCCAGCAGAATAGTCTGCGTGACGCCGTCCTGGCAGCCCTGAACCTTAATATCTTTGCTCGCCATGCCGACCGCGTACGCGGCGCCAACATCGCACAGATGATTAATGTGCTGCAGGCAATGATCCTCACGGACAAAGAGAAGATGGTCCTGACTCCAACCTATTACGTCTTCAAAATGTATGTACCGTTCCAGGACGCGACGTTCATACCAGTGACCCTTGACGCCGGTTGGTACACACACGGGGACGTGGCCCTGCCGCGCGTGGACGCGATCGCAGCCAAAGACACGAACGGCAAGTTGTGGCTGGAGATTACCAATCTCGACCCCAACGAACCGGTCGAAATCGAGGTGGGTCTGGCGGGTATTACGGCAAAATCAGCGAGCGGAGAAACTCTGACAGCGCCGAAGGTGGACAGTGTTAATACTTTCGCCGCAGCTGACACAGTCATGCCGAGGCGGATCTCAGCGACGGTGCAGAGTGGCAAGCTGACTCTGAAACTGGAGCCCAAATCTGTAACCGTCGTCTCAGTCGAGCAGTGAAGTTAACCGGATTCGGCGGATTTCAACTCTGAAGCTAGCGGGATTATCGGGCAGGCGGCGCGATGGCTCACATTCGATGGCCACTTAGGAGAAAAACATGCGGAGATTCGCAATACTGATCTTCTTATCTGCGAGTTTTTGTTGGGCACAGGAATCAGACAGTTTTAAACCCTCTACGACGAATGTCTGGGCAGCAGAGTATCCGCGGGTTGACGGTGCCGGCAGAGTACAGATTCGCGTGAAAGCTCCAGACGCTACGAAGGTCCGGCTGAACTTCTGGAGCGGTCCGAAACTGGACATGGAGAAACAGCAGGACGGATTCTGGACGGTTACCACTGCCCCGCTTGTTCCCGGTTTCCACTATTACACGCTGATCATCGATGGTGCGGAGGTCAGCGACCCCAACACTCACGCCTTCTTTGGAGGCGGAAAGCCGGCAAGTGGCGTAGAAGTTCCGGAGCCGGGCTCGACATATTATTCGGTTCAGGATGTGCCGCACGGCCAGGTCCGGGAGGTTTGGTACAGTTCGAAGGTAACGGGTAGCTGGCGGCATGCGCTGGTCTATCTGCCGCCGAATTATGATGCACAAACAAAAGAGCGCTATCCGGTGCTCTATTTACAGCACGGCGCTGGTGAGGACGAGACCGGCTGGGTCCGTCAGGGCAACGCGAATTTTATCCTCGACAACTTGATCGCGGCCAAGAGTTGCAAGCCGATGATCGTGGTGATGGCCTACGGCTACGCGCACCGCGCCGGCGACGCGCCTGTCGATCTGTTCGCAAAAGGGTTTGGATCACCAGAAATGCTGAAGGCCATGCAGGACATGGCGGCGGCATTTGAAGATGATGTGACCCAAGCTCTCATTCCCTACATTGATTCCACCTTCCGCACGGTATCCGACCGCGACCATCGTGCGATGGCAGGCCTCTCGATGGGAGGGATGCAGACCTTCCAGATCACGCTGGATCATCTGGATCTCTTCTCTTACATCGGCGGCTTCAGTGGAGCGGGCGGGATGCTCGTTCTCGGCAATCGGAACTTGGATCCCAAGACCGATTACAACGGAGTGTTCGCTGATCCGGCAGCATTCGCCAAGAAAGTGCACTTGCTCTGGCTTGGCGTAGGAACGAGTGAGCCAGAGAGAATGCGGGCAGGACTCCAGCGACTGCATACGTCGCTTCTAGAAGCAAACGTCCAACACATTTTCTATGAATCACCTGGCACGGACCACGAGTGGCAGACCTGGCGCCGCGATCTGAAGGATTTTGCGCCGCGACTCTTCTGACCGCTATATTCTGGTCGGTCTATTTAGCGATCTCATTCTGGCGCTCCTAGCCTCGCTTCCAGAACGTTCTCTGTGCACAGGTTAAACTGATGTCCTACGAATGGGTTGGCTGGTGCCGGGAGGGGGAATCGAACCCCCACAGTCCTTTCGGACCTGCGGATTTTAAGTCCGCTGCGTCTGCCAATTTCGCCATCCCGGCTGGCGTTTATTCTAGCCTAGCGAACCGGTGTGGCAATGGCTTCGTCCTCACACTGGATTTTTCACCGCGTTGCGGCAAGCAGTCCTGCGCCACTGCGGCGGAATTCGACGAACACGGCATTCCCGGTCCGAAAATCGCTCTCAGGCGGAACTACGCTTTAATCTCCGGCCGGCTGTTTGCCTTTTGCACCGGGACTCCGATCAGGTCGCTGATGTCGAGCAGCACCACCACCACTCCATCGATCCTGTTTTCCAGCGTGCGATACGGGGTGATGCGCAGTTTATAGGATTTTCCGTCCACCCCCTCGACCTGCTCACTGCGCATGGCCACGTCGCGCATCACGTCGAGCATCCAGCGCTCCAGTTGCGGCAGGTCAAGATCGAGCGGCAGGCGGGTGAGGACCTTGCCCATATCGCGACTGGAGAAATCGAAAATCCGTTCCGCTTCCGGCGTGTAGCGGCGAATATGCAAGTCCGGCCCCAGCATGATCATGGGGATGGTGGCGCTGTGGAGCAGGTTGAGCAGGTCGTTGCTGATATGCGCCAGTTCCTGATTGCGGTGCTGGATCTCTTCGTTGACCGTGTTCAGTTCTTCGTTGGCCGATTCCAGTTCTTCTTTGGAAGTCTGCAATTCTTCGTTGGTGCTTTGCAATTCCTCGTTGCCCGATTGAATCTCCTCATTGGCGGACTGCAGTTCCTCGTTGGTCGCTTCCTGCGCTTCGATGATCGATTGCAGATATTCCTTGGTGCTGGCCAGTTCCTGTTTCATTTGAAAGATCTGCACGTCTTTGGCATCGGCAATTTCTTTCGGGGGCTTCCGCGGAGCCGGTTTCGGCAGCGCTACCGGCTTGGGACCGGAGATGTCTTCGAACAGAACGAGGAAATGCTGCTGATCGTGCGCCGGCGTGCGAAAAGGAATAACCTCCAGCCGAACGATCTCGGTTTCCTTTCCATGCTCAATCACCACCGCTTCCTTAGAAACGGGAAGCGCATTCTTGCGGGCTTTCTCGATCAGGGAGCGGAGTTCAGCGATCAAGCCGGAGCGGGCCATCTTGAGCACATTGAGGCTGGCGCGGCCGGTGGGCAGCTCCAGATATTGGCTGGTTCTTCCCCGGCTTTGCAGGATTTCCAGATCGTCGTTCACCACCACGGCCGAGGGAACATATTTGGTGAGCAAAAGACGATCCGCTTCGCGTTGCACGTCGGCGGGTATCTTGATGAGATCGTCGTCCTGGTCAGCGCGATGCGGCTTCTCCTGACCGGTCCCTTTGGTATCATGCACGCCAATCGTCAGCCCGAACGTAACCGGAGACGGAACCGGCTTCTTGCGGTAGATTTTGGTGGTGCGCTCCACCAGATCGAAGATTTCCGCTCCCGGGCCCACCAAACCCTCCGTGTTGCCCACCAGCAGAAACCCGCCGGGCTTCAAGGCGTAATGGAAGATGGGAATGACTTTTTTCTGCAGCACCGGCCCCAGGTAGATCAAAACGTTGCGGCAGCTGATCAGATCCATGCGCGAGAAGGGCGGATCGCTGAATACGTTCTGCCGGGCGAACACGCACATGTCGCGAATCGACTTCGAGATCTGATAACCGCCCGGCACCTTGTGAAAAAAGCGGCGCAGGCGCATTTCCGAGACTTCGCCGGCAATAGCCTCCTTGTACAGTCCAGCGCGCGCCCGCTGAATCGCATTTTCACTAAGGTCGGTGCCGAAAATCTGGATGGGGACCTCGAGGCGCAATTCAGAAAGCGCTTCCACCAGCGAGATGGCGTGCGAATACGTTTCTTCCCCGGTCGAGCAACCCGGCACCCAGACCCGCACCGCATCCGCTGGCGAGCGGTCCGCCAGAAGCTTGGAGTAGACGGCCTTATGAAGGCTCTCAAATACTTCCGGGTTGCGGAAGAAACTGGTGACATTGATCAGAACGTCGCGATACAAGGCCTCGATCTCTTGCGGATTGCGATGCAGCAACCGGACATATTCGCGCAGTTCGGCGATGCGGTTCAGGTTCATGCGGCGCAAAATGCGCCGGCGGATGGTGGCTACTTTGTAGTCCACAAAATCGACTTTGCTGAAGTTCTTCAGCAAACGGAAAATATCTTTCATCAGACGGTCTTTGCCGTCGAACCCATCCTTCGACGGCTCTTCGTTGGCAGGCGGAGGCTGCACGCGGGTGAGCTGCTCGGCAATGCGTTCGGGCGGCAAAACGTAGTCCACCGCGCCGGCGGCAATGGCGCTTTGTGGCATGCCATTGTATTTAGCCGATTCCGAGTCTTGCGCGAATGTGGCCCCGGCCACGTCGTGAATCGAGGCCAGCCCCAGCGTCCCATCATTCGCGGTGCCCGACAGAATGACCCCAATGGCGTTGGACAATTGATCCTCGGCCAGCGACTTCAAGAACGTGTCAACCGGCATGTGCTGCCTCCGCCCAGCGTCGCGCCGGGCCAGGTGCAACACGCCATCCGCGATGATCATGTCGTAATTGGGCGGCAGGACATAGACCGCGTTACAGGCCACCCGCATGCCTTCCGCCGCCTGACGAACTGGTAATGACGTCGTGCGCGAAAGCAACTCCACCATCGCGCTTTCGTGGGTTGGATCCAGATGCGGAATAAACACCAGAGCCAAGCCGGGTTCGTGAGGCAGCGCGCGCAGCAACCTGCTGAACGCCTCCAACCCTCCGGCCGAAGCCCCGATCGCCACAATCGGGAAACTCAGCCTCTCTGCTTTGCCGTTCGAGCTCTTGTTCGTGCCGGGTGGTTTCGAACCTAATGGTTTCACACCTAATTGCCTCGGACCTGGTTGCTTCGAACCTAATTGCTTCGAAACTAATTGCTTCGAAGCTGGCGCTTTCTTCTTCCTCTTTGCCTTATCGGGCATAAGGGACCTCCGCGAATGCGTGTCTGCCCCAAAAACGACTCGATCGATCCCGGAAAACTAATGGTCGGCTCATTCTAGATCAGGAGGTGGGTAAGTGGCGGCAGAATTGTTGCCGGATCGCTTCTTGAGCTGCTGGAGAGAAAGAACAAGCAGCCGCAGAAACTCAGGCTGCCTGAAATCATAACTGCGACGGCCAGTTCGACGGCCAGACCGGACGAAGGATTCTAACTGGGTTTCGCGGAGGTTGTCCGGCTCCATTTTGGCGCGAGAAGTTTCTCTTCAGGCTTCCCGAAATCGGTGGCACAGGGCTGGGTGGCACCAGGCTGGGTGGCACCAGGCTGGGTGGCATCAGGCTGGGTCAAATTCGTCCGTATAAGGTCGAGCAGTCTCTTTTGTTGATTCTCCAGAGAATTGATTTGCGCCAGCAAACGGTGGGTCTTGCGCCGGGTCCTGCAATGCGTTTGTCGCAGTTCGGCCAGCTTGCTGACCAGGAATTTGTTGGGCGCGAGCATGGCTGCATCCGACTGCACGTCTCTGGTTCGCGCCCATAATTCGAGTTCGTCGGGAATGGCGACTACGGGGCTGCAGGCGCTGCCGGACACGCGGCGCACCGGCAAGCCCAGCCGCTCCCATCTCTGCGCCGTGCGCACTCCCAGATGCAGATGCTCCGCAATCTCTTTCCATCCACTTAGAAATTCCATGGCTTCAACTCCTGCGGGCTATCTCAACTGCGCCTCTGCAAATTGTCGTACTTTGACGCTGTTGCCCGCCGACCATATTTGCTAGGGTGAGCGTCACAGAGATCGGCGATTTTGAATCACGGCGAGATTTCCCAGTTGGTTCACCGTGAGGATAAGCGCGATTCCTTTCCGTTCAGGACTGAACCCTACTTTGGCAAGGGCGGTTCGGTAAT
>Ga0302324_100000457_pt1 | contig 110811 bp, 93 predicted proteins | sample Palsa_T0_1_FD_201949 | JGI IMG/M metagenome (GOLD analysis project Ga0302324, IMG submission 201949) | Peat permafrost microbial communities from Stordalen Mire near Abisko, Sweden - Palsa_T0_1 | ecosystem: Environmental > Terrestrial > Soil > Palsa > Peat permafrost | place: Sweden: Abisko... | reverse complement strand
CTCATGGGAACGCTGCACGCCACTCTAGCTTGCGGACGCCGCTGGCTTGCCGCCCGCCACGCCGCTACCGTCCTCAGCATCTCCGCTACTTATGCTCCGGTCGGCTCCGCTTACGTGGTCCCTTCCGCGGTATCCAAGGCAGGCGTCGAAGCGCTCATGCGCAGCCTCGCCGTCGAGTGGGGAGATCGCGGCATTCGCATGAATGCCATCGCGCCCGGCCCGATTCCCACGCAGGGCGCATTCTCTCGCGTGCTGCCTCGTCCCGAGCTCGAGAAACTCGCTCTCGATCGCAATCCCCAGCATCGCTTCGGGACCCTCGAGGAACTTGCGAACCTGGCCGCATTTCTCGTAAGCGACCACTCCGGATACATCAACGGCGAGGTCATTCGCATGGATGGTGGAGAATTTCTGCAAGGCGCAGGGGAATTCAGCACTCTCGGACGCATGTTGAGCGAGAAGGATTGGGAATCGCTCAAACCGCGCAAGCCCGCAACGTAGAACCTGCTTGAGGCATGCGGTACGCGAGCTTCACCACAGGCAAGCTAGTAGCGGTTCTCGCGTACCGGATATACCATCCACTTCAACAGCATATTCACCAAACTGAGCACGATCGCGCCCACAAACGCGGCAATAAATCCATGTACCTGAAACCCGGGCACCAGTGCCGAGGCGAACTTCAGCATCAATGCGTTGATCACAAACCAGAACAGCCCCAGCGTCAGCAAGGTCAACGGAAAGGTAAGAATTTTCAGCACCAGGCCGATGGTCGCATTCACAAAGCCAATCGCTAGTGCCGCGACCAGCGCCGCAATCGGGCCGCTCACGTAAATCCCCGGCACCACTCGCGAAACAATCCACACTGCTAGTCCACTCAGTATCCAATTAAGAAGCAGGCGCATGAGCTTCTTGCCTCCGCTCGCGACCACGAGATCGCAGAACAGAACTATATACCAAGCCGGAGCGCGCTCTATCCCAAAGTCCCACTCGCGCAACTAACCTGCATGTCGTCACGTGTAGGGCGGACGCTGCTGTCGCCGCCTTTGATTTCGACCTTGCTTTCTCTAGACCGGACTTGTTCACGGCCCTCCCGCGCGGTACTCCTCCACACGCGGCGGCGATCCGTCCGCATACGCCGACCAAAATCTCCGCCCCGGATAATAAGCCAGCAACTCCGCATTCGCCGCAGCCCCCATGTCGCGCGCCCAGACTATCTTCGATCCATCAATATCCGCCGCGTTGTACACCCACTCGCGATCCAGATCGAAATCCGCCGCATACTTTACCAGTACCACGTGCAGGCCAGGCATAGCTCGCAGTTGTTGCACAATCGTCTGCCGGTCCATGTCGCCCATCTGCCAATCGTGCTCGGGATGAACCTGCAGAAACGCCAGCCCCGCCCTCAACAGAACGGTCCCCACGTAAACCACCGCAACCGCCCGCAGCAACGCCAGACCCGCCGGTTTTCCCCGCCAATAAAACAGCCGCAAGTGCCGCATGCACTGCACCAACAGCAGATACAGCAGCGCAATCGCCGGAGCCCAATAGTGCGGATACGCCCACGTTTCCACCGCGATCCCAGCCACGAATGCCACACCAATCAGCCACGGCACGCGCGTTTTTCTGTCCCGCGCCGCCCACGGCAAAGCCACCAGCACCAGCGGCAGGGGCATCACCAGAAAAGTTCGCCAGAAATATTCGATCTTCAGCCAGCTCAGGTGCAGAAATCCCATCCAGGTTTTGCTCTCGCGGAACTGCTGTAGCTCAATGCTGTACACTGCGCCCATGCGCGGATGACGATATTCCGGCTGCGGCAACTCGTGCTGCCAAACGAAGTACCGCGCCGGCGCATACATCTCCCGGTTGATCTCATACGCCATCCGCACCGGACTGCCCGTCACTCGGTAATAGTAAAAAGAAGTCCAAGCCGCAGCCGGCGCCAGCACCAACACGACAGGCAATACGACGCGCCACAACAGAATTCCGAGCCCAGGCCGCCCCCAGACCATCCACACAATCAGCGCCAACCCCACCGCTGCGCTCAACACCAGCCCTTCATACGGACGGCTGTCCGCGAGAATCGCCAGACCCAACCCCATCCACGCCGCGTGACTCCATTTCATGCCGCCTCGCGTGCTTTGCGTTATTCTCGGCAGAGCACCCAACACCAGCGCTCCTCCCAGCGCCGGAACGCATCCGCACCAGTATCCGTTCGTCCAGTAGCTCAGCAATCCCAACCGCGCCGCCGCCAGCAGTCCGCCCAGCAGCGCCCACTTCGCCGGAACCCATCCCTGCAGCATCCAGCACAACGCGCTGCACATCAGCGCCGCCGCCAGCAACTGCCCGAGCCACGCATTTCCCAGCCACTGCCCCAGCGCCAGCATTAGCCCGTGCGCCGGCGGATACATCGACGCGTATGTCGGCTGCCAGATCACATGAAAAGTTTCGAAGTGAACCCACATCGGATGTGTGGGATTGGTCAGCCGTCCATGCGCAAACGTGTCCGCCGCCAGCAGGTAGCTGAACTCGTCGTGATAGCGCGGCAGGGGAATGCCCGAAACCAGCGCTCCCGCCCCGCGAATCACAAACACCGAGAGTCCCACCACCAGCGCAGCCAACGATTTGCGGACAGCCAGGTATTTTCCGAATCGCTCCAATCTTTCGAGGCCCAGTCCTGCCAGCCGCGCGCGCGCAAACGTCGCCGACCCGAACCTGATTTGAAAAAACACCAGGGCCGCCACCGCCAACACCGGCTTCAAGAAGGAAATCAGCAAAATGAAATCGGCAAAGTCAAAATCGCGAAATCAAAATCCGAAAACCAAAATGAAGAAGAAGTATCTTGCGCCGCCACGAATCCCGCAAGACAAATCCGCCTTCACGATCTCGCCCAATCGCCCAGCCCATCAGCACACCGCGTCCCTCCTTTCACATGAGTGCAGTACAATTCTCTCGCGGCAATCTTCCCGACGGGAGCTTTCTTGGATCTCGTTCTCACTGACGTCGAAGCCCGGGTGCTCGGCTCGCTCATCGAAAAGGACATCACCACTCCCGCTTACTATCCCCTTTCGCTCCATGCTCTGGTCAATGCCTGCAACCAGAAAAACAATCGCGAACCGGTGACCTCCTTCAGCGAAGATGCTATCCGCCAGGCGCTCGCCGCCTTGCAGGAAAAACGCCTTTCCGGCCCCGCCTCCGGCGCCGACAACCGGGTCACCAAGTATGAGCACCGCCTGCAGGAGGTCTTCAACTTCGACCGCCGCGAAACCGCTCTGCTCTGCGTTCTGCTGCTGCGCGGCCCGCAAACTCCCGGAGAGCTTCGCGGCCGCGCCGAGCGCCTCTACCACTTCGACGCTCTCGAGGATGTTCACTCCGCCCTCGATCGCCTCATTCAGCGCCGGCCGCCGCTGGTTGCCGTGCTGCCGCGCCAGCCCGGTACCAAGGAATCGCGCTACATGCACCTGCTCTCCGGCCAACCAACGGCAACCGATGCGGCGCGCGCCCACGATGACCAACATCCGAACTCGCCCGCTCCTGATCCGGAGCCCGCGCCTTCGGCGCCGTCCGCGCTGTCTGCGAACGACCAGGCCGTTCGGACCGCCGGCGCCGCCCGCATCGCCCGCCTCGAGCAGCAGGTCGCCGACCTGCGCAACGAAATCACTGAACTGCAGCGCGAGTTCGAATCTTTCCGCAATCAGTTCTAACATTCGCGAGTGTAGGGCGGGCACTCCTGTCCGCCGCCTTTGACTCGGATTTCGCTGCGATTGGAAAACCGGATACTCCCGCAACTCAACGTATCCAACCCCGTTGCCATCCCCACCCGCTATCAGCTACTCTTACTCGAACGGCGCGCCTCGTATTCCAAACCAAGGAGGTCCCCATGCACCGCCGCGAATTCCTCGTCCGCTCCGCCTCCGGCCTCGGAGCCGCCTGGCTCGGCTCCCAAACTTTGGCCACGGCGTTCGCCACCAACTGGCTCGCGCTTCCGCCGCTGCCCACCAAGTTCAACGCGTACGACACAATCACCCTCGGCAGCACCGGCATCAGGACCAGCCGCCTCGCCATGGGCACGGGCACAGTCGGTTCCGGCCACCACTCGAATCAAACCGCGCTCGGCGTCAACGGCCTTTCCAATCTTCTGCTCAACGGCTACGACCGCGGCCTGCGCTTTTTCGACGCCGCCGATTCTTACGGAAGCCATCCTCATGTGGCCGAGGCGCTGAAACACGTGCCCCGCGACAAAGTCACCGTGCTCACAAAGACCTGGGCGCGCGATCCCGCCGCCGCCCGCGCCGATCTCGACCGCTTCCGCCGCGAGCTCGGCGTGGATTATCTCGATGTCTGCCTCATGCACTGCGTCACCGAAGCCGATTGGACCGATCGTTTCCGCGGCGTGATGGACGTTCTCTCCGAAGCCAAACAAAAGGGCGTCATCCGCGCCCACGGCTGCTCCTGCCATAGCATCGAAGCCCTGCGCGCGGCCGCGAAATCGCCCTGGGTCGAGATTGATCTCGCCCGCATGAATCCCATCGGCTCGCATATGGATGCCGATCCTCAAACCGTGCTCGGCGTTCTGAAGGAGATGAAAGCCGCAGGCAAAGCCGTGGTCGGCATGAAGATTCTAGGCCAGGGAGACCTGCGCAACCGGCAGGACGAAGCCCTGCGCTACGCCCTGTCGTTAGGCGTGCTCGACGCCTTCACCATCGGGGCCGAAAGCAAAACAGAACAAGAAGACCTGATCCGCCGCATCGCCTCCGCGTAGGTTTGTGTGGAGAGAGCCCCCAGGCTCGTGTGGGGCGGACACTCCTGTCCGCCAAATGCCGGAGGCCATTACAGATCACGCAGAGAAGGTTAGTAACTGCTCATCCCCACGGATCGCTCCTGCCTGTGTCCCGCGCCCCACATCGTGTCCGCCGAACCACGCCCGTAATAGGCGATCCATGCGCTAACCCCAGCAAAATCAATGCCCCGCGCACTGGCGCGTGCCGTGCACTATCACCGGCGCTGCTCAGCAGCAGGAGGTGACAACCATGACCCGCATCAACTTATTTCGCACCGCCCCATCAACCCTTGATTCCGTTGCTCGGGGTAAAGGAAATTCCGCCAACGCTAACCTGAACAAAACCGCCTACGAGAACACCACTTTCGCAACAACCGCCAGCACGCTGCTCTTCGCGGCGCTCCTGATCGCCTGTTCGTTGGCCGTCGGATGCTCCAGCGACAGACCGAATCCGGTAAGCTCAACAAACCAGTCCGCAACCACGCCGCCCCTCAACCCAATTACAGCAAGCAACACGACCGCGCAAGCCCTTCCGGTGACGCAAGCTGTCAGCCAGCCCGCGCCAAAGAAGGTTGTACGCAAGCGGCCGGCGAACGTGACCTATACCGACAAATCCACCGGCATCTCGTTCCAGTATCCGCGCAAGTACGCGCTGGAGACCGGCGAAGCCGCGAACACCGCAGTCGCATCCGGCGCCGTTCCCATGGACTTCGTGCAACCCGGCGGAGTCGCGCTGGCAGCGGTCGTTCTTCCCGAAACGTTGTACCCCAATACCGATCTCGCTTCCGCATTCTTCAACGTGAGCGTCAACAAGAGCCTCACCGCCGGCGAGTGCAGCGAGTTCGCGGTGCCGCAGTCGATCCCGGCACCGCAGACGACCTCGGACGTTGCTATTTCGAGACCTCCCGTCTCGGAACTAGCGGCCTCGAAGTTAATGATAGGCGACCTGGAGTTGCATTCGGCGGAAAATATAGCGGGCGAAGGCACACGCCAGGACGACGCGAAGTACTTCCACGTCTTCCAGAACGGTGCGTGCTATGAGTTCACGCTGCGCGTCGCCACCGCGGGCAACGAACCGGAAGGCTCCAGGCACGTGGACCGCGAGCAGATCTTCGCGCGGCTGGAAACAATCCTGGCCACAGTGAAGATCGCGCCGCTGAAGACCACTGCGGCAACGGCTCCGGAAGTGACTGCCAGCGCGCCAACAACGGCCACACCCCCGGCTCCCGAATCGCCGGCGCAGTGAGCGTGAAGGCAAAACGATCACCGCACCCAACCGCGCGAGGCGAAAGCCAGAACCGGACCGCTTCTCGAACGGGAAGCGGTCTTGTCTCTCGCCCACAGAATGTAACAAACATGATCCCCCCGAGCGCTTAGCGCCTTTCGCACTTGGAGGAAGGGTGCGAGCGATACCGCGCGGGCGGGCTTGGTTGCGAGGAACTCCTCTGGAACCGGGCCCCCGCCGATTATTTGTTTCTTACCTGCTTCCGCCGAACCGAAAGGTCACGCCGGCCGCGAGACGAAGATTGTTTTGATGGTCATTCACTCCGTTATCGAAATTGGTCAAATAATAGTCGGCTTCAAAGGCTCGTAGCGCGATGCGCCTGGTGAGGCCGATATCGAGCCCGCCGCCCGCGGTCATGGCGAAAGCGTTCGCCGATCCCGGCAGCCCAGAGCCGCCGGGAGCCAGGGTTCCACTCGCGTGAGTTCCGCCCAGCAGTACTTGTACGAATGGCGCGAAGCGGCCTGCACCGGTCTTCCAGGTGACGCGGGGACCTGCCAGAAACGAGGTAAGAGTCAGGTCGGCGCCGGTGCTGGAGATGTTGGAAGCGTGCTGACCGGCGATTTCACCGACGATGCCGATGGAGCGGCTGAAGTTGAATGCTACCCAGCCGCTGCCGCCATTCAAGGAAAAACATCCGCAACTTCCCGCTGGCGAATTGGTGCGGACATAGTTATATTCGACGCCCGCATCCACGAAGGGACCGCTCTGCGCACTCGCGGACCGGGGAGCCACCGCGACGAATCCGGGAGCCAGCAGAAGCAAAGCGACTGTCTTTATTGATTTCATTATTTTCCGCATTGTCCTTAGTCCTTAGTCTGGTTGGCAAAATGTCTGGTTCGCAGAATGTTTGTTCGCGGAATCAAAATCATTCTTCACTGCACCACCAGCGTCACCGTTGTGGAGGCCTGGAACGATCCGCTCGTTCCCGTAACCGTAATCGTGTAACTTCCGGCCTGCGTGGCAGAGGGAGTATTCGCGAAACCGCCACCGCACCCGGTGAGCAGCGAGGCCGTAACTCCCAGACTCGCGAGCACTAGAACCAGCACCAGCGGTCTGGGAATGCGCTTGCGTCCCAACACGGCGCCAAACAGGATGAAGGCCAGGCTGAACGGCGCAACCGGAAGTCTCCTGTGCTGGGCAGGAATGTCCGCGGTGAGGGCTGCAAGTTGTATCGTCATCACCGTCTGCGCGCCCGCGCCGCCTGGCGTCACCGTGGGAGGATCGAACGTCGCCCTTGCGCCCGGCGGAAGTCCGGAAGCTGAGAGCGTGACTACGTTGTCATATGCACCTCCCAAGGGCGGTACCGCAATGTTGATGGTTACGGCCCCTCCCGGCGCAACCGGGACGGGCGTGGTGGGAGCGGTGACGGTATAGGACGCCATTACCGTCTCGCTGACGGCGGAGGAGGTGGATGCTGCGTATGCCGAATTGCCCGGATACACCGCTGTAATGCTGTCGGCGCCGACAATCAGGCTGCTCGTGGTAAACGTTGCCACCCCGGAGCCGTTGAGTGTGCCTGTACCCAGCAAAGTAGTTCCGCTATAGAAAGTGACCGTGCCGGCAGGGCTGCCGGTTGGCGCTGGACTCACGGTCGCGGTAAGCGTCGCGGGCTGTCCGTCGGTCAGCGGATTGGGCGAGGCCGTGAGCGTGGTGCTGGTCGTGATGGCCGTTGCCGCCGTCACCGTCTCGGTAAGGGCTGAGCTGGTCAGCGCCGAGAAGTTACTGTCTCCGCCATACGCTACCGTAATCGAATGCGCGCCCACCGCCAGGCTCGACGTGGTATAGGTCGCCACGCCCAGGGCCAGCGTGCCCGATCCCAGCAATGTGGTTCCGTCGTAGAAGCTGACCGACCCGCTGGGCGTGCTGGCCGGGGAAGAGATGGTCGCGGTGAAGGTAACGGCGGTCGCCACCATCACCGCATTGGCGGAAGAGGTTAACGTCACCGTCGGCGCCGCCTTGGCCACGGTCAGAGATATGCTGGCGCTGGTGGAGGCGTACGCGGCGGTGTCGGTGGGCGTAAACGCGGCGGTCAGCGTGTAACTGCCCGCACCCAGCACGGTTGTGCCGGTGACTGCCATGGGGCTGCCGCCCAGCAGCGTAGCCGTGTAAGTGAAACTGCCCGCCACGGCCGTGGACCCGTTGGCCGCGGAGGCGTTCAGAATGCCGCTCAACGACGCCCCGTAAGTAATCGGGCCTGCAGGCGGCGTCCAGCTAATGGTCGGCGTAATCGGGACGGCCGCCACCAGGGCGCTGGTGGTAGCGGCACTGGGCAGAAACGCGCCGCTCACGCCCGGGTAAATGGCCGTAATCGTGTGCAGGCCCGCGCCGCTCAACGTCACTCCGGTAAGAATCGCCTGCCCTGCCCCATTCAGTGCGACGGCATTGCCGCCATTCAGCGACACGACGGTCGATCCGAGCGTATCCATGAACGTCACGCCGCCGGTGGGGACGGTCGCGGTATGCCCGGCCGCCGTATCGGTCACGATGGCTGTGACCGTCAGCGTTTGTCCAATATTTACACTGGTCGGGTTGGTGGAGACCGCTACCTGCGTCGAGTCTCCTGAGCTGATCCCGGTACCGCTGACTGCGACACTTTGCGTAGCATTGCTGACGTTGAGATTGTTGTTCGTAACCACGATGCTGGCGCTGAGACTGGCCGCCGATTGCGGCGTGAACTCGATCGACACATCGCAGACCGTCCCGGCATCGAGCGATGTGCTCATGGCGCACAGGTTGGTGTCCCCAGTATCTTCGGAGAAGTTTGCCGTATAGGTCGGATTGGCGGCGAAGACCAGCGGCAGGTCGCCGATGTTGGTCACGGTTGCCGTCTGCGGGGCGCTCGCCGAGCCAACGTTGGTGTTCGGAAACGCCAGACTTGTGCCGGAAACGCTCACCTTCACGATGCGGCTATTGCTGAAGTCCGGAATGAGGACATTGCCGGAGGCATCGACCGCCACCCCAAAAGGATCGCCGATTGTGGAGGGGCCCGTCAGGCCTGGCATCTGCACCACCGACGCCACTCCTGCGGTCGTGACTTCCACGATGCGGTTATTTCCCGAGTCGGCGATGTAGAGGTTTCCAAAGGCGTCCATACCCACACCCTGGGGATTGTTCAGAACAGGAGTAATACCGGCCGGCACCACCACCGACGCCGCGCCCGAAGCCGTCACCTTTACGACGCGATTGTTGTCCCGGTCCGCGATATAGACCGTTCCCGCCGCGTCCACGGCAACTCCGATGACACTGCCGCTAACCAGCGTAAAGCTTCCCGTCGCCAACACCGACCCTGCTCCCGCGGGGGTTACTTTTACAATGCGGCCATTCTCCCAATCCGCAATATAGAGATTGCCCGCGGCATCTTCGGCCAGCGCCACGGGAAGGCTCAACCCCGTGCTTAGGCCGGTAATGTTCAGCACGGAGGCGACACCTCCGGCCGTAACCTCCACGATGCGGCTGTTGCCGTGATCCGCGATGAAAAGGTTGCCCGCTCCATCGAGCGCCACGCCCGCAGCCAGGCTCAAGGTGAAACCGCCGGTATTCACGACCGACGCGCTGCCGCCGCCGGCTGCTACTTTCACGACGTTGCTGCCTTCGTAGTCCGCGACGTACATGTTGCCGGCCCCGTCCAGCGCGATCTGAAAGGGGAAAGAAGTGACTACCCCGCCCGTGTTGATCACACTGGCCGTGCCCGGCGAGAGCGTGGCCAGAGGCGCATCGGCGGTTGCGTACAAGGGAACGCCAATAATCCGGACGGGCGGGGTCGCGTTGTTGTAAAGCACGACCTCTCCCCGGCGCAGTCCCGGGGCGGTGGGCAGAAATTGTATATTCACGTTGCAGGCTGCATTCGTTACCCCGGATATGCAGGTGGTTCCGGCGGAGACGACGGTGAAGTCGAGGCCCGCAGTGCCTTGCGTGAAGGCCTGCACGCTGCCGAGCGTTACGCCTAATCCAACGGTAAAAGGCAAGGTCAGAGTCGTGCCCGATACCGCTCCGGCCGGCAAGTGCTCAAAGCCGACCGTCGACGGCTGCGCCTCGACAATCCGGTTGTTGCCGCTATCGGCGATATAGACAGCTCCCCACACACTCACCGCTACGCTTTCCGGGCTGCTAAGCGTGTCACTCCCGGTGCTCAGTACTGCGCCCACGCCTGCGGGGGTGACAGTCACGATGCGATTGTTGACGTCCGCGATGTAGACGTTCCCCAGTCCGTCAACGGCCACATCTTGAGGATGGCTCAGAGGCGTGCCCAGACCGCTGATGCCGAGCACCGATCCAACCCCGCCCGGCGTCACCTTCACAATGCGGTTGTTGTTGTTATCTGCGATATAGAGGTTGCCCGACACGTCGACCGCCAGGCCTGATGGAGTGAATAGAGGCGTGCCCAATCCGCTAATGGCGAGCTGCACCGCCGCCCCGCCGCCCGCAGGCACTTCTACGATGTAGTTATGCAGCGAGTCAGAAATATAGAGGTCGCCCGATGCGTCGAGCGCCAATCCAAACGGCTGGGCCAGCAGGCTGCCCGTGTTGACCACCGAGGCCACGCCCCCGGCTGAAAGCTCAACCACGCGGGCGTTGGCGCCGTCAGCGACATAGAGGTTCCCCGATTCGTCCACCGCCACTTCCCTGGGATTATTCAGAGCCGGGCTCAGGCCAGGGAAGGCCAGTACCGATGCAACACCGGCTGCGGTCACCTTCACAACCTGCCCGTTGTTGAGGCCGTCCGAGATGTAGACATTTCCGAGGGTGTCCACAGCCACGCCGGCGGGCCCGCTCAACGTGAGGCCGGGGGTCGGCAGTGTCGTGGTCACGCCGTTGAAACCTGTCGCCAAGCCAGGGCCTGCCCACGACAGTGCCGGGACCAGCAGAGGCAGCAGCGCCGGCGCCGCATAGCGCAGCAGCCGTTTACTTCGACCCCGGGTACTTCGCCCCCGGGCCCGCCGCGAGTCCAACCCCGCCACCGTTAAAGCCAGAACCAGAACCAGAAAAACAGCGCAGGCGACGCCATTCGCGGCCGGCAGGGCCGAGACCCGCCGAGTAAAAGCGCAGACGTACGCGGCGAAAAGCAGACTCACAATGGCGGTTGTTGCTTTCGACATGGTTGCTTTGGACATGGTTGCCTGTACCTCGAATCCAATCGGAAGATTGTTTCCTAACTGAGAGAGTTCTTAGAAATGCCGCTGGCTTCGCAGGGAGATAAGCATCTGCAATGCCAGCGGTTACGTTGGTTTGAAATTTAGTGCCGACGTGAATCACGAATGGACGGAGCCATCTGGAAGATCAAAGCCGCGGACAGAGCTTGCGCCCAGCTTGTCGAGGGAGTGTCCGCGGCATCCGGACTCTTGCCACACGGCTCTCGCTGCACTCGCCGGCTCTACCACTCACGCCAGCAATCGAGCTGCGGCTTTGGCATAGTAGGTGAGGATGATGCTGGCGCCGGCGCGGCGGATGCTGAGTAGAGATTCCATCATGACGCGGTCGCGTTCGATCCAGCCGTTGCGGGCGGCGGCTTCAATCATGGCGTATTCGCCGGAGACCTGATAGGCGGCAAGGGGCAGATCGAAGCGGGCCCGGGCGGCGACAATCACATCGAGGTAAGGCATCGCCGGTTTGACCATAATCATGTCGGCGCCTTCTTCGATGTCGAGCTCGATTTCGCGCATGGCTTCGCGCAAGTTGGCTCCGTCCATTTGATAAGACCGGCGGTCGCCGAATTGCGGCGCGGAGTCGGCGGCTTCACGGAACGGCCCGTAGAAGCCGGAGGCGAACTTGGCGGCGTAGGAAAGAATGGCCGTGTTGAGGAAGCTGGCTGCATCGAGTGCGCGGCGAATGGCGGCGACCCGGCCGTCCATCATGTCGGACGGGGCGATGATGTCGATGCCGGCGCGCGCCAGCGAGACGGAAGTGCGGGCCAGCAGTTCCAGCGTCGGGTCGTTGAGGATTTCATAGTCCACCTGGCTGGCGAGAGCGGCAAGCTTCGATGCCAGCGCATCGATGACTTGCGCCTTCTCATTGGGCTGGGTCACAACCGCGCGGGCCATCGTGTCTCTGGCAGCCGCCACGAGGGACGGCGGGCCCGGCGACGCTTTCACAACGCCGCAGTGGCCGTGCGACATGTATTCGCAAAGGCAAACGTCGCCCATCAGAATCAGTCCCGGCGTTTCGCGCTTGACCGCTCGGGCGGCTTGCTGCACGATGCCGTTCTCGTCCCAGGCGCCGGTGGCGGTTTCGTCTTTTGTTTCGGGAAGGCCAAACAGAATTACAGCCGGCACGCCCAGCGAATGGACTTGCTGCGCTTCCTTCACTGCCTCATCGACGGACAGGTTGAACACCCCGGGCATGGAGCGAACTTCCTTGCGCACACCTTCGCCGGGGCAGACAAACATGGGGTAGACCAAAGCGTCAGGAGTGAGGCGCGTTTCGCGCACCATGTCGCGAAGTTGAGAAGTACGGCGAAGGCGGCGAAGGCGAGTGACGGGAAACGCCATAGAGCACCGGAGTTTCTGAGTGTGGCGGCAATCGGGAATCGGAAGGCGCGGGAGACGCCCGCTCCACACCGAGAGCAATTTTAGCAGGAGTGCTGATTCGACTGGGTTTCTGGCACTGGGTCGCTGAGGGTGGCCAGGGTGTGGCCGGAAACTGGGTGACGGAGGTAACTCGTTGCTTCCCAGAATTGCTCTGAGAGTCCAAAACATCTCCATACAATGAAGATGGATGAATCTGCTCTCACGGAATCGCTGGTTTGGGCTGGCCGCAGCCATGACGCTCGCGTTTGCCGCGGTGTCGCTGGTAGCGCGGCCGGGCACAGGACTGACAGCGTTTGCCGACTTGTTCGGCCTGCTGATGATGTTGGCGGGGACGGGGGTTTTCCTGGAAAATGCGGCTTCGCGGCCGGGGCCAGAGCGCTGGTTCTGGGTACTGATGGCATTTGGGCTGTCCTTGTGGGCTTTCAACCAGGGGGCATGGTCGTTTCGTGAGATTGTGCTGCGACGAGAGGTCCCCGATCCCTATTTTGCCGACATTATTCTGTTTTTCCATCTGGTGCCGATGATTGCGGCGGCGGCGCGCCGTCCCGACCAACTCAAGGAGCAGCAGAGAACTGATTTAAGCACCCTGAACTTCCTGATGCTGCTGGTGTGGTGGATGTTCCTGTATGCCTTCATCGTGTTTCCGCACCAGTACGTGGTGCTGAATGTGGCAGCCTACAACCATCGCTACGATGTGCTCTACGAAGCGGAGGGCGTGGCGCTGGCGGGGTTGCTGGCGTACGGGGCATGGACCAGCGCGGGGGCGTGGCGGCGGTTGTATCTTAATTTGTGCGCGGCCAGCGCCATGTATGCGGTGACGGCGCCGTTTCTGGCCCGGGCGGTGGTGCGAGGAACTTACTACTCGGGCAGCTTCTACGACATTCCGTTGATGGGGACGATCGCCTGGGTAGCCGCGACCGGAATGACGGCGCGGCAGTGGCAGCTGCAGCCGGCGCCGCCGCGAATCGGCTACCGGCAGGGAGCGATTGCGCAGCGCGCGGCCATGCTGGCTATGCTTTCACTGCCGTTGCTGGGATTGTGGACGTTCCGATGGGACCACTCCCCGGCACTCTCGCGAACCTTCCGGTTGTTCGCAGTACTGATCGCCATGCTGGTTCTGGGCGGGTTTATTTATTTGCGCCAGCATCTTCAGAATCAGGCCTTGATCGGTCTGCTGGAGAAGTCGCGGAGAAGCTTCGAGAATGAGCAGCGCCTGCAGAGCCACCTGGTACAGAGAGAAAAGCTGGCTTCGCTGGGCCACCTTGTGGCCGGAGCCGCTCATGAAATCAATCATCCGCTGGCGGCAATCCTGACCGATTCGGAGAAGCTGTGGGCACGGGAGCGCTTGAGCAGCGAGCAGGACAGTTTCGTACGCAAGCTTGTGGGCCAGGCCCAGCGCACGCGGGATCTGGTATCGAGCCTGCTCAGTTTTGCGCAGCAGAGTTCGGCGGAGAAGACGATGGTGGATTTGTCGGTGCTGCTGCCGCGCAGCGTGCAGATGCTGGCCCTGCAGCGGCATAATAGCCGAATCCGGGTAGAAACGCTGGTTGAACCTAACCTTCCGCCAGTTTGGGGCAATGGCAACCAGCTCTTTCATGCGGCGGTGCAGATCGTGGCAAACGCTTTCGACGCGATGCAGGGAATGAGTGGAGGAAGCCTGCGGATCAGCGCGCAGCGGCAAGAGCGCGAAGTGGTGCTGCAGTTTGCCGACAGCGGCCCCGGCATCCGCGAGCCGCACCGTGTGTTCGATCCCTTCTATACCACCAAGCCAACTGGCAAAGGCACAGGCCTCGGGCTGAGCGCGGTGTACGGAGTGGTGCAGGACCACGAAGGACAGATCACCTGCCAGAACCGGCCCGAAGGCGGAGCTTTGTTTACCGTGCGATTGCCGGTCCCGGGGGAGAATGCCGCCCGCGCGGCCGGGGCAAAAGCGTAAGGCCATCTCCGGTTTGCAATCCTGGGTTCCAATTTTCGATTGAAGATTCCACCCCTCTCAGGCGCCGGCCCAAATCAGCCGGCCGCGGTTCTTCGAGGACGGGCACTGCAAAATTCGGTAATCCGGCTGCGTATTCGCCTTCCTGTACCATGGAATTCTGATGTCTCCCCAGCCCTTGCGTCATAGCTCCGCGCCCGTGCTCGAATTCGACGCGCTGCGCGAACTGCTGCGCGGATACGCGGCTTCGCCGCTGGGCCAGGCGCGGATTGCCGCGCTGGTGCCTTCGACCGACGTCTCCTGGATTAGCGGGCAGCACGAGTTGACGCAGGAAATCCGCGAGTTTCGGCGGGTGGGTGGGCGATTTGAGTTTTCCGGACTGATTGCCATCGGCGACTTAATCGACAAATCCCGCATCGCCGGCGCCGCCCTGGAAACCACGGAGATTCGCGATGTTGTGCTGGTGGTGGACCGCGCCGCCGAGTGGCGGGAGATCGCGTTGCATCCGCCGGCAAACATGGGTTCGGAATGGCGCGGGGTTCGGACGCTTTCGGAGTGTGTTGCGGACTTCACCGAATTCCTGCGATCGTTCCGCAACAAGATTCAACCCGACGGCACGCTGGAAGACCGCGCGTCGCCCGAACTCGCGCGGATTCGACGCGAGATTGAAAAGCAGCGGCGGTCGATTCAGGAATCGCTGCGAGGCTACCTGCGGCGGCTCGCCCAGGACGGCGCCGTGCAGGATGAACTGGTGACGATCCGCGGCGAGCGCTTCGTCATCCCCGTGAAGATTGAGCAGAAGCGGCGCGTGCAGGGCGTGGTCCACGGCGCGAGTTCCAGCGGGCAAACCGTATTCGTCGAGCCATTGGAGACGATTGAGCAGAACAACGAGCTGGTGCGGCTTTTCGACGAAGAGCAGTCGGAGATTCACCGCATTCTGCTCGAGATGACGCGGCGCATCGGCGAGTACGCGGATGCGATCTCCTCCGCGCTGCACGTGCTGGGCGAGTTGGAACTGCAGTTTGCCAAGGCCCGCTTCGCCGAGGATTACAACTGCGTTGCCGTGCAGTTGAGCGCACAAACGCCGAGGCGAATGCTTCTGCACAACGCCCGCCATCCGCTGTTGGAGCGGAACCTGAAAACGAAGAGTGCAACTATTGTCCCCGTGACGGTGGAGTTGGAAGGCACCCGCCGGCAACTCGTGATCACCGGCCCCAACACTGGCGGCAAGACCGTGACTTTGAAAACGGTCGGCCTGCTGGCGCTGATGGCGCAGTCGGGAATTCCGGTTCCCGCCGATCGAGCCGAAATGCCGGTGTTCGATGTGGTGCTCGCCGACATCGGCGACTATCAATCGATCGAACAAAACCTTTCTACTTTCTCCGCGCATGTCACCAACATCGATTTAATTTCGCGCACCGCGACCGCGCAATCTCTGGTGCTGCTCGATGAACTGGGCTCGGCAACCGATCCCGAGGAAGGCGCGGCGCTGGCGGTCGCGATCGCCGGGCACTTCGGCCGCATCGGCTGCATGACCGTGATTTCCACGCATCACACATCGTTGAAGGTTTACGGCGCGAACACCGCGGGCGTGATTAACGCGTCGGTAGGCTTCAACGAAGCAACGTTGCAGCCGACTTACGAGTTGAAGATGGGCATACCCGGAGCTTCGGCCGGAATCAACATCGCGCAGCGGCTGGGATTGAATCCCGCGATTATCGAAGCGGCGCGGGCCCGGCTGGGTACGCAGGCTCGCGATGTGGGCGAGTTTCTGGACAAACTTCATGCCGGGGTGCGCGAGGCGGAGACCGAGCGCCTGCGGCTGAAAAAGGGCCAGCAAGAACTCGATCACGAGAAAGAACGTCTAGCGGTTGAAGGGAAAAAAGAGCAACAGGCCAAGCTCCGCGAGATGGAGAAAAAACTGGAGAGCGTCCTCCGCGACTTCGAATACCACGCCCGCGAAGCGGTGAACGCCATCCAGGATCGCGCGGCGGCGCAGAAAGTTTCAAAAGATGCCGAGCGCCGCATCGCCAAGTTACGCCGCGAATTTCGCGAGCAGTTCGATTCCACCGTGGTCGCGCACGCCAGCGGAGCCGACCAGGGCGATCCTCACGCGCAGCCGCAGGTGGTCAAGCACGTCTCCGCGGGCGACACCGTCAAGTTGAAGTCGACCGGACGCGCGGCCAGAGTTTCGCGCAAGCTCGACGACAATCATTTTGAAGTGGAAGTCGGCGCCATGAAAATGAAGATCGCCCGCGACGATATCGCCGAAGTGATAAGCGGAGCAGTCAGCGCAGGCGGGGCTGTCGATTCTCCGCTCAAGGCAGCGCGGGCGCGAGGAATTTCGGTTTCCCTCGAAAACGAGGGCCAGAATGCGCCGTCGGAAATCAACGTCATCGGTTATAACGTGGACGAGGCCACGCGCGAAGTCGAAAAATTCGTCGACCGTGCATTCCTGGCCGGCCTGCCACGCGTGCGCGTGGTCCACGGCAGCGGCATGGGCATCCTTCGCAAAGCGCTGCGCCAGGCGTTGCAGCAGCATCCCCACGTAGAGTCAGTAGCCGAGCCTCCGCAAAACGAAGGCGGCGGCGGGGCCACGGTGGTGGAGTTGCGGGTTTAGGTTTGTCATGCTGAGCGGAGGAGGATCGTCCAAAGGACGATCCTCCGCAGTCGAAGCATCCCTACCCACCTTCCCGCTCTGTCCAGACTTGACCCCGCAATGTCGGCAGTTCCGATCTGGTACCTGTGCCTCTTGCTTGTGACCGGCGTCACAGCTTTTCCTGGCAGAATCTCTCACCTTTGTCATGCTGAGCGGAGGAGGATCGTCCAAAGGACGATCCTCCGCAGTCGAAGCATCCCTATACCCACTATGACTGCCAGAGAGCGTCGAATCTACTGCGTATACATCATGGGCAGCCTGTCGGGAACCCTCTACATCGGCTTCACTGGCAATCTGCACAAGAGAGTCTTCCAGCACAAGTTCCATCAAATGGAAGGTTTCACCAATAAGTACGATGTGGAACGCCTTCTGTACTGGGCGTCTTACGACGACGTCCACCTGGCCCTCGCGCGGGAGAAGCAGTTAAAGGGATGGTCCAGGGCGAAGAAGATTGCGCTGATCGAGCTGCGGAATCCGCACTGGCTGGACTTGGCCAAGGAATGGTATCCGTGGATGGAGAGCAGTAGCGCTGGTAGGGATGCTTCGACTCCGAAGGATCGTCCTTCGGACGATCCTTCTCCGCTCAGCATGACAGACGGGAAGGGTGGTGAGTAGCAGCAGGTCCTCTTCGTACGAATGGTACTGTCATGCTGAGCGCAGTATTGTCGTCCGAAGGACGATAATACGGAGTCGAAGCATCCCTACCCCCATCCACGCTGCTTGCCACCGAAGAAGCCATTTCCCCTGCCTTTTCCTACGCTGCCAACGAGACATCCGCGTATTCCACAGCTTCTCCACAGCAATCACCGTCCGGTATATTCCCATCAGGAGCACTAAGGCTCACAATTCCAAAGGGAGAAGTGTCGATCACTGAATCCCGCCAATCCATCCATGCCCGCAGACGATTTCAAAGAGACGGTGAAGCAGCAGGCCGATATCGTCCGCATCATCGGCGACTACATCAAGCTGAAGAAAGCCGGCGCGCAGAATTATTCCGGGCTTTGTCCGTTTCACGGCGAGAAGACGGCTTCGTTCTCGGTTCATGCTACGCGGCAGTTTTATCATTGCTTCGGCTGCGGCGTCTCCGGCGACGTCTTCAGCTTCGTGCAGAAGATCGAGAACATCACCTTTCCTGAAAGTGTCCGGCTGGTGGCCCAGAAGCTGGGCATCCCGCTGCCCAAGGCCGCGTACTCAAGCCCTACTGAGGCCAAAGAAGCCAAGCTGCGCGCGCAGTTGCTCGATGTTCAAGCGCGGGCCGCCGCGTTTTTTCAGGAATGTCTGCAGCGTCCCGAGGGCGCGCGAGCGCGCGAGTATCTGACTGGCCGCGGTTTGAACGCGGAGACGATTGCACTCTTCCAGATTGGCTACGCCCCGGATTCCGGCTTTCTGCTGCGCGACCGCCTGCAGGGCGAGTTCAGTGAAGAGGTATTGCGGGAGAGCGGTTTGTTTTCGTGGAAGCAGGAGGACAGCCGTCAGCCGTCGGCACTCAGCAGGCAGCCAACCCAGAGCACTGGCAACTCTGACAACGTCGAGGGTGCCCCGTCCTCGTCCGTCCGCTCTTTGGACGGACAGGCCAGCCCTGAGCAAAGCCGAAGGGGCGGGGATTTTGATTCCACCCCGGAGCCGGAAGCCGCTGGCCGCAAGCCGAGTTCCGCAATCTACTCCAAGTTCCGCAACCGCGTGATGTTTCCCATCGCCAACGATGCGGGAAAAATCATCGCCTTCACCGGACGAACCCTGGCCACCGACGACAAGGCTGGTCCGAAATATCTGAATTCGCCAGAGACCGGGATTTATTCCAAAGGCCGAGTGCTCTTCAACCTGGACCACGCCAAAGAAGCGATTCGCAAGCTCGATTACGCCATCTTGGTCGAAGGCCAAATGGATTGCATTTCCGTCTACGCGGCAGGATTTCACAATGTGATCGCCAGTTCCGGCACGGCGTTCACCGAGATGCAGGCGAAACTGCTCGCGCGTTTCAGCAAGAATGCCGTGGTCAACTTCGATCCCGACACGGCTGGGGCCAAGGCGACGGAGCGCACGCTGGGCCTTCTGGTGGAAGAAGAATTTAAAATCCAGGTGCTTACGCTCGAGCCGGGGTTCGATCCCGATCTCTATATTCGGCGCAAAGGAAAAGACGCCTACGCCGCGGCGCTGAAAAACTCGCAAAAATATTTTGACTACCTGATCGAGCGTGCGCGGGTGCAGTTTCCCGCGCGCAATGCCGACGCAAAAGTGAAGGCAGTGAACTATCTGCTGCCGCACATCCAACGCGTGCCCAGCCGGATTGTGCGTGACAGTCTGGCTGGCGAGATTGCCCAGAAGCTGGGCATCGATTCGGCGGTGTTGCGGCAGGAATTGCGGCATGTGGCCGGCTCTCGCTCCACGTCTGCGTTGAGAGCCCCGGCGGAAGCCCAGGTTACCGACGCCGAGCAGATTCTGATCCGGGCCCTGGCCTCGGCGCGGCAGATGCGGCCCGGAGCAGAACGCGTTTCCGCCCGCGACGGCGCCCGCGATTTTACAAAAGAGGAAGAGTTCGACCCCGCCCGCCAGGCCCAGTTCGCATTCCAGAGCGAGGGGTTGCATCGCGGGCTGGCCACCGAGTCCCTGGTCGAGGCGCTGCTCAATGCCGAACCCGAAGTTGCCGATGTAATGGAAGTGCCACAGCTTGAGTCAGATCGCCGCTTGCTGGCTTCGATCCTCTTGAAGGAAGAAGAAGATCTCACGCCCGAGCTGCTGGAGCGTGCCGTCCGCGCCCTGCGCAAGATTCATCTCAAGCGGGAAATGGCGCGCCTCCTGCGGGAACTGCAGTCCGACCAGGGCCGGGACCCAATCCAACGCAACCAGTTGCTGCGGGAGCTCGAACGCATCAAGCGGGCGCTGATGGATCCCGGCCTGGTGGCGGAAAGCGGCGATGCCGCTTAACCGGGTGGGGCTTAATCGAATGAAAAAACGGCTGAAAGGATGTTGAAACAAAAATGCCGTGAATGCCATCTAAGCATTTAGGGGAGTTAGAGATAGCGGCAGGAGCAGGGAACCACTGAGGCCAGGCGCTAGACCGGACAGCACTTATGTGCTAAGCTCTATAAGTTTGTGCTTAGGTGCACAACTCCGCGCTGCCCCAGATTCCCACCTGTAAAGACATTACCACACGCTCCGCGCGAGCGGATTGAAGAATTTGAGGACACCTCTTGGCTCTTGAAGACAAGTACGACGATATAAAAAAGCTGGTCGATGCCGGCAAGGAAAAGGGCTATCTCACTTACGACCAGGTCAACGACCTGATCCCGCAAGATGTGCACAGTCCCGAGGACCTCGACGAACTGCTGACCACCATTGGCGGTCAAGGCATCGACGTGCTCGAAGGCCCTAAACTGCCTTCCGCCACGCTCGATAAAAAGTTCGAAGACATCGAAGAGGGTGAGGACGTTGAACTCGACCTCACTCCCGGCGCACTCGAAAAAACCAACGATCCCGTCCGCATGTATTTGCGCGAGATGGGCACGGTTCCCCTGCTCACCCGCGAAGGCGAAGTGGAAATCGCCAAGCGCATCGAGCGCGGCCAGTTGCGCGTGCTCAAGGCGCTGTCGCGCTCGCCTATCGTGATCCGCGAGCTGCTGGCCATGGGCGAAGACCTCAAGAAGGGTGTGCGCTCCATCAAAGAGGTCGTCACCTTCGACGAAGAGGAAATCACCGACGAGATTCTGCAGAACCGGTTGAACGACTTTACCGGCAAGATCGACGCCATGGCTAAGCTCTATAAAAGGGCCAATGCGCTCGAAGAAAAATACATCGCGGTCTCGCAGAAAAAGCGTCCCAAAGATCACCGCCGCGCCCGCCGCAATTTGGCGCGGGCCATCGTGGCCGTTTCGCTGGCCATGCGCAAGCTCGGTTTCACCAACGCCGAGCGCAAGCGCCTCATCGACCGCGTCAATAAAACCGTCGACGGCATGCGCTCGCTCGACCGCCAATCGCAGAACCTCGAGCGCAAGGCCGACGCCACTCGCAGCGAAGACCAAAAAAAAGAATACCGCCGCCAGGCCCGCGCGGTAAGAGGCGAAGTTGAAAAGCTCGAACTTGAAACCGGAGTCTCGTTCCCGGAGCTCAAGCGCACCCAGCGCGAAATCATCCAGGGCGACATGGACGCCGAGCAGGCCAAGCGCGAGCTCATCGAAGCCAACCTGCGCCTCGTGGTCTCCATCGCCAAGAAGTACACCAACCGCGGCCTGCAGTTCCTCGACCTCATCCAGGAAGGCAACATCGGCCTGATGAAAGCCGTCGACAAGTTCGAGTACCGCCGCGGCTACAAATTCTCCACCTACGCCACCTGGTGGATTCGCCAGGCCATCACCCGCGCGATTGCCGATCAGGCCCGCACCATCCGCATTCCGGTGCACATGATCGAAACCATCAACAAGCTCATCCGCACCTCGCGCCAACTGGTGCAGGAACTCGGACGCGAGCCTACCTCGGAAGAAATCGCCAAGCGCATGGATATTCCCGTAGCCAAAGTGCGCAAAGTGCTCAAGATCGCGCAAGAGCCGATCTCACTCGAAACCCCGATCGGCGAAGAAGAAGATTCGCATCTCGGCGACTTCATCGAAGACCGCGCCGTAGTCTCGCCCGCCGAAGCCGTGATCAACGTCAACCTCAAGGACCAGACCGGCCAAGTCCTGCGCACGCTCACCCCGCGCGAAGAAAAAGTCATCAAGATGCGCTTCGGCCTCGAAGACGGCAGCGAGCACACTCTCGAAGAAGTCGGCCAGTCGTTCGCCGTAACCCGCGAACGCATCCGCCAAATCGAAGCCAAAGCCCTGCGCAAACTCCGCCACCCCTCGCGCTCCCGCAAGCTGCGGGCCTTCATGGATGGCGTAAGGGATTAGGTTTGTCATCCTGAGCGGAGACTTGTCATCCTGAGCGCAGCAGAGCGATTCGCGAACGCGAATCGTTCTGCGGAGTCGAAGGATCCCTAGCAGCGCCTAGGACGTATGCGCGGGCGGGCTCTTGTATTTCCCGAATCGGCATCCGGGATCAAAATATTTCGTTTCTCGGCCGTGAGATGCATTCAGGCGCGAAATATAATCGATTACGCAACAGGGTCGTTTGGAGGATTGTGCAATAGCACTAGACGACGCCTGGTCATCGCGTTCGAGTGGCTTTCAGCAACTAAGGGTTCCTTCATCCTCTGATGTTACTCGAACCCCTCCATACACTGTCATTCCGAATCGGGCCGAAGGCCCAGTGAGGAACCTGCCTTTCGCGTCATAAGGCGAATGCCGTTGACCTGATCGTCTTGCCTGGCACGATTGGAGTTGACAGGCATCGTCCAGTACCACTGAGTGTTTGGCGAACGGTGTTCAGTGCGGAAGCCCCGAGTCAATCTCGGGGCTTTCGCTTTTGCGTTCGTAGTGTCCCAGTCGTCGCGGTACAAAGATGGACCAGCCCCCGTCCGCGGAATCCCGCTCTTGCAAAGAGCGTTTGGTATTGCTGCGAGACTCCTCCCACAAAGCAATAATCTTACTTCTGATATATTGACGGACTTTGTAGGCTATGTCATACTTAGACACATGAGTACGACTGAGAAGCTCGAAACCGTATGGTTCACGACGAAGGGGCAGGTCGTCATCCCGCTTCGCCTGCGCAAGCAATTCGACATCGAGGACGGGACCAAGGCCGTGGTTCAAGCGACACCGGAGGGAATCCTTCTCAAACCTATGACCGCGGCGCTCATCAAGCGCGGGCGCGGCATCCTCAAGCGCACGCCAGGAGGCAAGCCGCTGACGGCGGACTGGGCCGAGCACAGGAAGCAGGAACGGGCACTCGAGGGGCGACATGCCGGCTAAGGTGCTCGACAGCTTCGCTCTTATCGCCTACTTCCGCGACGAGCCGGGCGCGGAGACGATGGAAGATATGCTGGTCTCCGCCGGCAAGAAGGACAGCCCGCTCCTCATGACCGATGTGAACTACGCCGAGGTGAAGTACTCCATTGTGAAGAAAGACGGCGCGGAAGCGTGGGCGGAGGCGGCGAAGGTCCTTCAGGGCCTGCCGATTGATTTTCATTCCACGACCCGCGCGCTGGCCGATACCGCGGCCGACTTCAAGGCGCGTTTCAAATTGAGTTTGGCCGACGCCTTTGCCGCCGCGCTGGCGAAGGAAAAGAAGACTGAACTCGTCACCGGCGACCCGGAATTCAGGCCGCTCGAACGGGAAATCAAGGTTCACTGGCTGAAATAATCGCAGCCCCAGATGCGTGTATCTTCCCGAAGCTGGAGTTACAAGGGATAGAGACTTGTCGCCGCTATGAGGGCTGGAGAAGTTAGAAGGAAGATCTCCTAGCTATCGGCTGATGAGTGCGCACCTTTCGAAAACCCGCGAAAGCTGCGGCAGCCTCAGTTGTTGGCGGTACCAGCCTTAGAAATCAAAGATGGGCCAGCCCCCTAGGAACGGTGTATAAGAATTAGGTCTTATGGACCTAAGAACAATCATTACGTTCCCTGAAGTTTCGGACGCAGATGCGAATAAGCTGGCCGGCGCTCTTAGTCCAGCTTTACGCGAGATTGATAAATCGGTGTTTGTGGAGAGGCGCAGGACTCGTTCCGAATCGCAAGACGGAGGGGCCACGCTGGCGGTCATCTTAAGCTCGGCGGCCGTAACCGCAGTAGCCAAAGGCATTGCGGCCTGGCTAGCCCGGAACAGCGGCACTATCATCGAGGTTCACGCTCCTGATGGGACCTCGGTGAAGGTGAAGCACGCGAGTGGCAAGGATACCGCCCAGACTGTAGCTGCGGCTCTGAGCGCCAAACAGTAGATGCTTCGTGCAGTTCCCCCTACCCAATCCGAAGCGGAGTCTGGTCGTGATGCTCGGAGCGAGTTCGTTTGTGAAGGCTCCGAGCTTCGCTCAGGGCGCGGCATTCTACAACTCCATGGACCGCGTCCGCAGCTATCTCACGAGTGATAACGGCTTGGGGATTGATCGAGCGAACGTCCTTGAGCTCTTTGACGACAGTCGCCCTCCGGGAAGCCAGCTCGAAGACGTCGCCGACTTTCTTTCAGGAAAGCAGGGCCCGGGGGTGGCTCCTGATCCGCCCGAAAATTTATTTGTCTACTACGTGGGCCATGGTCTTTTCACGACAGATCGCAGATACTGCCTAGCGGTACGATGCACAAACGAGGACAGTGTCGGAATCTCCTCCATCCGCGGTCGTGACCTCGCCGATATCATTTCCGAAAACGCGATTCACCTGCGACGTTTCCTGATTTTGGACTGCTGCTTTGCTGCTTCAATGTATAGCGAGTTTCTCTCCGCTCCGGGCGAGATGGCTACGACACAACTGCTGGAGGAAATGCCGGAGAGAGGTACAACTCTGCTGTGCGCGTCGAGCCGCCAAGATGTAGCGCGTGCGCCCAAGAATCTGGAGTGTACGATGTTTTCAGGCGGCCTGCTCAAGGCGCTGAACCTCGGGAACCCTACATTGGGCAAGAAACTAGTTGACACACATGGTGGGATAAAAAGCTCGGACGGGGCTAGTCTCTCCAATCAATCGGAATGACAGCGGGGGCAACGCGTCGATATTTATGGTTTCTGGTTTCAAAAATCACGCCTGTGGTTCCGCTGGTAATTGGCCCGATGGCGGTCGTGCGTTGGCCCATATGGCTGAGGAACTCGTGGGGATAAAACACTAAATCGCACCGAACCTCAAATAGATTTCTCGCATCATCCTGATATGTTGCTTTGATCGAAACTGCGTACTCATACAGCTTTGGATTGTTCAGTTCCTGCCATGCAGTATAAAAGATGCTGAAAAGGTGCCACTTGCACTCTGTTCCGTCTGCGTTATTGATGTACGCAGGATAGATGCTATCGTGATTTCCAAATGCGCGGATCGGCGGAGGAAAATCCCGAAACGCTACCTGAAAATTCCCGACCTTGAAATCTTCGATGCAAGCGAGGGTCGCAGGGGCCTGTTTGCCGCGATTGATGAGATCGAAACAGGCTTGTTGCTTTGCTTCTTGCGACATTGTGCGCCCACGAAGATCGGCTACTTTTATTTCAATTTGCGGGTCGGAATCCTTAACGCTGGTATCGGGTTTCTGCGCTTTCAATTCTTCCAACTCTTTTCTCAGGCGGTCACGCTCCTCGCGAGCTAGTACAAACTGTTCCTGGTACTTATTCCTAGCATCGTTCTCTTGTACAAACAGCTCCTTGTAATCGGTGTCGTTTTCGTTGCCATTTTCTCCAATTACCTCATCTTCACGATGGCGCTTCGATGCGGCGACAGCATTCAAGACAGCCGCCGCCACAAGAGCTAACGCCAAAACGGAGGGCATAACCCATGCGGTCACAACAGCGCGCCTCGGATGAGATTCGGCCATTTGTTGCTGGGCGGGGGCGGGCTTAGGATCGTTGTCGTCCTTAGGGAGTAAGGGGATAACCATAAAGATGAGGATGATCCCCGTAAGCACAAACGTGCCGATGTTGGAAAAGTTAGACGCCTTGGTGCTGTCCATGCGGACCTCTCATATTTCATCGGGGCACGCTCCTGTGCTAGATTGGAGTCGTCGTCCCATCGCTTTACAATCAGGGAAGGTTCGATGTGATGATCGAATCTTCCCGCTACTTACATGAAGCCAGAACTCATCGAAGGCCCACAGGCGACCGCAAACTTTGAACGCTTTGCGACCCTCGTTCTACAGGCCAATCCGAACAAGAAAAAGAAGCAACCTAAAAAACGCTCCCCAAAGAAGCCAAAGAAATCCGACAAGGACTAGAAGGGAACCTGCTGTGCTTCCCCCGCCCTTGTCGTTTCGTGGCGCGGCGATTCGTTCTTTCCCGTCAACTGGCTATACGTCAGGCGCTTTCCAAAAACGCGAGACATCGCCAATTCAAAGCGTTGCCCGTCGTTCATGTCTTTGCGGTTGTTGTAACGAAAGGTCTGCTCATCAAGATAGCGATGCAGGTGAAACGGCTCTACCGATACATACGTGCCAGAGATGCCGCGCTTGAGCAGCGACCAGAAGTTCTCAAGGCCGTTGGTATGTACGCGACCGTCAACGTATTGAACGGCGTGATCGACAACCTTATGCGCGTAATCGGAAGCGAGTCCCTCGTAGGAAAGCAGGGCATCGGAGTAGAGAGCCGCGCCAGCTTCTACATGCTGGCGAACCTGAGACTGCAATTCATGTTTCTTGCGATTCGGTACAACAGTGGTGCGAATCTTCCCGCCGCGCTCCAAGATTCCCATGACGGCGGTTTTGTCTTTGGTGCCCGTGCCAGTGATCCGGCGCTTACGTTCACTCAGGTGCATATTGCGTGCTTTGCCGCCGATGAACGATTCATCGACTTCCACTTCCCCGCCTTCTCCCCCGCCGAGCTTCGAGCCGAAAAAATCGTCACGCATGACCATCCGAATGCGCTGCAACATAAACCACGCCGAGTTCTGATGGATGCCGAGGGCGCGGCCAAGTTCGTAGCTGCTGATACCGTTCTTGCAGTTTGCCAGCAACCAAAAAGCCGTCATCCACTTGTCGAGTCCAAGCGGGGAATCCTCGAAAATGGTTCCCACTTTCAGAGTGAATTGCTTTTTGCAGTCGTAGCAAAACCAGATGCGGCGAGTCTTGATGAACGAGTGCTTTGCGCCATTGCAGCGCGGGCAAACTACTTTGCCATCCGGCCATCGCAGCGTAATCGCGTAGGCGAAAGCGCGGTCTTTGTCGCCGAAGTAAACGATGGCTTCTTGCAGCGTCTTGGGCTTATCCATGCCCAAATACTACACTAAGCGCACATGTGTGTCAACTAGTTTCTTGCCCTACATTGGGTCCGCGCATGTCGCTTGCTGAACTGGGTGCGGTCGTCAAGAACATTCTTAAACGTGATTACCCGTCGACCTGGGTGAGACCGGAGATACATAGTCCCGATATGCGAGCGGGCGACATTTCCGCACTTCCTTTATTTCCTAATCCCGGCTGGTCCCCGGTTGATCAGGAGCTTTCGAAGGATTCGGACTTAGGCAGAAGCGAGGAATCGCTCGCAGCACAGAGGGTGGCTGCGGCGACCGAGGCCCGTCAGGAAGCGGCGGAACGCGAAAGGCTGGCCGCGAAACAGCAGAAGCGGGAGCAAGAGCAAAAAAAGGCGGCAGAGCGAGCTAGAGCGGGGCAGCAGGAGCGCTCAGCTGCGGCACAGAGGGAGGCTGCAGCGACCAAGGCCCGTCGAGAAGCAGCGGAGCGCGAAAGGCTGGCTGCGGAACAGCAGAAGCGGGAGCAGGAGCAAAAAAAGGCGGCAGAGCGATCTAGGGCGGAGCGGCAGGAGCGAGCAGTCGCAGCACAGAGGGAGGCTGCGGCGACCAAGGCCCGTAAGGAAACGGCAGAACGTGAAAGGCTGGCCGCCGCGGAGCGGGAGGGGCGGGAGCAAGAACAAAAGAAGGCGGCAGACCGGGCCCTCCGAGGGCGCTCTGCTGTACATCTGAACGCTGCGGCCGAAGCCGCCCAGAAAACAGCAGAATGGAACAGTCTGCCCCTGGCGGAGCGCCGCAGACGGAATGCGGAGAACATGTTCAAGTCACGTTCTCGAGTCGGCCGCAGCATGGAATGCGCGATACTTCTAGCTATTGGGATGGGGTTCGGGTTTGCTGGTTGGAAGTGGGATTTGGGCATGGGCTTCGTCGGCCACGGCTTCCTGGCCTTTATTGCCACCCTCTTTTGCTTTCATTTCGCAGTGATGGTCTGGGCACTTAGAAACATTTGGTAACCAGGATAGGTGATAAAGTCCTCTGATCTCTTCGGCCAGTCCATCCTTGCGGGACTGCGATGGGGGGCTGGCCCAGCTTTGCCGGCGCAGGTCTAACTCAGGATGCCCCACCTTTGCTTCTTTTGCAAAGGTGGGCCGCGATGCAGTAGGGCGCGAGTGTTTCTGATTTTCACGAAGTGCGCGTCCGGTCCGCAAATGGGATTGAGAGCGTCTTTCGCGCCACGATTTTCATCCGCCACGGCGTTGGGACTCACGCTTGTGCTGGAACTCGGCCTCAGGCACGCTGGTAGGGATGCTTCGACTGCGTGGGATTGTCCTTCGGACAATCCCACTTCGCTCAGCATGACAGCTCAGGGGACAGTCGTAGCGGATAGGCTGTCTTGCTCATGGTCCAACCTTTTGGGAGCAGTGTACCTTTGATCACGGGCAGAGAGTACGACCACTGGGGCTAAAGCCCGCTGGATTCTGTACAGCGTATGCGGTGCTGAAGCGCCGCTCTTCCACGGTATTGCCACACTTTTCCCATTTTGGGAATCATTCCCACTTTTGCACTTCCGTGCTCTTCCCCTAAACTTTCAATTCTTGTCCAATAAAAATATAAGGCGGCATTTGCGAGCTTTTCCTCAAATGCCGCCTTTTTCTTTCTGAGGTAGGTCAATGAAAAAGCGGCAACCGAAAATTACCGACAAGAAACTCCGCGGCGAGTGGGCCGAAATGATTTTTATGGCGCGCGCTACCGAGCTTGGCTTGCCGGTGAGCAAGCCGTGGGGAGAAGCGAGGAGTTATGACTTTGTGGTGGGACGGCCGGGGCGCTTTGTGGCGGTGCAGGTGAAGTCCACTACCTGCGCGTTGCAGCAGGGATGGATCTGCAAGCTGCGCACTGGGAGCAAGCCGTATCCGCCCGGATCGTTCGACTTTCTTGCGGCCTACATTGTGTTTGAGAATGCCTGGTACATCATTCCTGAAGAAGAGGTTCTAGGCATGGACAATATCACGCTGCACACCGGGAGCAGCTGGGCGAATTACGAGAAGTATCGCGAGGCATGGCGACTGCTCGGTCCCGATCGTGATCCCGGCAAAGGCCGCATCGACATTCAGGCCTGCGCCGAAGAATTCTCCTCGGATGCGCCAAGTATGGAGCCGGAAAATTTTAACGCCGTCAAAGTTGGACGGTTGTGCTTAGATTTCCTCAGCCTTCCACAAAGAAGTCTCGCCCTGCACAGTTTCTGCACAAGCGGAGAACGTTTTTCTATTGTCACGCGCCCGAGCTTGCCGCAGAGTGTGTACATCGAATGCGTGAACTCCCTGAAGCTTGCCGGATGATTGCGGTGAGGTCAGTGGCAGTCGGCAACTCTCGAGGGTGAGTTGCCGGGGGACATCGGAAAAGCGCGCGAGCGCATGCCGGTTGCCCGGGCGTTGCGGCCTCCTCAACGATCCCGCTCCCAGAGTAGGGTTGGGCCGCTGGCCAACCGCAGTGGCTGCGGGCACGATTCTCCGAATCGTGGCACGCAGCCAGTACTGGCAAATGCGACACTCCTCGTGAGCGTTGCGCAAGCCGGTATCATCGTCCCGCTGTCCTTAGCGGCGGGAAGCAGCGCGGGAGATCCACGAACGATGCGGCTCGGATGGCTGGTCCGGGCCGCATTTGTTTTTTGGCATGTCTTTTCACTTCTTCTCTGACCTCTGACCTCTGACCTTTTTGCCTCTGGCTTCTTGTTGACTTCTGATTCGCTTTTTGTTCACCTACCATTGTTGCAGTGGACTTGAGCGGCGTTCGTGGTGCAGTACGCCCGCCAACTTTTTTTGCGATTGGACTGGTTTTCCAAAGGATGCGCCTCGCATTCACAAGCGGAATCGAGTTAGTGTGCGGTTGCACCGCGAAAGTTTGGGGGGAACACAAATACCTTGGCCACCACCGACTATAGCATCAGCACTCTTCCCGCAAATGTAGAAGCGGAGCGCTCGATTCTGGGCGCGATCCTGCTCGACAACTTTGCCTATAACCAAGCGGCCGAGCACCTGAAGATCGAAGATTTTTCGCTCGACTCGCACCGGCGCATTTACGGACGCATGGTGGATCTGGCGGAATCCTCGCGGCCGATCGACATGATCACGCTGATCGAGGAGCTGGACCGGCACAAGGATTTGCAGGCCATCGGCGACGTGGGCTACGTGTCGAGCCTGGTGGATGGCGTCCCCGACCGGCCGAGCATTGAGCACTACGTCAAGATCGTGCGCGACAAGGCGCTGCTGCGCGGGCTGATTCACGCCGCGAATACGGCGATTGCGCGAGCGGCGGATCAATCCGACGCGGCCGAGGAGGTGCTCAGCGATGCCGAGGCTGCGATTTTTCAGCTCTCGGAGAAGCGCATTGGGCGCGGCTTTATGGGCGTGCAGGAGATCGTGCGCGAGTCGTTCGGCTCGGTCGATGCCCTGCTGCAACGCGGCCAGCGCATCACCGGGCTGGCCACGCATTACGAAAACCTCGACGAGATGACCAGCGGGCTGCAGCGCTCGGATCTGGTCATCATCGCGGCGCGGCCTTCGATGGGCAAGACCGCATTCGCCATGAACATCGCCGAGAACGCCGCGATCAAGGACCAGCAGGTGGTGGGCGTGTTCTCGCTGGAAATGTCGCGCGAAGCGCTGCTGTTGCGCCTGCTCTGCTCGACGGCGGAAGTGGACGCGCACAAGATGCGCACCGGCTCCTTATGGCAAGACGACACGCGCAAAGTGGTGCGCGCCATGGAACAGTTGGCGCACGCGCCTATTTTCATCGACGATACTCCCGGCATTGCGCTGAGCGAGATGCGGGCCAAGGCGCGGCGCTTGAAGCAATCGCAGGGCAAGCTTGACCTGATCATCGTGGATTATCTTCAGCTCATGTCGGGCGGAAGCAAGCGCTACGAAAACCGCACGCAGGAAGTGTCGGCAATTTCGCGCGGGCTGAAGGGACTGGCCAAGGAATTAAGCGTGCCCGTGGTTGCACTCTCGCAGTTAAGCCGCGCGCCTGAGAGCCGCGGCGGCGATCATCGCCCGCAACTTTCCGACTTGCGCGAATCGGGATCGATCGAGCAGGACGCCGACCTGGTGATGTTCATCTTTCGCGAAGAAGTTTACAGACAAGACGACCCTGACCTGCAGGGCAAGGCTGAAATCATCATTTCCAAGCAGCGCAATGGACCGACGGGCAAGCTCATGTTGGCCTTCCGAAAGAACTGCACCCGCTTTGAGACCATGGTGGAAGGCGGAATGGCGCCGGAGGAGTAAGGGGTTTCCTGATGTGTTTCTACCGTAAATCCTGTAGGCGCATGGCATTGTCCGGCAACCCAGATGAGGGCCTTTATGAGTCTTCCGCGCGCCAGAAAGGCATGAAATTCTGCGTCAGCCGCCGCTCTCGAAATCTGTGGAAAAGCTTGTGGAATTGGTTACCCTTTCCAGAATGTCTTGGGCAAAGACCGTACGGCCGGTCGAAACAGAGGCCGTGATTCGGTCTTAAGTACATGAGTAGTAACCAGTTATGTAATTCATCTGGTATTAACAGAGCCCACCCCTGGGTGAGCAAGAATTCAGGCAACCCAAGAGATTTGCACATTTGGGGAGTTGGGCCTTTCGGGTTTTCGCTCTAAATTCGTGCACCGGCGCGGCGCGAAAGCCCGCGACAGAGGCGAGAATCAGCTGTCCTCGCCGACCTTGAGGACGGCCAGGAAGGCTTCCTGAGGGATATCGACACGGCCGATCCGTTTCATTCGTTTTTTGCCTTCCTTCTGTTTTTCCAGCAGCTTGCGCTTGCGCGAAATGTCGCCGCCGTAGCATTTGGCAATAACGTTTTTGCGAATGGCGGAGACGGTTTCGCGGGCGATGATTTTCGCTCCAATGGAAGCCTGGATGGCCACTTCGAACATTTGCCGGGGAATGAGTTGCCGCATTTTTGAGACCAGCGCTTTGCCGCGGTCGTAGGCGAAATCGCGATGCACGATGATGGAGAGCGCATCGACCGGCTCCCCGGCCACGAGGATGTCGAGCTTGACCATAGGCGACTCCCAGTAATCGGCGAGGTGATAATCGAGCGAAGCGTAGCCGCGCGAAACCGACTTCAGCCGGTCGTAAAAGTCGAGCACGATTTCGTTCAACGGTAACTCGTAGTGCAACATCACGCGCGACGAACTGACGTACTCGAAGGTCTTCTGCTTGCCGCGTTTTTCTTCGACCAGCTTAAGAATTCCGCCGACGTATTCTTCGTTGGTGAGAATCATGGCCAAAATCACCGGCTCTTCGACTTTGGCAATTTCGCTGGGATCAAGCCAGCGCGAAGGATTATCGACCTCGATCAATTCGCCGTCGGTCTTGGTAATTTTGTAGCGCACGCCGGGCGCGGTGGTGATGAGTTCGAGATTGAACTCACGTTCGAGCCGCTCCTGAATGATCTCCATGTGCAACAGACCGAGGAAGCCACAGCGAAAACCGAAGCCCAGTGCGACGGAACTTTCCGGCTCGAAGAAAAACGACGAATCGTTGAGCCGAAGTTTTTCCAGCGCTTCGCGCAGCCGGGTGTGCTCGTGGGCATCGACGGTGTAGAGGCCGGCGAAGACCATGGGCTTGATCTCTTCAAAGCCGGGCAAGGCTTCGAAGGCGGGGTTGGCGTCATCGGTAATGGTGTCGCCGATTTTCGTGTCGGCAACATTTTTGATATTGGCGATGACGAAACCGACCTCGCCGGCTTTCAGTTCGTCGATCTCCACCGGCTTCGGCGTGAGCACGCCGAGCGTCTCGGCGTCGAAAGTGGTTCCGTTCCACCAGAGGCGAATTCTCTGGCCTTTGCGCAGCGTGCCCTGAAACACGCGGGTCAATACAATCACGCCGCGGTAGGGATCGAACCAGGAATCGAAAACCAGCGCCTGCAGACGGTTGTCAGGATTGCCTTTGGGCGGCGGAACGCGCTTGACGATGGCTTCGAGCACGGCGGGCACGCCCTGGCCGGTTTTCGCGCTGATCAGAATTGCGTCGGAAGCGTCGAGGCCGACCGCGCTTTCGATCATTTCTTTGGTGCGCGGAATATCAGCGCTCTGGAGATCGATCTTGTTGATGACGGGAATAATTTCGAGACCGTGATTGATGGCGAGATAGGAGTTGGCCAGGGTTTGGGCTTCGACTCCTTGAGAAGCGTCGACGATCAGCAGCGCGCCTTCGCACGAGGCGAGCGAGCGCGAAACTTCATAGGAAAAATCCACGTGGCCGGGCGTGTCGATCAGGTTGAGCTGGTAAGTCTGGCCATCTTTCGCGGTGTACATCATGCGCACGGCGTGGGCTTTGATGGTGATGCCGCGTTCGCGCTCCAGGTCCATGGAGTCGAGCACCTGCGCCTGCATCTCGCGCGCGGTGAGCGACCCGGTCAGCTCCAGCAGACGGTCGGCCAGCGTGGATTTGCCGTGGTCGATATGCGCGATGATGGCAAAGTTGCGGAGGAAAGCGGCGTCCATAGGTTGCGGGCTAGCTTTGATTGGCTAATCTTTGATTTTAGCAGGCGGGGAACAGTTCTCAGTTCTCAGTTCGCATGTCCGCGAGCCCAACTTGTCTTTCACCGCGTTGTTCGCAGGCCCTTGAGGTTCACTTGGTGCTCGCACTCGGTACTCGGTCAAGTTCGGCTAGAATTCAGATCGCATGATCGTGCTCGCCTCCGCCTCGCCGCGACGCCAGGAACTTCTGCGCAATGCAGGCATTCCGTTCACCGTGCAACCCGCCGGCATTGACGAAACGCCGCGCGCGAACGAGTCTCCACGAGACTGCGCCGAACGGCTGGCGCGGGAGAAAGCCCTGGCCGTTCATCAAACGCGACCACAAGATTATGTGCTGGGCGCAGACACCATCGTCGTAGTCGAAGACGCCATCCTGGGCAAGCCGCGCGATGCGGACGATGCGGCCCGCATGTTGCATATGTTGTCGGGTCGCACGCATGTGGTGATTACGGGAGTCTGCCTGGTGGGGCCAGTTGCCAGTAGTCAGTTGCCGGTTGCCAGTAAAACCGAAACGCAAACTGATACCGTGCCGGAAAGCTACCATCGAGAACTGACAACTGACAACCGGCAACTGGCAACTGCTTTCGAGACAACTTTCGTGACCATGTGCGAGTTATCCGACGGCGAGATCCGCGACTACATTGCCACGGGTGAGCCCATGGACAAGGCCGGGGCGTATGCGATTCAAGGCGGCGCATCGCGGTGGATTCCGCATATCGAAGGCGATTACAACAATGTGATGGGATTGCCGGTTGCGTTGGTGCGGGAGATGCTCAAGGATTGTGGAGCGCTGTGAGTGAATGACGAGGAACTTAGCCTAGGTCTTCTTCTCTTCTTCCGGTTCCGGAGCTTTCTTGGGTGGTTCTTCTTCCTTCATCGCCGCTTTGAAGTTGCGGATACCTTCGCCCAGGCCCTTGCCCAACGCCGAGAATTTGCTGGTGCCGAACAGTAGCAGCGCGATGGCCACGATCAGAAGAATATGCAGCGGTTGAAAAAGACCCTCACCCATACTACCTCCGTAGGTCGTTCGGAAGCGCTGAACACGCCGCTTTGCGAAGGGCCGAACTCCCTAAGAAAAGTCTAGGCTACGGCGCACCGGGAGTCAAAGAACGGATCGCATCCAGTTGGGACAACCGCATCAATAGCAGCGTTTGGCTAGTCTGGCGCGGCGCCCTCACGTCCTCTCAATCATCCCCGCCAGCAGCAAGGCCCGCCGCGGCAGCTCGGAGATGACGATGTATTCGTGGACGGCGTGGGCGCCTTCGCCTACGCCGCCCATGCCGTCGAGTGTCGGGATGCCAATGCCTGCGGTGAAGTTGCCGTCGGAGCCGCCGCCCACCGCAGCTTCTTCCAGGCGCCAGTCGATGCGCTCCGCAATCTTGCGGGCTTCCTGGTAAAGTGCGGCCACACCCGCAGTCCGCTCCATGGGCAGACGATTGATACTGCCCGAGATTTCAAGTTTGCAATGTTTGTCGAACGGTTTCAGCGAGCGCAGTTTGCGGTCGATTCCAGCGGCCTGTTTTGCGCTCTTGATGCGTACGTCGATTGCGACGGAAGCTTCCGACGCGACCACGTTGCTGCGCGTGCCGCCGCGAATGACGCCAGGGTTGACCGATACGCCTTGCCGCAGATGGTTCAGCTTGGCGATGGCCACAATCTGCCTCGCCAGCTCCAGGATGGCGCTGTGCCCCTTGCCGGGGTCGAGTCCCGCGTGGGCCGCCACGCCTTTCACTTTCAGCGTGTATTCGCCGACGCCTTTGCGCGCGGTCTTGACTGCGCCGCGAAGGCCGGCGGCAGGCTCCAGCACCAGCACTCCGGCGGATTCTTTCGCCAACGCTTCAGTGATTTTTCGCGACGAACGGCTGCCCACTTCTTCGTCGGAAACCAGAAAAACCGTGACCGGCCGCGGCAACTCGCCGTGCCATGCTTGCAGCCCTTCGATGGCATGCAGGATCAACGCAATTCCTGATTTCATGTCGAGAATGCCGGGCCCGTGCAGGCGGCCGGCATCTATTTTGCACGGCATGTTCGCGAGCGTGCCCAGCGGGTAAACCGTGTCATAGTGGCCGAGCAGCAGGACCGGCTTTTTCTTGTCTTTTCTCTTATCCGGACTCTGGTCGCGGCCGGCGAAATTAATTTGGAGGCTGTCACCAAACTCGCTGCTGGGGTGAAATCGCGTTGTTCCGCCCAGGGCCTCGAACTTCTGGGCCACGAACGCGGCGATGCCGTCGACCGCCCGCTTGCTGTCGCTGGGGGATTCAATCTCAACGAGCTCACGGATCGTCTCCACGATCTGATCCTGCCGCTGCTCGAAGTAGCGTAGACGATCGGGCCACGCGGCCCGAATCTCATCGTCGAAGGTCGTCTTTTTCCTGCTGGGCACGTTTCGCTCTCTAATTCACGGGTATGTCTCAGCGTGTTGACGCGACGCGGTACAGTATAATCTTCAGGCCGATTGAGAAGAATCCATGACTGAGAGTATTCACCCTGTGACGGAAGCGCCGCTTGGCGAAGCCAAGTCCTCGCTCGATATTCACGAGATTCTGAAGATTTTGCCGCATCGATATCCGTTCCTGCTCATCGACCGCGTGCTCGAGTTGAAACGCAAGGAGCGCATCGTCGCCATCAAGAACGTCACCATCAACGAGCCTTTTTTCAACGGGCACTTTCCCGGCTTGCCGATCATGCCGGGAGTTCTGATTGTGGAAGCGATCGCGCAGGCGGGCGGTGCGCTGCTGCTGACAGAGGTCGAAGATCGCGATAACAAGGTGATGGTTTTCACGGGCATTGACCGGGCGCGCTTCCGCCGTCCGGTGGGACCGGGCGATCAGGTGCGCCTGGAAGTAGAAGTGATGGGCTGGAAAGTGATGGAGCACATGATCGCCGCGAAGATGCAGGGCACCGCATCGGTGAATGGCAAGCGTGTCGCCGACGCTACGGTGTCGTGCCAGTTGATCGACAGCGCGCGCGGACGAAACAGTTCCGAGGATGCGGCGGACGCCGAGGTTCGGTGACTTTGTTTCTCCATGAACATTTGCGATGAATAAGTCTCGATGAACGTTTCTCGATGAAAATTCACGCCACGGCCATTGTCGATCCGCGAGCCAGAATTCCAGAATCATGCCAAGTCGGACCGTATTGCGTGATCGGACCGGACGTTGAGCTGGGCGAAAACTGCCGCCTGGTTTCTCACGTGGCCATCGAAGGTCCCACGCGGATCGGCAACGACAACATTTTTTTTCCTTTCTGCGCCATCGGCATGGACCCGCAAGATGTCACTTATAAAGGCGAGCCGACGCGGCTGGAGATCGGCGATCACAACGAGATTCGCGAATGTGTCACCATCAGCCGCGGCACGGTGAAAGGCGGCGGCGTCACGCGCGTCGGCAGCCACACGCTGATCATGGCTTACGCGCACGTTGGGCACGACAGCGTGATCGGCGACCATGTCATGCTGGTGAATGGAGCCACGCTGGGCGGCCACGTGACGGTGGAAGAATGGGCGGTTGTGGGCGCGCTGTGCCCGGTGCATCAGTTCGTGCGCATCGGCGCGCACGCTTATATTGGCGGCGGCACCACCATCACGCAGGATGTTCTGCCTTTTTCCATGACCTCGGCCGCGCGCGACACCCACGCTTACGGCATGAATAAAGTGGGCCTCGAGCGGCGCGGCTTCACCAAAGAACGCATTCGCGCGATTCACCACGCTTACAAGATTCTGCTGGCATCGAAGATGAACACTTCGCAGGCATTGGAGAAATTGAAGACAGAGCCGGGTCGCGGGGAAGATGTGAACACGCTGATCCGCTTCATTGAAGCTGCGGAACGAGGAGTCATTAAGTAAATGGTCGGTTGCCAGTGATCAGTGGCTAGTAAGAGCGGTACTGATCGCTGATCGCTGATCACTGGCCACTGATCGCTGGCCACTGACATGCAACGCCTTGGCCTCATCGCCGGCAACGGCAAGTTTCCTTTTCTCGTGCTCGATGCGGCGCGCGCGCAGGGCTACGAAGTAGTCGTGGCGGCGATCAAAGAAGAAGCTTTCCCTGAGATCGAATCGCGGGGCGCGGCCGCGGTTCACTGGCTTTCGCTGGGAGAACTTTCGAAGTTGATTGAAACTTTTCAGCGCGAGGGTGTGCATCGCGCCATCATGGCCGGGCAGGTGAAGCACAAGCAGATTTTTTCCAGCATCCGCCCGGACTGGCGCCTGGCCAAACTTTTGCTTTCGCTCGCCACGCGCAACACCGACGCACTTCTTGGAGCGGTCGCGAAAGTCCTGGGCGATGAGGGCATCACGCTGGAAAATTCCACGTGGTTGCTCGAGCCGCTGCTGGTCAAGCCCGGCGTTCTTACCAAACGCGCGCCCAGCGAGCAGGAACGCAAAAATATTGAGTACGGCCGCACCGTGGCCCGCCATCTGGCGCAGCATGACATTGGGCAAACGGTGGTGGTGGCAGAATCCGCCTGCGTCGCCATCGAGGCCATGGAGGGCACCGACGCCACCATCGAGCGCGCCGGCCAGATCATGCGCTCGCTGCACGGCGAGGCCTCCACGCTGAGCCGCGACCTCACCGTGGTGAAAATCGCCAAGCCCAATCAGGATATGCGCTTCGACGTTCCCGTCGTCGGAGTGAAAACCATCGAAGTCATGCAGGCCGCAGGCGCAACCTGCCTCGCGCTGGATGCGGGAAAGTGCCTGCTGTTGGATGGAGAAAAGGTTCTCGATGCGGCGAATGCGGCGGCGATCGCAGTTGTGGCCGACTCGGACTGTCGGACTGAATGAGAAAACGGGTTTTAGAGGCGCTGTGGCTAGCCGGCTCCCATGGAACGCCGAGTCCCCCGCGGGGTCGCCACCGGACGTCTGCGCATCTCATGAATAGCTACCGTCAGATCGTGGGCGGTCTGCAAATTCATCCAAAACTCGGCCGAGTTCTTGAAGTATCCGGCTAGAAGCAGGGCCGTTTCCGGCGTAATGCCTCGCTTCCCGCGCACCAACTCGTTCACCCGGTTCAAGGGGATGTTGAGCGCCCTCGCCAGTTCAGCCTGGGTCAAACCCAGCGGTTCGAGAAACTCCTGCAACAAGATTCGTCCAGGATGAGTAGCAATACGATGGCTCGGCAACATTGTCGGCTCCTCTACAGAATACGTTGTATTCATAAATCTGTTGACTAATACTTTCTCCATGGTCGAAGTTAGAAGATATGACTTCCCCAAACTCCGAGCCCGCCCGCATCGCCGACCAGCTTCGCCGCGCCTTTGACGGTGACGCCTGGCATGGCCCGGCTTTACTTGAGTTGCTGCAAGATGTCGACGCCGCCACGGCCGCGGCCAAGCCTCTGCGCAATGTTCACAGCATTTGGGAGCTGGTTCTGCACATCGCCGTCTGGGACGCTGCGGCTTGCCGCCGGCTGAGCGGCGAGAAATTTCAGCCCACAGGGCTGGCGAACTTCCCTCTCGTTTCAAAGCCCACCGAAGCCGCGTGGCGCAAGGCCGAGACTTACCTCAAACGCACGCACGAGGTGCTGGTGAAAACAGTCGCAGCCCTGCCGGATTCGCGTCTCCGCGACCGCGTTCCCGGCAAGCGTTATGACTTCTATCATCACCTGCACGGGGTCGCGCAGCATGAGCTTTACCACGCTGGGCAGATCGCCATCTTGAAGAAAGCGCAAGGCCGCGCCGCGAAGTAAGAAGGATTGGGCAATTATGAATCGGGTAATTGAGTAATTGGAACACCTACTTCGGCAGAAGGCCTTCAATGAACCGATTACCCAATTATCCATTTAACAAGTCCTTTCTCACGGTCGGTGGCCGATATTGCTGACGGCTAAATCGAATTCCCGTATTGGGAAATTAGGCACTCCTAAACGTTAAGCAGATGCTCTTTCTCGCAATTCCGTTTACAATCTGTTTCCGGCAACCTGCCTAGAGATTTTCTACTGCAAGCACAGGGTCCCATTCCAGTCGCGGTGGTGGGCGTGGGCGTCTTTGGACGCAACCACGCTCGCATCTACAAAGAGCTCGAACAGCAGGGCGACGCCGTGCGTTTGGTGGGTGTGGTCGATCCTGACCTCGACCGCGCCGATGCCGTGGCCAGTGAGTTCGGCTGTCGCGCTTTCGGCTCGGTTGAGCAGATGCTCACCACCCACAGCGAGGTTCGTGCAGCCTCGGTGGCCGCGCCCACCATCCATCATCTTGCCGTGGCGCAGGCTCTCATGGAAGCCGGAGTGGACGTGCTCATCGAGAAGCCGCTCGCCCCGTCGCTTGCCGAAGCCGACGAATTAGTGAATCTGGCTGCCGCTCACCAGCGCATCGCCCAAGCCGGGCACCTGGAGCGCTTCAACCCTGCGGTTCGCGCCACTCTTCCGCTTCTCACCCAACCCATGTTTTTCGAAGTGCATCGGCTTAGCGTTTTCACGCCGCGCTCGCTCGACGTGGATGTCGTGCTCGATCTGATGATTCACGATCTCGACATCGTGCTCTGCTTCGCGAATTCCCCGGTCAAGGAAGTGCGCGCCGTCGGCCTGCCCATTCTCTCGGGCAAGGTGGATATCGCCAATGTGCGGCTGGAGTTCGAGTCCGGCTGCGTGGCCAACCTCACCGCCAGCCGCGTTTCCACCGAGCGCGTGCGCAAACTTCGCTTCTTCCAGCCGCGCCAGTACATCTCCATCGACTACGGACGTCAGGAGGCCCTCGTCTTCACCGTCGGCCAGGACGGAGCAGCGGGCACTCCCTCGGTCAATCCGGAGATCAAAGTGGCCAAGCCGCCGGTTACCTCTGAAGAACCGCTTCATGCCGAGCTGAAATCGTTTCTCTACGCCGTCCGGCAGCGCTCCACTCCCGTTGTCCCCCTCGAAGACGGGCGCCGCGCCCTCGCCCTGGCGCTCGATATCGTGGCCGCGATTCGAGCGCATGGCCAGAAGGCCAATCTCGCGAGCATCGCGAAAAGCCAATCCTGACCCGCAATTAGCACAGCGCCCTCTTAACTGAGAACTGGCAACTGGCCAGTCAGAACTGTGGTTTTACAAATGTTTACATACCCTGGTCGTGGTCCCTTCATGGGTGAGCAGAATCTTGCGAAAGATGCGAGAATAAAAGTAACTTGGTCAAGCTGCGTACGTGTGTCGCCCGGTGGAGGGCTGATGCAACGCAGCGTGGCAGATTTGTGTCTAAAGGACCAAGCCTAGTCCATGCCGATTACGCAGATTCCATTCCAGGATCCCGTCGCTCCGCCGCCTAGGCCGCCGGAACAACTCGGTCTGTATGACGCCCAGGGATGGGAAACCGCCTACCGCGCCTTCGATGACGACGCTCGCGTGCCGCACCTGCTCATTCAGTTGCAGGATGATCTGGCCCGTTCACGCCGCCGCGAAGCCGCGTGGATCTCCATCATCGCCCATCTCGTCCTCATCATTTTGCTGGTCAAGATTGAATGGCTGGAAAAATATCTACCCTGGCATTCGACCGTGGTGGTCGCGAGAGACGCGACCAACGGTAAAGATGTTACGTTCCTGACGCTTCCTCCCGACCTGCAAAAGCTTTCGCACCGGCCCAATACCAACGTCTTGTCCGACAAGGATCGCATCGCCACCTCGAGGCATCCCGAGCTCGATCCCAAGGAGCTGCGCAAGATTCTGGCGACGCCGCCTCCTGGTGCGCCGGGCCTGAGTGGCCCGCGAACCGCGCAAGCAGCGCCGCCTCAGCCCTCGGCCACTCCGGCGCCGGCCGCGCCGCAGCCCGCGCAGCAACAGCAAATGCAACCACCTCCCAACCAACTGGCGCAGTTGCAGACGCAGCCCAAACCCAACGCGGCGAATGAGTTCAGCAAGTATGCGGCCCCATTGTCGGCTGGCTCGGCGATTCAGCAAGCCACGCAGGCGGCCGCGGCCGCCAAGAGTGCCGGTGGCGGAGGAGGTCAGGGCGGCGACTTCGGTCTGGGCACCGGAGCCCACGGCCGGCAGGAGGGCGCGCTCGACATTCTTAGCGACACTCAGGGCGTCGATTTCGGTCCCTATCTGCAGCGCATCGTGCAGGAAGTACGCCAGAACTGGTACAACGCGATTCCCGAATCCGCGCAGATGAAGAAAGGCAAGCTGGCCATTGAGTTCGCCATCACCAAAGACGGCCACGTCGCCGGCATGAAACTGGTCGCCACTTCCGGCGACATTCCGCTCGACCGCGCCGCCTGGGCCGGTATCACTGCTTCCAACCCGTTCCCGCCCTTGCCCACCGACTTCGGCGGCCAATATCTCGCGCTGCGTTTCCGCTTCTATTACAACCCCAGCAAAGAAGACCTCGAGTAGACGCTCCGTCAAGCCCAGACCGCTGATTCCCTGACGTTCCCGGCAGCGCCATTAGAAGCTAAAATAGCTTTTAATCCATCTTCGGAACAATGCGAAAGGATCGCCTCCGGCCTGTCCGATAAATGGAAAAATCGCGCCGGTCCAGAGTAAAAATGGTCTCGATTCGCTCGCGGCCCGCAAGATAAACCAACGCGGCGTCGGCAAGTTGCGGGCGGATGCTTTCATACTTCTTCATCACCGCTGCAATGGCCTTGGCCTCCGTCCCCGCCAGCGGCAGCAGTTGAAGGAAACCGCCGTCCATGTTGCTCAGCAACTGCTGCACCGCGCGCGAAGAGCGCCGCAACAGCCACGCCGCTTCGGTGATCACCGGCCAGCACGAAAACAGCGGCCCCGCCATCTCGCGGAGCGCTTCCACGCAGGTCTGGTGGTGTGCATCTTCGCGCGAAAGAATCGCAACCAGCGGCCCCGTATCCACCAGCATCCGGTCCGCCCGAATCTGCTTCATTCGCTCTCGCCGAAGCCTTCAAAATGCCGCCGGTTCGTGCTCAGGTCTTTCGGCGCGCGGCGCACGCAGCCAATCAGTCCCGCCGCCTCCGCCGCTTCGTAAGCCGAACCCGTGCCTTCCTCCTCCAAATAGTTTTCCAGCGCAACCCGTACTAGGTCCGATGGAGTTTGTCCCTTCACCCGCGAACGGTCGCGGAGCCGAGACCCAAGCGGCACAGGCACGCGGACGGTGATGCGCTGCGAAACCATGATGTCAGACATTATACAGCAATTGTCAGACAACCGCAGGTCTGAGGTTCAGGGTCCGAGGTCCGAGGTCCAAGGTCCAAGGTCCAAATTTCTACCCCTTCCGCAGCCGGATCGATCCATCTCCCGTATGAATCACCAGTAGGTTTCCGCCGCCGTTCAACTTGCCGCGAACCTCGTTTTCGCGAATCTTGCCCTCGGTTGTGATCGGCATCTCCAGATCGATATGCCCATCTCCGGTGTGCAGGTCCACATCCGCCGCCAGGTTTTCCGGAACCTCCAGCGACACGCTGCCGTCGCCGGCTTCCAGCCTCCAGCTCGCGCCCAGCGCCGATCCGCTCGTGGCTCGCGCTTCCACGCGGCCGTCTCCGCTCTTTAAGTGGAGTTCGTCAAATCGCCCGTCGGCGTGGATGTATCCATCGCCCGTCGTGGCGTCCAGTTTGCCGTCAACGCCGCTGACTTCCTGCGGGCCATCGCCGCTGCGCAATTCCATTTCTCCCTTGAAGTTGCCGATCACGATCTTGCCATCGCCCGTATGCAGGTCAACCCGCCCCTCGCGCGGCATGTGGATGTCAACGTCGACGCGATGACTGCCATGATTGCCCCACTCGATCGTCATACCATGGTGCGGATAGCGCACGTCGATTTCGACGCGGTCGCCAACTTGGTGCTCTTCCACGCGGATGTCGTCTGGGCCGATCTTGTAACCCGCAGTCGTCACCTTGGCTTCGATCGTGTTCTGCTCCCGGGTTTCCACGCGGATGTTCGCGTCCGAAGTTTCTACCCGCAAATCCGGCTTGCCGGTGAGAGTGTAGGTCTTCGACCATTCGTCAGCTCGCGCCGGCAACGCCGCGAGCGAGCACAGAAATCCGCCCAGCATCAGCACCGCAAACCACCAGCGTTCGTTCCCCAAGCGTTTCATAAACATTCCTCCGTCAGGCAAACAACTCCCAACCAGCCTCTTAGACGAGATTACACGCGATTCGTGAGTTCCGGTTCCGCGGAAAATCGAAACGCTGGAAACATCAGCTCAAAGGCTGGGAAAGCACACCGCTACAGCCGCCGCTTCCAGTACCCAGGCTTCCGGCTGGTGTGGGCAACGGCTACGATCTGAATGTTCGCTGAAGTGCGTTCCCGGTAAATCAGAATGAAAGGAAACTGTCTGAGCAAGAACCTGCGAGTAGTGAGAACCGGCTGCCCAGCGCTGCGGAGCCTTAACGATCTGCGCCACCCCGCGATCCACTTCGGCATCGAACCTGACAGCGGCATCCGGGCTGTGCTCCAGGTACCAGTCGAATGCGGCGTCATATTCGGCGCCCCCTTCCTCGTGAAATTCCGCAGAGCTACCGGGCATGGGGCAACTTCGTCAGGTTGCGTCTGCGCACTTCCGCCCAGGAAGTAGTCTTTGCCTTTCCGGAATCCAGATCTGCGATTCGCCTACCGATCTCCGCTTCCCAAGCCGCCTGCACACCCTCATCCACCTCGCCATCGAGGTTCGAGATCAGGGAATCCGCCAATGCCTCCTGTTCCTCAATGGACAACGACAAGGCTTGTTCCAGCAATTTTGAAACTTTCGGTGTCATCTGTGCCATGCCCACCTCACTCGGCCCATTCTACCGCGCCCATCCCCCAGCCCTCACGAATTCGGTAGTGGCTCAGTTTGATTGTCATCCTGAGCGCTCTTTGCGACCCAACAACCGCGCGTTTGGCTCGCCTCCTTATCGAACTGCACCACTAACGAATTTCCTTGACTTCACCCGCCCGCATCGCCGATCCTAATTCCTTCAAAGCATTTGCTCTTTGAAAATACAATAGCCGCGAGATAACCTAAATTCGGCCCGGATTTAGCCCAGAATCCCCTCGAATCAACCGAATCGGGCGTCTCTGGAGCGCGGCCCCCGTCAGGCACGCGCTGATTCTAAACGGCTTACGGCTCATGCCATCCCGCTAAGTCCTTTGCATGCAAGATTCTGCCCGTAAGTTGTTGATGCCAATAGATCAAATGGCATTTTATCGCTAACCTGATGATTCCAATATACCGAGGGGGATAGGGGTAGGGGCTATAAGAATCGACAAGGTAAACTCGTTCCGAAACGGAACAATTTTCCCCGCAGACTTCTCTCCCGCACTCGCCGCCCGAGATACGCCATGCGAATCTACGCCATGCAAATCAAGGTTCGCTCCGCAAACGGCACATAGAGCAACGCGTCCCGAGCTACAATATTCTCGTGCCTGCCATCGGTCGCCAAGACGATTCCGCCCGCAAGCATCCGCGGCACGCGGCCTACGCGACCGAAACTACGGGCTTGCTGCTCATCGCATTTCTGCTGCTGGTCCTCGCTCTGATTCGCTACTGGCACGCGATCCACTGGAGTTGGCGCTGAACCAGCCCGCGCGCGCGCCCGAAGCCAAGCCTCACGACCGAGATGCTGACCCGCTGCTTCTGGTTGTGCTTGGCCCCACAGCCAGCGGCAAGACGGCGCTGTCGCTCGCGCTGGCCGAGCGGTTTCGCGGCGAGATCGTCAATTGCGATTCGGTCGCCATGTACCGCGAGTTTGAAATCGGCACGGCCAAGCCCAGCGCGGACGAGCGCGCCCGCGCGCCGCATCATCTGCTCGATTTCGTCGAGCCTATTAGCTACATCACCGCGGGCGAATATGCGCGCCGCGCGCGGAAGGTGCTCGACGAAATCAAATCGCGCGGCCATCTGCCGATCGTAGTGGGCGGAACCGGACTCTATCTGCGGGCGTTGCTGGAAGGACTTTTTCCCGGTCCGCAGCGCTCGGACGAACTTCGCCTGCGCCTGCGCGAGCGCGCGGCCGAACGAGGATCGAGTTATCTGCATCGCATCCTGCACCGGCTCGATCGCGCGGCCGCGGAAAAAATTCACGCCAACGATGCACCCAAGCTGATCCGCGCCATCGAAGTTTGCCTGGCCTCGCGCCAGAAGATGACCGAACTCTGGCAGCGGCAACCGCGCGATCCGCTGCGCGGTTTCCGCATTCTGCGGCTCGGCCTCGACCCCGATCGCAGTGCGCTCTACGATCGCATCAACCAGCGCGCGCAAGGCATGTTCGATTCCGGCCTTATCGAAGAAACTCAGAGCCTGCGGCAACAATACGGCGACGCTGCCGGAGCGCTGTCTTCTCTCGGCTACAAACAGGCCGTGCAATTCCTTCGCGGAGAACTCACCCGCGAGCAGGCGCTTCAAGCCGCCCAGCAAGCTCACCGTAACTATGCCAAGCGGCAGATGACATGGTTTCGCCGCGAGCCGGACGTTCACTGGCTTCGCGACTTCGGAGACGACAAACAACTACAATCGGCCGCTGCAACGTTAGTGGAAACTGCGTTGGGCTTCGGGTCTTCTGGCGTCAAGCCTTAGAACCTACGTTCCCAGCGCTTGCTTCTGCTATCGTTCTGTTCATGCATCGCGCAATCGCTCTTTTTCTTGCGACCGTGCTTTTCACGCTCGCGCTCGCGGCGGCGGCTTCGGCCAAGGAAAAGTATCAGCATCCGGCTCCCACTCGTCTTACCCGCGATGGCGAGAAGTGGGCCGAGAAAACTTTGCGCAAGCTTACGCTGGAAGAAAAAGTCGGCCAGGTTTTCATGATCTGGTGCCGCGCCAGTTTTCTCAACGTGGAGAATCCCGAATACCTGCAACTGCGCGACGCCATGCAGAAGTATCACGTGGGTTCGTTCGCCATGACGGTTCACGTGGATGGTCCGTATCTTCTGCGCAGCGAACCTTACGAAGCGGCCGAATTGCTCAACCGGCTGCAAAGCGATTCCAAGCTGCCGCTGCTGTTTGCCGCCGATTTCGAGCGCGGAGTTTCCATGCGGTTGCTGGGAACGACGGTTTTTCCGCACGCCATGGCCTTCGGCGCGGTGGGCAAGGAAGAAGACGCGGAAACGTTCGGACGCATCAGCGGCGAAGAGTCGCGCGCCATCGGCATTCACTGGAATTTTTTTCCCGACGCCGATGTCAACTCCAACCCCGCGAATCCCATCATCAACACGCGCTCGTTCGGAGAAGATTCAAAACAGGTGGGCGATTTGATCGCGGCATACATTCGCGGCGCGCATGAAGCCGGAATGCTGGTTACGGCGAAACACTTTCCCGGCCATGGCGACACCGCAACCGATTCTCACCTTGGAGTCGCTGCCGTCAACGGCGACCGCGCTCACCTTGATTCCATCGAACTGCCGCCGTTTCGCCGCGCCATTGAAGCCGGAGTCGACTCGGTGATGGTTGCTCACGTGACTGTTCCCGCGCTCGATTCCGATCCCAACCATGTAGCCACGACCTCGCCCGCAATCGTGACTGGCCTGCTGCAACAACAGCTCGGGTTCCAAGGCATCGTGGTCACCGACGCTCTCGACATGGCAGGTCTGACGCATCTGTTCGCCAACGATATCGGACGCGCCGCCGTGGAAGCCTTCAAGGCGGGAAACGACTTGCTGCTGATTCCCGCCGATTTCGGCGCTTCCTACGATGCCATGCTCCAAGCCGTGCGCTCGGGAGAAATCTCTCCTGAGCGCCTGGACCGCTCGGTGCTCAAGCTACTGAAAGCGAAGGCCTCATTGGGCTTGAACAAGGCTCGGCTGGTGGATGTGAACGAGTTGGATACGCTGGTGGGCAAACCGGAAAATCTTGCGTTTGGGCAGCAGGTCGCCGACGACGCGGTCACGCTGGTGCGGGATAACGGCAAGGTTTTGCCGCTGATTTCGCCGCCGAAAACGAATGGAACCGCGAAGGCCGCACTTCCGTACACAACTGTAGAGGAGATTCATAACCGACTGTTGGCCGTGGTCTTCTCCGATGACGTGCGCACCGATTCCGGCCGAGCTTTTGCCCGTGAGTTGCGCGCTCGCGTGCCCGATGCGGATGTAATGTATGTCGATCCGCGCGTGGCCGCGGGCATGAGCGACCAGGTTTTGAAAGCGGTTGACCAGGCCCAGACGGTGATTGCCGCGGTCTACGTGGTCCCGTCGGCGGGCAAAGTGGGGAATTCGGTTTCCATGCCGGATGCGACTGCTACGTTGCTGGAACAGTTGCTCGACAGTGCCGGGCAGAAGACCGCGGTGATCGCCATGGGGAATCCGTATCTTGCAGCCAGCTTCCCCAAGGTGGAGAATTATATTTGTACGTTCTCGAATGCGTCGGTGTCGGAAGTGAGCGCGGTCAAGGCGCTGTTTGGTGAGATTGCCATTCGCGGGCATCTTCCGGTCAGCATTCCCGAAGTCGCCGCGCGTGGCGCGGGCATCGAGCGCCCCGCTCGAGTAGTCAGTGGAGGGTCTCAACATGCGCAGAACTGATTTGCGAAGAAACGGAGTCCACGTTTCTCTGAACGCAGCGGCAATCGTCTTTGCGGCAATTCTGGCCGCTCTTCTTGTTTTGCCCGCCTGCAGCGTGAACGTGAAAAAAGAGGGCAACGGCCAGGATAAGCAGGTGGACATCAAAACGCTGCTCGGCGGCATTCATGTATCGAACGACGTCGACGCTTCCGACACTGGGTTAGCGGTTTATCCGGGCTCTCACGTGAAGGCGAAAGATCCGAGCGGCGACCAGAAGAACGCCAACGTGAACATTTCCGGGTTCGGTTATGGAATCAAGGTGGTGGCACTCGAATATGAGTCCGACGATGCGCCCGCCAAGATCTTGTCGTTTTACAAAGACCAGATGAAGAAGTATGGCAACGTGCTCGAATGCCACACTTCCGGTCTGAATCTGAACATGAAGGTCGGCCACGTGAACGTGGAGACGAAGTTGGGAACGTACGAATCAGAAAACAATTCGAACGAGTTAACCTGCGAAGGCGAGCACGGCAACAACATCGAACTCAAGGTGGGCAGGAAAGACGATCAGCACATCGTGGCCGTCGAACCCCAAGGCAAGGGATCGAGCTTTTCCCTGGTCTACGTGCGCACCCACGGCAAGGACGCAGACATTTAGGAGGACACCATGCATCGATTTACGGCGCCAACCAAGACCAGCTTTTTCTCGCCGACTACTTACTCGCGGTGGATTCTTGTGGCCGTGGCCGCCACGGTTTTGACTTTGCCCGCCCTCGCAGCCGCGCAACAAGCCGACAGCGACGATAAGGACAAGCATTTGGACATACAAAGTTCGGTGGGAGATCTGCATGTGGGCAGCGATGCCGACGCGCGCAAAGCTGGACTGCCGCTGTATCCCGGAGCGCGCCTCAAGAAGGACCCGGACCACGGTGATGCCGTAAATTTCGGCCTTCTTACCCAGGCCTTCGGCATGAAGCTGGTGGTTGCGAAATACGATTCCGACGATACTCCCGGCAGCGTGATCGACTACTACCGCAACAAGCTGAAGAAATACGGGAAGGTGATCGAGTGCCATACGCGCGAACACGGCGCCAATGTCCACTCGGATGGCGACGACAACAAGGACGGGAAGAGCCAGCATTCCAAAGAGCTCAAGTGCGAAGGCGACAACAGCGGCCCGGTCACCGAATTGAAGGTAGGTACCGAAGACGACCAGCACGTGGTCGCGGTCGAACCCGGCGACTCCGGCAAGGGCTCGACCTTCGCCGTCGTTTATCTACACACGCGCGGCGAACACGGAGATATTTAGCAGGGTCGCCCAACTCAGCTCCTCATCTGACCGGTTTGCTTAGTTCGCGTGACATGCGTTACCTTCGGTGCAGACGTATTCGACCAACCGCGACACTCGACTACCGTGGAATTTCCCTGCCGCAAGTGCGGTAACGTCATCGAAGAAGGTGTCCCGTTCTGCGCACACTGCGGCGCGCCGCAGATTCGTGTAGCGCTGGCAGAACCTGCCGCGCCTGCTGCGTCTTCCGCAGACGAGGCGCCGTCCTCGAACCCGCTGTTAGCGCCGGATCCCGAGGCTGCTCCAGCCTTCCCCGTGGCCATCGGATGGTCGCACACGCTGCCGTCGTGCGCGTTTGCCGCGTTGATCGCCGCCGTAGTCATGTGTCTGGGATTGGTGGTTCCACTGCTGGCCATACTCGGAGCGGGATTTCTGGCCGTGGTCCTGCACCGGCGGCGCAGCCCGGGTGCGGCAATCAAACCCAGTACAGGAGCCAAGCTCGGAGCGGTCAGCGGTTTCTTTTGCTTCGGCTTTATGGCCATCATTGGCGCTTTTGCCGTTGCCGTCTTGCACCGCGGCGGCGAGCTTCACGCAAAACTGCTCGAGGTGGTACAACAGGCTGCATCGCGCACCAATGATCCGCAGGCCCAGCCCATGATCGACTTTCTCAAGTCTCCCGCTGGCCTGGCGATGACGCTGGTAGTGGGTCTGGTTTTTGCTTTCGTGCTCTTCATCGTTGTCGCCGGCGCAGGCGGGGCTCTCGGCGGCGTCCTTTTCAGCCGCCGTAATCGCTCATAACTGTATATTTATCAGTTGTTTGTGACAGGAACAGTCTGACACGACGAATCCCAGAACTGCAACCGGGCAGCAATTCGTCCTTCCGCTTCCACAGATATTCCGATCTGGACACTTCTCGACGTTTTCCACTGCAGAACTCCCGCCGTGAATCGCGACCGCCGATCTCGCAGACCGGTCTTGCCGGGCCTGCCATTCCCCGCGTATGATGCAGCGTTTGCACCCACAAGCGACCAACAAACCTGCGCGGGGTTCGCTGCTCGGCATCGAGCACATGGAGGCCAAGGACATCCTGGGCCTGCTCAAGCTGGCCCGCCGCATGAATCCGCTCAAGTCGCGGCCGCTGTTGCGCAACAAGCGGGTCGTGCTGTTGTTCTACGAGGCTTCCACTCGCACGCGTTCTTCTTTCGAGTTGGCGGCGAAGTCGCTGGGCGCGATCACCTGTCTGGTATTGTCTTCGGGATCGAGCGTGGAAAAAGGCGAATCTCTGCTCGATACTGGAGGCACGCTGCGCGCGGTGGGCGCGGACGTGATCGTCATCCGGCATCCGTCGGCGGGCGCGCCGCACCTTATCGCGCGGCATCTCGATATCCCGGTGATCAACGCCGGCGACGGCATGCACGAGCACCCGTCGCAGGCGCTGCTCGACGCACTCACCATTCTAAAGCACAAGAAATCTTTCAAGGGCTTGCACGCCACGATTGTCGGTGACGTCTACCACAGCCGCGTAGCGCGCAGCGCCTGCCATCTGCTGACCAAGGTTGGCGTGCCGGTCACGCTTTGCGGACCGCCCGAGTTCGTGCCTGAGGTTGCATCCACGCTCGCGCCTGGGCTGCGCATCACGCGCCATGTCGAGGAGGCTTTGCGCGGGACCGACGTCGTCCTGTTGCTGCGGGTGCAGAAAGAGCGCCTGGCCGGGCAGAAAATCCGAGTGCAGGATTATGTCGCCCGCTACCAGATGACCGCGGCGCGCCTCAAATTGGCCCGGCGCGACGCGATCGTAATGCATCCCGGACCGATCATCCGCGGGCTAGAGCTGACGTCTGAAGTTGCCGATGGGCCGCAGTCCGTCATCATGGACGAAGTCCGCAACGGCGTGCCAATGCGCATGGCGATTCTGGCACGGGCATTGGGGAAGGCAAGATGAGCCACGAATTGGCACGGATCGACACGGATCGAATGAGACGGAGTCGACTGCATGGCGAATGACAAATCCAGGCCGGGATCGCTGCTCATCAAAGGCGGGCACCTCATCGACCCGGCGGCGAAGATCAACGCGCCCATGGACGTTCTGCTGCGCGAGGGGCGCGTCGCCGAGGTCGCGCTGCCCAATAAGACTCGCGGCGGTGCCGATGAAAAATTCGACGCCCGCGGCCTGATCGTTGCCCCCGGGTTCATCGATCTCCACGTTCATCTGCGCGAACCCGGGCAAAGCTATAAAGAGACAATCGCCACCGGCACCGCCGCAGCAGCCGCCGGCGGCTTTACTTCTGTCTGTACCATGCCAAACACCGCGCCCGTGGTCGACACGCCTGAATGGGTGAGCTGGCTGCGGAATCCCGAGCGTGCCGCCGCGGTTAACGTCTTCCCCGTCGCCGCCGCAACGCGCGGGTCGGGCGGCGAATCGCTCACCGACTTTGGCGCCCTGCAGCGAGCCGGAGCCATCGCCGTCACCGACGACGGCAAACCGATTCTCGACGACCAGGTTATGCGCATGGCTCTGAGGCTGGGCGCGGAGTTGAACTTTCCCGTCGTACAACACGCCGAAGATACGCGGGTCACCCAGCATTGCTCGATGCACGAAGGCCCAACCAGTTTTCGTCTCGGACTGCGCGGCATGAGCGCGGCGGCCGAAGCTGCCATCGTGGACCGCGACGTAACTCTGGCGCAGCAGATTCCCGAGTCGCGGCTGCACGTGGCGCATCTTTCCACTTCCGATGCGCTCAAGGCCGTGCGCCGCGGCAAGCGCGCTGGTCATGGTCATGGCGCCCGCGTGATTTGCCGGGTCACCTGTGAAGTCACGCCGCACCATTTCACGCTGCTCGACGAAGATGTGGGCGAATACAACACGCACTGCAAGATGAATCCGCCGCTGCGCTCTGCGACCGACCGCGAAGCGATTCTGGTTGCGCTCGCCGATGGCACCGTCGACGCCATCTCCACCGACCACGCTCCTCACGCGGCGCACGAAAAGCAGGTCGAGTTCGAACGTGCCGCCTTCGGCATCACCGGACTCGAAACCGCGCTGGCCTTGGCGATCACCAAGCTGCATCGCGAGCACAAGATTCCGTTGACCCGCATCGTCGAACTTTTCTCTGCAGGACCAGCGCGCGTCTTCGATCTCCGCAGCCGCGGATCGCTGGCCCGCGGCAACTTCGCCGACGTAACCATCTTCGATCCCAAGAAGCGCTGGACGTTCGAAGCCGCCAAGTCGCGTTCGCTCTCGCGCAACACTCCGTTCGATGGCTGGCCGTTTACGGGGAAAGTGGTGGCGACGGTTGTGGGCGGGAAGATTGTTTACCGGACGGAATAGGGTCCAACTAAAGACGATTGCGATTTTCATAGCGGTAGGATGATGTCCGTGCGGCGTATACTCCTGACCAGATGAATGGGGCAGCGATGGTCCGACAAGCACGACTTGTTCTTCTGTTGATTCTGCTGTTCTCCGTTTTTGGAAATGGGCAGACAACCGCTCCGTCTGTTTCCGCTGTGCCTGCCCAAGACCGCGCCACGACCGCGCGAGCGTTCAACGTCGATGCAGCCGTCGACGCATATTTGGCCAAGATGCCCCCCGCGCAACGGGCCCGCTCCGATGCCTATTTCGAAGGCGGCTATTGGCTCGTTCTCTGGGACTTCCTCTTGACAGTATTCGTGATGTGGCTGCTGCTGCGCTTCCGATGGTCGGCCGGCATGCGCAACCTCGCCGAGCGCATCACCCGCTTCCGGCCCATTCAGACGGCGCTCTATTGGGTTCAATTTTCGCTTGTCACCGCCATCCTCACCTTTCCGCTCACGGTGTATGAAGGCTACTTCCGTGAGCACAAGTATGGCTTGCTGAATCAGACCTTCGGCCCCTGGATGCGCGAGCAGCTCATCGCGCTGGCAGTCGTCGTGGTACTGGGAACGATCCTTGTCGTGCCACTCGTCGGGCTGGTGCGCCTTCTAGGCAAGAGTTGGTGGGTGTGGGGCGCCGTTCTGATGATCGTATTCTTGGCATTTGTCAGTCTGATCGAACCGGTTTACCTTGCCCCATTATTCAATAAGTACACAAGACTTGAGGATCCCCGCATCCGGGATCCGATCCTCGCGATGGCCAACGCCAACGGAATTCCCGCCGCCGACGTCTGGCAGTTCGACGCATCCCGGCAGTCGAATCGGGTCAGCGCCTACGTCGGCGGCTTCGGAAACACCCAGCGAATTTCTCTGAACGACAATCTTTTGAAACGCTGCACCCTGGCCGAGATCGAGCCTGTCATGGGACATGAGATGGGCCACTACATTCTCAATCACGAGTACAAGGGACTGCTCATGAACGGCGTGGTGATCGTAATCGGCTTCGCCTTTCTCAACTGGGGCATCGCCTTTGCACTCGCGCGATGCGGGCAGCAATGGGACATTCGCGGGATTAGGGATGTCGCCGCGCTGCCACTGGCCGTGATTGTGTTCTCCCTCTACTTTTTTCTCATGACGCCAGTGTCGAACACCATTACTCGCACCATGGAGTATGAAGCCGACATGTTCGGCCTGAACGTATCCCGGCAACCGGATGGCGAGGCGAATGTCGACTTGATTGTGGGGGAGTATCGCAAGCTTGACCCTGGGCCGGTCGAGGAGTTCGTTTTCTTTGACCACCCTAGCGGCCGGACGCGCATCACTGCAGCCATGCGCTGGAAAGCGTGGCACCCGGAATGCGCTTCACCGGAAGAGATGGTACGGCCAGTCTTTCGGTCTCAGTGAGAGTCCGTCTTGCATTCCTAGGCCGGAATTGACTGGCTTCGACGCTACTTTCCAATTATCCCCATCTTCTTCCCCACTCTCCCCAGCACCTCCAGCGCCTGCGCCAACTCTTCTTTCGTGTGCGTTGCCGTCATGATGGTGCGGATGCGGGCTTTGCCTTCGGGCACCGTCGGGAAGGCGATGCCGGTGCCGAGGACGCCTTCTTTGAACAGCTCGCGGGAGAAGTCCATGGTGAGCTTGCCGTCGCCGATGATGATCGGAGTGATGGGAGTTTCGCTGGCCGGGGTGTTGCGTCCGCCGATATCGAAGCCGAGAGCCCCAAGTTCTTTTTTCCAGAAGCGCGTGTTCTCCCAGAGTTTTTCCATGCGCTCCGGTTCATTTTCCAGAACCTCGAAAGCCGCAATGCAGGTTGCCGCGACCGACGGCGGATGCGACGTGGAAAACAAAAACGGCCGCGCCCGGTGATAGAGAAAATCAATCAGGTCGCGCGATCCGCAGACGTATCCGCCGAGCGCGCCGATGGCCTTCGACAATGTTCCCACCTGAATATCCACGCGGCCGTGCACGTTGAAATGATCGACGCTGCCGCGCCCGTTGCGTCCGAGCACGCCGGAAGCGTGGGCATCGTCGACCATCATAATTGCGCCGTATTTTTCGGCCACATCGCACAGGCCGGACAGAGGGCTGATGTCGCCGTCCATCGAGAAGACGCCATCGGTGATCAGCAGCTTCCTGCCCGGCTCACTCTTCACGCTGGCTAGTTGCTCTTCGGCGTGCGCGATGTCTTTGTGGCGGAAGACCAGAATCTTCGCCTTCGACAGCCGCGCGCCGTCGATGATCGACGCGTGATTCAGCGCATCGGAGATGATGAAATCCTCTTTGCCCAGCACGGCCGAGACCGTGCCCGCATTCGCCGCGAAGCCCGATTGGAAGACCACGCACGCCTCCACGTTTTTGAAGCGCGCAATCTTTTCTTCCAGCTCCATGTGAATCTTCATCGTGCCGGCGATGGTGCGCACCGCGCCCGACCCCACGCCGTACCTGCGCGTAGCTTCGAGCGCCGCCTCGCGCAGCTTAGGATGCGTGGTCAGCCCGAGATAATTGTTCGACGCCAGGTTGATAACTTTCTTGCCATCGAACGTGCAGACCGGAGCCTGCTCGCCCTCCAGCACACGCAGCTTGAAATGCGTGCCCTTGGCTTTAAGTTCGTTGAGCTGATCGGTGAGATAAGAGAGCGGGTTGGTGCGGGTTGCAGTGGTTGTCGCTGTGGGCGTTGCTATGGGCGTTGCTATGGTCATCGGATTCCTCAGGTTGCTTCGGTCTGAAAACTTCTTCGCCACTGATTAACGCAGATTAACGCAGATTGGAAGACAAATCAGTTTAATACCGGAAACAGGAGAAAAGGACGGAAAGAGCCAGCGGCAGAAAATCAGCCTGAAAACTCAAAACATAATCGGATTGCCGGTCTCGATGCTGGCTTCGCACAGTTGCTTCATGTTCTCGAAAAATTCCTTTTCCGATTCGGCCAGAATGTCTCTGGAGTGAAGCACGGTCTCCACTTCCTTCAACAGGTCCGCGGATTTGTCGCTGGCGAGCCAGTCCCCGGTGTGAGTGCCGTCATACAAAACCCGCGTCAATAGCAGGGGAAATCGCGGGCCGGGTTTGCCTTCGAGTCCGCGCAGAAAAGCCCGCAAACGTTGGACTCGCGTGATGTTGCCCAGCGGCAAAGCCAGAAGATATCCGCCGTGCTCGCACGATTCCCCCAGCCAATCGTCGTGTGCGTCCCAGTCGTCATCGGAAGGATCGCCCGTCAGAACCGGTTCGCCGGTCTCGTCGAACGTAAGCCGGTCGGGAAACGGATGTGGTTTGGCTTTGCCATCCCGTATGCAAGTGCAGCGGACGTGCGCATCGAGGCTCATGGTTATACGGTCAGAAGCATCGGGAAACATCTCAGTTTACCAGCTTGGCTTTATCGGTTTCACCCTGCGCTTCTGGCTCCTGTTATCTGAATAGTTGAGGCCGGAGTTGCGAGTCTGTGACGGATGTCACATGAATGCCGAGAAAAAACGATTCTTTGCTGCGGATTCACTCGCATGAACGCGGATTCACAGGGTAAGTCGAAGGCTCGTGGCCAGGAAACTATCGTACCCCATTCGGATACACCAGAATCTTGCTGGCTTCCCCCGTTTTCAACCGTTCCATCGCCTTCGAGAAGTCCTTCATCGGGATGCGGTCGGTGATCACCGGATGCAGATCGAGTTTGCCGCTCTTGAGCAGCGCCGTCATCTGGTACCAGGTCTGGTACATGCGGCGTCCGTTGATGCCCTGCACGGTGATGCCTTTGAAAATAATGTCTTCGGAAAAGTTCAGCGAGATAGGCTTCGAGGTCAGGCCGAGAAGAGAAATTCTTCCGCCGCGCCGCACGATGTCGAATGCGGTTCGAATCGAATCCGGATGCCCTGCCATTTCGAGCACCACGTCCACGCCCAGGCCGCCTGTTTGCTCGGCAATCACGGCGCGCACATTTTCTTTCGCCGGATTGAGCACGTAGTCGGCCTTCATAGCGCGCGCAATTGCAGCCCGATGCTCATTCACCTCAATCGCAAAAACGCTGGTTGCGCCCACGGCCCTGGCAACCGCAATGGCAAACAGCCCAATCGGCCCGCATCCCGTGATGGCGACGCTTTTGGCTGCGATCTCACCGGCCAGCACGGTATGTACGGCGTTGCCGAGCGGATCGAGAATCGAGGCGTAGTCGAGGGGAATCGCCGGGTCGAGTTTCCAGATATTCGATTCCGGAATCACCACGTACTCAGCGAATGCGCCGTCGGCGTCCACGCCGATTATCTTCACGTTCTGGCAAATGTGCGCCTCGCCGGTGCGGCACAGCAGGCACTTGCCGCAGGCCACGTGCATTTCCGCGGAAACGAAATCGCCTTCCTTGACGCTGGTAACTTCGTCGCCGAACGCCGCCACCTCGCCGCAGAACTCGTGACCGGGAATCAGCGGCGGATGAATGCGGTTCTGCGCCCAGCGATCCCAGTTGTAGATGTGCAGGTCGGTGCCGCAGATGGACGCAACTTTTACCTTGACCAGCACATCACTCCGTCCAAAAGCGGGGATCTTTACTTCGCGAACCTCCGCACCCGGCGCAGCTTCCGGCTTAACCACAGCGAACATCTTGGATGGCATTGACGGCTACCTTAGGAATTCGGATCGGATACACAGAAAACGTATGATTCTAGCACCGTGGAGAATCGTGGTGCGTTCTCGCCGCGGCGAATCGGAACGACGGCTCACTTCTCCTTCGGCAATCTTCTGTCAGACTTTGGCGCCGCCACCTTAAACTCTTCCGACTTGCCGCGCGGAATGCTTAGCGTCTTCCATTCGCTCGACCGCAGATGCTTTGCCAGGAACACGATTTGTCCCGTGTGCTGCGCGTAGTGCGCAATCTGCCGGTTGATGGCCTGCAACGCGGTATGCGGTTCGCCGCGGATCGTCACCGTGCGCATCACGTCTTCCGGCTTCATCGACTCTAGCGCCGCAAACACGCGCGCCCAGCCATCTTCCCACGACCTCATCACTTCCTCGCGCGTGGTTGATGCGGCCAGTTCAAACTCCTGGTCGCGAAAGCGGTTGGGCTTTTCGCCGTCGCTGGTGAGGAAGTCGGTAAAACGCGAGCGCATGTTCCCCGTCAGATGCTTGACAAGAATGGCGACGGAATTCGATTCCGGATCGATCGTCGCGAAAAACTCAGCGTCGCTCAGTTGCTCCATCGCACTCTCGGCCATGCGTTTGTGACCGCGAAATTGGCGACGCGCCTCGTCGAGATAGTGGGCAGCGAGATCGATGGAAGTCATGTCCGGTCCTGCATTCATTCAAACGCTGGGGGTCGGTGGCGGAATGATGGGATAAGGAGCCGTCAACATCGCCGGCTGCAGTTCCACCTCAACTTCAAAGCCGCCCACCAATCGCGCGAACAGATTGTAGAGCAACGAACCAATCGCGCCCATGACGAATCCCATCACCCCATAGAGCACCGGCATGAGAAGCGCAAAAAATACGCCGAAGATTCCGGCGAACGGACTTTTCTGCTGACCTGCCAATGAACCCAGCAATCCGATCAGCAGAAACAAAGGAGCGAACAACAGTCCGAGGCAGGCATAGATCAGGCCCATAATTTTGGCAACCGACATGACTCCAACGGATTTTACGATGTGCATGAGCTGCTCTCCATTCCGATTCTTAACCCTCGCATGACCGGGCAATCGAGGTCAATCGGCGAATCGAGCATCAATCGAACTTCGATCGCACATCGCAGTGAAACCACTCTCACTCCGCTCCCCAGCCGCCGCCGCCGGGCGTCTCAATCCTGATACGCTCGCCCTTGCGCAGGCTCGCGCTGAATTTGCCCGGCATCGATTCATTTGATCCGTCATTCCGCATGGTGCTCGCGGTTCCCGCCGAACCTTCGCTCCCGCCGGCCAGACCCCACGGCCCGCGCGTGCGCCGGTCCGAGAGCAGGGTCACGTCGCAATCCGTCAGCACTTCGATCTCGCGGATAATTCCATCCCCGCCCCGATGTTTCCCCCGGCCGCCACTGCCCGGCCTCAGCGAATAGCGCCGCACCCGCAGCGGATACGCATACTCCAGCGCTTCCGCCGGAGTGTTCAGCGAATTGGTCATGTGCGTGTGTACGCCGGAAACGCCCGCTTTGTCCGGACGCGCTCCCATTCCACCGGCAATCGTTTCGTAATAAGCGAAGGCCGCGCCCGTGCGCGGATCGACGCCTCCGATGGTGAGATTGTTCATCGTGCCGGAAGCCGCCGCTGGAATCCGATCCGGAATGGCCTGCGCCAGCGCTCGCAACAGAACGTCGACAATGCGCTGCGAAGTTTCCACGTTCCCTCCCGCCACCGCTGCCGGAGGCCGCGCATTGACCACGGTTCCCTCGCGCGTGATCACCTGGATCGGACGCATCAGTCCGGCAGTCGCGGGAACGTCTTCCGCCAGCAGGCAACGAAACACATAGAAGCAAGCCGAGTATGCAATTGCCTCGACCGCATTCACGCTGCCTTCCACTTGCGGATCGCTGCCGGAAAAATCTACAGTGACAATGTGGCCGCGGGCGGCTCGCCCGCGCGGCCGTTGATTCTGGCGAACGCTTACGGTCACCGCGATCTTCACCGGCTTATCGCTCACACCGTCGTTATCGAGAAAATCTTCTGCCGCATAAGTCCCCGCCGGCACGCGCCGCAAAAAGGCGCGCATCAGTTCTTCGGAATACTCCAGCAAATCCCGCGCGGCGCGCTTGGCGCGCTCGATTCCATAACGTGCGCAAACTTCCCGCAGCCGCTCCGCACCGGTATGGCAAGCCGCGAGCTGCGCACTCAAATCACCCTCGCGCTCCTCGGGCGTGCGCACGTTGTTCAGCAGCAGCGCGAGCACATCGCCGTCGGTCACACCCGCCCGCACAAGCTTCACCGGAGGAATGCGGAATCCTTCCTGATAAATCTCACGGCACAGTCCCATCGATCCTGCGTAAGCTCCTCCCACATCGGCATGGTGCGCGCGCGAAGCTACGTAGAAGTCAGGCCGCTTCCCGGCTTTTCGCGGACGAGGGCCTGCCCTGAGCCTGCCGAATGGGCGGCCGCGCCCCACATACACCGGCGCCACCAGCGTGATATCCGGCAGATGCGTGCCCCCGCGAAAGGGATCGTTCAGCATCACCACATCGCCGGGCTGCATTTTGCATGTGGCGATTGCCGCCCGCACTGACATGGGCATCGAGCCCAAGTGAACCGGCATGTGGTCGCCCATGGCAATCACTTCGCCATCGCCGGCGAAAACCGCGCACGAGTAATCCCGCCGCTCCTTGATGTTGGGAGAAAATGCGGTGCGCCGCAGCGCCGCGCCCATCTCCTCGGCAATCGAGTGGTAGAGATTCTTGAAGATTTCCAGTTCGACGGGATCGCGCCGCATCCCACGCAGTTTACTACCAGCCGTTTGCCGCTTGCCGTTCGTCGTCAGCCGTTTGTGGCCGGTGCTGTCAGCAAATCCCTCGGAGTCCGTAAATTCTGAGCTGTGTCCTATTTAGGACACTACCGAATTTTGTTGACACTGCATTCATCATGCCGCAATATGTTGGGTTAAGGGCGCTGCCCACGCTATATGTTGGTGGCGTTTTTGCTTTCGGGCCCTGTAGTAGAACCCCTTGCAAGGGAAAATCGTTCACGGAGGAACCTTCAATGGCAACGAAGAAGAAGGCAAAAAAGAAGAAACACTAACCGCCAGCGAGTCGATACCTCGCACAGGAATTTCACCGGCCTCTCAGGAGAAGCACCTCTTGAGAGGCTTTTCCCTTGGTTGCCGGAGCGGGTTCGGCCGAGCGGTTTCGGCGATGCGGGTTCGCCGTTCCGCACCCTGGGCCAGACGTTCGACCCCCGCACGCCCTCCCGCTTCCCGAACGCCCGCGAAAATCATCTCTTCCAGTTTTCCAAGCTGTGTCACAATAGGCAAACCACACCGCATTTGGCGGGAGCCTACGGCAAATGGCTGCGAGAAAAAAAAACGGCAACAAAAACGACCACGCTGAGGTGCTGATTCCCGACAAGCTCTACTTCCGCATCGGCGAGGTCGCCAGCCTGTGCCGCTTGCCGGCCTACGTGCTGCGCTTCTGGGAAACCGAATTCCCGCAACTGAAGCCGGTGAAAGGCAGCACCGGACAACGCATGTATCGCCGCCGCGACGTGGAGAACGTGCTGCGCATCAAGCAACTGCTCTACGAACAGGGATTCACCATCGCCGGCGCGCGCCAGCAACTGCGCTCCGAAACCAAAGCCGGCCGCGGGCAGGCCGCGATTCCGTTTCCGGCGCAATCGTCCGCCGAGCTTCGCAGCATCCGCCAGGGCCTGCGCGAGATTCTGGATTTGCTCTCTACGCGACGCACGGGATAAATGCGCGGCAGGGTTCGTGGCGCGCATGTCCTCCGCAAGAAGAGTTGGAAAACACGTAACCGCCAGGTTACAGGATAAGTGTAGCCTTCGGGTTACGAAAATAATGTAACCGCACGGTGACTGGTTCCCGATAATTAAGCGGCGCGTTCGGGCGGGGAAGGTTTCCTGGTTTCTGCGGCGTTGGTTGCGTCGAGCCGGATGCGGGTGACGCGCGTGGTTTCCTGCACCAGCTCGCCGGGGGCGCTGGCGCTCTCGCCCGCCATCACCGAGCCTGCAGCCAGAGCGAAACGCAGCGCGTCGGCCTGATCCTCGAAATATAAAACGACTTGCCCCGCCATAGAATTCTCCCTGGTCTTACTAAAACGCCCTGAAGTAAAACGTTCTAAGGTTCTAAGGTTCTAAGGTTCTAAGCTCAAATGCTCTGACCTTCGATCGCCAAGTCTGATCGCGGAATCTGCGGCATCCATTTGCGACGAGGCGGCGTTGCTAAGCATGACGCAGGTGGAGCTTTCCCTCCATTGTCGGAGAGCGCAGCCTCGCCTCAAAGTGATTCTCTTGGTTCGGGGTGCTCGGGGTTTTGCGAGTCAAATGCTGGGGGATCGATGGTTCGGGCGGCCGATTTTTTCAGCGCGCCGACGGCTGGGAGCTGAGAGCTGAATGGTCGGGACAGGCAGATTTGAACTGCCGACCCCTCGCACCCCAAGCGAGCGGAGGCTAGCTCTTCACGAGAGTTAATCTCCTAGAGGAGCGGGCTGCGCCAGTGGAATCCGCTCTCGTCCTGGCGAGCATCGCTGTAATTACTCCGGGCACCTCTGCTAGGAGCCTCATTTCAAGCTCGGAGGTGTGGGCTTCAATCTCTTCACGCCGCTTGTCGTACCAATCTCGAATTTCCGGCCAATGCTCTGTCACGTCGACAAAATGGGGCAGGATGCTGAAGGTAGGGTCGTCGTAAGCGTAATTCAATTCGAGCAGAAGGGTCCCGCACCTACGGCACCCATACAGCGCCCCGCAGTGCCGTAAGCCGCCGCCGAGCGAGGCCGTGCATTTGCTGCAGACGGGGCAGTAACCGCCCGCAATAAGTTCTTCTCGCGTTCTCTTCTTGGCGGGCGCCATGCTTTGAAATTTATAGCACAGTAATAGCCATTTATTTTTCACCGTCTCCTAAGCATCGCTGCCAGCAGCCGTAAGGCAGCGTCAACAAAAAACGTCCCTCGCATAGTTACTTTGGTTTCCCGGCCTGAGTGCACTCTAATTGTTGGAGGAGAACGCTATGCCAATGATCGAGGACGTACTAGCTGAGGAAACATACAAGCAGGGTGGCTTGGATGTGGGGCAGCGTGTTTTCTACACGCTGATTGCGGAACAAGGTAACCCGCATCGAGAAAAATTGCAGGCGCACCGCAACAGTAAGGCAATTGCACTACTCTTCAAAGCTCTCTGCGAGAAGCGCCACATCACGGACGCTCAACTTGATGAGATTCTTCTCGATGTGTTGAGCTGACAACACAAAGGAGGTTTCTTGCAATGACAACTGTCAAGAGGTTTGAGGTCGGGGACACAAAGTGTCTCGACGACGGCTCGCGGGATCAGGCCCTGCTCATCGGATGCCCGAATCGCACGATTATTTCCCTGGTGTTCGACAATGAGAAGGCCACTCACGCTCAGGTGCACGAGCTAGATCGCCTGCTGGGAAAAATGGGGTTGACAGGGGTGGAAGTGCAGACAGAGGAACCGAGGCACGTCGTTCGAGCCATTCGCAGAAGGGCAAGACCTCGGCCCGGCCGTGGGTCGCTCTGGGGCTACTAACAGACTGCGCCATCGGAAGCAATTGCGCGCAACGGCTTGAAAGAGGAATTGGTCGGGACGGGCAGATTTGAACTGCCGACCCCTCGCACCCCAAGCGAGTGCTCTACCAGGCTGAGCCACGTCCCGACAAGGAAGGAATCCGCCGCTTCACATCCGCCGCGGATGGGGTTTCACCAAAGAATTTTACCACCAGCGGCGCAGTTTCGCCCCAGGGGAAAAGACTTGGAAAGCGAAAGCCTTCATTTTCGTCTGCGCTTCGACTTGCGCGTAGGCTGCGTAATGCGGGATAGCGGAGGCAGCGGCCTGCTCTCATCGAGTACCGCGAACTGGATTTTCTTTTCCACCGGATCGATGCGGTCCACCAGCGCGCGAATCCTTTGTCCCATGCGGTACGTTTTGCGCGAGCGCTGGCCGATGATCTCGCGCGTGTTCTCGTGATAGACGTAGCGGTCGTCGGTCAGCGTATCCAGCGGCACCAACCCTTCCACAAAAAGATCGGTCAACTCGACAAAGAAGCCGAACTTGGTCACGCTGGTGATAAGGCCGTCAAAGTCGTCGCCCACGCGGTCCTGCATGAACTTGACCTTCTTCCACGCCATCAGTTCGCGCTCGGCGTCGTCGGCGCGCCGCTCGGACTGGCTCGATTCGTCGGCTATATCATGCAGTTCGTCGATCATGATCGGCCCGCCCAGAGGCTCGAGAGCTTCGCGGTGCGCGGCGTGGTCGCGGCGCTTCGACCACGGAGAAGGCACATCCGTGGGGCGTCCCACTTGCGAGAGATTTGGCCCAGGATCCCTGTTGTCTTCGTGTCGCGACAGGTAGCTAACAGCTGCTTCCTTTCCAAGAAACTCGCCGACCCGGATCGTTTTGCCCGCGACATTGTCGAATACGTGGGTGACGAAGTCGCTGATCTTGCGCTGTGCCCGCTGGTCAAGACGAGATTTTTCTCCCGGGATCACCGCCACAACGTTGTGATCTTCCTGGCCATCTTCAACTTGTTCGGCGAGCGCGATCGGTTGGCACTCGACGATTTCTCCTGTGCGTAAGGGCGTTTCCGTGATCACGAAGCAGTCTACGTTGAGACCGTCGTCAGCGGTTGTGTTGAGAACGAATCCGTAGGGAAATGGATAGGCTCGCGAGACTTGGGTTGTTCCGGTTAACGCAAGTGTTTTTTCGTTGTGGATGTGCTTAACAAATGAGCCAGCTTCATTCTGGATGAATACTTTCAACAGGCGGCCGTCTCTCACATCGGCGGAAGGTGCCGGAAAAACTCCGATCGGAGTCGCGCCATCATGCCGCTCGGCCGACTCGCGCAGCACATCTTTCAAAATCCGATGCACGATCAAATCCGGATAACGGCGGATGGGCGAAGTAAAATGCGTGTAGCTCGTGGCCGCCAGCGCGAAGTGGCCGAGATTCTCCTCTGAATAGCGCGCCTGCTTCAGCGACCGCAGCATCAGGTAGCTCAGGATGCGTTCTTCCGGCTTGCCCGCAATTTTCTCGGTGAGCTTCTGATACATGCGCGGCGTGATGTGAACTTCTTTCGGCACTTCGATCTCGCGCACCCGCTTGCCGGTTCCGTAAGCGGCGCGGCGGTCGGTTTTGAGCTGCACGCGATGAATCGGCAACGCTCCCACGCCGAGCGAGTATCCAAACGTTGCGGCAATCACTTCAAAGTCGTAGACGCGCTTGGCGTCCGGCTTCTCGTGAATTCGATACAACGACGCGACGCGCTTCGATTCCAGATACTGCGCGACGCACTCGTTGGCCGAGAGCATAAATTCCTCGATGAGCCGGTGTGCCATGTTGCGCTCCGAGCGCGCAATGCTCTTCATCATCCCAAACTCGTCGAACTCGATCACCGCCTCGGGCAGATCGAAATCAATCGAGCCGCGCCGCTCCCGCTTGCGATGCAAAATCATGGCCAGGTCGCGCATCCGCTCAAAACCGGCCACCAGCGGCCCGTTGCGCCCACGCGCGGCAGCATCGCCTTCGAGCACGGCATTCACCGCGGTATACGTCATGCGCTCTGCTGAGCGAATCACGCCTTCGCACAATTCATAGCCTACAATCTCGCCCCGGTGGTCGATCTCCATCACGCACGAGAGCACCAGCCGCTCCACTTGCGGGCGCAAGCTGCAAATGTCGGTGGAAAGTTCCAGCGGCAGCATGGGTACGGCGCGGTCGGGAAAATAAACGCTGGTGCCGCGCAGCCGCGCTTCCTGATCAAGCGCGCTTCCGAGTGTGACGTAATGGGCCACGTCGGCAATGTGAACCTGCAATTCAAAGTTGCCGTTCGCCAGCGTGCGCACGAGAACCGCGTCGTCGAAATCGCGCGCCGTTTCGCCGTCGATGGTGACGATCGGCAGCGCGCGAAAATCGCGGCGCCGCCGAAGGTCGTGTTCGGAAATAATTGCCGGCGCATCCTGCGCTTCCCGCAGCGTTGCCGCCGGAAAGTGGTGCGGCAGATGAAATTTGCGGATCGTGATTTCCACGTCCACTCCGAAATCATCTTCCCGGCCAAGAATTTCAATCACGCGTCCGCGCGGATTCTGCGTCGACGTGGGCCAATCCGTAATCTCCACATCGACAACCACTCCTTCGAGGTCGTCCCACTCCGCGCGGGGCGCAGCTTCCTCGCCCAGCACGCGATCGACGGATTTCTTCCGTAGCGCCGGCGCCTCGCCGGCATCCTTGCCTCGGCCGCGGGGACGAGACGCCCCCGCGACAGCCGCGGGGGACGGCGGCGCTACGCTACCATTGAGAATTTCCATTCCCGGCGGAATCAAAATCTCCTGCGTAATCTTGGTGTCAATGGGCGTGACGGAATTGCCGCGGCTGCCGTAGTGAAACACCCCCACCACGGTGGGATGCGCCCGCGCCACCGGCCTCACGATGCGTCCTTCAGCCCGGCCATCGGGACGAATCGCGCTGACGTCAACCAGCACTTGGTCGCCGTGCATGGCGTTGCCGATCAGATGCGGCGGAATGAAAATATCTCCCGCCAGGCGCGCCTTGAATTGCGGACTGAGCGAATTCGCATCGGGGATGACGAATCCGAATCCGTCGCGATGCATGGTAAGCCGTCCCGCGACCAGATTTTTGTCCGCATTCTTATCGCCGGCGGCTTGCGGAAGCACATAGCGATCGGAACCAGCCGCCAGGAGCGCGCCGCTGGCGACGAGTTTTTGAAGATGCGCGTCGAGATCTCCGCGCGCGGCGCCGTGCAGCCCAAGTTCGCGCACCAGTTGCTTGAATCCCGCCGCCCGCTTGGGCTGCCGCGCAATGTGTTTCAGGATGGTGGAATCGGAAAGCATGGGGAAGCTGTCAGCGATCAGCCGTCAGCTCTCAGCATAACCCACGAGCACGCCCGCACTGCCAACGAACTAACGACGAACGACCAGCGATCAACGAAGGTTTTCTCCCTACCACGTATCCCCGCCGCCGCGCGGCGGCCACGCGCCCAGCACACGACGGATCACCGCAATCTGTCCGGCGTGATAACTATTATGAGCGACCATTTGCCACAGCACGGCCTCAAGCGTGCCTGCCACTTTCTTGTCGCCTTCATGCACGGTTTCGATCTGCCGCTGTATTTCTTCCATCGAAGAATTCGCCAGCACGGCAAAATCCGCCAGCACGGCAGCGAGATGTTTTCTCAGACGATTCCACTCCAACTCATCGGCCGGCGACGCCGCTGCCGGCCAGCTTTCCGACGCATGTTCCGGATACGCCGGCCGCTCGCCGCGAATGCGGCGCAGTTCGTAGTCCATCCAGTAATTCATGTGGAAGACGAGTTGCCCAATCGAGTGCGGAAATCCCGCGACCTGCCGCGCCGCCAATTCGGCGGAAAGATCTTCCACGCACGCGATGGGATCGGCGTGAGCGCCCTTGCCGTGCAGCAGTTCAATCAGTGCGCGTTGGGACATGGCGCCGGTCTCTAGCGCTGCGCCCCAAAATACTTCTCTTCCAGAATCCTGCGATGATGCAACTCATGCCCCGCGATGATATAAGCCAGCGCCCGCACGCTGACTTCATTCTTGTTGGCGATGCCGCGACGCATCCACGCCGCCTCGTCGAGATTGCGCAGCAGCGCCAGCGTAGCCCGGCGCACGGCGATGTAGTCCTCAATCAAATCACCCAGCGCACGCCCCGCAAATGGCCCATTGCGCACGTAATCGTCCTGCTCGAATCCTTCGATCGGCGTGGCGTCGCCGCGCGCAACGCGCAGCGCGCGGTAGGCGAAGATGCGCTCGGTGTCGCAGACGTGGCCAATCACTTCTTTCGCGCTCCACTTCCCGGGCGCATAACGGAAGTCGCCGTCGGCATCGCTGCGTCCGGAGAGCAGCAGCACCGTCCGCCGCCGCTGCTGGTCCAGCGCCGCCAGGACGTCGGTTCCCGCCACCAATGAAATGTAGCGCTCGTAATAAGGCGCGTATTCGCCCGGCTGGGGTGGCTCAATCGCCACTCCCACAGGACTGACCACCGCTGATTCCAGCATGTCTGCTCCTTCCACCAATGAAAAGCTGCCAACAAGAAGCCGGCAGCCCAAAACCTGCCCACCAAACTTGGAAAAAATTAAGATTGGACTTTCGATAAATCTTCGGCCCCCAGAGCATACTCCTGGACCTTGTGGATTGGGGATCAAGATGGGAATTTTTTCCCGAAAGCTTTGCCCGATTTGAGACTCAGCCCCGCTGTGCGCCACTTGCATCCCGCTCCCGGCACTAAAAAAATATGTACCACACTAGGAAACGTTGTTGAAAATAAAGCACTTTTCCACAGCTCTCATTTTGAGATGCCAGAGTACAATGCCATTGGTCACGGAAATGCGGGTAGTGACCCTAATCCCAACAAGGAAAGGATTTGCAACCCCATGTGGAAGCCGACCAATCAGCCTACGACTACCCCCGGCCGACCGGCCGAACCGGAGCGTCCTGTCATGCACACTCCGATCGTGCCCCTTGTGGCCGCAAATGAACCTACTCCGGCGCCGCGTCCGCCCGCCACAACCACCACCGCCGACCAGGCCACTATCGGCAAGTCCCTGGTGATCAAGGGCGAAGTCACCGGTTCCGAATCGCTTTACATTGACGGCCGCGTGGAAGGTTCCATCAATCTTTCCGGCAATCGCGTCACCGTCGGCCGCAACGGCGTAGTCGCCGCCAACATCAATGCCCGCGAGATCGTGGTGCTGGGCAAAGTGCGCGGCAACCTCACCGCCAGCGACCGCGTCGATATCCGCAGCGACGGTTCCCTTACCGGCGACGTCGTGGCCGCGCGCATCTCCATTGAAGACGGCGCTTACTTCAAGGGCGGCATCGATATTCGCAAGGCCGGCCAGTCGGGCCAACCGAAAGTCAACGGCGAGGATAAGAGCGTTCCCGTCCCCGAAACCGTAGCCGTCGGCGCCAGAGCGTAGCCAGCGTTTCGGCAGCGGCGCGGGATTTCGTAACACGGATCGCAGCAACACGGGTCGGTCGAAAAAGTTCTGAGAAATTGTTGCGGGCTCCTGCGTAGGCCCGGAGCCCGCGATTTCTTCCTTCCGATTTCGCCTCTCTACCCCTTACAGTTTCGCGCAACGCGCAGACGGGCAAAAGCATCTATCCACGATGTATAATCCGCAGTCAAAAAGTGAGGATGCGAATGCCCCATTCACAACGAAAAATGAAATTCACGACGGCTATTCTCGCCGCAGCGCTCTTGATTGCATGGTCAGCCAGCACAGCGCTGGCCCAGGCGCCGGACCAGGCGCCGCCTCCTCCGCCAGACCAAACGCCAGCCCAGGCTCCAGCGCAAGCGCCGCCTTCTTATTCACCCGATCAGCTCGATAAGCTGGTCTCGCGGGTCGCGCTCTATCCCGACCCGCTTCTGGCGCAGGTTCTCGCCGCCGCAACTTTTTCCGACCAGATTCCCGACGCCGCCAAGTGGGCCGACGAGCATCACTATCTGACCGGCGACGAGCTCGCCAAAGCCATTACCGCCGACCAGCTGCCCTGGGATCCCAGCGTGCAGGCCTTGCTGCCCTTCCCGTCCGTGCTGGAGACGATGGCTTCGGACATGGATTGGACCACAAATCTCGGCGACGCTTTTCTCGCGCAGCGTCAGGATGTAATGGACGCGGTGCAGCGCATGCGCCAAAAGGCCAAGGATTATGGCTATCTGCGCAGCAACGATACCATCGCCGTCAGCGGTGGTCCTTACATCGACATCGACCCAGTCGATCCGGCTTTTATCTGCGTGCCGGTCTACGACCCGCTGATTGTTTTTTGGCCGCCGCACCCGGGATTTTTCGTAGGCGGCGCTATCGGCTGGGGCTTCGGCCTCAACATTGGCCTGGCCTTTCGTCCCTGGGGATGGGGCTTCGTTCGCTTTGACTGGGGCGCACACGCATTATTCATCAACAACGCGCCCTGGGGACGCACCTGGGCCAACCGCGGCTACTATGCTCATCCCTACGCCGGCGTTCACCGCTGGGGCCCCGGACCTCGCACCGAAGGCCACCGACTGATCGGACGCAGCCCAGAAGAACGTCGCGCCCCGCGCGAAGGCCGCGCCCGCCCGGAAGAGCGCCACCACCGGTAGAGTCGCCACCTACGGCAGCGTAGCGGCAGAAGCAAAGGAAGCAGAAGGAAGAGACAAAGCACAAAGACCAACGGTGGAGTTCGCAGAAAATGCGAATCTCCGCCGCTTTGTTTTTTTGGGATATCTTGGCCGCCAGCCCACCTCTGCTTGAGGACCTCGGCCAAGTTAGGCACGGCACAATCGTGGCATTCTGTCTGGTGCGATGGCGCGACACACCTCTGACATCCGATAATTTCAGCTTTTCTTTTTCTCGAGCTCCGCCCACCGCGCATAAAGCTGGTCCAATTCCTCTTGCGCCGCCTCCATTTCGGCATGTGCGGCCACCAGACGCGGACCATCACTGGCAATCGCCGGATCTTCCATCTGGGCTCGTTTGGTCTGCACTACTTGTTCGGCGTCTTCCACACGCTGCTCAATACCGGCATATTCCCGAGCCTCAAGGTATGGAAGTTTCCCTTTTGCCGCAGTCGCCGTCCCCGAAGCGCCCGAAGTAAAAGCGGCTGGAGTAAAAGCAACCGCTCGAGTGTTTGCCTTTGTCGGCTCCTTGCGTTCAGCCTGCCATGCCTCCCATTGCGAATAGTCGGCAAAGCTTTCCGCGCGGCCTTTGCCGTCCAGCCCAAGCACGATGTTCGATACGCGATCGAGCATGTAGCGATCGTGCGTGACCAGCACCAGCGACCCACGAAACTCAAGCAAGCTTTCCTCTAGTATTTCGAGCGTGGGAATGTCGAGGTCGTTCGTGGGTTCATCGAGCAGGAGCACATCGGCGGGCTGCAGCATAAGCTGTGCGATCAGAACGCGCGCCCGTTCCCCCCCGGAAAGCCGCTCCACCGGTTGATTGAGTTGCTCCCCGGTAAACAGAAATCTCGCGGCCCAGGATGCCACGTGAATCTGCCGGTCTTGATAAACCACCGAATCGCCTTCCGGCGCAAGGGCGCGGCGCAAAGTAACATTCGTATCGAGTTCGCGGCTCTGGTCGAAGTAGACGATGCGCAGCCACTCCGCCCGCCGAATCTCTCCGCTGGTCGCCGTCAACTCTCCGCGCAAAAGCCGCAGCAAGGTCGTTTTGCCGCTTCCGTTCGCTCCCACCAGGCCCACCCGCAGCCGCGCGGTGACGACGAAATTAAGCTTGTCGAACAGAGTTCGATCTCCGATTTCGTATGCGACGTCTTCCAGTTCGACCAGCCGTTTCGTCTTCCGGTCGCTCGCCGAGAAATCGATTTGCGCAGTCTCGGATCGGCTTCGTACATTCAGGTCGGCGAGGTCCGCCATGAGTTCGTTCGCCTTGCCAATGCGCGCCTTGGACTTCCGCGTCCGCGCCTTCGCCCCGCGGCGCAGCCATTCGATCTCGTTGTGAACCAGATTTTCCAGCGCTTCGTGCCGCTTCGATTGCGCGTGCAGAAACTCTTCTTTTTTCTCCAGGAACGTAGTGTAGTTGCCCGAAACCCGCAGAATCCCAGCGGGATAGATCCGGTTGAGTTCAGCCATCCCCGTGGCAATGTTTTCCAGAAAGTAGCGGTCGTGGCTCACCACCACGCAGGCGAACGCCGCCGCTCGCAGCAGGCCTTCGAGCCACTCAATCCCCGCAAGGTCTAAATGATTTGTAGGCTCATCGAGCAGCAGGATATCCGGCGACTGCACCAGCGCCTCGGTCATCGCCAGCCGTTTCTGCCAGCCTCCCGACAATGCCGTCGCCTGCGCTTCGAGTTCTTCAAAACCAGCCCGGCCCAGGGTCTCGGCAAAGCGCGTTCCCCGCTCCGATTGCGGCACGCGGGCGCGCTCCATTGCATTCTCGACCACCGACCGCACCGTGTCTTCGGCTTTGAATTTCGAGTCCTGCTCGACATAGCTGACCTGCGCCCTCTTTCGCAGTGCGATTTCTCCCTCGTCGGCATCCACGATGCCGGCCAGAATCCGCAGCAGCGTGGACTTTCCCGAGCCGTTCGGCCCAATGAGTCCAATGCGGTCCCCCTCGGAAACGGTAAAGGAAACTTCCTGAAAGAGCGGATTCGCTCCGAAGGTCTTCGAGATTCCCTGAACATTGATGATCGGCGGCAACGGCTTGCAGTCTCCCAACTATCCTTACCTTTGAGGGTATCAGGAAACGCGGCTCGCCCTTGCGCCGCCACTGCCGTGTGCCCCGTTCACACCAAAGCGGCCCCGGCATTCCCGCAGGCCCGTCGCAACCGATCATCCACCGTCGCTAAGGGCTGGGCCTCGCGCAGCGCGAGTTCGAGGTAGGCGGCATCGTATTCGCTCAACTGTTCCCGTCGGGCTACCGCCAGAATGTCGCCGAACGCCCCTCCCACCCGTATAGGCTCGACTGTAATCGGCAGGTCGGCAATACGCTGCAGCAGAGAGGTTACTTGCGCAACCGTGATCCGCTTGCGCCTTTCCCCCACCAGCAGAGCATTGGCCACCTCAAAGGGCCAGATGGCAGGAACCAGAGCGGCGGAGCCGCTCGCCAGCCGGTCCAGCACTTTTTCGGCATATTCTGTGCCCTCATCGGGAAAGCACCACGCCAGCGCCACGGACGCATCCAGCACCAGTCGGTTTTTAGTAGCGGCGGCCTTCATCGATCAACTCGCGTATGGTGAGTCCTCGCAAACTCGCTCCTTCGCGGATTTTGCGGATTTTGCGGATTTCACGCACGACCTCTTTGAAGTCCTTCCGCTCGCCTTCGCCGGCAGGAACCAGCTTGGCCACCGGAATTCCGCGCCGCGTGATGCGGATGCTCTCTCCCTCGGAAACCTGGGTCAGCAGTTGATTCAAATGCGTCTTGGCTTCAAAGGCTCCCACTGTTTTCATACAACTAGTCTACCAACTAGTCTGTCAATGGGTCAATTGCCACCGAAAGGTCGACTTCCGCCCGCAGCAGATTACCGCGATTTTCACGTGGAAATACTGCCGCCAGGCGTTTACCGCTTGGGGTCTGGCACGCTCTTGCCCAGCGCAGTCGCCAGCGCAATTTGATGGTCTTGTTCGTCGATCAGGATCTCGCGAACTTGTTCGCTCATGGCATATTCACCCAGCTCCTCGCACTGGCGGACTCGTTCGCGATAATTTCGAATCGTTTCCGTTTCGTTGTCGAGATCGAACTGCAGCATCTCTTTGGCTTCTTCCGATGTTCGCACGCGCTTGGGTTCAACTGTCGGCATACCACCCAGATAATCGATCTGCTGGGCGATGATCAGGGCATGGCTCAGTTCTTGCGCAGCGTGCTTTTCAAGTTCGCCGGCGATGTTCATGTACTCGGCGCCCTTCAACACCTGCGAATAAACCACGTAGGCGATGATCGCCTGATACTCGCGCGCCAAGTCTTGATTCAGCAACTCGATCAGTTCCGATCGCGACACTTTCTTGGGACTTGCAGAAGCCATGTGTACCCTCCAAAGAGATTTCCTTCAGTATAGATTGGGAATAGGGCGCTTGGCCCACTCCTCCGTTCTTGCTTTCATGCCGGCGCCGTATAAACTTGAGACTGCCCCGCTCGCCGCGATTTTTTCGGCGGGCGGGTACCACCGCCGCCGATGCTAGAGCCATTTGATGGGTGGTCACCCTACTCCGAGACGAACGGCCATGCCACCGAGGTGCCCAGACTTGAGCGTTCCGTACTCAAGATTGGGCGAGACTACCTTAACCCCCGCCACTAGTTCCACTTACAGCGTTTTCCACAGGTCGTTGTACATACACCGACATCATTACAAAGGTGTTCCCATGGGAACACTCAGCGCAATGTTCCCATGGGAACATTAGCCGGGTCACGCGCGGATTCGCGAACGGCCAATGACGCACGGACAACGACGAACGGCCAACGACCGCCCTACGGCTGCGTCCCCGATCCCAAAATCTCTTTTCCTTCCGCCTCCGCCACGCCGGGATACGCCGTCGCCCTGCGCCGCCGCAGATCGCCCGGCAACTGTGAGCGCAGCAGCCACAATCCGGCAGCCGTGGCCGCGGCCCAGGTCACGGTAATCAGAGCCAGTTGCAGTACATCGCCCAACCGGCTTCCATGTTCCGCGCTCGATGCCGGAGCAGCGCGCGCCACAGCAAAGCTGATCCCTCCCGCAACTGCCGCGGCCAGCGCCGCTTTCGCCAGTTCGCCCCAGCGCAACTCCCGCAACGAAACCAGTTTGCGATAGTGCAGCAGCAAGGCCAGCGCCAGCAGGTTCGCCCCAATCCCAATATCGGAGGCGAACGCCAGCCCCACCACGCCCAGCCTGTGGAACAGCAACGAATAAATCGGCAGCGACGACGCCGTAATTACGGTCACGGCAACCATGGGAGTCCACGTATCGCCCGCCGCGTAGAACGCTCGCGCATAAAGACCCTGCGCCGCCCACAGCGCCAGCGACAGCGAGAACCAGAAAAAATAAATCGCGGTCGTCTGCGTGTCGGAAAGCAGAAACCTTCCCCGCCGGTAGACCAGATCGACCAGCGGCAGCGCCGCCGCCATCATCCATCCCGTGGCCAGAAACGATGCCGCCGAAACCCGGTACACCGAATCGTTCACCGTGGCGGCAAATTCCTTCAGCCGTTTTTCATTGAACAGCCGCGCAAAAAAAGGCAGCGACGCCTGTCCCGTCGCCTGTCCCAGAACTGCGATGGGCACAGCGAAAAGGCGCTTGGCGAAATTGAGGTGCGAAATATCTCCCACTCCACCGGCAGCGTAGTGCCGCAGAATCCAGTCGTCCGCCGTCACCAGCGAAACGCCCAGCATCAGCGGAATCGAGAGCCGCACCCACTCCCGGAACGCAGGATTGGTCACGTCGAACGACGGCCGGTAACCCGTGCCGATGCGAGCCGCGCCAATCACGCTAGCCAAGAACGGACCGGCCAAACTCCCCACCACCGCCCCATAAGCCAGCGCCGCGATGCCGAAATGCCTTCCGCCGAGCACGCCGCCGAGAATGATGAACACGTTGTAGATCAGCGGCCCAAACGCCGGAAGAAGGAACAGCCGGTGCGAGAGCAAGACCGCGGAGACGACTCCGCCAACGTAGAAAAAGATTTGCGCCGGGAGCAGAATGCGCGTGAGGTGGACACAAAGGTCAATCTGATCCGGCGAAAACCCCTTCACGAACCAGCGGACGAACTGCGGCGTAAAGATTTCCGCGAGGATCGTGCCCGCCACCATCACCGCGGTCATCACCGTAATGACGATGGAAAAAGTCTTCTGTGCGTCGGCGTCGCGCTTCTCCGCGAGAAAGCGCGTGTAGATCGAGATAAACGTAATCGAGGCCGCGCCTCCGGCCACAATGTAGTTGAGAAAATCGGGCAAGGTAAAAGCGGCGACGTAAGCGTCGGTCTGCCCGCCCGCGCCGAAGGCGTAGGCGATGTAGGCCTCGCGGATGTAGCCAATCACCCGCGACGCCATCACCGTCCCCATCAGCAGCAGCGTGGCCGAAAATGCCGTGTGCTGATGCGACGGACGGAAGAACCGCAGCAGTCTGTTCATGAGCCGCAGATTTACGCAGTTAAACGCAGATGGATCTTTTTCTCATTCCCGAAAACCATTCGTTTGATCTTCGGGGTTGGGCCAAAGTTCAGCAGCAGGCCAACTTCGATGTTCGAAGCTCTCAGATAATTCAACAGCCGCGCTTCGTGGACCGGCTCCAGGCAATGGGCGGCCTTCAGTTCGACAATCACAGAATCGTTTACCACCAGGTCGGCCCGGAAGTCGCCGACCTGCTGACCACGGAACCAAACTGGCAGAGGATGCTGGCGTGCCGCCCTGATTCCATTTTGTGTGAGCGCAATTGCCATAGCTTGCTCGTAGACGCTCTCCAAAAAACCATGCCCCAGTTCGTTATACACCTCATAGAAGACCTGAATAATTGCCTGGGTGAGTTCCTGATGTTTGTACTCCTGCGGATCCCAAGTCATAAAGTCCCCGGTGCCGCAGATTTCGCAGATGAACGCAGATTGTGAGCAAGTCGAACGATTTCCGCGGATCAACGGGGCTCGCGTGAGAGGCCGTGAGCATCTGCATTTGGAAGGCTAGCAGTGATCGGATGAATATCTGCGTTGATCCGCGGAAATCTGCGGCAGCCGGTTCCGTTTTGACACCCAGCATCAGTTGAACGAGATCAAGGTCAAGGGCAGCGCGTAGAGCCTGCCGTGAGCAAAGAAAGCTGAAGGGAATGTCCACTCCATGCTGCGTTAGGGGCTGCAGATGATGTCTTGCAGGTGCGGTGCGAGTTGGAGAAAGTGGCGGAGATTGAAGGTGTAGATTCGCTTGCAGTGGTTGCTGGTGGCGGCCGCGAGGTGAAGGGCGTCATAGACGAGGCCTCCGGTCCATCCCTTTTCTGCCGCCTGCCGCAACACGGACGTATATTGCGGGACGCTGAGCGCAGCGACATGGAAGTGGGGCAGAATGTTCTCCGTGAGCAGCCGCCAGGCCTCGCTCGGATAGACAGGCGGAGTCAGCGGGGCCCTTGTGAGCACGGCATAGAACTCGGCGGTGCCATGTGCGCTGATCATCGCCTCCAGTTTCCCTGAGCGCAACTGCTTGAACAGGGCCAGGGACTGGGCATGGTGAGGATGAGATTGAACCGAGGCCGCGACGAGCACGGAAGTGTCGCAATAGACTTTCATTCTTCGCGTGTCATTTGCCGAGCATCATTTGCCGAAGATGTCGCGCAGCCGTTCCTGCTCCAGGTCGCGGGAGAGTTGCTGCCAGTCGAAAGCACGAGTTGCCTGGCCAGTATGTACCAGGAATCCGCCGCGTTCGACCAGCGACGGCCGCTCGGTGACCGGCTGCAGCAAGAGTCCCCCGGCGGCTTCCGTCACTTCGAACGTGGTGCCGGGCCTCAGGCCGAGGCGTTGGCGGAGCGGCTTCGGAAGGACCACCCGGCCTGACGTATCGAGCTGCAGCTTCATGCCACTTATTTTACCATGTGGTATAGAAAATGGCATCTCCAATTAGCCGGCGAAAGCTTTTGACCGCAAAGGGCGCCAAGGGTTCCGCGAAGGACGTACAGATAGTGGCCTCTGCTTGAATTCGCCGAACGAATCGGACGCTGAACTAATCTTCTTCGCGGGTAAGGCGTATCCAGCGCTCCATTTGGTCGAGATATTCGGCGAGGGCGCGGCGGCCGGCGGCGGTCAAGCGGTATTCGGTGCGCGGCACGCGTCCTTCAAAATATTTCAGACATGAGATGTACTGCGCTTCCTCGAGCTTGCGGGCGTGCACGCTGAGATTGCCGTCAGTGGTCTTGAGAATGCGTTTGAGATCGTTGAAGCTCAGCGACGGATTGGTGGCGAGAGCGCTAACGATGCCGAGGCGAATACGCTCGTGAATCAGGCGGTCGAGTTCGGGCAATTGCAGCGTGGGCGCCGGAGGCGGGTGTGCGTGTGCGCGGGCTTTTGACTTTGCCTGGGCTTCGGGCCGGGCTTCGACCCGGACTTCGGTTCGGACATGGGCGCGCTTTCGGGATTGTGCGAACGTTCTAGCCACCGTGCCTCCTGGCGATGAGGAATCCGAAGACGATATGCAGGCCGCCGAAAGCGGCGGCGAGAAACCAATCGCCCCATGCGGCGGGACTGACGACCGCGAGGCCGCCGACGGCCATAAAACAAATGCCCATGACAGGAACGATGGCGACGGAATAAGCGCCTCCGGTGATGATGCCAGCGCCGTAGAGAAGGAGCCATGCGGGCGGAAGCGCGGCGGTGAGGCCGGCGCGATAAAGCAGGAAAGTGAGAAGCGCGCCGGCCGCGAACGGGGGAAACAGGCCGAGCGCGACTCTGCGTCCCGGGCCAGTGAACAGCGGAAGGCCGCTGCGGTTGGCCTTCCAGCGAATAGCCACGAACGCTATGATGACGGCGAGAAACGCCTCACCGAGCCAAACTTTCAGCCACGCGGCCGGATTGGGCTGGAGCAACGCCAGCCTGGCTGCAGCCAGAGCGGTGACGCCGAGGATGACCTGTCCCCAGCCGGGGACGGCGGTAAAGGAGGCGGAGCGCTCCATGGTTTCGCGGATGAAGCGGAGGTCTTCGGCTGGATTCGGTACTGCGTCCGGCACTGAATCGGTCACATCCGGTGCGGCGCGCGTGAGCAAAGGACGGGCTGCGCGATGCGAGCGGCGGAGGCGATGCTGGCGCGGTTCGTACATGCGAGAAGAAGAATGCCACAGGCGAGTGCGATGTGTCGAGTTCTTTGTGATACAAAGTTGCCACGGGGAATCGCGCTTGGATTTGTTACGGGCGGGCCGAATGTCTTCAAGTACAGCCGGGAATCGAATCAAACGACCCCGGCCCCGTGCCAAGCACGCCACTACGCGCGAGTCCGCTCCGTGGCCGGCCACTGAAAGCACAAGTTATACCCGTCGGGATCGGCGACGTAAAGCTGCTTCATGCCGTAGTGCTGAATGACCGGCTCCTTCACGTCGAGGCCTTTGACACGGAGTTGTCTATAGACTTCATCTACATTCGGGCAGCCGAAGAAGAGCGCGGTATCGGCGTGGCTTGCGATCCGCACGGGATCGGGATTTGGCGGACGGGCGTCCTCCTCGTAGGCGGTGTTGAGCATCAGTTCCACGCTATTCAGACGAAGCAGCGCCCAATCGAAGCGATCTCCCGGACGAGAGGTGCTGACGATTTCGAAGCCCAGCAGATCGCGATAGAAACGGATCGAGGTTGGCATGTCGAAAACCTGAAGCAGCGGAGCGAGGCCGCGAATGTCGATGGCCATATGTCCTCCCCCTGGGTAGCGTGAGCGGATGTTCTCGCGCCAACGATTGTGGAACGCGCAAAGCAACGGGCCCCACACGCATGTTGTAGCAGAGTTCTGCCGGATGCAAGATGGAATTTGTTACTCTCGCCCGAGAGATAGACGTTCGAGATAGACTCTGATGATGGCGGAGTTGGGAAAGCTGCTGATCGGGTTGGGGATTGTGATTTTTGTCGCGGGGATCGTCCTGGTGCTGCTGGGGCGGACAGGTCTGCCGCTGGGGCGGCTGCCGGGCGACATTCTGTATCGCGGCAAGAACACGACGTTTTATTTTCCGCTGGCGACTTCGATTGTGTTGAGCGTGGTGTTGTCGATCGTGCTGTATGTGATTGGACGGCTGAAGCGGTAGATACGAGCTTTCTACCCACGGCTTGCGCCGTGGGCTGCATTCTTGCGCCGCTTCGCGGCTGGCGGAGTCAGGCCTCAACCGCCATCGTGTAGTTTGCCGTTTTGATCCGCCCCAGCAAGTAAATGCGGAAGAGCACAGGCTACGCGGAAACCGTAGTCGGCGTATTGAAATTCGGGAGGGATACTGGAGCGGGCGGAGCAGCGCGACGCTTTGACATGATGGCGCCACGATCCGCCCCGCGAGGCTTTGCGCTGGCCTTCTGCGGGACCGCGCGGATTGCGCTCGGGCGAAGTCGCGTAGTAGTTGGCGTCGTACCAATCGCTGCACCACTCGTGGACGTTCTCGCAGATATCGTAGAGGCCGAAGGCGTTGGGCGCGAAGCGGGCGACGGGTTCGGGACTGGTTTGCCATCGCTTTTCGTAGTCGGGGAGAGATTGCGGAGGATCGTCGCCCCAGGGAAAAGTTTTTTGTTCGACGCCGCCGCGGGCGGCGCGCTCCCATTCGGCTTCGGTGGGGAGACCGTAGGAGCGTTGCGTTTGCGCGCTGAGCCACTGGCAGTATCGGTCGGCGTCGAACCAGGAGACTGCGACCACGGGCTGCCGGGGATGGTTGAAGTTGGGATCTTGCCAGAATGGCGGCGGTTGAGAGGAAGTGGCGCGGAGGAAGCGCGCGTAATCGGCGTTAGTGACTTGCGTGGCGGCGAGCAGAAAGGCGTCGACCCAGACGCGGTGAATGGGACGTTCACAGTCCTGGCCGGAGCCGGAACCCATGAGATACCACCCTTCTGGAATCGAGACCAGGGCTGGCTCGATCGCAGCCGAAGCCGCCGCGTGTGCGCGTAATTGAGTTGGAGCCATGGTTCGGAAATGGTTCAGAAATGTGGTTCAGGGACGGTGTTGCCGAGCGCTCCGTACCGAGTTAGAGTTTAGCAGCATGTCCAGCCACGGAGGTCTGCGATGGCGCAGCAAAGGCTGTCCTTCAAAGCAAAGATCGAGGGGAAAGAGGCGGGCGTGGTAGCCGCGATCACTCCGCCGGTTGACGTGCCGGAGATGTTTGGGACGCGTGCCCGGGTCCCCATACGCGGCACGATCAACGGCTTTCCGTTTCGCTCGTCGCTAATGCCGTGCGGCGGGCGCCGCATGATGCCGGTGAACAAAACTTTGTGCCAGGGCGCGGGAGTAAAGCCGGGTGACATTGTGGAAGTGGTGATGGAACGGGACGAAGAAGCGCGCACAGTGGAAGCTCCAGCGCAGCTCAAGAAAGAACTGGCGAAAAATAAAAAAACGCAGGAGAGATGGGAAAAGTTCTCGTTTTCGCACAAGAAAGAAATGGCTCTTTCGATTCGTGAGGCGAAGCAGGAAGAGACGCGGGTGCGGCGTCTGGCCAAAGTAATGAAGGTGCTGAAAACGGGAGCGAAGTGGATGGGTTAAGCGAAGCGGCCTTCAGCACGGAGTCTGTAGACAACCTCGGCGATATTGTTCTCCTGAAACAGGCGGATGGCGGCGATGCCGGCGGCTCCGGCTTCGAGACAGGACTGAGCGTTTTCCAGAGTGATTCCGCCCAAGGCCAGCACTGGGATTTTGGCACGGCATGCTTGTTCGAGCGCGGCAAGGGCGACGGAGCGAGTTCCGGGCGCTTCTTTCTTTTCTAAGGCGAGCTTTTCGAAGATGGGGGCGAAGACGGCGAAGTTTGCGCCGCTCGAAGCGGCTTGGGCAACTTCTGCCGACGAGTGACAAGAGACGGCAACGATTGGAGACGGTGGTGAGTTTTCGCGGGCGAGAGCCTGCCCTGAGCCTGCCGAAGGGGCGCCCGCGCCATACTTTTCATCCGCGCCGCACTTCCAGGCTATTCGGACTTCTGCTGGGGAAACATCGTCGGAGCGTAGGTGGACGCCGTCGGCTCCGGCGGCAAGGGCGACATCGGTGCGAGAGTTGATTAGAAGAGCAGTTGGCGGTTGCCAGTTGCCAGTTGCCAGTGCATCGTTCTCGGTTCCCGGTTCTCGGTTCTCAGTTTCTTGTTCTCCGCTCTCGGTTCTCGATGGAGAATTTTCGCGGATGATGTTCAAGGCTTCGCGGGCTAGTTGTTCCAGTCCGCGCGTGGACAAATCTTTTTCGCGGAGCTGAATGTAATCGACGCCACACCGCGCGGCTTCGGCGATTTTCCCCAGGAGACGACGGCGGCGGGTTGGTTCGTCGTCTGCTAACGATTTGCGATCCGTGACGTAGTAAAGCAGGCTGCGGCCGGGCATCGACTTTCAGTGTAGTGCGATCGGGGTCCGGTCGCGGAGTTTCTTGACTGGCCAAGTCAAGCTGACGGCGCCAGCACACAGGCGGGCGGCTAACTTATGGGCGAGTCTTAGCGATTTCGGGAAGGACTTCGCGTTCTTTCTTTAGCTGGCCACCGAGGTGGTATTGGGTGAGGCCGTCGCGGAGGAAGTTGAAGGCGTCTTCGGGAGAGTCGACGATCTTGAGCAGGTCGAGGTCTTTTTGCGAGACGGTACCGGCATCGACGAAGGCCTGGAAGTTGATAATGCGGTTCCAGTATTCGCTGCCGTAGATGACGACCAGAATTTTCTTGGCAAGCTTGTCGGTTTGGGCAAGGGTGAGGATTTCGAAAAGTTCATCCATGGTGCCGAAGCCGCCGGGAAAAATCACCAATCCCTTGGCCAGGTAGGCGAACCAGAACTTACGCATGAAGAAATAGTGGAACTCGAAGTTGAGCGAGGGCGTGATGTACTGGTTGGGATTCTGCTCGAAAGGCAAATTGATGTTGAGGCCGATGGTCTTTCCGCCGGCCTGGTGAGCGCCGAGGTTGGCAGCCTCCATGATGCCGGGACCGCCGCCGGTGGTGACCACGAAGCGGTGACGGCGAGCGGGAATCTGGATGGACCACTCGGTGAGAAGGAAAGCCAGGCGGCGGGCGTCTTCGTAGTAACGGGCCATGTCCACGGCCGCCACAGCGCGCTTGAGGTCCTGTTCCTGCTGCGGCTTCGGGGCCGCGGACTGGTTTTTCTCGGCGACGGTGAGGTTTTTGTCGGCAGCGGCGCGGCCTTGAAAGCGAGCCGAACCGAAAAAGACAACGGTGTCTTGAATCTCCTCGCGGCGGAAACGCGCCAGGGGTTCCTGATACTCAGAAAGAATGCGGAGAACACGGCCATCGGGACTGTTCAAAAAAGGTTCGTTGCGATAAGCCAAGGGAGCGGATTTTAGCTGGTCAGACATGCGATCGGTCTCATTCGGTGGAATCGGGGTCGGTTAGCTCAGACACTCAGAATATCGAAGTTCCAGTCACTGCGGCGATGGGAATCACTGCGGCCCATTACTTCGGGTCCCCGGGCTCGTGGTAGTGGAGCGCCTCCCAGAAGCCGATCCAGATATCAAGCAGGCCCATGCCGGCGCACAGGCCGCGAAAAAATCCGCTGGAGATAAAGTCGCGAAGCCAGGGAAACGAAAGCAGGAGATAGTTGTCAGTCCACTGCGGCGTCCAGGGCAGGATGACCAGTAGCACGCCGGCCACAGCACTGATCAGCACGAACAGGAAAACCGAGATGCGGTGCAGCCAGAGCTGCAGCCGGGAGTGCTGGCGAGGCAGGGGCGCTGGCGGCGGCGGATCCAACAGCGCGGCTTGCGTTTCGGTCTGGGGTGGAGCCGGCTGGGCAGAGGCGGCCGGGACGCTCTCCAAAGGAAAATTGGGATCGAGCGTCATTGGGCGCTCCACAGATGCGAGTTACAGAAAACGGCGGAGCGACCACACGCCCGGCTGAAAAAGTGAGGGACAAAGCCCATCGGCCTATTCTACGACTTCAGGGCCTTGATACGCTCGGCAACGTCGCGATAATCGATGTTGCGGCCGTAGACTTCCATGAAGTGCCTGAAGGCCGAAGGCCTATCGCCGGCGGTTTCATAGGCAGCGGCCAGTTCATAATTCAGAGCGATGCGCGTCTCCTCGTCGATTGTGGGGATGGCCAAGGCCTTTTCGTACCACCGAATGGAGGCCTCGGGCACTCCTTTTTCGATGAAGCACTGCGCCAGCCACGTATAGGTCTGCATGATCTGCGAGAAAGGATGGCCGTGATCGACCGCCTGGCAGGTCTTCTGCAGCTCGCCGATGGCCTCATCCAGCAGGCCCATTTCCCGGAACGCGATGCCCAGATTGTAATGGCTCTCGGGATCCTCATCGGCGGAAGAAACGCCGGATTCGAGGTCGTGCTTAAGTTCGCCGAACATCTCGGCGAGATCAATTCCGGCTTCTTCCCCGAAGGGCAAAGATGCGGCAGGAGCAGGCGGAGCGACGGCAGGCAGAACTGGAGAAACTTGGGGCTTGGGAGTCTCGGCCACGAGTGCGGCGGACTCGGGAATTGCAACTGGAATTTGCGGAGGAAACGCTGGGCTCGCTGTGGCTGCAGCGGCCGCAGCGGCACTTGCGGCAAGGGGCGCGTGGACGGAGGGAGCGGCAATCGGAGTTGGCACAGACACAGACAAAGACGGCTGCGGTGGCGCAGCAGCGACTGGCGCAGGCTGCGGCACAGGCACCTGCTTCAGGAAATCCTGGCCGAGCGAAGATTCGAGATCGGCAACAAACTCTCCCAACGCGGGAGTATTGGACTCGCCGGCGACCACGGGCTCGGCGTGTGCCACAGGGTCAAGTGCTGGCTCCGCTTGCCTCTGAGCTTGCGTCTCAACTTTTTCTTCCCGAGCTGTAGCGGGTTCAACTTCACGGGCGACCGTGCCTGGCAGAAAGGCTTCTCCCAAAGAACTTTCGAGGTCGGCAACAAATCGATTGAGGACGGCGGGTTCAGGCTGGGGAACAGCAGGCTCGGCCGCCGGCGCGGGCGAAATTTCCGCATCCGCGGTTGGGGCTTCGGCCACAGGAGCTGGTTCGGCTGCGACCGGCGATTGCACGGCGGCAGCGGGAATTTCTTCGACGAGCGCTTGCATCTCGGGCTCTTCGACGGCCAATTCCGCGGCAGGTTCCGCCACGCTCGTCTCTTCCGGCGTGGAGGGAAGCTGCGAAATAGCTTCCAGCTCGGCGCGGATGGCCGCCACTTCGGCTTCGTCGTGAGAACGAGTCTGGAGCTTGGCCAGGGCTGCCCATGCCTGTTCGGGCATACCATGCTCCATGTAAAAGCGAATCTCCTCAATCGCCTCGTCGGCCTTCCCGGCGGGAACTTCATGGTCACCGACAACATCGGTGATTTCAACCTCGGGAGCCTCCTCGACAGTCGCGTTCGTGTCAACGGAAGTAGCGTCCTCCCACTCGGAGGAGAGATCGATTTCCGCGGGCGCGGGCGCTGCCGGGAGCGCATCTTCCGGCGATTCCTCGACCAGGGTAATTTCGTCTTCTTCCGCGGCGGAAGAGGTCTCGGCGACGGCATGGGACGCTGCCGCGGGCCAAGGAGCCGATCCAGCCGCGGCAATCGCCAGGTCGCCGGTGGATTGCCCGGGCGAAGCGTCCTGCTCGGCAAGCGAAGGCTCAGGAGCGGCAGAGCGCTCTTCATAGCGATCGGCCAGTTCGCCGTAGCGCGTGGCTTCGTCTGGATATCCACCTTCGGAATAGATGTTCTGAAGAGTTCGACAGCAGACTGCAGCTTCGGCGAAACGTCCTGCGCGCGTGTGCAGTGCAGCTAAGCGCTGGTTAAGACGCTGATCGTGCGGCGCCTGCGGCAGCGTAGCGGCCAAAGGCCCCAGAGCCTTGGCGGGCATGTTGTAGGAAATAAAAAGTTCGGCGTCGGTAAGAGCGGAACGCACTGCGAGGGCGACGGCATCCGAATAGTGTTGGTGAATGGAAGGAGCCGTGGCCTCTAACTCATCGACGATCACGGCGGCTTCTTCGCTGGTAATGAGCTTCGCGCCGGGGTCACCGCCGAGCTGGCTGACCATCTGCTGGAAATTCTTAAGGTGCAGCGGGTTGCCGGGCTCAAGTGTGGCCAGCTTTTGATACAGATCGCGAGCGCGAGGCAGATCGCCGGATTGCACACAGGCATGGGCCAGGAGCTCGATGACCTCGGTGGTGTGCGAGGTGTCGCCCGCTTTGTGAAAGAGAGCAAGGAGCTTCTCGAGAGAAGCGGGATTCTCGCGCACATGGCCGATGATGGTGTGAAGATTTTGCAGAACTTTTTCGGAATTTGCGGCCAGCAGGCGCTCGGAGTGCTGGTCGTAGACCTGGAGCGCGTTTTCGTACTGGCCGGCCTGCATAAGGGCTTCGGCGAAGTTGGAGATGGCCGCCAGGTCGTTGTGGACGCTGAGAAGTTTGCCGGCCAGAGTTCCGGCATCGGAGAGCCGCCCGGCGCTGAGATAAGCCTTGAGCAGATCGCGCAAGCCCTCCGGGTTGGAATCCAGGTCGGCGACTTTCTCGAGCGAGACAATGGCTGCCTGGGAATTGCCAGCCTCGATAAGATTGCGGCCCTGCATCAGCAGCGCGTAACTGTTGCCGGGGTCAAGAGAGAGCATGCGCTGCAGGATTTCATCCGCGCCGCTTAATGAGCCTTTGGAGCGCAGGGCCTCGGCAGCGGCGGTGAAAATCTGCCAGGCATCGTTTTTCTTGCCCAGGCGGATGTACACCTCCGCCAGACGGACGCGCATGGTGGTGTTCTCCGGATCCATTTCCAGAATCTTCTGGAAGATGCGGACAGCATTCTCGAGGTCGCCCGTCTTCAGAAATTCTTCGGCCACCTGCAGGTACTGGGCGCGAGCATCGTTGAACAGTCCCTGCTGGGTATAGAGTTCGGCCAGTTTCAGCACGCTTTCAAGCGAGGGCTTGAGCTTGCTGATTTTTTTGTACATAGCGATAGCCTTGACGGTGAACCCCTGGGTGGCATAAGCATCGCCTACAATCTTGAAGCATTCGGTAGCTTTGTTGGCTTCGCCGAGGCGCGAGTAGAGATCGCCGACGGTGTTGGTCACCGTGAGATCTTTGGCATCGTTCTTGAGAATTTTCTCGTACTCGGAAATAGCGTTCGGCAGCTTGCCCTGCTGGACATACTTCTCCGCCGTGTTCAGGACCTTCTGTTTGTTGAAGCCGAAACCAAACGCCATATGTGTACGAGCTCCAGCAACCTGGTTTTGACCGGGACACTGCGTAACTCTGGAAGTGCTCCCGGAGAACATCCGAAATCGACCTCCGGACATGTTCGGAGATGGCCTTTCGGACAACGCCAATTGTACGGCTGGCCAGTGAGAATCGCATGGTTACTAAGGGTTACCAGAAGGGAGTGTACGAATGGGTTACCAAGGGAATCTGCAGACAAAGCTGTTGGTTACACCACTGCGGCCTCAATAATTAAGGATCGAGGGGAGGTGGTGTACCAAGATTCCCAAGAGTTGTCAGCATCGTGGGACAAAAAACTAAGGAACCGCCGAGACACGTGGAAGCTGTGCCACTAGACTTGGTGGAGAGAGGCTGCGGCAATTTTCATGTCCGAATCATTGGGCGACTTCCTGACCAGGAATTTCCAGGCGCATTTCCGTGAGCGTGCCTACGGGCAGCGATGCGGTTACCGCATGGAATGGTTCACGTATGGGCAGGTCATGGAGATGGCATCTCGGTTCTGCCGGGAGTTGGACGCGCGGGGAGTTGGCAAGGGCGAGCGCGTGATGCTGTGGGGCAGGAACTCGGCCGAGTGGGTTGCGGCCTTCTTTGGCTGTGCGATGACGGGCGCGGTGGTTGTGCCCATGGATCACGCGGCATCCGCCGATTTCGCGATGCGCGTTTCGCACCAGGTTGGGGCGAAACTGCTGGTCTGCTCACGGGAACACGCCGATCTCTCCGGCGCTAGCGAACTCGAATCATCCTCTTTGATTCTTGAAAATCTGGCGCGAACGCTGGGTCATCACCCCGCCATTTCAATTTCCTGCCCTACGATCGACCCCGACGACATTCTGCAGATCGTTTTTACGTCCGGCACCACGGCCGATCCCAAAGGTGTGGTGATCACGCACGGCAACGTGCTGGCAAATATCGCGCCGCTCGAACAGGAGATGCAACGATATTTGAAATATGAGCGTTTCGTACATCCGGTGCGATTCTTGAATCTGCTGCCACTCAGCCACGTGTTCGGCCAATTTCTTGGCATGTTTCTGCCGCCTCTACTGGGAGGCACCGTCATTTTTCAGGAAGAGCTGCAGCCCGCCGGGATCATTGACACCATCCGGCGCGAAAGAGTCTCGGTTCTGGTGAGCGTACCGCGAGTTTTGCAGTCGTTGAAGCAGAAGATAGAACGTGACTGGGAGGACTCCGGCGGACTCGCGGTTTTTCGCGAGCGTTACCGCGCTGCGGCGGGCGAGCATTTTCTTCGCCGTTGGTGGACGTTCCGTCGCATTCACCGCAAATTCGGGTGGAAATTCTTGGCTTTCCTCTGCGGCGGCGCTGCGCTCGATGGCGCTACGGAAGAGTTTTGGGGACGTTTAGGCTATGCGGTGGTTCAAGGCTACGGGCTGACGGAAACGACCTCGCTCATCAGCGTGAACCATCCATTCAAGTTAGGGAAAGGATCGATCGGAAAAGTGCTGCCGGGGCGCGAAGTAAAACTGGCGGAAGATGGCGAGATTCTGGTGCGCGGAGCCGGCGTAACCAGCGGCTACTGGGATGGCCGCGGTCAACATAACGTTGCGGAGAAGATTGGAGATGGCGAAGGCTGGTATCGCACCGGTGACGTCGGCGAGCTCGATGAAAGCGGCAACCTGTATTTCAAGGGCCGCAAGAAGGAAGTGATCGTAACGGCCGGCGGATTGAATATTTATCCAGAAGACCTGGAATCCGCTTTACGACGCCAACCAGACGTCAAAGACTGCGTGGTGGTGGGAATCGAGCGCGGCGGGAATGCCGAGTCCTGCGCGGTAGTGATTGTGGGCGGCAGCGCCACAGTCGAAGCTGTTGTGGAGCGGGCAAATCAGTCGCTGGCCGAATATCAGCGCATGCACATGTGGCTGCTGTGGCCGCACGAAGATTTTCCGCGGACGAATACGCAAAAACCGCGCCGCAACGTGATTCAGGAGATCGCTCAGCGGCAGCTTCTGCAATCGCCTGGCGAAGATGCAAGCACTGGTGAGAGCCCGCTTGCGGGGCTGATTGCGCGCATCACTGGACGAAAAATGGGCAGATTGAATCCTGATGCGAGTCTTGATTCCGATCTCGGCCTAAGTTCGCTTGACCGAGTTGAACTGCTCAGCGCGCTGCAAGACCGGTACCAGATGGATCTCGGTGAGACCAGTTTTGGCGCAGCGCACACGGTGGGCGATTTGGAGCGGATGTTACGCGGTGAAGATGTGCACCGCGCCGTATATCACTATCCCACTTGGGTGCTGCACTGGCCCGTGACTTGGCTGCGCGTGCCTGCGCATTACCTGTTGTTAAGGCCGGCCATCATGCTGCTGGGCTGGCCACGGATCGAGGGGCGGGAAAATCTGCGAGGAGTGAACGGGCCTCTGCTGGTTGTGTCCAATCATATTGATGACGTGGACGTGGGGTTCATTCTGACGGCGTTGCCCGCACGTTTCCGGCATCGGCTGGCAACGGCCGCTGGCGGAGAAGCGCTGGAGGCGTTACGCACACCTTCTGCCGGTAGAGGGATCTTCGGAAGAATCTACGACCGGATGCAATGGATTCTCGGCGTCTCCCTGTTGAATTTGTTTCCACTTCCGCGCGCGGCCGGATTCCTCAAGAGCTTTACTTATGCGGGAGAAGCAGTGGATCGCGGCTACAGCATTCTGGTCTTTCCCGAAGGGCGGCATACGACGGACGGCAAGATGAATCCATTTCGAGCCGGGGTTGGGTTGCTGGCGAAGAATCTGGGTCTTCCCGTTCTCCCTATGCGGATTCTCGGATTGTTCGAAGTGAAGCGGGCGGGCAAAAGGTTCGCCGCACCATGGAAGATTTGCGTGCGCATCGGCCAGCCGATCAAATTCGCCCCTGGAACCGATCCTGAAGAAATCGCGCGCACCCTGCAAGAAAAAGTGAAGGAACTCTAGGCGCCGCAAGCGGTGGCTTGCGCCACCGATCGCAGCGCCCTTGGGTTTGGCCGTCCGCTACTCACTCCATTGAAGCGGATGAGACCTCTTACTCAATAGTTACGGGTTTCGCAGCTGACGGAATCCCGTTGGCCACGACAAAGATCGCGCTCGCCCCGGTTTCGATGTCCGCGGGGACATCGAACGTGGTGGAGACGATTGTGCTGCCCGTCGCGACGCCCATGGTACTGTGGCCGTGCGTGCGGGCGTAGAAGATATGCCTGGTTGCTTTGTTTTCGATGCGCACCAGCGGATAGTTAGTCGCCATCTGGGCATCGTCTCCATACATCCCACCTTGCGACAGACCGTTGAATTGCGTTCCCTCGATGGGGTTATTCGTGCTCCCTGGGCTCAGCGTCGTGGCCACCGAGGTGATGGTCGGCTGCCAGGCGCTTTCGTAGGTCCCAGTCGTCGTGTAGATTTCCGCGTTCTTCACGGTGCCGTCGGCGTCGGTGAAAAGAACCTGCCCCGTCGGAAGCACCAGCAAGCGTCCAACGTAGGAGGGATCGTCCGCGGCATTGGCGGGGGCGGTAACTGCAGTCAGGGTTGTACCGTTGAACTCAAAGAATTTGCTGCCGGAAGCGTAGCAGGGGGAGATGGGACCCACGTCCACCAGAACGTTGCCGTCGGGCAGGATGGCTGCCGGTCCGTCGACCGAGCCCAATTTGCCGGAGAAGATCGGGCCTGCCGTCCATACACCCGTAGACGAGTCGTAGATTGCCGTGTTACTGGTGCCTCCGACGGCGAATACAGTGCCGTCGGGCCGCAACACCGCCGGTCCGATCTCAGAACAGGGGACATTCACCAACTTCGCGACCGTGCTGCCAGCGAGAGTCCAGTCTCCCGTGTTTGGATTGTAGAGTTCCGACTCCGTGCCGTTCCACACATCCACGGTGAGCACGTCTCCGGTGGGCAGCAAGGTCCAGCCCTCTTCGGAGTTTTGGTCGGCTTTGCCGGTGCCGGTTATGGTCCAAGTCAAGGTGGTCTCATCGAGCAACGCTTGCGCCAGTTCAAACGGGCCGCAGGAGCCGCAGTTTCCCAGCATGAAGGTTCCGTCCGGCAGGACGGCGCTCGATGCATCTCCAATGTGGGTCCAGCCCGAAGGGGCCTTAATCGAGGTCCACGCGTTGGTGGTTGGGTTGTAGATCGCGCCCAGATTGGTTTCATCATCGGTACCACCGTTGTACTCTCCGCCCTCGACGACCACCTGGCCGTCGGCAAGCACGGCGGATCCGAAGTAGAGCGGCGCATAGCCCGACGGCATGGAGGCTAACTGCGTCCACGTGCCGTTAAGGTAGCTTCCTGTAATGTCCGGCGTCAGCCTCCACCAAGCCGCGCTCAGGTATTGGTGCACCATGATGGTCCCGTCGGTAAGCTGGAGAGCAGTATCAGTTTGGAAGGTGGGTACGTTCGTGAGTTTCTGCCACTTCGAGCTGGTCGGTTCCTGAGAGCTGGCGATACCTAAACCCGCCAGAAAAGTAAGTAGCGCAATTCCGATGGTCCGGAAAACTTTCATTGATTGGCCTCGCATTTTATTTTGGTTTATCAAAAACGTGATTTCTAACACAGCTTCCTAAACGTGGAATGCGACGGAGGGAAGGGCCCCCGGGGTCAAGGAAATCTGAAGCGAGGAGAATTATAACGTGGTGGCCAGCACTTTCGGCCATGCGCAGGCAGATTTGACAATTAATTTTTCGAAGGGCGCAGGTTTGAAAAGGAGTGCAAGAAATTGCAATCATCGCGCTGCAAGATCTTGCAACTCCTCGTCGATCGTTGCTCTTCGATCGTTCCGCTTCGATCATTCCTCGTCGATCATTCCTTCGTCTTCTTGCGAATCGATGTTGAGTTGCAATTCCGGCAAGCTTGCGGCACCGAGCAGATGATTGAGCGCGGGCAGATCGAGCGCCTTGAAAGTTTCCCAACGTTTCGTTATTTCACCGGCAGCCTTCCGGCTAGCGGCCATAGCCTCCGACTGCGCTACGGTTGGTTCGTCGTCAACCTGCCAAACCTGGCCGTAAAGCGTGGACACCTGCGAGTTAGCGCGCGTCAATGTAACTTCCTCAGACGCGGGCGGCGGAAAGGCCGCCGCCACTCCAACAATCGATGCGAGTTTTTTTCGAAAACCCTCAACAGAATCTTTGGTGGCGCCACTGGCTCGCTCACTCAACTCGTGTAATTGGTCGAGTAAGGATTGCCCTTGCAGGAGCGCTTGTGAAGTTTGGGTCAGGAGTGACGCCAATTGCGTTTCGGCCTGGAATTTTTTCTCCAGCCCGGCGGCAGATGTTTTTACGCGAGGGTCCATCTTTACCGTGACCTGCGCAGAGTAAGTCTTGCCATTCATCGTGAGGCGGACGGTATATTTGCCGGGCAGCGCGGTAGGGCCGAGAGGCAAGCGTGGAGTGTCATGAGGAATCGCGGCAATTGGGTACTCGTGACGCGTAGCAACAGGCGTGCGATAGTGAAGATCCCAAACCCAGCGATGCATGCCCGCTTCGGCAGAGAGCGATTGAAACGGTCGCATCCAGTAGAGCGGGATCAGTTGTTTCCGCAGATCCTCTTCGCTGATGTCGGGCTTGTCCGCGCTGGAGAATCGCCGCACCAGTTGTCCCCGGGCATCCAAGATTTCCAGCGTGATCGGGCTGGACGCAGCCTGCGCGAGATAATAGTCGATCATCGCGCCATCGGGCGGATTAGCGGCGGCCGGCTCGTCGGGCGGAAGAGGCGTGTCCGTGTACGTGTCCCGCTGCACGCGGTATGCTGGCGCGGGAGTGAAGAGGTGAGCGTCCGCCTTGGCCCACAATTCCGCAGCCTCCCGCAGCGGCGCAATATCATCCAGAATCCAGAACGACCGGCCGTGCGTGGCTGCAATCAAGTCGTCGTTGTGAATCCAGAGATCGCGCACCGCAGTATGCGGAAGATTCAGTTGCAGCGGCTGCCAGTGCTCGCCGTCGTCGAACGAAACCCACACTGCATTTTCCGTGCCGGCAAACAGCAAACCCTTGCGCACAGGATCTTCGCGTACCGTATCCACCGGCCCGAAATCCGGCAATCCGGCAGTAATCAGCTTCCAGGTCTTGCCGCCGTCGTGCGTGCGATAGATGTAAGGCCGTAGATCGTTGATGCGGAAGCGGCTCACCGATGCATAGGCTGACTCGTCGTCGAAATGCGACGCCGTGATCTGCGTGACCTTGCTCCACGGCGTTAATTCTTTGGGAGTGATTTCGTCCCACTTTTTACCGCCATCGCGAGTCAACCAGATCAGGCCATCATCTGTACCCGCCCATAGCTTATTGATATTCTTGAACGAAGGCGCGAGCGCATAGATCACACCCCGCTGCTTCTCGGCGCCTTTGGGAATGAGATTGCCCACGCTGGCCGGGATTTCCGGCTTTTCCCGTGTCAGATCGGGGCTGATCGTCCGCCACGAATTCCCGCCGTCGACCGTCTTGAACAACACATTTGACGCGTAATAGAGAACATGCGGATCAATCGGCGAAAACATCAATGGTTCTGTGCGATCGGTGCGGTACTTCCCTGTGCGCAAAGGAATCGGCGTGACATTCTGCACCTGGCCTGTGGACCAGTGGAACTTTGAGACTTCGCTTCTGCCTCCGCCGTACACGACGTCGGGGTCAGTCGGATCAGGCGTCACATAGCCATACTCAATCGCACCCACAGGATGCCATTCGCGATAGGTGATTGCGCCGTCATTGCCGCGGGTGGCGATACAGACCGATCCGCTCTCCTGCTGTCCTCCGCAGACGCGATACGGAAATGTGTCGCTCACCGAGACGTGGTAAATCTGAGCAGTGGGCTGGTTGTACCACGAACTCCAGGTTGCGCCGCGATTCACGCTCACCAGCGCGCCCTGATCGCTGACGAGAAGAATAATGTTCGGATCGTTTGGATTGATCCAGAGATTCTGGTAATCGTCGCCGCCAGGCGCACCGCGGAAACCGGACCAGGTTTTTCCGCCGTCGGCCGATTTCATGGTTACGGTGCTTGCGACATAAACCACGTCCGCATTCTTTGGGTCCACTTTCGGCACAGGCAAATCGCCGCCGCCGATTCGTCCGGATGGGCGCGGGTCGTCGGTAATGTGCGACCAGCTTTCTCCGCCGTCGTCCGAGCGGTAGACCGCCAGCGTGCCCGAGGCGGTACCGAGCGTGCCATAAATTCGGCGAGGATCGCTGGGAGCAATCGCCACGTAGATCTGTGCCAGCTCCTTGGGCAGGCCGTTGCTCAGAGGACGCCAGGTGTTTCCACCGTCGGTGGATTTGAACAATCCGCCGCCGGCGCCGTTAACCTCGTTGTTGTCCTCCCACGGCCCTTCTCGCGCTTCCCACATCGAAGCGTAAATCACATCGGGATTTGTAGGATCGATCTGCACGTCCGAGGCGCCTGTGTTCTCGTCTTTGTTAAGGACTCTTTGCCAACTCTGTCCGCCATCCGCGGAACGGAACAGCCCGCGTTCTTCGCTCGGCCCGTAGGGGTGTCCAAGCACCGCGGCAAATACTCGATTCGAATCGCGAGGATCGATGGCGAGTGCGGGAATCTGCTGTCCGTCGCGGAGTCCCAGGTGGGTCCAGGTTTTTCCTGCATCGGTGGACTTGTAGATTCCGTTACCGACCGAAAGATCGGGGCGGTGCAATCCTTCGCCGCTGGCGACATAAATAATGTTGGGATCCGAGGGCGCAACCGCGATGGCGCCGATCGACTGCGTGGGCTCGTGATCGAAGATGGGAGCCCAGGTGCGGCCATAGTCGTCGGATTTCCACACGCCGCCGTTGACCTGGCCCACATAGAAAACATTCGGCTGGCTGGCGACGCCCGTTGCGGCTCGCGTGCGCCCGCCACGAAACGGTCCGATCATTCGCCAGTGCAGCTCCTGGAATACGTTTTCCGGAACCTGCGCGTGAACCGGCCGGACCGAAACGAAGATACAGGCGAACACTGCCAAAACGCAATAAGATCGAATCACTCAGCGCCTCTCTCAAGCAGCAGTCAAACCACATAGAATAACTCAAGAATGCAGTGAGCCGGAGCGCCAAACGGAGATTTTTCGATTACCTCTCCACCTCCATCGAATTCATTTTGCAGGACTTAGCGTGTCATTTAAGATTACGCAGCTCAGTTTTCCACACCCATGAAAACATCGTATCGGAAATCCTTTCGGCGGCTTGCGCTTCCTTTTGCGCGCTGCTTCTTCCTGTATGCAATGTGCTCAGCAAGCGTTGCTCAAACTCCCGCATCCTCGTCCAATAGCGTTGTCCCGGCTGCGGGCCTGAAGCCGATTCTCGACTACATCTCCTCGGGCTGGGATACGCTGACCCGCTCGGTAACAGATTGCCAGAGCATCGTTGACCCCAAGATGAAAGTCGCCCCAGTCCTATACCTGCCGGCCGGCTTTGCCGAGCCGGCCGCAGTGCGGAAACTGGCAAGCAACTGCAACGTCCGGATTGAGCACCTGCCCATCGAGATTCATCATCTCGGAGAAATCGATACCAGCAAGATCCAGACCCACGGCTTGCTGTATCTCGAAAACAAGTACGTCGTGCCTGGCGGCCGTTTCAATGAGATGTACGGTTGGGATAGCTACTTCATTATTCGTGGACTGCTGCGCGCTGGGCGGGTTGAGCTGGCACGGGGGATGGTGGACAACTTTTTTTTTGAAGTCGAGCACTATGGCGCGATGCTCAATGCCAACCGATCTTACTACCTGACTCGGTCGCAGCCTCCATTTCTGAGCTCGATGTTCGTCGACGTCTACGGCGCGCTGAGGAAGTCTGGCCAGGCGGATCCAGCCTGGCTGGCCAAAGCCTATGCCGATCTCGACAAAGACTACGATATGTGGAACCGTGACCCGCATCTGGCCGGCGATACCGGTTTGTCGCGCTACTACGATTTCGGCGAAGGACCGCCGCCCGAAGCCGTTCAAGACGAAACCGGCTTCTACCGAAAAGTGGCGGCATATTTGTTTTTTCATCCGGCGCAGGCCGACAACTACATTCTGCCGAGCTTTCCGGGAGGCATGCAAAGGGTTGCAGGATCTGCTTATTCGCTGCAGGTTTGTGACGTCTCCAACACAGTGGCTGGGCCTGCGTGCGAACAGCGCCGCGAATTCAGATTGAGCGCCGATTACTACAAAGGCGACCGTTCTATGCGGGAGTCGGGATTCGACGTGACCTTCCGCTTCGGACCTTTCGGCGCAGGCACTCACCATTACGCGCCGGTATGTCTCAATAGCCTGCTCTACAAGACCGAGAAGGATATGGAGCAGATCAGCCTCTGGCTCGGCCACACGACCGAGGCCGAAAACTGGAGTAAGCGCGCAGAAGAACGCAAGAAGCTGATCGCGCGCTACCTCTGGGACGAAAAGGCTGGTCTTTTTTTCGACTACAACTTTCAAACTGCGGAGCGTTCCACATATCTCTATGCCACAACCTTTTATCCGCTATGGGCGGGGCTTGCGACACCGGAGCAGGCGAAGGCTGTTGTCGAGAAGTTACCGGTCTTCGAGAAGCCGGGCGGGCTGCCGATGAGCACCGAGGACACCGGCGCGCAATGGGATCTGCCGTATGGCTGGGGAAACATCGAAATGCTGGCCATCGAAGGCTTACGGCGTTACGGCTATAACGCGGATGCGGATCGAGTTTCGTATGAATTCCTGTCGATGGTTGCGGAAAACTTTCGCCGCGACGGTAACATCCGGGAAAAATATAATGTCGTAACCCGTTCCTCCGAGTCTCACGTGGACCTTGGCTACCAGATAAACGTGGTTGGCTTTGGCTGGACCAACGCGGCGTTTTTGGAATTACTGCATGGCTTGCCCAAGGAGATGGTGGAACGCTTGGAGACAGAACAGACTGTACCGCTGCCGCCCGTCCCAAAATGAGAGGAGCAGGCGCTAGCCCACCCGCGATAGAGTTGCTTCCAATCCGCCCGTGTTTAGCATTGGCGTTGCCCCAACCTCGCTTGCGACCCAGGCCCCCACGCGGTTGGCGGTCTCATTGATCCGATCAAGCGATGCGCCGCGCAGAAATTCGTGAACCAGAGCGGCTGTGAACGCATCCCCGGCGCCGACCGTGTCAGCCACCTTCACTCGAAAACCGGAGTGGGCACTGGATTCGTCCTTGGAAACGAGAAGGCTGCCACCGTTTCCCCGCGTGACGCAAACCAGTTCTAGATCATAAAGAGAGAGTAAACATCGGGCTGAACCTTCCTCATCTTGATGCGGCCGTGCCAGCATGTGCATGAGCCGCGGAAGTTCTTCATGATTCAACTTGACGATGGTCGCAAGATTCATCGATGCGGCAAGGATTTCCGCGGTGTAGAAGGTCTGCCTCAAATTCACGTCGAAAATGCGCACCGCTTCGTGGCCGGTTGCGTGCAGAAATTTGCGGATCGTCGACCGGCTTGGCTCCGACCGCTGCGCCAGCGATCCGAAGCAGACCGCCTGGGTGTGCTCCGCTAACTCTTGCCACTCCGGAGTCCACTCCAGGAAGTCCCATGCCACCAAACTGGAAACTTCAAAGCGCGGTTGACCGCCGCTGTCGATTTCAACTTTCACGGTTCCTGTGGAATGAATCGAGTCCGTCTGGATGCATGCAGTGGTGAGACCGAGGTGCCGCAAGCACTGCAGTGCTTCAGCTCCCAGCAAATCGCTGCCGACGCGGCTGGCCGCGATCCCCTCATCCCCGAGCAGGTTCGTGATGTAGGCGAAATTCGCAGGCGCTCCGCCGAGTTGCTTGCCTCGCGGCAGCAAATCCCAGAGCAGTTCGCCCAGACCGACAATTTTGTGCTCTCTGTTCGCCATTGGCGGCCGTCTTCTTTACGGGTGTGAATCCTGTTTCGTCTGCAACTGCTCGGCCAATTTCAACTCATTTTCCGCTTCTTCTTTCTTGCCCATGTCCCGATACGCCTGACCGAGCAAATGGTGAGTCGTCGGATTATTAGGATCCATCGTAGCGGCCCGCCGCAGGGCGCGGACCGCCAGTTCGAACTCGCCTTTTTTCTCCAAAACTTTTCCCATCAGGATGTACGGCCCTGTAGAAGTCGCATCGAGCCAGATCGAGCGCTGCAGCAACCTCTCGGCATCTTCGAACTTCTGCTCTCGGGAGTAGGCATCGGCCAGTTTGTAATACGTGGCGGCGTGAGCCGGATTGAGGGCGCACTCCTTCTGGAACTGCTCAATGGCCTCGGGGATTCGCGACTTGTACAAATACAGTTCGCCCAGAAGGAAATGAGCCAGTGGCAGCCCGGGATCGAGACTCACAGCCTTCTGCGCATACTCTTCAGCAATCGGGTCGAACTCCTGCCGCAGCAGCATGCGGGCCGTGAATAAATAGCTGGCTGCGGAATCCGGTGGTACGTCGAACATCTTTGCGAAGGCCGTGCGCGCGTGCGAATAATCTTTGGTTTGGATGTAACAGATGCCCAGTATGTAGGATGCATCTACATTGGCGCGCGGATACCAACCCTGCACTTTCTCAAGAAAAGGAATAGCGTCGCCCGGATGTCCGCCCAAATAGTAAGAGAGGCCAAGCAACTGCACCGCTTCGTTATTAGCGGAGTCAGAGGCTGAGGCTTTTTTCAGGTACTCAACCGCTTTCGCGTAGTCACTCTTCTTGTAGTATGCGGTTCCGAGTTCCAGATCCACCCCCTTCAAGGCGGGGTTGTCGGTCTTGAGACTTTGCAGTTGGGCAATCGCCTCGTCGATTTTGCCTTGCTGCATGAGGCGTCGCGCCGCTGACAAGTCAGACGCGGCCGGAGAATTGGCGCGTGACGGGGCTTCAGTCGGCGCTTGCTGCGCCGGGCAAACCCCGACCAGCGCCCATACCAGGGCTAAGAGTCGCAAGATCCGGATCGCAAAGGAATTCCACATGAAATTCAACTTGCCAGCTCGGTTAACAAGGTTTCTACAACAGGAGGATGCTGCGCGATCCTTCCTGTTTATCGATCGCTCATCTGACGCTGCAGCTCTTCGAGATTTTCCTTGGCTAACGAATGGTTCGGATTGATTTGCAAAGCGCGCTCGAAGTGCGATTTCGCCTCGGGGAATCGCCCCATTTCCGCCAGTGCGCTTCCCAGGTTTGCCTCGGCATCAGCGTCGTCGGGTTGCAACTGCAGAACCAGATGAAGCTGCTGGGCCGCGTCCTCAAAGTCGCTCTCAGCGGAATACGCAGTCCCTAAATTGTAATGGGCTTCAAGGTAATCTGGCCGCGTTTTCAGAGCTTGTGACAGATAAGGCACAGCTTTTTCTGGCCTGCCCGCCGCCAGAAGCGCCGCTCCCATCGCGTTATTTGCAACCGCATCGCCGGGACGAAGCTGCAACGCTGCCTCATATTCCTTCGTCGCGTCGTCCAGCCTGCCTTTAGCTTGCTCCATAGCTGCAAGATTGTAGTGCGCTTCAAAATCGCGGGGATCGTTAGCAACATCGTGCCGCGCCAAAGCCTCCTGCAACCGCATCCGCGGATCGCCCTGCGCGCGATCATAGTTGACAGGCAGAACCTGCAGCCACAGGTGGCACATTTCATCGCTCGATCGGTTGCCCGCCTTCACGCGAACTGGCGGATGGTTCGGGTTCAAGGGATTCTCATCGGAGTTGTCATACACGTAGCGCAAGGCAATCGTTGTGCCCTTGGGCAAAAGCACTGGCTGCGCATAGCGGTAAACTGCCTGCCAGCTCAAGTTCCAGTGCAGGATGTGAATGAGCGTCTTCTTCGAGCCATCAGGCAGCGTGGCGAAGGCCTGGATATCTTTTCCCAGATAGTGTGCGTGCGGATAAATCGCCAACAGCTCAACGTCGGTCGGCAATGTGAACTCATCGGTCACTACAAAGTTCCGCTGCTCCGGAGGAATATTGAGCTTGGCATCATCCTCGAGTTGCAGCAGCATGGGAAATTTTGTTGCTGGCTTCGACGTGAAATAAAGACCGATGCTCGGCTGGATGATCTCAGTTTTTCCCGAAGGCTGCATGTGAGTGTTCAAAATCAGGTCGGTGCCCTTGTCGAGCCGCAGCGCCATTCCGTCCGGCTCCACAGACGGAACCGTGCCTGGCTTCCAGAACAGCATATGGCTGTCCGGATCGAAGACTTGTGACTCGATCCGAATCTCCATCCCGCCAAAACCAGCGCCCGGCTCAGCTTCCTTGTGCCTTGAAGACCGGCTCCGGTCGACGAGAATGTTGGCGTGATGCACGTAACGTTTGTCGCCGGGGTGAATCTCGACTGCCTTTACCCAGCGTGTTTCAGTGATGGGGACGTGAAAGATGAAGTTCCAGTAGGTGTCCGTCCCCGTCGGTGCAAGGACGAGAGGCCTCTCTGCGGTGAGGATGAGGTCTGGTTTTCCGAGCCGCCAGCCCTCGGCCGGTCTAGGCGGCGGAGGCAGATCGGCGGGATCGCCCTCCACGCTGCCGTCTTCGGCCCATTCTTGAATGGTCCTGATCTGCGCGTCCGCAAGCCGCATCTCATCCGCAAGTCTTAATTCCTGCGGCTCGGGCAGCCATGGAGGCATGGTCCGCGCCCGCGTTACCTCAGCGATTTGTCGAGCATGTCTTTTGACTTCTTCATAGGTCAGCAGCGGAAATGGCCCTGCTTCGCCCGGCTGATGGCAAGAAGCGCAGGCACCAAAAATGATCGGAGCGATATCGCGGTTGAAAGTGACTTGCGGCGCGGTCTGACGAGCTTGCTCTCTGGGGCGGGGATTTGCTCTGCTGAAAACCGATCCCATCCCTGCGGCGGCGGCGAGCACCAGCGTCCATCGCATCCACGCGCGCCACCATGAATTCATTGCAGGTCCGAGATATAGCATCCCACTCCCTTGACCGAGCTCTGGGGCAGCGGCTTTCCGGTGAGCGCGGCCTGAATGGCATTGTTCAATTCGTGTGTCGTCGGGGCTGGACGCGCGCGGCCAAACTCCAGATACCAATTATCAATGCGCCCGTGATAGACGAGTTGGCGATTGCGGTCGAACACCGCCGCTTCCGGCGTAATTTCTGCGCGCGCTTGCTGAACCAGCGCGCGATCCGGATCGCGCAACGCGGGCAAGCGATAACCGTAGTCGCCAAGATATTTTCGGATGGATTGCGGAGTTTCGGACCTGTCGGGATACACCAGCCAGAAACTCGCCTCCCGCGAATACTGCGCACTGATTCGCCGAATGACCGGAGCATACCGGCTGGAAACAGGGCAATCCTGCCGCAGAAACACCAGCACCACGACCTTGCCTGCGGCGATAGTGAAGGGATTCACCGGCCGTCCATCGAGATCGAGAGCGGTCTGCTGCGCATGAGCCATGAGCACTTGGAACAGGCAGGCGAGCGTTATGCTCACCAACAAACCACCTGCCCGCAAGGCTGATCGATTCTTTTGCATGTTCTTCTTTGCCCGTCCGGACCCCGCTGAAATTCTAGGACTGCCCGTCTTCGCTGTCCACCGGGCTTCAGCGATTTGGTTCGGTCGTCCCGGCTTCACCGGAAGTTCTGGAGCACCCTTCACAATCCACAATTCGCCGGAACCCGGTTGAGGCGCTGCAGCATTTGCCTTGCTGCCGCCAGATCGGGATTAAACTCCAGCACGCGGAGCGTGGACGTCCGAGCGTCGTCGACTTTCCCCTCTTTGCAGTACTCAAGCGCCAGGTTCAGGCCGATGCCGCTGCGTGCCGGCGCATTCTGGAATGCTCTCTGCCAAAGTGCGACTGCGTTCCCCGATTCTCCAGCTTTTGCTTCGATTACGGCGAGATTACTGGCTGCATCCACCAATTCCGGATCGATGGCCAATGCTTTCTGATAGAGCGCGCGGGCTTGCTCGGTCGCATCATGCTTCTGCTCGATGTAACCAAGGGCCGAAAGCAACGCAGGATCGGCCGGCGATTGTTTCAAGGCTTTCGAAAGCATTGCTTGCGCTTCGGGCTCAGCCGCGGACATTCCGCCCTCGACTAACGATTCCCAAGCCAGAGCAAGGTCGCGCAGGTCGGATTCCGGTGTGCCGGCGGCAGGGAACGGAACCAGGCGGGGTACTGAAGATTTTTCCGCTGGGTCTTGCAACAACTGCGGCTCGACTTGTGACCGTCGCGGAATGCGATGATCGGTCACCTGAGTGTGCGCCACATCGCTGCTGAGCGCTGCCGGCATATGACACGCGACGCAATCCGGCTGATCCGGATGGTGTTTGGCCGCGAAAGGCGCGCCGTGGCACGCGAGGCATTTGCCCCGATAATATGCAACACGCTCAACGGCGGAGGGTGATTGATGCGGGTCATGACAACTTGTGCATGACATCGCATGGCCCGATTTTTTCTTGCACTGGCTTTGCGCTAACGCTTCCACTTGACTGACAGCGCCGAGCGTGGGTGTTTGAGAATCGGCGAGCACAAAATAACGGATATAGTCCGAAAGCTCATCCCCCGGCCGGAATTCATAGATGTGGCTGCCCGGCCGCTCGATGGCAACTTTGCCTTCCATGTGGCACTGCATGCAGACGTCGTCGCGCCGCGCGGGGTCCAGTTTGGCTGGATTGATAATCGCCCCGCCGCGTGCGTGGGCAGACCCGGGTCCATGGCACCGCTCACAGGACACCCCATTGTTGATGAATGGCGGATTAGGATAACGATTATCCGTGCCTTTTGCGGGAGGCTGCATCCCGCTGACGTGGCAGTGCAGGCAGCTCGTGTAGGCGGGAAGGTTCAGAGGGATCTCGCGCGAAGTCTGGTATGCAGGCGCCATGTCCCACATCTGCTTGTTGGCGTACCAGTTCACTGGAGATTCGAACAGGAACCCATCCGTCTCGAACAGATAGCTTCGCCCTCGTCGCCCTGAACCGATGTAATAAAGTAGCTCCCGCTTGCCACGGACCTCGGGATCTCCCGGCCGGTCAAAACTTAGCCAGGCACGGTCACTCTCGCTATAGATACGGTAGTGAACGCCGGATTCTTTGTGCGTGAATTCTGCCGGGGTCACGGCATCGATCGCGGCGCCGCTGGCCCGCGCCATAGCCGTGCGCTGGTAAGACTCATAGATGGCGGCGTGGCAGCGGGCACAAGCTTCACTGCCGACATAACCGCTTCGGTCGGCGGTTCTTGCAGACGGGTCCGGCGCTTCATTCGCCGCTGGATTCTGCGCCGCTGAACCATTCACTGACAATACCGCCAGGGAAAGGAGTCCCATTGCCGCCGCGCGCCTGCCCAGCCATTCCGAACGAATCACGTGTCGCCCGCCTGCCAATTCCTGTCCATTGTATGCGAGACAAAAAGAGGGAGTCCCGAAGGACTCCCTCTGCGAGAAGCCCGTTGGCGTTAGAAGTTGAACCTGAGAGCGAATTCGAGCTGACGCATACCGGTAGCCGAACCCGGCGAGGCATCGTGCTCGATGTCGTTGATCTGGCCGTTGCCGGAACAGTCGATACAAGCTCCCGAGCCGGTCTGGTTCGCGGTGAAGCCAAGCACCGGGTGATTGAATACGTTGAAAGCGTCCATGCGGAACTGGGCTTTCACACGCTCCGTGATCGAGAAGTTCTTCATTACGGTGGCATCGGCGTAGAACACCCGCGGCCCATGGAAACTGTCGAAACCGATATTGCCCAGATTGCCGATGCCGGGATCGGCAAATGGACCGCCAGAGGTTGTGACGATATCGGACACTGGCGTGAAGTACTGGATGTAGGGGCCGCTGCCTGCCGGGTGCTGGAGCGAACCTACACTCAGTGGGAAAGACCCCGACCCTTTGTTGGGGCGGCAGACGCCCACGTCTTCCTCAAGACCGCACTCGTTGAAACTTGGAGTCCAAGGCAGGCCGCTACCCCAGGTGGTGGTACCGGCAAGCTGCCAACCGCCGAATACTAGATCCTCGGCGCGGTTTACGTTTCCGCCAAACATCTGTCCGCGCCCGAAAGGCAGCGAATAAACGACGTTGTTGACCCAAAGGTGATTGCGAACTTCATCGCTGGGACCATACGCAACGCTCGGCTCATCGGTGTAGTAATTGCTGTCGTACTTGTTCGCGTGGGCGAAAGTGTAGTGGGAAAGGAACTGCAGACCATGCGAGAATCGTTTCTCCACCTTCACCTGGAAAGCGTTGTATATGCTGCTGGCGTCGTTGCCCAGGTAGTTGCCCTGATCGGTGGAGCAGCATTGTAAGACCCCAGGTACGATCCCAGGTGCACCAGGAAAATTCGCAAGGGTATTTGTCGGGTCAGCGTAGCCTGTGTAAGTAAAGGCGTTGAAATAGGGTCGTCTGTAATTCAGAAGGACGTTGGGGACATAAGAGCCAGCAACGTCCGTGCCAGCTCCGACCCGCGGCTGGTTGACATTGTAGGTTGGGCCATCGCCGGCAAATATGTGAGTACCCTTATTGCCGACGTAGGCTACTTCGACTGAGGTTGAGTTAGTCAGTTGATGCTGCACCGTGGCGTTCCAGGCATCCAGCTCGGGCAGCCTTTGGAAAGTCGGACGGATATGCGGTTGGATACATAGCTGGTCGTTTTGCCCGGTCACGGGGTCTGTAAAAGCCTTTTGGTAGCAAGCCGGGCCTGCGATAGGAAGCAGACCATTGGAGGGAATCGCCGGGAAGGTAAATATTGGCGGTCCCGTTGGCAGCGTGAACGCAGCGACGTTCTGGTTTGCCCCCTGGGCTAGCTGGGCCGCCAAAACCGGCAAGGTTTGGGTGACCGTATGTCCGAAGTTGGAGCCGAATACGCCCATGTCGTAACTGCGGCCATACCCCAAGCGAAGCACGGTACGTTGCGTCACTCGATACGCCACTCCAAGGCGCGGCGCGAAGTAGTGCCAATCGTTCCGTTCGTCGCCGTTCAGTCCGATACCACCTTCGCCCGCTACGCGATCGACGCCTTGAACGAGATTGGCAAATCCGCCCTGATCCTTGCCATTCACGTATTCAGGAAAGTAAACCTCCCAACGCAGGCCGTAGTTCAGTGTGAGCTTGGGAGTGACCTGCCAGGTGTCCTGCCCGTAGTAGAACATGCGATGCTGCCGCTCCGCCGCGGTCAGGCTGCTGCTCACGTAGCGGCTCATCTGGGTCACGTCACCCAACAGGAAAGTCGCCCAGTCAAGCCCGCCACTGCCGCCGTTCGATGTGCTCTGAGAGTCGAACGAATAGTCACCGGCCCGTCCTGCATCGCTTGGGACCCGCAGATTCTGGGCGTAGCGAAGATCGGTTCCGAATTTGAAAGTGTGGTTGCCGTGGATCTTGGTTATGTTTGCAACCCACTGGAACTGCTGCTCACTTTCGATCAGCGGGCAATTGCAACGGCCCACGCCCAAGCCGTCGCCCCAGGTTACATCGCCGTTATTGGAACTGGTTGACGGCGTTTGGTTGAAAAGGAAACCACCCCACCCGGAGGTTGATAGAGCCTGGGTTCCGGTCAGGTTGGCGTTGGGTATGCCGACATTGGTCATCGGCGTCGTGCCAACGTCAGGTTTATTTGCCCGGGGGTTGTATTTGAAATACCCAAAGCGGAAGTCGCCCAAGAGCGAGGAACTGAATGTCTTGGTGACACCGGACGCCAAGCTGTAGTTGTGGACCTTCGAACTGCCTGCCAAACCGCCAGGCCCATCGCCAATTCCCTGCAAAGCGCCATAAACACCCTGCCCGGACAAATTGAAGTAGTCGAGACTGAAACGCCCGAAGACCTGCACCGATTGTTTAGGGTTGAAATCGATGCGGGTATCGAAACTATTTTGGCTGTAGCTTCCGGTGCCCGAGCCTACGTAGTTGTTGTCTACGGCTGTATTGGTTGGCGCGGGGAAGAGCGCAAGGATGGCGGCCGAGGGTGCCGAGATCTGACCAATGGGAATGCAGTTGGCTTCGAGAAGGGTGCCGACGGGGATATTGGTGCAGGGACCCGCCGCACCGTACTGAGTGCGCCCCGTTCCGCTTGCAGTGTTGCCCGTCGTTGGATCGTAGGCTAATCCACCACCGGCCAGACCTGCGGTCAAGTACTGACTCAGATCGCAATACCCTGGAGTGGCGCTGGCCGCATTAGTCGCCGGATTACAGGTCGAGGCTACCTCAGCCGTTGGCACCGTCACCACATTCGTGAGTCCGCTGGATTCTCGTGTGGCTTGATAATCCCCAAAGAAGAACAGTTTGTTCTTGATGACCGGGCCGCCAACCGTACCGCCAAACTGCTGCCATCTATCGGAAGGAATGAACTTCCCTGTGATCGCATTCGGAGCATACTGCGTGAAAGGATCGCGGGCCGCGGTAGCATCGGTGCGGCGAAACCAGAAGCCGCTGCCGTGAATATCATTGCTGCCGGATTTGGTCTGTACGGTTACAACGCCACCTAGTGCCTTGCCAAATTCAGCGTCGTAGTTCTGCAGATCGATCTTGGTTTCCTGGATGGCATCCAGGTTGGGATTCACCACAATGATTCCCAAGATCGGGTCCTGGTTATCCGTGCCATCGAGTTCGAACGCCGTGCCGCTAAAATTCTGGCCGTCCACGAAGATTTGTTGGCTGCCCTGCGGATTCTCGGTCGCGGCATGGCTCCAGCCCACCATCTTCTGCGTGCCGGGCGACAGGAGTTCGAACGAGGTAAAGTTCCGATTCATGATCGGCAGGCCTTCCACATACTTTTCGTTGAACTCGATCGACACGTCCGCCCGGTCAGTCTTGAGTTGGGGAGCTTCTGCCGTCACCTCGACCTGCTCGGTTGCCGAGCCCACTTGGAACTGGCCGTCGATGCGCGCCTGCGCATCCGCGGACACCTCGATGTCCTTAAATTCAATCAGCTTGAAACCCTGTGCCGCGATGCGCACCGTGTAAGGGTCAGGGATCAGGTGGGTCACGGTGTAGTTTCCGCTTTCATTCGTCATGGTCTGATCGGTCGTGCCTTTCGCCTGGTCGACTACCGTGACCTTGGCGCCAGAAACCGCCGCGCCCGAAGGGTCTGTCACCGTACCCGCGATGCTGCCGAAGACCGCCTGGCAGAATGCCTTCGGCGTCCAAGAACCACAGAGAAGCGCGAGTGCCGCCACCACCGCAAGAGCTGACCTCTTCATGAACTTTCTCCTTGCCCGAAACCTCGTTAAACTGGTTGCCCCGTAATTGCAGAGGAAGACTTGGCAGATGTGTCTGCAACTCGTAGTACAAAACCATTATCGGTTCAAGTTTCACTAGGTTTTATACGGTTACAGGAGTAAAGTGCTAGCGGTACAGCAAGTTAGGCGGCTGTTACTTCCCTGTTAAATGGCGTTGACGCGCACTTTCGCAGCCGGTAGAGAGCAATGCTTCCAGCAAATAGAGAGGCTTACCAATAGTCATAGCCTGCGGGGGTCGGAATCTCTCTGTAAACTCCTGCGCTATCTCGGCGAGCACTCCCTAGCCCATCCACCTTCCACTGTCAAGGAATACCAAATCGCGACTGAGGTTTTCGGGCGGTCTGCCGAGTTCGATCCGCAAGCGGATTCGACGGTTCGCGTACAAGCCGGTCGTTTGCGAGTCAAGCTGGCGGAATATTACGCCTCGGAAGGCACTGACGACCCGATTCTGGTGGAGGTGCCCAAGGGCTCGTACGTTCTTTCCTTCAGTGTGCGCACTCCGGCAGTCTCCGTGGCGCGCGGAACCGCTCCTCTCAGGCTCGAAGACCGGAGGCGGCCTGCTGTAGTCGCGGCCAACCGAGGTTGGGCAGCTGCGGTGGTTGCACTTTCAGTGCTGCTGGCGGCTGCGCTGGTCACCTGTGCCGCACTGTTGGCGACTCGCGGCAAGGCGCAGGTCACAAAGCAGTCCGCGCCCGTGGTCTATCGGATCTTCTGGAATCGGTTCGTCGCCGGCCCCGCAGATCCCTGGGTCATCTTCAGCAATGGTGCGTTTGTAGGCCGCCCAGAGACGGGCATGCGGTATTTTCGACCCGATTCCGACGCCAACACCGTCATCCTCGACCACTACACGGGTGTGGGTGAAGTGCTGGCCGTACACGAACTCGACCGGGTTTTCTTGTTGCTCAATCGCCAGCTTCGCGTCAAACGCGGAACGCTGTTTTCGCTCGACGACGCCAAGAATAACGACTTGATTTTCGTGGGATCTCCCGCTGAAAATCTGACATTGCTCGAGATTCCCGGCACCCAGGAGTTTGTTTTCCGGCGGCTTGATTCTGGTCCGCGCAAGGGGGATCTGGGCATCGCCAACGTTCATCCGCAGCCAGGGGAGCCGGCGATGTTTCTGGCTAGTCCCTCCGGTCAACTGACCACGGAGGATTACGCCGTCATTGGCTTGGTGCCCGGTCTCGACCCTGTGCGCTCAGTTCTCATCCTGGCGGGAACCACCACCATGGGAACGCAGGCGGCCGCCGAATATGTCAGCCGTGAGGATTCGCTGACCGAGCTACTGCGGCGCTTGGGCGTTTCCAGGCCAGGCGACCTCAAACCCTTCGAAGCTCTGCTCCATGTGAAGGTGACCCATGGCGTTCCGGTGATGACTGATCTGGTGGCGCTCAGAAAAGGAAGCAACTGAGCTGAAGCAGTTAGTGTCCCGAGGGCGTGAGACGCGGATCGAGTTCGCCGGCCTTCTGAAATTCCTTTGTCGCTTCATCTTTTTCTCCTTTCTGGCGCAACGCGATGCCGAGCTGATAATGCGCGGCGGCGTAGTTCGGCACGGCGCTGATGGCCAAGCGAAACTGTGAGATCGCTCCATCGAGATCGCCCGCGTTAAGCAAACGGCGTCCTGAGTTGGTGGAAAACGTGGCGGCCTGCAGATTGGTTTTTTCTTTGGCGATTTCGGTGCCGGATTTGCTTTCAGCGGCGGCTCCCGCGGCGTCGCCCAGTTGACGCAGAACCGCCGCCAGCGTGGTGTGAGCGCCGGCGAAATCGGGTTCGAGGCGAATCGCCTGGCGCAAAGCATCCGCCGCTTCCGGCAACTTATTCATCTGCTTCAGGACCGTACCCAATGTGTAATAGGCCTCTGCGTAGTCCGGCTGAACTTGAATTGCCTGGCGCAGTTGTTCCGCTGCGCCCGGAAAATCTCCCGACTGCCACAGCGTGACTCCCAGGCTGTAGCGTGCGTCAGCCAGTTTGGGATCCAAACGGATGGCCTCTTGCCACTCCGCGATGGCGCCGGGCAAGTCATCTTTGAGTTTGAGCGCCAGCGCCAGGTCATGGTGCTGGCTCGCTTTTCCCGGATCAAGTTTCAGCGCAGCGCGGAACTGCGCAACGGCAGCGTCGAAGTCCGTCTTCTGCAAGTACGCTGTCCCCAGGTTTCCCTGGAACGCCGCATCCTCGGGGCGAAGCCGGACGGCCTCCTCAAATTCCTTGATGGCAGCATCCGCTTCTCCGCGCTGCAACAGAGCCAAAGCCAGATTGTTGTGAGCTTCCGGATCAGACGGCGTGAGCTCGACGACTTTGGCGAAGGCGGTTACGGCGCCATCGGGATCGCCGGTGCGCTGCAACAGGAGGCCGAGTCGCGTCTGCAGCGCCACGAGATCGGGCCTCAACTCCACAGCGTGTTTGTAAGAGGGCAGCGCTTCGTCGGAATTGCGCTGCGCTTCGAACGCGATGCCAAGGTAATACCACGCCGTTGCGTCCTTGGGATCGAGCTTCACCGCGTGTTCCAACTCCGTTTGCGCTTTTTCTTGCTCGCCTTCGCTGGAAAGCGTGGCGCCGAGATGGAAGTACGCTGGCTCGTACTCCGTGTTTAGCTTAAGTGCGTCGCGGAATTCTTTCTCGGCCTCGGCAAGCTGCGATTGCTGAGCCAGCAGCGAGCCGAGTTCATCGTGCAATTCCGCCTCCTGCGGCGCCAGGCGGGTCGCTTCCTTGAATTCGGCGATCGCCTCGTCCGTCTTCTGCTGCACACTCAGCGCGCGCCCGAGCGCTTGATGCGCCTGCCATTGCTTCGGTGCAAGCTGTACCGCCAGGCGGAATTCGGTGGTCGCCTCGTCTATGAGGCCCTTGGTTTGCAATGCCTGGGCAAGGTACGCATGGGCGATGCCGAGCGTGGGCCGGAGTCGCACCAGTGTCCGGAAATGAATGATGGCGTCGTCGATGTCCCCTTGCTGCAAAAGAACTTGGCCTAGCATGTTCTGGGCATCGGCGTTGCGCGAGTTCAGGGCGACCGCCTTCTCGAAGGCAGCGCGAGCCGCCGGCAAGTCTCCGCGCCGCATCGCCGCGATGCCTGTGTCGTACGCCTTTGACCTGCCGTCGTTCTGCTTCGTCGCTGCAGCGGTACTGCAGGTCATGGCAAGGGCCGCCATTGCAAGAACGATTAGACAGGCAGACAATCGAGAGGAATGCATCGTAATCGAAAAGATTGCCGCTCTTCCTCGGAACGCGCTAATACCGCCGATCCAGCGCCATGACTCCTTCAATCCGTTACAAGACTTGGCTCGGCTGCTGCGCATTATTCCTGGTGCTGCCGTTTCAGGATAGCGCAAGATCGTCCTTTGGCGCGTGGCACCGGGCTTCGGAGAATCCTGTCATTTCTCCGCGTGGAAACGGGTGGGAATCGGCGGGCACGTTTAATCCAGCGGTGATCGCGCGCGAGGGGAAGTTTTTTATGCTCTACCGCGCCCAAGATAAGAATGGCACCTCGCGCCTGGGCTACGCAGAGAGCAGCGACGGGATTCATTTCACCCGGCGCGCCGAGCCTGTGCTTTCCCCAGAAGAAGATTACGAAAAACAGGGCGGCGTGGAGGATCCGCGTCTGGTTCAGTTCGGCGACACCTACTATCTCACCTACACGGGCTACAACAAAAAAGACGCGCAGCTATGCCTGGCGACTTCGAAAGATCTCATTCACTGGGAGCGCAAAGGTGTGATTCTCCCTCCGTATAAGGGACGCTGGAACGTTCGCTGGACGAAATCGGGCGCAATCGTGCCGGCAAAGATCGGCGGCAAGTATTGGATGTACTTTCTGGGAACGACCGCCGATAACAACGATCAGGCCGGCTTGGCGTCATCGACGGATCTCCTGCACTGGACCGAAGCGACTGATTCTCCTGTGCTGCCGGTGCGTGCGGGAAAGTTCGATTCGCGCGTTGCCGAACCGGGGCCTCCGCCGATCCTGACGCCAAAGGGAATCGTTCTGATCTACAACGGCGCCAACGACAAGTTGGTCTACCGCACTGGCGTCGCGGTATTCGACAGCAATGATCCCGGCAAGCTGATCTCCCGCACGGACGCGCCCATCTTCACGCCCGAAAAGCAGTGGGAGAGAATCGGCCAGGTTCCGAATGTGGTTTTTGTGGAAGGCATGTTACGCCGCGGCGATCGATACTTGTTCTACTACGGCGGCGCCGACACTTACGTCGGAGTTGCGGAAGCGCCGGTTGTTCCGTGAGCACTTGGAAAGCCCGAACTTGGAGTGCCCCGCGTTACCGGCATTGACCAATACTCAGCGCGCTCCTAACATTCAAAACTGAATCATGCGATTGAAGATTCCCTGCGGTCTGCGCCTGGGTTCCCGTCAATTTGCCTGCGCGGCAACTCTGGCGGCATTCATCGCGCCGGTTCCGGCCCAACACCCAGACACAAAGACTTCCGCGCCAGCCAAACCGATCGCCAACTTCACCGACGTAGCCGAAAAATCTGGCCTCACCATGCAGCAGATCTTCGGCGGCATCGACACCAAGAAATACATCATCGAGACCACCGGCACCGGCGTCGCGATCTTTGATTACGACAATGACGGCTGGCCCGATATTTTTCTGGTGAACGGAACCAGGCTCGAATCGCTTCCTTCCGGACCAGCGCCGAGAAATCATCTCTATCGCAACAATCACGACGGAACTTTCACGGATGTCACTGCACAGGCCGGCCTCACCGGAACGGGTTGGGGACAAGGCGTCTGCGTCGGCGATTACGACAACGACGGCTGGGAGGATCTCTACGTTACTTACTACGGCAAGAACCGGCTCTATCACAATCAGGGCGGAGTTTTTTCTGAAGTGGCCGAGAAAGCTGGAGTCGCCGGCTCGGGGAAAGCCTGGGGCACGGGCTGCGCCTTCGTCGACTACGACCGCGACGGCCGGCTCGACTTAGTCGTCGCCAACTACGTGGACTTCGATCTCGCGACGGCTCCCGCACCGGGCGAGCGCCCTACCTGCATTTGGAAGGGAGTTCCAGTAATGTGCGGCCCGCGCGGTTTGCCGGGCGCGAAGAATATTCTTTATCACAACAAAGGCGACGGCACGTTTGAAGACGTCACCACCAAGGCACATATCGATCGAACCGACGGGCACTACGCGTTCAGCGTCTCCACTTTCGACTTCGACGAGGATGGCTGGCCCGACATTTTCATCGCCTGTGACAGCACGCCCAGCATTCTTTACCGCAACAACCACGACGGCACCTTCACCGACGTCGCAGTGACGGCGGGCGCGGCCTTCAACGAAGACGGCCGTGAGCAGGCCGGCATGGGTTCGACCATCGCGGATTTCAACGGCGACGGACATCTGGATATTTTCAAAACGAATTTCTCGGACGACACTTCCACGCTGTATCGCAACAATGGCGACGGCACCTTCACCGACGCGACCTCAGCGGCGGGGCTGGGCTTGTATACGCAGTACCTGGGTTGGGGAACGATGTTCTTCGATTTCGATAACGACG